>ERZ856578.89-NODE-89-length-160589-cov-31.177470_pt1 | contig 160589 bp, 123 predicted proteins | sample MGYA00514384_ERZ856578 | MGnify/ENA primary metagenome ERZ856578 (study PRJEB29103, sample SAMN06111958) | human gut metagenome | biome: human gut; feature: ankylosing spondylitis patient; material: healthy_person | host: Homo sapiens | place: China:Hangzhou... | reverse complement strand
TCCGAACAGAGAAGTTAAGCCCAACCACGTCGATGGTACTGCGTAAAAGTGGGAGAGTAGATAGCCGCCGTTTTAGATAAAAGGAGTTCATTCGATAGAGTGGACTCTTTTTTGCGTTTATAGCTTCTTTTCGTTTTTATTCTTCCTGATTTAACATCTCTCTTATAATAATGTATCTTATTTCCCGTTCTAATATACATTGAGTATGAATTTTAGATTATGAGCAGTATATATGATTCCCGGCAACGGCTGAAATATCTTTTCATTTTAATAGCCACATTGATCGCGATCGTTTCAGTGTTTGTCTCTGATAAGCTTGTAAAGAGTTTAGCGCAGGAAGAACGCCAGAAGGTCGAGATTTGGGCGGAAGCGCAACGTATGATTGCTACCGAAACCAATGGTTCAAATATGGCTCTTATTCTGAAGATTCTGGAGAGTAACACCACGATACCCGTTTTATGGTGTAATGAGAAGGATAGTGTAATTGCAGAGAAGAATATCGACCTTCCGGAAAAGGATTCAGACTTGTTTCTGAAAAATAAAGTACGGGAATTAAAAAGCAAGAATCCTCCTATACTGATCGACATGCAGGATGGAACCTTCCAGTATTTATACTACGACGATTCTATTATCCTGAAAAGGCTGCTTATCTATCCTTATGCCCAGTTGACAGTCGTTTTCATATTTATCCTGATCGCCTTCCTGGCTCTTGCCAGTACGAAGAAGGCAGAACAGAATAAAGTATGGGTCGGATTATCGAAGGAGACAGCCCATCAGCTAGGAACTCCTATCTCTTCCTTAATCGCCTGGGTGGAATATCTTCGTACAAAAGAAATCGATCCGTCCCTCCTGGGTGAAATGGAAAAAGATGTGAAGCGTTTGGAGATGATTGCGGAACGTTTCTCGAAGATTGGATCAAATCCCGATCCGACACCGGTAAATATCAGCAATTCGATTCGTACGGCCTTAAATTATATGGAAACACGCATTTCTGCCAAGGTGAAGATATATACTCATCTTCCGGATAATCCCGTATTGGTTTTAATGAATGATTCACTGTTTGCCTGGGTTATTGAAAACCTGACAAAAAATGCTGTGGATGCTATGGAAGGCCAGGGTGAAATAACGTTCCAGGTGGAAGAACGTGACAAGACTGTGCGGATAGATATTACGGATTCAGGAAAGGGAATTCCCAAATCAAAATATAAGACCGTCTTCAATCCCGGCTATACGACTAAGAAGCGCGGATGGGGACTCGGGCTATCTCTGGTCAAACGTATCATAGAGTCCTACCATGGCGGCAAGATATTCGTAAAGAACTCGGAGGTCGGAAAAGGCACGACATTTCGTATAGAGCTTCGTAAATATAGAGGCTAAATAATTCAATAATAAAAAATAACTGCATAGGTATTGCATTTGTGTTTAGTTTTTTCGTACCTTTGCAAGGTTTTTACACTAAAAGGCTTTGGGAAAATTTAAATTATATAACGTAGATTTGAAAAATCTCGCTCCAGGAGTGCACGAATTCGAGTATTTACTGGAGAACAAGTTTTTTGTGGACATTGACGGAGACGAAGTCCAGAAGGGCAAAGTCAAGGTTCACCTGACAGTGAAGCGTACGTCAGTGGCTTTTGAAATGAACTTTCAGATTGAAGGTGTAGCAATCGTTCCGTGTGACAGATGTCTGGACGATATGGAGATTCCGGTTGATACACATAATCGCTTGGTAGTGAAATTCGGTAAAGAATATGCCGAAGAGAGCGACGAGGTGGTAGTAATACCAGAAGAGGAAGGTGCGATTAATTTGGCATGGTTCCTTTATGAGTTTATTGCATTGGCAGTACCGATGAAGCATGTACATGCTCCGGGAAAATGTAATAAAGCGATGTCGACGAAGCTGAAGAAGCACACTGCTAAAAGTACAGATGACGGAGATGATGATTACGAAGAAGACGAAGTGGAAGATATATCCATGGATGATGACGTAAGCGGTAATTCTGATCCTCGCTGGGATGCCCTGAAAGGTTTAATAGAGAATGATAACAATTAAATAAATTAAAACATGGCACATCCTAAAAGAAGACAAGGTAAGACAAGAACAGCCAAGAGAAGAACTCATGACAAGGCTGTCGCTCCAACAATGGCTATTTGCCCGAACTGCGGCGCATGGCATATTTATCACACTGTATGCGGCGAATGCGGCTACTACAGAGGTAAATTAGCTATCGTAAAAGAAGCAGCTGTGTAAGTTTGTCACGATCATATTGAGTCTGATAAACGAAAGAAATAGCCCTAAAAATATTTTTAGGGCTAATTTTTTAATTGGGATATAGAGTCTCTTTATTTTTTTAATTATGGATAAATTAAATGCGGTTATAACAGGTGTAGGCGGATACGTTCCGGAAGACGTGTTGACAAATGAGGATATCTCCAAATTGGTCGATACGACTGACGAATGGATCATGACACGTGTTGGCATCAAAGAACGCAGAATTTTGAAAGGTGAAGGGGTAGGTACCTCTTACATGGGTATACGTGCTGTGAAGCAGTTGCTCGAAAAAACACAAGTAAATCCGGAAGAGATCGAAGTGATTCTGTCGGCTACTACAACGGCAGACCATCACTTTCCAACCATGTCTTCAATCATCGCCTATCATACCGGCTGTAAGAATGCAATGACTTTCGATTTGCAGGGAGCTTGTGCCGGATTCTTATATGGGTTGGAAACAGGTGCGAATTATATTCGTTCGGGACGCTATAAGAAAGTGATTGTTGTTGCCGGTGATAAGATGACTTCGATTACCGATTATCAGGATCGTTCTACCTGTCCTCTGTTCGGGGATGCCTGCGGTGCGGTTTTACTGGAACCGACTACGGAAGAAGTCGGCGTTCTCGACACGATTCTGCGTACTGACGGTGTAGGCTATTCTCATCTGATTATGAAGTCTGGTGGTTCGGCTTATCCTTCCAGTCATGAGACCGTGGATAAACGGGAACATTTTGTTTTGCAGGATGGCAAATATGTCTTTAAGTATGCTGTTTCGTATATGGCCGATGTGGCTGCCGAAATAGCGGAACGAAATAAACTGACCCACGACGATATTACATGGATCGTGCCTCACCAGGCTAATCTGCGTATTATCGATGCGACGGCTAAACGTCTGGGTGTGGATATGGAGAAGGTAATGATCAATATCCAGAAATATGGTAATACCAGTGCCGGTACTATTCCTATCTGCCTTTGGGAGTGGGAAGACAAGCTGAAGAAAGGGGATAACCTGATTCTGGCAGCATTCGGTGCAGGCTTTACCTGGGGTGCAATTTATCTTAAATGGGGTTATAATGGAAAACAAGCATAAGTCCGGCTTTGTTAATATTGTCGGTAATCCTAATGTGGGGAAGTCCACGCTGATGAACCGTCTGGTGGGGGAACGTATCTCCATCATCACGTCGAAAGCGCAGACTACCCGTCATCGTATCATGGGGATTGTGAATACCGACGATATGCAGATCGTGTATTCAGACACGCCGGGAGTCCTGCATCCGAATTACAAGTTGCAGGAGTCTATGCTGAATTTTTCGGAGTCGGCATTAGGTGATGCCGACGTGTTACTCTATGTGACCGATGTCGTTGAGACAATCGATAAAAATGAAGAATTCCTCCAACGGGTCCAATCGGTGGAATGCCCGGTCCTGCTGCTGATCAACAAGATCGATACCAGTAATCAGGCCGAACTGGAAAAGATGGTAGCCCATTGGAAAGAGGTTCTTCCGAAGGCCGAGATCATTCCGATTTCCGCGCTTTCGAACTTCAATATTGATTATGTGAAGCATAGGGTGGAGGATTTGATGCCCGAGTCTCCCCCTTATTTTGAAAAAGACGCGCTTACCGATAAGCCGGCCCGCTTCTTCGTTACGGAGATTATTCGTGAGAAGATACTCCTGTATTATCAGAAGGAGATACCGTATGCGGTGGAAGTCGTTGTTGAGCTGTTTAAGGAAGAAGAAGAAATGATTCACATCAAGGCGCTCATTATTGTGGAACGGGATTCCCAGAAAGGGATTATCATCGGGCATAAGGGACAGGCGCTGAAGAAAGTCGGTGCGATGGCCCGTAAGGATATTGAACGCTTCTTTGAGAAGAAGGTATTCCTGGAAATGTTCGTCAAGGTTGAAAAAGACTGGCGTAACCGGGATAACCTGTTGAAGAATTTTGGTTATCAGCTGGATTAAAAACAGCGCACAGAAAAGAAATTTATGGGAAATATTGTAGCAATTGTTGGTAGGCCCAACGTAGGAAAGTCCACCCTGTTCAACCGTCTGACCCAATCGCGTCAGGCCATCGTGAACGAGGAAGCAGGGACTACCCGCGACCGTCAGTACGGTAAAGTGGACTGGACCGGTAAAGAGTTTTCGCTGGTCGACACCGGCGGATGGGTAATTAATTCGGATGATGTTTTCGAAGAAGAGATAAATAAGCAGGTACAGGTCGCTTTGGATGAAGCAGACGTGATCTTGTTTGTGGTGGATGTATTGAACGGTATCACGGACCTGGACATCGAAGTGGCCAAGATACTGCGCCGTAATAAAAAGCCGGTTATCGTGGTGGCAAACAAAGCGGATAACTTTGAGATGCATGCCGAGGCTGCCGAATTCTATTCGTTCGGTTTGGGCGATCCTTTCTGTGTGTCGGCTATCAACGGTTCCAATTCCGGTGATTTGTTGGATAAGATCATCGAGATCCTTCCGGAAGAAAAAAATGAAGAGTTGGAAGAAGAGTTGCCCCGTATTGCCGTTATCGGTCGTCCGAATGCCGGAAAATCGTCTTTGATCAATGCGTTTATCGGTGAAGACCGTCATATCGTAACGGATATTGCCGGAACTACCCGCGATTCTATCTATACCAAATACAATAAATTCGGCCTGAATTTCTATCTGGTGGATACAGCCGGTATCCGTAAGAAGGGAAAGGTGAACGAAGACCTGGAATATTATTCGGTGATCCGTTCGATTCGTGCAATTGAGAATTCCGATGTCTGTGTACTGATGGTAGATGCTACCCGTGGTATCGAAAGCCAGGATTTGAATATTTTCTCTTTGGTGCAGAAGAATAAGAAGGGGCTGGTCGTTTGTGTGAACAAATGGGATTTGGTAGAAGATAAAGGCCAGAAAGTGATCGACAGCTATACGAATGCGATCCGCGAACGTCTGGCGCCGTTTACAGATTTCCCTATCCTGTTCATTTCGGCATTGACCAAGCAGCGTATCCTGAAAGTGCTCGAAACAGCCAAAGAAGTATACGACAACCGTAAGAAACGCATCCCGACGGCCAAGCTGAACGAGATCATGTTGCCGATCATCGAGAACTATCCGCCTCCCGCATGGAAAGGAAAGTATATCAAGATCAAATACATTACCCAGCTGCCCGCAGGCTCTGTTCCTTCCTTCGTTTTCTTTGCCAACCTGCCGCAGTGGATCAAAGATCCTTACAAACGCTTCCTGGAAAATAAGATCCGGGAGAACTGGGATTTTACAGGGACACCGATTAATGTATTTATTCGCGAGAAATAAGATAATAAAAAGAGATGCTGTAACGGTATCTCTTTTTTTATGTCTACCTTTACCGACAACAAAAAAACAGTAACTATGAATAACAACACAAACGTTTCAGAAACACAGGAATATTCCCGTTTCCTCAGTGAGATTAAATCCCGTATCCGTTCAGCCCAATATGAGGCAATGAAAGCTGTCAATAAGGAGATGATTGCTCTTTATTGGGAATTAGGTAAGCGTATTTATGAACAACAAAACTTGTTGGGGTGGGGGAGATCGGTAGTTGAGAATCTTTCCAAGGATATCCAGAAGGAGTTTCCGGGAGTTAAAGGTTTCGGGACTTCCAATCTTTGGGATATGGCAAGGTTTTATAAAGAATATCAGTCAGATGCAATTCTCCAACCATTAGTTGGAGAAATCAGTTGGTCGAAGCATATCGCTATCATGACCAAATGTAAGAATACGCAGGAACGGCAATTTTACATTTTAGCTACTAAAAAATATGGTTGGACGAAGGACTTGCTTATCAATAAGATTGAGTTGCAAACATTTGAAAAATATTTGCTGGGACAGACAAATTTTGATACTACATTACCCGAAAATATGAAGAACCAAGCAATATTGGCTGTAAAAGATGAATACTCATGGGGCTTCACCGGATTGGAGAGTGAATACTCCGAAGAAGAACTGGAACAATCCATCATTAAAAATATCAGAGCTTTCCTGATTGATTTCGGGGCTGATTTTTCGTTTATAGGGAATCAGTACCGGCTTGTAGTAGATGACAGGGAGTACTTTATTGATTTATTATTGTATAACAGGAGGCTGCAAGCTATGATCGCCGTTGAACTTAAGATAGGAGAATTTAAGCCGGAATATAAAGGGAAGATGGATTTTTATCTGAATGTATTGAATGATACCGTAAGACTTCCACATGAAAATCCCTCTATCGGTATCATTATCTGTAAATCGAAAAGCCGCATGATTGTAGAATATGCTTTGAAAAGTTCCAATTTGCCTATCGGAGTGGCTACCTATGCTCTTTCTTCCAAGTTGCCGGAAGCCTACCGGGAGTTTCTTCCGGATACCGAGATGATTGCCGAGAAGCTGACGGCTTTAATGAATCTGTAAAGGCTCCATGCCGTTGAATGATTGAGGATTTACATCTTTAGTGAATTTATATTCGTACTTTTACCCATCGTTAATATTAAACTTTACTGCTATGTTTACATCACATATGACTGAGGACGAACTGCAGGCCGTTGCCTACCGCGACTTTCTGGAGATACGCATGAAAGTGAAGATCGCTTTCGAACAGTTTATAAACCGCCTTCGTTTGCGCAGAGGGGAGAAGAGAGTCCTCCATTCGCTGATTGAGGAAAAAAACGTATTGACCAAATCGAAAAATACCTGGCATGTCGTTTTTATTAATACCAGCTATACCGCTGCAGATGAGTTTATAGCCGGCTGTATCGTTTATATCCCTTTGTACCGGGACAACGCGGTCGATTATCTATTCATTAATAATATGGAAGACTTTGTGCTGGAGAGGCTTTCGGCCCATTTCCTGACACGTTACAAAGAGCGGTATCTCGAATACAACGGGATCAACCTGCGTGGCATACATCCGGCTATATATTATATGATATATAATCAGGACAAAACGCTGACCTATTACCTGCCTGAAAAGTGGACTGAAAAGGAAATGGAAGAGAAAGGCTTCATGATCTCCAAACAGGGTTTGTCGTTGGTTCGGTTCGACAAAAAACTGATTACCTATATCACTTTCCTCGACCAGGAGAACCTGAGCCGTTATAAAGCGATGGTATACGAAGAAGAAGCTTTATGGAAAGACCTGGCAAATACCGAGAACCCGGAGCTTTCATTTGAATTGAAACAGGCGCTGTATATGAAGCATTGTCGTAATCCGGAGAAGACAAAAGCAATCTTGCGAAGGTATCTGCTGCGTATCTGCGGGACGAATCTCACGGAAGAGCAACGGGAAGATTTGTTGGCAAGATTTGATGACGTCATAGAAGAAACGTTGGATATCGAGCAACTCCTGAAGCAGGAGAAGGCCGAAACAAGGCGGCTCCAGATGCCGGATATCAAACTCTATTTGGATCAAATGAAAAAAGGGAAGTAATCACCTCCCTTTTTCGTTTTTTCTCCGATTGACTTATTCGATTTCCGGGCGGTCGCTACTTCCGCCTCCGCCTTCACCTGCCGGGCCGGAACCTTTCTTTCGTTGGTTGAAAGCGGTGACGGTTTCTGAGATCAGCTGGTTCAGGTTGCTGACAAATGTCGTTGCTGCGGCCGACGGCTGGGCTACGCTGAACGACTGTGCCAGCATCACCAGGTCGTCGTACTGGCTGTCGAGACGCTGACGGATTGTTGCGCTGTTGTCCTTTTTATTGGCGGCGCGGCTCTGTGTTCTCGCCGAGGTGAGTGCGATATAGGCGTTGTTTTCCTTTTCGAGTTCGGCCAGGTAGGCTTCCAGTCCGAGGGTGGTGACGTAGGACGCGTTTTCGTCCTTCCGCAGGTCGATCAGCAGGCCTTGTATTTTGGCTGTTTCCTGTGCTACCGGCAGGCGGGCGATGCCGATGTACGGTTTGATCACCTTATAGAGAAACTTTCCGGCATCACGTTCGGCTTCGAGCGGCAGGGTACCGGCGCGCGAAATGCGGGTGGTGATGTAGATGACCAGGTTGTCGCGGTTGGCTTCGTGAACGGCAGCCTGTTCCGTTTCCTGTGCGATGCGGCTTTCGTCGACCGTGTCGGCCAGGAGCATGACGTCGTTTTCCATTTTTTGCACAAACTGTGCCGACAGTCCGATATCGGGCGAGCCGTTTGTCCGTACGTCGGCATCGAGCGATTCGATTTCGGGACGGTCGCCGCCGCCGGTCGGAGCGGGGACGAGGTTCAGCACGGAGTTGAGGAAGGCCAGGTATTCGGCGTTGTTGAAAATGGAAAGCGGAATAGTCTTAATTTTTGTGTATGTTCCCATGATTTCGATTTTAAAGGTTGTTAAATGAATGGCAATGTAAGCATTAATTTTCAAAGATAGTGGGAATATGGCTTTTATTTCACATAAAAAGTCTTTTAGGTCTAAAAAATACCGTTCAAATGGTGAAAGTAGACTTTTTAGGCCTAAAAGGTGTGTTTTCACCGTTTAAAGTTGCCTTTTTAGGCCTAAGAAACCGTTTTTCACTGTTTGAAATAGGTCTTTTAGGCCTAAAAGGAGGCTTTTCACTATTTAAAGTTCGTCTTTTAGGCCTCGGAAGGTCACTTTCACTTGTCGGAGCTTTTTTTGTCTTTAGAAAATTGCTTCAAAAGATATTCCACATTGATAAAATGGCGGGTATATTCCGCGTGCATCTTTCTTACAACCGAACTGGCGGATGCCATTTGGGCAAGGAATTGTAAATGTTTTCCCAAGGAAGCATTCATCTCTAACCGTTCTTTCTTTTGGATGGAATCCTGTACGGAATAGACTCCGCAAGCCATTTGTATTTCCAGTATACCTTCGTCCCACGCATGTTGGGTATATTTGTATAATAGTCCGAGGTTTCTTTTCAATTGTTTACCTATGTTCTTGATTCTTGTGTATTGAGAAAAATCTTACTGAAATATAACAAAAAAAGAAGGCATCCTTTTCAGACACCTTCTTTTCTGTATATGTTAGTGCTTTATCAGAACGAATTCAGCACTTTATTCAACTCATTCACCATCTCGGTAGCCGACTTCTGTGTCTCAGCCAGTCCTTCCGGAGTAAACATGGCAACCGTTTTATTCAGCTTATCCAGTTTGCTGCCCTTCAGTTCTTCGCGGAGGATGCGGATTTTTTCAGCGTCCTGGAGGCCTTCTACCAGACGTTCGAAACGGATACTGCTGCGGGGACCCGGGTAGATACTGTATGTATCGCCGGCTGCCCAGGTGCGGAAACGGGAGTCGCGCAACGGATCTTTTGTCCAGCTGTTGACTGCCCAACGCAGGTAACCGTCGTAACCACCGGCAACGGCGTGCAGGATCGTCCAGGGAGCTTCTGCCGGGTTGGAGAAGGTGAAGGTGTTCGGGAATGCTTCCGAACAACAGGTATAAACCGTGCTGATCTGGCCTTTGCGGTCGCGTTCGGCTTTCACATCTTCCGGGAATTTGTGGCCGTACGGAATACTCAGGTAATACAGGTCGCCTTGTATCTCTTTATGATAGTTACCGGCCAGCGTGATCTTAAATTCCGGGTCAGCCTGCTTGATTACCTTGATAGCCTCTTGCATGGCTTCCAACGGACGTTCGTCCATAGAGATAGCAGTCTTTTCGAACCAACCTTTTTCACGCAGGTGGCGGGAGAAATCTTTCAGGAAACTGCCCCAGTAGTCTGCATAAGCTGCATCGCCCGGTTTGGCTTCGATGAACTGGATGCGGTTGGTGGCCTGGTCGTAATAGTCGAAACTCAGTGCCCACGGGATCATGGTGTAGCAGCTGATCAGGTCGTTGATGCCAATATCGTTCATCATGAAATCTACCCATTTGTCGAAAACAGTGTAGTCATATTCCCAACTGCCGTCGAGTTTCTTCATGCGGAACACCATGCTGTCGAAATGATCTTCGGTCTGTCCCGCCCAGGGTTTGTGCATGATGCTGGTGGTGATGGCACGCTGTCCGGCGTTGGCCAGCATCTTCATGATCGGGCGCATGGCATCGAAATGCTCTTTGCTCCAGAGAGGCACGTCGTAGTAACGGGCCACGGAATACGGGTTCTGCCACAAGTCCAGATGGAATTTCCAGTCTTTCGGTTCCGGCAAGGTACGGTTCAGTACGTCTATCTCCACCTGTAACTTCATCGGTTGGAAGTTTTCGCCTGAAACGGTCAGTGTTCCTTTATATTTTCCGGGACGTGCGTCGGACGGTACCCATACATTCATCCAGATAGGTTGTGTCGTACGGGCGGCGACATCGCGCATCTTTACGATATCCAACACGTCGGCAACAACGGAAGAATCCCATTCCGCCTTGTTTTCACGTACACCGCAACCGCCTGTACGTTCTTTGTTCAATTCGTCGGTCATTACGTAACGCACGAAATTGGTGGTGACGTTGGAAGCTGGGATAACGGATGAACCGTTTTTCAATTCGCTGACGGTGATGGTTGCGTCCGATAGGTCGTTGGTTGTCCACAGTACGGCCTGGGCGTTTACGCGTTCTCCTTTCCAGGCTTTCGTCTGCCAGCGGGAAGTTTTTGTAACGGTTGGGATACTGAGTTTCGGATAACGAACGTCCGTGCTCGCCCAGCTGAGTTGGGTAGGCGTTGTTATTTTATTCCATACAGCCTCACTATCGTGTGGCTTGGTGTCGGTCAGTTCGGTGTAATCGGTGATGTTCGATTGCTGTGCGTAACAAACCGGGCCTAGCGTTAGCAGGGCACAGAGAATAAGAGAGTTTTTCATGTATAAATTCTTTTAGAAGTTTATTCGGGGGATAAAGATAGGAAAAAGATGGGATATTGTACGCAATTACTTTATCCGATTATAATGACAGAACAACAGATTGCCGTTATCGTCGTACAGATGCATGCCGTTGCCTTCGCAATAGCGGAACATTTTGCAGTCGGCGCATTGCCCTTTGCGTGTCCATTCACGGTTGCGGTACGGTTTGAATTCGTTGTTCCAGATGTCGATGAATTTATCTTTATAGATATTCCCCTGGTGGAAATTGGCACGAATGCTCGGACAACCGGAAATGGAACCGTCTGCCAGCACCGAAGCCGTACTGATTCCGGCATTGCACTGGAAAATGGAGTCGCGCACTTCGGCTTCGTAGTTTCCGAGGAACCCTTCGCAACCGTAGCTGGTGTGTATCTTTCCTTCCTGCCGGCAGTAGCGGATGAAGTTAAGCATCCAGGTGAACTGTTCGTTGGTCAGTTGCAGGTCGGCTTCTTCGGCGGCCCGTCCGACGGGGAAGATGGTGAACAGACGCCACCGTTTTACTCCCATTTCCGTCAGGAATTCCTTGAAGAGTTTCAGGTCTTTGAAATTCTTTTGGTTTACGCAAGTCACTACATCCCAGACAATCTCTTTCTCTTCCGCCAGCATGCAGATGGCGTTGACTGCATTCTCGAAACTTTTCGGATGACGGCGCAACCAGTTATGTGCTTCTTCGAGGCCGTCGAGACTGATGGTTGCCGAATGCATGCCGGAGGCCAGCAGCGCGTCCAGCCGTTCGCGTGTCATCAGCAATCCGTTGGAAACGATTCCCCAGGGATATCCCCGGCGGTAAAGTTCCATTCCGCAGGTTTCGATGTCTTTGCGCACCAAAGCCTCTCCTCCGGTAAAAATTACCAATACTTTATTAGGATTGACATGGGGAGTAATATCGTCTATAACTTTCAGAAAATCTTCCACCGGCATATCCTTCATGCCAGCCGATACATGGCAGTCGCTGCCGCAATGACGGCAGGATGCATTGCAACGAAGCGTACATTCCCAAAAGAGTGTGCGTAGTTCGTGTAGCTTGGCCCTGTTTCTTCGGATACTGCGGAAGAGTTCCAGGGCGATGCGTTTACGAAATCCGGGGCGTTTATCCATTATTCTTCCGTGTTAATCTGTTCGTTCATAGTGATTGTAACCTCTTGTTTGGCTTTTCCCTCGTACCAACCGCTGCCATTTTCATAGACGGCGTTTTTAAAGGAAACAAAAGAGGTATCGGCTGCAAATTGACCGCCGTTTTTATCTTTGTCAATATCTGTCATGATAAGTTTGAATGTTGCCCCGGGGAATTCTCCGGTTTCCCAAAGGAATTCTCCCTTTGCGTCGGTGTAGATGGTATCGCTGGGCATTTGACGGTCGGGAACCGAATCGCTGATGGCGATTTGTATATTGGGGATCGGGTTGTTCTGTCTGTTTACCACTTTCCCTTTGATCTCGTAATTAGCATGTGGGCAGCCGTATTCTTCTACCTGACCTCCCCCATCATCATCCGAATCGGAACAAGAGAAACCTAGTAAGGTGAGTAAACCGGCTAATACCCAGTTCATACTGTTCAAAAAATGAGGATAGAACCTTTTCATATAACTTGCGTTGTTTCGTTATTAACTGATAGATTACATATGATTAAATACAAAAGTACGAAAAATACTGCATCGGCGGTTGTATAAGTCTGGATATTTGTTTTTACTTATTCTTTGTTTTCCACAGCCTGCTTCATTTTGATAGTTACGTTCTTTTGTGCATTACCATAATTCCATTCGCCGTTTCCTCCTGTCAGGTCTTCTTTTTTGAAAGCTACTTCCGTGATTGTTTCTTCAAATGCTCCTCCGTTATCGGTGCCATCGATATCTTTTGTTGTGATTTTGAAAGTGATATCCGTGCCAAAAGTGGTGACAACCGGTCGTGCGACGAACTCTCCGGCACTATTCGTGATCAGCGTATCCCGATGCGTATATTCTTCATTACCAAAAGGGTCGGGAATAATAACTTGTATGCCGTTGATGGCTTTCCCGTTCTCATCGACTACTTTCCCTTTGATTTCATAATCGGCGTAGGGACATCCGTATTCGTCTGCCCCTATTTTGTCGCATGCAGCCAGTGAAAAGCCTAACAGGCTTAATAATCCTGCCAATATTTTATTTGTAAAGGTCAGGAAGAAATGGTTTGTTCTGTTCATATCCGTATGGTTTTAATTGTATTTACATCCATATCTAATTGATGCAAACATAAGTCGAAACGTTGCACCGCCTGTTTTTTATGAGTAACTTGCGCGCCAAATCCAATCGAACTAAATAAACATGAAAGATTTCATACGCATATTACGGCGTTTTGTGCCTCCTTATAAGAAGTATATGGTGTCGAACATTGTGTTCAATATTTTATCCGCCATACTGAATCTGTTCTCTTTTGCCCTGATTATTCCGATATTGAATATATTGTTCAAACTGAATGATGATGTTTATTCTTATAAAGCCTGGGTGTTTGATCCCTGGACCTGGGAAAGCTGGAAAGGTACTCCCGAACTGATAAAGAACAATTTCTTCTGGTTTGTCAGCGACCTGATTGAAAAAGAAGGAGGCTCATTTACACTGATCGTTTTAGGTGCTTTCCTTATTATCTCTACGTTCCTGAAAGTGGGTACGATGTACATGGCTTTTTTTACGATGATCCCTATCCGTACAGGGGTTGTTCGTGATATCCGTAACCAGATCAATAAGAAAATTACTGAACTCCCCCTGGGATTTTTCTCGGAAGAGCGCAAGGGGGACATCATTGCCCGTGTCTCCGGCGATGTGAACGAGGTGGAGACCTCCATCATGAGTTCCCTGGATATGTTGTTCAAGAATCCGATCTTGATCATTATCTATCTGATCGGTATGATCGTTATCAGTTGGCAGCTGACTGTTTTCGTCCTTGTACTGTTGCCTTTGGCGGGTTATGTGATGGGACAGGTAGGGAAGAAACTGAAACGTAAATCGCTGGAAGGCCAGCAACAATGGGGCGGCTTGATGAGCCAGATCGAAGAGACTTTAGGCGGCTTGCGCATTATCAAAGCATTCAATGCCGAGAAGAAAATACAGGCTCGTTTCGAGAGCAGTAACGACCGGTTCCGTCGGACCACCATCCGTATCTATCGCCGACAGCAGATGGCGCATCCGATGAGTGAGTTTTTGGGAACGGCTACTATCGCCATCGTTCTTTGGTATGGAGGTACGCTTATCCTGAGTAACCATAGCACGATCGATGCCTCCACATTTATTTATTACCTGGTTATCTTTTATAGTATTATTAATCCGGCGAAAGATTTAAGTAAGTCTGTTTATGCCATCCAGAAAGGGCTGGCTTCTATGGATCGTATCGATAAGATCTTGAAAGCTGAAAGTAATATCAATGATCCGGCTGATCCTAAGAAGATAGAATTGAATAAGGAGATACGATATAACAATATTTGGTTTAAATACCAGCATGACTGGGTGTTGAAAGGTGTTGACCTGGTAATCCCTAAGGGAAAGACCGTCGCATTGGTTGGCCAGTCCGGTTCCGGTAAAAGTACGCTGGTGGATCTGCTGCCCCGTTTTTATGATGTGGATAAGGGGAGCATAACTATTGACGGAACGGATATCCGCGATGCCTCCCTCTACGATTTGCGCGGCCTGATGGGGAATGTGAATCAGGAAGCGATCCTTTTCAATGATACCTTCTTCAATAATATCTCTTTCGGAGTGGAAGGAGCGACATTGGAACAGGTGAAGGAAGCCGCGCGTATCGCAAATGCGCATGAGTTTATCATGGCGAGCGAAGACGGTTATAATACCAATATCGGTGACCGGGGCGGCAAACTTTCCGGCGGACAGCGTCAGCGTATCAGTATCGCCCGCGCTATCCTGAAAAACCCGCCGATCCTGATCCTCGACGAGGCAACCTCCGCATTGGATACGGAATCGGAACGCCTGGTGCAGGAAGCATTGGAAAACCTGATGCGTAACCGTACTACGATCGTTATTGCCCACCGTCTTTCCACGATTCGTAATGCAGACGAGATCTGTGTGATGCATGAAGGCGAGATCGTTGAACGTGGCCGTCATGAAGAACTGCTGGATTTGAATGGCTATTATAAGAGGCTGTGTGACATGCAAAGTTTCTGATACCGCTTGAATTATAATTTTATTAATAATACTATGAACTCGATTCGATTAAAGGAAATAGGACGGAAAATAATTCGTCCTTCTATTGTTGCTTTATTGGTATTGCTGGCTTCCTGTGATATGGCAGAAGTAAAAACAGCCAATAAGATCGCTTATCACTTTGATGAACCTGCCCGCATCTGGGAGGAAACTCTGCCATTGGGAAACGGTCGTCTGGGAATGATGCCCGACGGTGGAATCAATAAGGAAAACATCCTGTTGAATGAAATTTCCATGTGGTCCGGAAGCAAACAGGATACGGATAACCCGCAGGCCGTCTGGTCGTTGGCAAATATACGCCGTCTGCTTTTTGAAGGGAAAAACGACGAAGCACAGGACCTGATGTATCGCACCTTTGTTTGTAAAGGGGCTGGTAGCGGTCAAGGACAGGGTGCCAATGTTCCCTATGGTAGTTACCAGTTGCTGGGAAATCTGGTGCTGGATTATGTATATGTAGACGGTTCCGATTCCGTAGCCGCTTACCGTCGTGAGTTGAATCTGAACGATGCGATAGCCTCTACTTCTTTCCGCAAGGGAAAAGTGAATTACAGCCGTGAGTCGTTTACCTCTTTCTCCGGTGATCTGGGTGTGGTTCATTTGATGGCAGATGCCGATAAGGCGCTTAACTTTACGGTGGGGATGAACCGTCCCGAACATTATGCCTTGTCGGTCGACGGAAAAGACTTGCTGATGAAAGGACAATTGCCGGACGGCGTGGATACGCTGGAAATGAAAGGTGTTAAATATGGCGCCCGTGTACGGGTTCTCCTGCCTAAAGGCGGTTCTCTGATCCCCGGGGACAGTTCATTAACCGTTCAGAATGCCTCCGAAGCCATCCTGCTGGTGAGCATGGCGACTAATTATAAGAACGAAGGATTTGAAGACCAACTGTTCTCTTTGCTGGCCGAGTCGGAAAGAAAAGATTATTCCACCTTGAGAAAGGAGCATGTCAATGCCTATCGTTCCCTGTTCGATCGGGTCGATCTGGACCTGGGCCGTTCCGCAAGGGATGAGATGCCGATCAATGAACGTTTGCATGCTTTCCAGGAGGATCAGAACGATCCGTCGCTGGGGGCCCTTTATTTCCAGTTCGGACGTTATCTGCTGATCTCGTCAACCCGTACCGGTTCATTGCCTCCTAATCTTCAGGGATTATGGTGTAATACGATCAATACTCCCTGGAATGGCGACTATCATCTGAATATCAATTTTCAGATGAATCACTGGCCCGCAGAAGTAACGAACCTTTCCGAATTGCATCTCCCGATGATCGAGTGGACGAAACAGCAGGTAGAAAGTGGAGAACGTACAGCCAAAGTCTTTTATAATGCACGTGGCTGGGTGACACATATCCTGGGTAATGTATGGGAATTTACTGCTCCGGGCGAACATCCTTCCTGGGGAGCGACCAATACGTCTGCCGCCTGGTTATGCGAACATCTGTTTACCCACTATCAATATACACTGGATAAAGAATATCTGAAAGAGGTCTATCCGGTGATGAAAGGTGCTGCTTTATTTTTTACGGATATGTTGGTTCGTGACCCGCGAAATAATTATTTGGTAACGGCTCCTACCACTTCTCCAGAAAATGCTTACCGTATGCCGAACGGCAAAGTCGTACATATCTGTGCCGGTTCGACTATGGATAATCAGATTGTCCGTGAGCTGTTTACCAATACGATTGCGGCAGCCAATATCCTCGGAATTGATTCTGCTTTTTGTCAGGAACTGGCGGATAAGCGTTCCCGTCTGATGCCAACCACGATCGGTAAGGATGGCCGTATCTTGGAATGGCTTGAACCCTATGAAGAAGTCGAACCGCATCATCGTCATGTTTCCCACCTGTATGGACTTTATCCGGGAAATGAAATCTCTATGGAGCATACCCCCGAACTGGCGGAAGCTGCCCGTAAGACACTCGAAGCACGCGGTGATAAGAGTACCGGTTGGTCGATGGCCTGGAAGATCAATTTCTGGGCACGTTTGCATGATGGCGACCATGCTTATAAACTGTTGGTCGACCTGCTGCGTCCCTGTGTGGAAAAAACGACGAATATGGTGAATGGAGGCGGTTCTTATCCGAATCTGTTCTGTGCGCATCCGCCGTTCCAGATCGATGGCAATTATGGAGGTTGTGCCGGTATTGCCGAAATGCTTGTACAGAGCCAGACCGGAAATATCGAGTTGCTTCCGGCTTTGCCTACAGCCTGGAAGACCGGTAGTTTCAAAGGACTCAAAGTTCAGGGTGGTGGCGAAGTATCAGCTAAATGGGCAGAAGGAAAAATGACGGAAGCCGGACTTAAAGCCGTTGTTCCGGGAACATTCCGCATCAAACTGCCTGCCGAATCTTCTAATATGAGTATTAAAATGAATCAGAAACCAGCCTCCTTACCGGTTATTGACGGTATGTTGACAGTAGAGATGGAGGCAGGAGATTCGTTGTTGCTACAGTTTTAAAATAAAGGAATCTTATAAACAAACCCTACGGAAAGGCGTCCGGTGTTCTCTGCAAAGACATCGAACGCCTTTGCTTTTTCTGTCAGGTTGTAAGCCCGTCCGGTACCTGTCATGAAAAGATGCAGGTTGTCGTCTCCCATCGGGTAGAACTCGACTCCTCCCTGATATCCCCAGGCGGTACGGTATTTACCCGACTCGTAAGGACCGTTAGCCTTGTATACGGATGCTGTTTCGTACATCCCTTTTACAAACAGGTTCCACTTCGGATGGATCTGATAATTCAAACGGGCGACCAGCGATAGATAACTCGTATTTCCTATTGAAGCCTCGTTTTCTTCGTCTTCGGGTTCGAACTGCTCGGCCAGCAATCCCATCGGGTCCATCTTGCCCCGGGTGTACATCACATCGAAATATCCCAGGAATTTTCCGGCTTCCACCTGCTGTCCGCCCCATACCATCCACATCCAGTTCCCTTTGGCCTGTTGTCCGGCTGTAACGGAATAACGAAGAGATAACATCTCATCCAGATAACTGCTGTTCCATCCCAGGTTATAGAAAGATGGAGATTTGCTGCGGTTATCGTTGCCGTTCGTCACTTGTACACAGATCTCCTGTGTTCCGGTAGGTTCATAGCTGACGGCGACTCCTGTAAAATAGCATTCCATCCAGTCATTCATATCACTGTAATCGTAAATCCGATAAGGATATTCGTCGTATTCGAAACCACCCCAGGCAGCATCCTGCTTTCCGGCAGTGACGGAGAATTTTTCGGAGAGTTGGAAGTTCACCCACGCATTCTCGATATAAGAACCGAATCCGTTGGCACGCACCCATTCATTCCGGTAACAGAGCACCTGGCGGTAGGCATAGGAAAGCCAGGGGAGGACGGTGCCGGTCGCTTCCACCTTGAAATCATTCAACAGAAAACGGTCGCGTTCGGTTTCCCCGGAAAGCGCTTCGTTATAAGAACCATGAGTTTCGAGCGACAGTTTGAATACTTCCGTATTGTTAGGAATTAACGTCTTCTGCGAAGTAGCGGTAAAAGTAGTTCCCGTCAGCAAGGCCGACAGGCAAAATACAGTCAGTCGTTTCATGAATCTTTTTCTGTTTGTTGATTTGGGGTGCAAAGATATATATAAACGGGTAATATGGCAATAAGAGAGTTTTTGCTCATTTGTCTTCAAATTTAGTGCAAATCGTTTTTTTCTGCTTTTTCCTGTGTAAAAGGCAAATAGAGACAAAAGGATGCTTATTCGGACAAAAGACCTTTTCCTTATCCCTGTACTTTTGGACTAAAAATCACCTAAATCGCAAATCATGAAATTGAAATTTGTTTTTGTCAGTGTATTAACAATCCAGCTTTGTTCCTGCTCTTTTTCTGGAGAAAAGAAATCGGCTGAAGAAGATATTTATTCAAAAGCATTTATTAAAGAGAAAATGCTCGATGTTTTCCGATGGCAGGTTAACCATCCGGTAGATATAAATGCGGAACAGGAACAGTGGGCCCGTTCTGTCTTTTATTCCGGTATAATGTATGCGTATCAGACAACTGCTGATCCGGCCTATCTGGAACAGACAAAGAAATGGGCGGATGGATGGAACTGGAAAAGAGGACGCCGGTACCGCCATGCAGACGATCTGGCCTGTGGGCAGGCTTATCTGGATGCCTATAAAGCAGAGAAGGAACCGAAGATGCTTCACGGGATACAGGAAGCAATAGATAGTCTGATCGCTGACCCTCAACCCGGTCGTGTCGATTGGTGGTGGTGCGATGCCTTATATATGGAACCGCCGGTGCTGGCCCGTTTGGCTACTATAACAGGTGATGGTAAATATTACGATTATCTGCAAGAAATGTATTGGGATTCAACTGATTTTCTGTATAGTAAAGACGATAGTCTTTTCTTTAGGGACAAGCGTTATTTCAATGCATTGACAACCAATGGAAAGAAAGTATTCTGGGGACGGGGAAATGCCTGGGTGGTAGGCGGGTTGGCCCAACTCTTATCGCTGATTCCGGAAAAGAGTCCGATTTATAAGGATTATGAGGAACTGTATATGCAAATGATAACAAAAATAGCATCTGTTCAGCAACCGGACGGACTCTGGCGTGCGAGTCTTCTGGATCCGGAAGAAGTGCCCGTAAAAGAAACCAGCAGCAGCACATTTTTCACTTATGCCATGATCTGGGGAATTAATAACGGATTATTGTCTCGGGATATTTATATGCCTAAAGTACGCCGGGCATGGACTGCCTTGCTGGAGTGTATAGATGAAAACGGGAAATTGGGATATGTACAGGCTATCGGCGCTAGTCCTGAAAATGTAAAGGCAGCGGATAACCAGGAATATGGCAGCGGTGCTTTTCTGATGGTCGCATCCGAGATGTATAAATTCGCAGAGAGAGAAAAATAAAATAATAGATGTTTAACCTTTTTAGTTGTATTCGACACATGAAAAAACTAAGTATTTATTTAAGCACGTTTCTGTGCCTTATCTTTATCGGTTTTGGTTGTGGCAGTGAAGATCTTAGTGATTATCCGCCATCCAACATGCGTAGTATTGTTCGCTTTACATTGAACCCTGCCCAGAACGGAGGCAATGTTTTTGTACAGCACATTGCTACTATCGACCAGAGTAAAAAAACAATTACGTTGAAGCTGCCTTCACATCTGGACCTGAAGGAGATTCGTCCGGAGATTGTGGCGGCTCCCTGGACGAGTGTCACTCCCAAAAGTCTGGAGGCTGTCGATTTTTCCGCTGGTCTCATTGAATATACGGTTGTAGCGGAAAGCGGGAAAAAAGCCGTTTATGAAGTGGTTCTGGATATGACGTACAAGTATGCGGCCTGTCAACTGTATTCTGTTGCTATCGCTGCTGTTACAGACCCGGAAACGGGAGAACCGGTGAAAGCGGTTTGTAATGAAAATAACAAAACTGCGACTCTTGTGGTGCCCGCAAACACTGATCTGACAAAGCTGGTTCCGAAATTTGAACTTTCTCCGGAGTCCTTTAATGCCTCGTTTGACAAACCGGATGGGAAAGCCTATGATTTTACGGAACCTGTTCAATTCACAGTCACTTCGGAAGATGGCAAGAAGACTGCCACTTATACGGTCTCTGTAACAACGAAACAAGAATAATCACTTTAAATTCAGTATACAATGAACCACATTAATAAATACAGACAGTTTTTGCTCCTGTTGCTCTTTGTTAGCATTGGGGCTGTCCTTTCTGCTCAGAATATACAAGTCACCGGTACAGTCACCGACAAACTGGGTCCGATGGCCGGCGTCAATATCGTATTGAAGGGAACACAAACCGGTACTATGACCGATATGGACGGTAAGTATTCGATCCAGGTGTCGGCTACTGGTGTTTTGGAGTTTACGTTCCTGGGATATAATACACAAACGGTCAATGTTAATAGCCGGAAAATCATCCATGTAAGTATGGAAGAATCTTCCCAGGCTTTGGATGAAGTTGTCGTTGTCGGCTACGGCTCGATGAAGAAAAGGGATATTACCGGTTCTATCGTTTCTGTAAGTGATAAGGATATACAGTCCAATGAGCCTGTAAACATTGCGTCTGCCCTACAAGGGAAAGTCTCAGGTCTGGATATTATGAGTACTTCCGAACCGGGTACTGCCGCTACATTCCGTATTCGCGGTACCTCCACTTTGAGTGACGGCGGTTCCAATCCGTTGTTTATTGTTGACGGAATGGAAGTTTCGAATATCGATAATATCAATCCGCGTGACATAGCATCTGTCGAGGTCTTGAAGGATGCCGCCTCTGCTGCCATCTACGGTTCCCGCTCTGCCAATGGTGTTGTCATTATTTCTACCAAACAGGGACAGGAAGGAAAAGCAAAAGTTTCTGCCAATTATTCACTGAAACAGTCGCGGATTGGTAAAAAACTGGCCCAGATGAGCCGCTTGCAAGGTATCCAATATGAAACTTTACGTAATTTTCTGAACGGCAATTATACGACGATCGCCAACCGCGACTCTTTGAACCCGTCCATGACTGCTGACAATTTCTATCAGGATTTGTTGTTCAGACATGCGTGGACAAACCAGGTGGATGTCAGCGTTTCCGGTGCGGAAAAGAAATTGAAATATTTTGTCAGTGCAGGTTATCTGGGAGAGCAGGGTATTCAGATCAACACCTTTAATAAACGTTTGACAACCCGTATCAATGCCGATTACAACGCGACTCCGCGTCTGACTATCGGTAATCGTCTGGCACTGACTATTTCCAACCAGCGCAGGTCGACCAGTGAATCCCGGTCGCGTCTTCTTCAGCGTCCTGCCAACTATAATGTGATAGAACCCGACGGCAGTTATACCCCGATTCTGGCAAGCCGTAGTAATCCTTTGGCTGAAAGTATGGTCGGAAAGAATAATTATAAGATATACAATCTGGACCTGTACGAGTTTCTGGAATATAAGATTTTGGACGAACTGAAGTTTAAAGCCAGTATTGCCGGTAGTATCAATTTACAGAAATACCAGAGCTTCCGGCCGGCTATCCTGGATGTGAACGGACGTCGTAAATCGACCAACCAGGACGATACGAAAACCAGCTGGACACATGAAGATGTACTGACTTATAATAAAACGTTCAATAAAGACCATGCGCTAACGGTGTTAGGTGGTTTCAGTCTCCAGGAATTTAAAACGGAAATGACGAAACTGGCCGTTGTCGATAATATCAGTGACGCCATTGAAATTTCAAATGCCTATGGTGGTGTGGATATGACCAATACGAAAGCGACCTGGACTGCGAACCGGCTGGCTTCTTTCTTCGGACGTATCTCTTACAGTTATAAAGGTAAGTACCTGTTTAATTCAAACTTGCGTTACGACGGTTCTTCCCGTTTCGGTACGGATAAACGCTGGGGCTTTTTCCCGTCAGCTTCATTGGGATGGAGATTTTCGGATGAAGTTTTTATGAAATGGATGAAACCGGTAGTCAGCGATTCCAAATTACGACTGAGTTATGGTGTAACGGGTAACCAGGTTGCCGGAAATTTCTCTTCTTTGGGATTGTACACAACAAATTTCTATGCGGATATGCCGGGTATTTACCCGAACCAGTTAGAGAACAGGAATCTGGGATGGGAACAGACGCAGCAGTACAATATCGGTCTCGATGTCTCTGTCCTGGACGGAAGAATCGGATTGATAGCTGATTATTATAACAAAAAGACTTCAGATGTTCTTTATCAGGTTAAATTACCGCAAACATCCGGTTTCAGCAGTTCTTATCAGAATATTGGCGATGTAAAAAATACAGGATGGGAAATAACGGTGAATTCAACCAATATTAAAACGAAAGATTTCCAGTGGAATACCTCATTGAACCTTTCGTTCAATAAGAATACGATCGTTTCCATTCCGGAGGGCGGACAACAGTTTATCAATACGGTATATATCCTGGATAAGGGATATGCGGTAGGAACTATGTATGGATGGAAAGCTAATGCTATTTTCCCGTATGATGAATCGAATGCCTTTACCCCCGACTGGAAACAGCTTACTCCGATATTTGATGAAAAAGACCGCTTTACCGGCTATGAACTGGATGGCAAGGCTTATGACGGCGAGATCAAACAGTATCGTTATAATACGGCAACCGGTGATGTTTTCAAAGGCGGTGATGTTATGTGGGACGATGTCAATAAGGACGGTATCATCGATGCCAAAGACCGTCAGGTACTGGGTTGCGGACAGCCGGACGTGATCGGAGGTTTCAATAACGACTTTACATATAAAGGATTCACACTTTCTTTGTTCTTCTCCTTTGCCATAGGCGGAGATGTATTCAATGCTTACGAGCAGAGCCGTTCGGAACATAAATGGTCGGCTATCACCCGCGGTAACCCGGCTAATATCGCTAATTCATGGAAAGCTCCCGGCGATATAGCCAAGTTCCCGAAACCAAATGGTGCGGCAGTCATGGATAATACCCGCTTTGCCAGCAGTCTCTGGATCGAGGATGGTTCGTATATCCGTTTGAAGAATATCCGTCTGGCTTATGAATTGCCTAAAAATATTGTGAAAAAGATCGGTGTTGAATCATTGAGCGTATCAGCTATGATGCAAAACTTCTTTACCTGGTCGAACTATTCCGGTTTCGACCCTGAATTACCAAGCAGCGGATTTGCCGTAGGTTATGATAATAACTCCTATCCGAAGGCAAAAGATATTCTGTTCGGAGTAAATGTTAACTTTTAAATGTATATGAAGATGAAAAAGATATATGCAGTTTTCTTGTCGACTCTTTTGTTCACCTCTTGCCTGAATGATTTTCTGGATGTGGACCCCGTGAGTGATATTGCAACTTCCACTTTCTGGCAGACTGATAATGATGTCCGTGCCGCATTGAATTCTGTTTATGCGGATTTCCAGACAAACTATAATAAGAACAGTGCCGGTAATTATATGACCTGGTTTGAGATGCGCTCCGATAACTTTGTGGGAACAACGGTTTCCAGCAGTATGCCTACCTATGCCGCCAATACCAATAAACTGAATTCATCGCATGTCTCTGCTGATTGGAATGTGTGGTATAAATCTATCTCTACTGTTAATTATGCTTTGCATTATATACCTGATGTGCAGGGACTGACTGCGATTAAGAAGGATAATTATCTGGCTGAGGCTTATTTCTTACGTGCTTTCTGTTATTTCAATCTGGCGAGAATATGGGGAAATGTCCCGTTGGTAGAAAAGCCGACTTTATCTTTGGCTGATGTTGAAAAACCGACTCAGTCTCCTCAGTCGCAAGTGTTGGACCTGGTGGGAAAAGACCTGGAAGAAGCTGTGAAATTAGTGGACGAAGGCCAGAATGATGTGTTCCGTTTCAATCCCGGTGCCTTGTATGCCCTTTATACCGATTACGCCATGTGGATGCGTGACTATGACAAAGCGATTCTTTACTCCGGAAAACTGATGGATCTGAAACGCTATTCGCTTCTCAAAGGAACTGAATTTGCCCAGGTTTGTGCAGATGGTACTACCAGCGAAAACATCTGGACAATGAAATGGTCTTACCAGAATAATAAACAGAACTGGATTATCTATATGATGTGCCGGACAGCTGCTCCGCAGATGATACCCTCAGAAGGAGTGAAGAACTTGTGGAATACGGAGGAATATCGTGTGGACCTTCGCCGTTATCAGACGATCGATACTACGATTGTCTATGCATCCAACCATATATCAAGTCCGAATGGCGATGCATCCATCTGGAAATGGCAACCGGGTGAACGTGTGATTGAAGCAAATGAAAAGTATGTTCCTTTTTACCGTTATGCTGATATTCTATTGCTGAGAGCGGAAGCGCTGAATAAGCAGCAGAGACAGGAAGAAGCACTGGAATTACTGAATATGATCCGCGAGCGGGCGGGACTGTCACTGAAGACGATGGACGATTTTACAAATGCTTCGGACCGGACTCTGGCTATGGAGGATGCTATCCTTCAGGAAAGGCAGCTGGAACTGTTGGGTGAGGGACGCCGTTGGTTTGACCTGATCCGTACAGGCCGGGCGATGAAAGTGATGAACGATTATTTTGAAAATTACATTGAAGCGCAAACAGGTGACGTATGCCCCCGCTTTACAGATGAATGGCAGCTTTACTGGCCGGTATATTATAATAATATTCTGGAAAATGCGAATTTGGTTCAAAATGGTAATTATTAAAAAGATACAGATATGAAAAAAATACTATTCCAACTAATTGCAGGTTGTTTCATGGCTTCAATATTCAGTTCATGCAACCTGTTCGGACTTGATCTGCAAAAGGATTTTGAATATGAATACAGTCCGGTTGAACTGACTATGGATATGTCGGCCTATGCTTTTATTGAAAGCCGTAAAAATATGGATATGTCTTTGCTGTATGACGCAATTACACTGGCCGGTTACCAGCAGGAATATGAGATCGACGACCGTACTTTTATTATTCTGAATGACGTAGCGTTCACCAGTTATCTAAAGGATAATCGTTATTCCGGTTTGCAGGCAATGAAAGTAGAAGATATTAAGACATTACTGAATTCATATATTGTAAAGGGACGTTATCATTCTCTGGATCTGACAACTACACCGGTAAAAGTTGAAACCATGAATCCGGATGCAATCATGTATCTGAGCCTGAGACCTCAGAATAATGATGCACAAAATAAGTTTGAAGTCCGGATCAATGACGTGGTAAATTCGGGAAAGGTCGTTTCGGTAGTGACTTCCAATTTGCAGCCGACCAATGGCATTATGCATGTGGTCGACGCTTATCCGGAGTATAAGTTGAAATAATAAATTATGGAAAGTGTTCCGTATGTCCTACGAGACCGGTACACTTTCTTTTTATTCAGTTACCCAAATAGAGAAAAAATGAAACAGTATATCTTATTGATCGCCTTGCTTTTGCCGGTAGTCTTGCATGCACAGTCATTATCCGGGATCTCTTCGCATGAGGTTGTTCCGGAGCACCCCCGTCTTCTTTTAACCAAGGGAGAAGAAACACTGTTGAAGGATAAGATATCTTCCGAGCCTCTGTTGCAAACCTTGCACAACGAGATTATACAGGAATGCGACCGGATGCTTCCACTACCGGTCCTTACCCGTAACCAGAAAGGGCGCAGAATCTTACATACTTCGCGTGAAGCTATCCGGAGGATTCTTTACCTGTCGTATGCTTTTCGTCTGACGCAGGAGGATACCTATTTTCTGCGGGCGGAAAAAGAGTTGCTGGCAATGGCCGGTCTGTCAGACTGGAATCCCAGTCATTTTTTGGATGTGGCGGAGATGACTTCTGCCGTGTCGATCGGATATGATTGGCTATATCCCCGGTTGTCTGAAAAATCGAGGAAACAGATTGCCGCAGCAATCAGGGAGAAGGGTCTGAAGCCATCGCTGGAAAAACAATATAATGGCTGGCTGGGTGGCAATAACAATTGGAACCAGGTTTGTAATGGAGGCATTACTTTTGGGGCACTCGCCTTGTATGAATTACAACCGGAGGAGTCTGCAGCTCTGATAAACCGTGCCCTGGAGTCGATACGCAAACCGATGACCGTCTATGTGAATAACGGGGCTTATCCCGAAGGATACGGTTACTGGATTTATGGGACGACCTATAATGTGTTGTTCATTGATCTGCTGGAAACAATCTGGAAAAAGGATTTTGGCCTTTGCGAGGCCCCCGGATTTTTAAATACAGCCTCTTTTATGCAACATATGGAAGGTACTGCCAAAGCAGTAAATAAACTGGCTGTCACAAAATCTCTGGAATGTGTTGCAGAATCAAAACATGCCAGTCTACAATGTTTTAACTTTGCCGATAACGGGAGTTCCACAGTCGTGAATCCGGTTATGTATTGGTTTGCCGGAAAGACGAATGCCCCTTCGCTTATCTGGAGAGAACTGGATAAGTTGAAAACGCTTGAAGTCAGAAAAGATCCCAGTCTGACTAAAGACCGTTATCTCCCCATGTTGCTTATATGGGGTAAGGATCTCTCGTTTAAAGACGTCACGACTCCTGTCGAACGGATGTATACGGGACAAGGTAAAAGTGCTCTTGCTATTATGCGGACTTCCTGGGAATCGGATAACGCTATTTACCTGGGTGTGAAGGGAGGAACCCCGAAAGAAAGCCATGGACATATGGATATAGGCTCTTTTGTGATGGAGTCGGATGGCATCCGGTGGGCAATGGATTTCGGGGCACAGGATTATCATTCGCTGGAATCGAAAGGTATTGACCTGTGGAATATGACGCAGGAATCTCCCCGCTGGGATGTGTTCCGCTATAACAATATGGCTCATAATACATTGACTGTAAATGGAAAGAAACAGATCATAGCAGGACATGCCCCGGTGAAAAATATTACAGAGAAGGACCGACTGATGTCTGTTTCAATGGATCTTACGTCTTTATACCAAACGGAAGTCAGTAGCCTGAAAAGAGGTGCCGGGATTATCAATAACGAATATGTCCTGATCCGTGATGAAATCCGGACGAATGACAAGGCGGCTTCGATCCGGTGGAATCTGCTGACAGCCGCTACCCCTCAGATCATTGATGACCATACCATTGTACTTGTCATGGACGGAAAGAAACTGACAATACAAGCAGAAGGGACGGTTGCGATAAAGAGCAGGACCTGGAGTACGGAATCTCCCCATGAGTATGATGCTTCCAATAAAGGAACTATCTTTGTTGGATTCGAATTTGAAGTTCCGGCAAATACCCGGCAGTGTGTAGATGTTTGCCTGATACCCGGAGAAAAGAAGCCTTTTGCTTTGGCTGCGCAAGTACCGAAAAGTGTTCCTTTTGAAGAGAATAACCGGCAGCGGATCAATGAAATTGCCGGTTACCTGGAGGAAGAACCTGCTGGTTTTGGCGTATCCTATCACAACCGTGCGGAGTGGGAAAAGATTAAAGATAAAATTGACTATCCTTCTGTATTGAAAAAGGCTGAGGAGGTCTTGAATACGGAAATGCCGGCGTGGGATGATGAACTTTACCTGGAATTTTCGAAGAATGGGGTCAGGCCTCCCGGCGAGAAAATGCTGAATGCCCGGAAATCACGTCTGGCACCGTTGGTCTGGGCTGAATGTATGGAGAATAAAGGGCGTTTTGTCCCTAAAATAGAATCGACCCTAAAAGACCTGATCTCTCATCGTTCCTGGATACTTCCGGCCCACGATACGTATCTGAACGTGTTTTACGGGAAAAAACATGAAGTGGACCTGGCTGCGGCAGCTTTTGTCCATGAGTTGGCAGAGACTCTTTATTTCTTGGATGATAAGATCAGTGAACCGGTCAGGCAGGCAGTGATAGACTCCATGTATGTCCGTGTTTTCAATCCGGTTAAAGATGCTTTACAAACGGGGAAAGGATATACTTTTAACTGGTTCAATAATACGAATAACTGGAATGCCGTTTGTCTGGCAGGGGTTACCAGTGCTGCTGTCGGGGTTATAAAAGATAGGAAGGAACGTGCCCTGTTTGTTGCCGCAGCCGAATATTATTCACAGAACAGTGTGCTGGGATATACGGACGACGGATATTGTACGGAAGGGTTGGGATATTTTAATTACGGGTTCCAGCATTACATCATTTTACGGGAACAGTTGTATCAGCGCACCAAAGGCACTATAGACTTGTTCAAGAGTGAAAAGATGAAAAAGATAGCGATGTATGGCATCAATTTCGAAATTATCAACGGTGCTTATCCGGCTTTTGCCGATTGCCGGATCGGAACGACTGTCTCTCCGCTGATTTTATGGTATTGTAACCATAATCTGGGATTGGGGTTGTCTGCTTATGATCAGATCGATACCCGGGAGCTCCGGCCTTCGGTTTTTACTGCGATGTTACTTTTCCCGAATACAGCCTTACAGACATCCAGCCATGCTGAAAGTGCAGCAAAGACAGCCGGAAAACAACCGATCAGAATGTTCTTTGACAAAGCTGGTGTGTTGATTTGTCGTCCGGAAAATCCAACAGCACATTCGATGGGAGTTGCCCTGAAGGGCGGAAATAATGCCGAACATCACAATCATAATGATGTGGGAAGTTATTCTCTTATCATAGGAGATGAGACACTGGCGGGTGATCCGGGAGGTCCTTATCATTATGCCGGTGCGATGTGGACGGATAAACGGTATACATTCAAGTCGATTTCCTCTTTCGGCCATCCTGTCGCAGTGATAGACCAGGCGTTACAGGGAGCCGGAAAAGAATACCGGGCAGAAATCATCGGAACGGATTTTACGGCTGCCCGTGATGAATATGTCTTGGACTTAACGAGTGCTTACGATTGTCCGAATCTGAAATCATATACCCGTAAATTTGTGTTTGACCGTAGCGGAAAAGGTAGTTTGCTGATAGAAGATCGTTTCGAATTGGATCAGGCCGGCTCTTTTGAATCTGCTGTTACGACACTGGTCGACTGGCAGGAAAAGGGAGACAATACAATAAAACTGTCAGGTAAGCAACATACAGTCAATGTAAAAATAGAAGTATCATTTCCGAAAGGATATACCATTATCCCGGAAAAAATACAGGAAAACGGTCCTGAGTTTTCCCGTATCGGAATCCGTCTGAATGAAAAGTCAAAAAAAGGCTACATCCGTATATTTTTCGAAGCTGAATAAAGAACTCTCCCCTGAATATCCTATATTTGGGGGAGTTTTATTTCTATACAAAATGAGGGATTACGATGTTTAGATTCAGAAAAAATCATACTTTATACAAGCTGATACTATTTATTTGCCTGTCTTTCAGTTTGCCAGCTCTGGCGGGGAATATAAAAAACTACAAATTCCACACCTTGTCGCCTGAGGGTGGCTTTTATTATGATGGGGTAAAGTCTATTCAGCAGGATAGTGACGGCTTTATCTGGATCGTCATGGAGAACGATCTTTTTCGTTTTGACGGTTACCAGTTTAAAAGATATTATTCTTATTTCAGGATGCTGGATACCTCGGATAAATGGTACTTCCGGGATGTGGAACTGGATGCCCGCGGACATTTGTTCGTTTCAACCAATAAAGGGCTTTTCGTTTACGATAAGATTACCGATTCTTTTAAAAGAATGTTCAAGCCGAATACGATGAACATTAAAACGGATTCCCGGGGGAACCTCTGGCTGATAAGTGCCAGCCTGGGCATTTTCGATGTGGAGAAAAAGACCTTTTTCGGAATGGAGTCGGAAAAAGGTTTATTGTATAATGCCGTAATCCTGTGTGCTGATGAGGATGAACTTATTACCGGAACGTCCAATGGTGAGATATACCGGTTTGACTATGATAAAATGCTTTTTGAGCAAATTTGTGCGCTTCCGGATAATCAGGCAATTATCGAAATAAAAAAACATGGAAATGAGTTGTGGGTGCTGACCGAAAGCTATGGGCTGTATAAGCTGGATTATCAGACTTTGTCCATTATTAACCACTACAGCTTTTTTTGTACGCTGAATAACGAATATGTTCCGTCGAAAACCTTATATGTCGATAAAAACGGTTATGTCTGGGTTGGTACTCAGAGAGGATTATATATCATGAATCCGGAAACGGAGGAATATTCCCATTTCACAAATTCAAAATCGGATATTTTTACTTTGCCCAGCAACTCGGTATGGACGATAGAAGAAGATGCCCAGAAAAATGTCTGGATAGGTACTTACTCGGGTGGTTTGTGTTATCTCAATTTTCAGGAAACGTCCCGTTTCCGTACCTTCAGTCCCCGTGAAAACGGTTTGAACCATAAAGTGGTAAGTGGTTTTGCTGAGGATGATGAATCCCTGTGGATCGCTACGGAAGGAGGCGGTGTCAACCGGATGAATAAGAAAACGGGGGAGTTCAGGTATTATACCCATAATCCGTCGCGAAACAGTTTAACCTACGATAATGTCAAATCGCTGGTCATCGACCCGTCGCAGAACCTGTGGGTTGCCATGTACCGGGGAGGACTGGATTGCTTTTCTCACAAAACCTCGGCTTTTAAACGATTCAATAAAGATTATCGCTTGGACAACGGAATGCTTACCAACGATTTGAGAAAGATAATCCTGGAAGCTGATTCCGGCCTATGGATCAGCTATCAGTCGACCGGTATTTCTTTCTATTCGTTTGCTACGGACCGTTTTACTCATTATATGTCGAAAAGGGACAACAACAATAGTTCCATCTCGGATCTTTGCCGGGGGAAAGGTGATGATTTATGGGTAGTCAATAACGAGGAACTCTACTATATGAACGTCAGAACTAAAGAGTACAGGAAAATTGCTCCGGATTCGGCCTACAGCCTCAGGGCACAGGCGTTATGTCTGGATGAAACAGGGAATGTCTGGATTGGAACGGTTGGGAGCGGGTTGGTTAGATATGATGTGAAGAATAACCGGTTTTATTCCGTCAACGATATTTTACGCTATGACGTATCCACTATTTACAGTCTTTGTACGGATGATGATAACGATCTCTGGATGGGTACGGATAACGGCCTGTTTAAATATAATATAGAGAAAAATACTTTTTTCCGTTTTGATAAAAAAGACGGGATACAGGGGATCGTATTTTATCCGAAGGCCTGTATGAAAGGGAAAAACGGTGAATTGTATTTTGGCGGGACTAACGGCTTTACAATTATCAATCCGAAAGAAGTGTTGCTCAGTGAATTTAAACCGACTGCTATTATTACCGATTTTTATATAGACAATGCGATTGTAAAACCTGATTCAACCGGTTCGCCGTTGCACCAGTCGATTTCTACCACCAGAGAGATCGTTTTGGATTATAACCAGATAAATTTTGGTTTTAAGTTGTCTTCCGATAATTACCTGATACCGGAGAAGAACCGGTTTAAATACAGGTTGGTGGGATACGATCAGCGTTGGATAGAGATCGATGCCACAAGCCGGATCGTGTCTTATGCCAAAGTGCCTTCGGGTAGTTATACTTTTGAAGTGATGGCATCCAATAATGATGGGGTATGGAATGATGTTCCGACAACGATCCGGATCAGAAGGTTGCCGGCTCCCTGGTTTAGCTGGTGGGCGTATACGATTTACGGTTTCCTGTTTTTTACTTTGGGAGGAACTGTTTTATATTACTACAATCATCAGAAAAAACTGAAACTGGAACTTTATATGGATTCTCTGGAAATGAAGAAGAAGGAAGAGAACCATCAGGCTCAACTGCGCTTCTTTACAAATATTTCCCATGATTTCCGAACTCCGTTGTCTCTTATCATGGCTTCTGTCGAGCATATGCAACAGCAGTACGGGAACAATCATTATATCCGGTTGTTGAACAGTAATGCCCGCCGCCTGCTGAATCTGGTTAATGAACTGATGGATTTCAGGACGGTGGAGAACGGAAAAATGAAGCTGAAGGTCCATTTGTCCAACATCAACCGTTTTGTTCAGGAGGTTGCTTCTGATTTTCAGGAGTATGCTTTGCAAAAGGAGATCGACTACACGATTCAGTGCGATCCGGCTTTATCTGCGTCTGTTTACTTCGATGAACAGATCATGGAGAAAGTAATCATGAACTTATTGAACAATGCTTTCAAGTATACAGGCAACGGAGGGCATATTGTCGTCGAGACCCGGCTGGATAAGGAACCTTTCCGGTCCGGTTTTAAAAACAGCTATAAAATACAATCTAATCCGGAGTTGGTTCGGACTTTCAGTATTCTGGTCAAGGATACAGGCGTCGGTATCTCTGCCGAATCTATAGCCCAGGTGTTTGAACGTTTCTATAAAGTCGATTCGGATGATACGGAGGCTCATATCGGTTCCGGAATCGGGCTTGCATTGGTAAAAAGCCTGGTATTGTTTCATAAAGGAGCCATTTCTATTTATAGTGAACGGAATAAAGGAACGGAAATGCTTGTGCAGTTTCCTCTGGATAAAGAAATGTATGATGCTGCGGAACTGTTGGAAAATGAAGCATCAGCGAAAAATATGACATTGTCATATTTTATCGAACCGGAACTCCGGTTCGATAATCAGGAATCAGATAAACAGGAATCTTTCTTGTTGAGAGACAAGAAACGAATCCTTTTGGTGGAAGATAATGAGGATTTGCGCGGTTTGATGGCAGGGCATCTTCGTGCTTCTTTTGAAATTGTCGAGGCCGGGAATGGGGCGGAAGCATCCGGTATAGTGGAAGAAATGGAAATCGACCTTATCATCAGTGATATTATGATGCCGGTAAAAAACGGAATCACTTTATGCAGGGAGATAAAGGAAAACATGAACTATTCCCATATACCGTTCATTATGCTGACAGCCAGAGGAGGATTAGAGAATCAGATGGAAGGGTTGGATTCCGGTGCGGATGCTTATTTTGAAAAGCCGGTCGATTTCGGACTTCTGAAATTGACTGTGCAGAATATATTCAGGCAACAGCAAAACCTGAAGGAACATTATGCCCGGAATTATTTCGTTGACAGCCGGGAACTGGCGGCTAACCAGCAGGATAATAAATTTATCAGCCGTCTGATCGAGATTATCGAGAGCCGTATCGACCAGCCGGACATGGATGTCAGCTACATTGCCTCCGAGTTATCGATGAGCCGGAGTAAACTCTATGCGAAAGTCAAATCGTTAACGGATAAATCGATCGTCGAGTTCATCAGAAGTTACCGTCTGCGAAAGGCCGCAACATTACTGATAGAGGAAAACTTGTCTATCCGTGAAACGATGGAGCGGATTGGTATCGAGAGCCAGTCATACTTCACCCGTGTCTTCAAGAATGAGTTCGGAATGATCCCTACTGCATTTATTCAAAAGAACAAGGCCGGAAAGTAAAATTACCCTTGGGGTCTAGCCGGCTGCCTGGGACATACAATGACTTTGTTCCGGGGTAGAGTGATTTTCCCTTGATCTTCTATTCATATCACAGCTGTGATACAAAAGAAATCCATCTGTGAAACAAACGGAATCCAACTGTGATATGAAAAGAAGACAGTAGTGATATGCAATACTTGCAGTTTGCCTTTTATTTTAAGTAGAATGATGTCACTACACTTCCATGGTCTGACGGCCAGCCTACGGGATGATGGGAGAGGGCTTCCGAACGATACGGGATAAGTTTGTCTCCTTTATAATAGATATAGTCGATACGTTGGGGCAGACAGCTTAGTTTTTTGGATCCCAGGTTGATGAGGGGAGACCAGGTCGCCCCTTGATTCAGCAGAACGTCCGGATAGAGGTGGCGGAAACTATCCGTAAAACCTTCGTTGAGGACTTGTCTGGATACTTCCAGTTTGGCAAAAGCGCCCAGGTGGGCGGGACGTGCCTGTTCGTTCCAGTCCAGATGCGAATCGCAGTTGAAGTCACCGACCAATATGACCGGGGTTTCTGCCGATTGGGCAGTGTGGGGAGTCATTTGTTTCAGAATCTCCCTGATCTCCGGGATGCGGGTTTGTGCTTCATTTTCTTCATATTTCTTTACGGCTGCTTTTCCTTTGTTTAGGTCCGAAACATCGGGCAGATAATGGAGCCAGATATCGTAGAAAGCAATCTGTTGTTCTTCACTTATGCGGATGAGTGCCCCTCCTGAATTGAATGAGCGGAACAGTTGGATCGTTTCATCTATCGGATAACGGCTCATGATGCTGAGATTGGAACTGATCAGATAGAAATAATACCCCAGGGAATCAGCAATGATTGCTCCGGAACCGTATGTCTCGATCAGACCGATCACATCTGCATTTTCCTTTTTTAATACTTCGATGACGCGGTTTACACCGACCTGTTTACCAAAGCGGCGTCCTCCGTGCCATATATTCCAGACCTGTACTTTTAACCGGTCGGGTTTGTATGACGGATAAAGAGGGGATAAAGGAAAGAACTGCTTGTAACTCTCTCGTACTTCCGCGCTGCTGACCGGGCGGTCCCACATTTTCACTTCATCGATTTTTCCGTTGAAAGCCATCCATTCGCCCCGGCATTCCCAGTCTTGCTCTTCGTCGCTTCCTCCTATAATCGTCCGGAATTTACTTTCAAGTGATTTCAATCCTTCGATCTGATAAATGGCGACATTGCGTCCGTCCAGATACATCCATACTTCTCCCTTTGTCTTGTCTACAGAGACTGTCAGTTGGTGCCACTTTCCGTCATTGATCGCCTGGCGCTGTGCTGTCGGTTGGTAGGTGTAACTGTTTTTTCCGTCATTCAGGCTCAGGTACCAGGCTCCGTTTTCCTGTGTGCCGATACACCAGCCGGTAGGTTCCTTGGTGGTGGCATTTGTCATGATCGGTGTACCTAAAGGAGCGTCCGGCTTGGTTTTAACCCAGACCTGCAAGGAAAAAGAACGGCCGTCGTCGAAAGACGGACAATCTTTTGCCGTCAGGGAAAGGGGAATACGGTAAGCGACTTCATCTGTCAGGTCGAGGGCTTTCCCTTTCAGTCCTTCACTGTAAGACGATGTATGTACCAGAAAAAGGGAAGATGAATCCCGCGTCGCAATTTCTGCCATCCGGATCGCTTCCGGTTGCGGGTTATCGAATGACTGATAGTAGGCCAGCCCCTGTCCGGGGCTTTGCGCTACTATGTTAGAACAGAGGGTTATCAGAGATATACCCGAAATTAGTTTGTTAAACATAAATAAGAATGGTGTTTAATAACCTTCATTCTGGGGAAGAAGGTTACTGTTTAATGTTATCTCACTTGTCGGTACTCCGAACAGGCGATGCCAGCTATGCACGTTGCGGGCTGCTTCTTTGGGATAATACGCCTCGGAGAATAGAAATTCGATATCATCCAGGTGAGTGACACCCTTGATCGCCGCCTCAAGTGTTCCGGTACGGGAAAGATCGAATTTACGGTGTCCCTCAAAGCAAAGCTCTAATGCACGTTCTTTCAGGATTGCCGTTCTCAGTTCGCTTTGTGAAAGTCCTTTGAGCTCCCAGCCCGGATTGAGGGTATTGTCTTTGTTTGTATAGGCGCGTTTTCTGACTTCATTGATGTAAGTGAATGCTTCGCCTGTATTTCCCTGTTCATTCAGCGCTTCGGCATACATCAGCAGTACATCCGACCAGCGCAGGATCGGGAAGTTTAGCGATGTACCCGAACGGTCTGGACGGCGGTTGTTTACATCGCAGAATTTGACGATATATGGCATACGGACAATCTCTCCCTTGTATTTGATACCGGCACCGAGATGTTTGGCTGATGTGCCTGTACCGTCTATCAACTCCTTATATTTGGATTCGGAAGCCAGGCGGAAATTGAAACCCCACCGGTTGTCATTCTCCGTATCATACCATTGGTCTTCTTTCGGTACGTAGTAGGAGGCAAAAGGCAGTAACGGGGCAATGGCACTGCCATTGTTATACGGACTGTCGTCATCTTCTGTGAAATCACCGTAACAAGTGGTCTGTGCCGGCGATTCTTTTTTCTCTATCAGTGACTGGATAGCCAAAAGGCTTTCTTTACTGTTGTTGTATTTTGAATCGAAAACATCGGCATACTGGTTCAGTAAACCCCGCTTACCTTCCGAATAAAGAGTTTTACAGAGTTCGGCGCATTTGGCGTAATCTTTTTCAAACAGGTAGACCTTTGCCATCATACCGATTGCTGTACTGCGGCTGATACGTCCGGCATCATTGCTGCTGTACTCGTCGAATTCAGGTAAATGGTCGGCGGCATATTGCATATCTGCCAGTACGATCTCTTTTCTGATCTGGCTGGCGGGTGTGCGTGAAAGATGCAACAGTGAATTCAAATCCTCGGCAGGTTCGGTGATGACCGGCAGATCGCCGAAAAAGTTTGTCAGGTGGAAATAAAGGAATCCCCTGATGAAACGTGCTTCAGCCAGCAGCCGTTCTTTTCCGGCATGTTTGAACAGGGAAGCATCCATGTTTTCTATACTGGCGATCGAGAGGTTGGCATTCCGGATATACTTGTAGCTATCCCGCCATACCCACCAGATACGTTGGGCGGAAGCATCGTGTGTATAGGTCGCTATCGGGTCGAGTGTTGGCCAGTTATCGCTAGGGGAACGTGTTCCCAGGTCTGTCCCGAATTCCATGACCATCATTGCCTGGCGACTATATACGTTCGCATCCCCGAAGGCATTGTAGAGATCATTTATGTTTGATAAAGCATTCTCTTCATCTGTAAAGAAGTTGCTACCAGCAACGTCTCCTCTCGGATCTTCATCCAGTAATCCGGAGCAGGAGGCTGTAGTGAACAGGATAAATAAAATCAGAAGGATATTATACTTTTTCATCTTTCAATCATTTTATAGGTTTACAAAGTGAATTTAAGTCCGATGGAGAATGAACGGTTCATCGGATATTGTCCCCAGTCGTATCCTTTCAGGATCGGGCTGGTGGAGTAGAGGCTGACTTCCGGGTCGTATCCGCGGTAGTTGCAGATATTGAACAGGTTGTTGCCGGTTGCATATACTCTGGCTGAAGCCAGGCCGATATATTGCAGCAGGTTGCGGGGTAAATCATACGCCAGGGTCAGCGAAGAGAGACGAAGGAAACTACCGTTCTCTACGAAACGTGAATCGACGGAGTAGATGTAACTGTTTCCAGGACGTGCAACGTCTGTATCCGGATTTTCAGGAGTCCACATCTTCTCTGCCAGTTCGCGATAGCAGTTTACGTTGGCATTACCCGGCAGGAAATAGGCACTGTTCAGGTTCATCACATCGTTGCCTACCGAATACTGGAAGAAGGCGTTCAGGGATATTCCTTTATAGGCTACTGTTGTGCCTAATCCTCCGAAGAAATCCGGATTGGCATTACCGATAACGGTAGAGTTGTTCGGATCATCGGGAATATTTTTAAATTTCGGATCTCCCGGACGGGCGGATAGATTTCCAGCGTCGATATCCTGCTGGGTCAGTACACCTTCGTATACCTGACCGTAAAACAGTCCGACGGGTGATCCTACTTTCAGGATACTGCTGTAATAACCGCCCCAATGTTCTCCTACCGGTTTTTCCTGGTCCGGGCCAAGGCTCAGTACCTTGCTGCGGTTGGTCGAGATATTGAAGTTCATATCCCACTGAAAATCCTTCTTGTTTATAAGGGAAGCATTCAATGATAATTCAACTCCCTGGTTGGAGAGCGATCCCAGATTCTGCAACTGGGTGGATTGTCCGATGTAGGAAGGAACGGATATCTCCCATAACAGGTCGCTGGTCTTTTTATGATAATAGTCGAGCGAACCGGTCAGGACGGAGTTGAAAAAAGAAAAATCGATTCCGGCATCGAACTGGTCTGTTTTTTCCCAGGTAAGATCTTTGCTGGGGACTTTGCTCGGAGTGTAAGTTACGACTTCCTGGCCTCCGAGGATCGTGCTGCCGGATGAGAAGAGCGACTGGGTTGAATAGATATCGATAGCCTGGTTTCCGACACGGCCATAGCTGAGGCGGAGTTTCAGATCGTTCACAACCTGTTGGCTTTTCATGAAATCTTCTTCCGTAATTCTCCAGCCGACGGAAACGGAAGGGAAAAATGCCCATTTGTTTCCCGGAGAAAAACGGGATGATCCGTCGTAACGGGCTACGGCTGTCAGCAGATAACGATTGTCATAAGAATAGTTGATACGTCCAAGCCAGGACATATATCCCCAGTTGTGGTAACCTGATTTGACCGAGTTTTTCAGTTGGGCGGAGTTCAGGTCATAGAATCCGGTGATATCATTGGCAAAGTTCGAGACTTCGGTAGATAACCCTTTATCGTAGCCTTTTTGCGCGGTGAAACCTCCCAGGGCAGAAAATGAGTGTACTTCTTTTTTCAGTGTGTAGGTCAATGTATGCTCTGTCAGCAAGTCCTGTGTTTGCAAGGTAGTGGCCTTGGCACTGTTGGTTTTTTCCTGATAAGAGCCTTTACGCGGAGAGAAATAATCTTCACGCCAGTAGTTCCATTTGATACCTAATGTAGAACGCCAGGTGAAATGTTCTCCTATCTTGAATTGCAGGTAAGAGTTGTTCAGTACGTAATAGGTATTCTTTTCATCCGTAGGCAGCAAGGCTTCTGCGAGGGGATTACGGCCGAGCGGGCGGCTGGGTTCGGTATAATTATACGAACCGTCCGGATTGAATGCCGTTCCGATAGGTGACATGCCTATTCCGTAAACGGCTAGTGAATAATCGCTTGGGAGTGTGGATATATCGCTGAATTCGCGTGACAGGCTGACTGTTGTGCCAAGACTGAACCAGGGATTGACTTCCGCATCTACATTCGTACGTAAAGTCGTACGGTTAAAACCGGAACCGACCATAATGCCATCCTGATCGAAATGGTTCAGCGAGATCAGGTATTTGATCTTTTCCGTACCACCGCTGCTTGACAGGTTTACATTATATACAGGAGCTGTGCGGAATAGTTCGTCCTGCCAGTCTACGCCTGTAACTTTGGACGGGTCGTCATAAGGAACCGTGGTCCCGTTCATTCGGGCAATTTTATTGAGATAAGAAGCATATTCTCCGGTAGAGAGCAAGTCTATCTTTTTAGGTAACTTTTGCCAGCCGTAGGATGCTTCCACGTCAAACTGTGCTTTACCTTCTTTTCCTCTTTTGGTCGTAATCAGGATAACACCATTTGAACCGCGGGCTCCGTAAATGGCAGTGGATGTAGCATCTTTCAGTACTTCAATGGATTCGATATCATTCGGATTCAGGGAATTCAGGTCTCCGGCATCGATAAAACCGTCGATTACATAAAGCGGTTCGTTGCTAGCGGAAAGTGAGTTGCCGCCACGGATACGGATACTCGATGAGGCTCCCGGTGTTCCGTTTGACTGAACGACCTGCATCCCGGCTACACGGCCGCGCAATAGCTGGTCGACGCGGGGAACCGGTTGTTCGGCCAGCTCTTTTCCGCGTACTGAAGTGATTGCACTGATCAGGTCTGACTTCTTTTGTGTACCATACCCAACGACAACTATTTCCTCCAGGTTCTGTGTGTCTTCCGTCATTTTGATGGAGAGGGAAGTTTGTGTGCCGGCTTTTATCTGCAAAGGGTTGTAGCCTATATAGCTGATCTCCAGGATATCGCCGGGAGAAGCCTGAATGACAAACTTACCGTCCAGGTCTGTGACTGTACCGTTCGTAGTCCCTTTGACCATGATGTTGGCTCCGATGATCGGTTCCCCTTTTTCGTCGGTAACAACGCCGTTGATCGTTCCCGACTGTCGGGAGGATTGAGCCGGTTGCGGTGTCTTGTCCGGTTTGATGATAATGTGTTTGTTTTTGATTTCATATTTCAGGCCTTTTCCTTTCAGTACCTGATTCAGAATATCGTTAATGGATTCGCTGCTTATTTGCAGACTGATTTTCTGCCGGGTATCCACGTCGCCGGTTTCAAAGAAGAAAATGTAATCGCTCTGTTTTCTGATTGTTTCAAAAGCCTCTTTTATCGTGGCATTTTGAAGATCCAGTGTGATCTTTTGATTTTGTGGTAATGCTGCGAACGCCTGTTGCATACTTGTTGCGAAAAGTATCATACATAACCAGGATACATAGAACCGGTTGCGAACAATTAGCGTGATTTTTCTTTCTTTATAAAGAATGTTTTCCATACTTTTGTAATGTGATTAGAATTTAATTATTAAGTTTTAATGAACTCGTGAGTCGGGAAATGGTGCGAACATTTTCCGGCTCTTTTTTGTGCTTTCTTTTTTTCTTTTCGTGATTCTCCTTTCTTTTTTAATTATCAACTATTTTAATATATCTCAATGATATTGTTATTTCGTCTGTAAGTAAATTTCTCACTGGAAGACATAATCGTCAGAATGTCGTTAAGCGTATCCGTGCTGCGGAACTCTCCGTAGAAACGAAGTTTCCGACGTTCCGGATTCCGGAAAATGAAGGTTACGTCGAAGGCTTTTTCCAACTGTCCGGCGATTTCTTCAAAACTGACTTCATTAAAGAAGTGGGCCCCTGTTGTCCATTGGCAGATTGCGTCCGTCGAAACTTTTCTGACTTCTGTCTTTCCGGTCAGTTTGTTATAAACGGCTTGCTGTTGAGGTACCATAATGACAGAATTGGCTGGGGCTGCTTTGTCTATCATGTTTACAGAACCTTCAGCCAGGGTAACGGCTATTTCCTGATCGTCGGAATAGGCTTTGACATTGAATTTTGTACCCAGTACCTTCACATCGATTTCTTTTGCATTGACGATGAACGGCAGCTTTTCATTACGGGCCACTTCAAAATAACCTTCTCCTTCCAGTATGACCTGTCGGTTCTTCTGTGAGAATCCGGGTTGACAGCTGAATTTACTACCGGCATTCAGCCATACTATGGTTCCGTCTTCCAGTTGGAGGCGGCTTCGTGAACCGAGCGGCACTTCAATGGTTCGTATCATTGCCTGCTCGTCTTGCCTGTTAGACTGGTTGAACAGATATAATCCGGTAGTACCCAGGAAAACTCCGACCAGCAGAGCCGCTGCGATCCGGGTATATTCCCGTAGGAACAGATATTTTTGTTTTCTGAATCCGGCCTGTTCGGCAAAACGTCGGTATGCGGCTTCGTTCTTTCTTCCGTTTTTATGTTGCTTGTCATACGAAGATAGCCACAGCTCGGTCATTTCATAATAATGTTTTTTATGAGACTCGTTTGCTGCGACCCAACGGCTGAGTTCTTTCTCCTGCTCAGGAGTAAGTGACCGGTTCAGATAACCGGTGATCAGCTCGTCGTAGTATTCTTGTTGTTTATTTTGATCCATTTTTATGCTTCTTATCCTAAAGACAACATAGGGGTAGAGCGAGGGTAGTGAAAAATGAAATATTTTTCAAAAAAATGATTTTGGATTGAAATGTATCAGAACAAAATGGAAGATAAATAGCCTTTCATACGGGTACGGAGGGTAGACAGGGCCTGTTTAATATGGTATTTGACTGTGTTAACCGAGATGCCGACTTTATCTGCGATCTCGTCGTAAGCCAACTCTTCGATCCGGCTAAAGATGAAAACTTGTCGGGTTTCGCGGGGAAGTTTATTGATTTCGAGGAGTATTTGCTCGTTGAGTTCTTTTTCTAGCAATTGTCCCAACGGATATTCATCGGAGAGGAACAGTCCCTGAAGAATTGCTTCCGGGTATTCTTCGTAATCGTCGATACTGATTTCCCGGTCTGCAAATAATTTCTTTTGATAATTGATTGCATAATTACGTATGCAACAGACCAGATAGGCTTGCAGTGAAGAGGTGATATGGAGTGATTCGCGTGTTTCCCATATATGGGATAATACATCACCGACGATGGTATCGGCTACTGTATCATCCCTTACATATTGACAGGCAATACGGAATAGAAGATGATAATAGTTGTCAAATAAAGTGCGGTAGGCTCTGCTTTCCCCACTTTTCAAACCGGCTATTAATTCTGTTTCATGAATCTCCACGATAGTATTGTAGATATTGCTCCCTTTAACGGATACAATATTACAAGATAGAAACGTAAAACACAAATCTTATTTATGCCTATTTTAATTTTCTGTCTTTCCGATATGCTTCATTACCTTGGCATCCAGATAGAATATCAGTTCTTCGGCGATGTTGGTGCAGTGGTCGCCGAAGCGTTCCATTTTGCGGATGACTCCGGCCATGTAAAGGCCGACCAGGGCACTTCCCGGATGCTTTTCTATGTAATCGGCAATGATCCTGGTCGAGTTATGGTTGATCTCGTCGATCAGGTTGTCTTTCAGGAAGATGCGTGATGCAATTTCAGAACTTTCTTTTTCGAATGCTTCCTGGCTGAGTGTAAGCATACTCAGCAATTCCTGCAACATTTCTTCCACCCGGGTATCCTTTATCAGTTGTGGGTCGACGGGAACACCTTCCGGCAGGTTTCCGGCAAAACGGGCGATACTTTCGGCAAAGTCTCCCAAGCGTTCCAGGTTCGTGTTGATTTTGTACATGGCAAGAACGAAGCGCAGGTCGACGGCAACGGGAGCATATAGGGCAATGATATCTTCGCAGTCGCTGTCTATCTTCAGTTCGAACGCATTTACCCGGCGTTCGCGGCTGATTACTTTGTAGGCCAGTTCCTTGTCTCCGGTTAGCATGGCTTCGCCGGCATTATATAACTGTTGGTGGACCAATGCCCACATCTCGCTGATGCTGTTTTTTAAGGAGGCAATCTCCTGATCTATGACTTTCATATATAATCGTTCAATTTTTAATTCTTAATTTTCAATTACCCGAACCGTCCCGTAATATAATTCTGAGTCGATTCCTTTTCCGGATTGGTAAATATCTTACGTGTATTGTCGAACTCTATCAGTTCCCCCAGATAAAAGTACCCGGTCTTGTCGCTGACACGGGCAGCCTGTTGCATATTATGGGTAACGATTACGATAGTATATTCGCTTTTTAGTTCATGTATCAGGTCTTCTATCTTACCGGTCGATATAGGGTCCAGTGCTGAAGTCGGTTCGTCCATTAAAAGAATGGAAGGCGATATGGCTAATGCACGGGCGATACACAGACGTTGTTGCTGGCCGCCGGACAGGGCGAAAGCCGATTCTTTCAGTTTATCCTTTACTTCATCCCAAAGAACAACCTGTTTGAGGGTTTTGACAACAGTTTCTTCGATATAAGCATTGTCCTTTATCCCGTTTACCCGGAGCCCGTAGGCAACGTTTTCAAAGATTGTTTTCGGGAAAGGATTCGGTTTCTGGAATACCATGCCTACATTTTTCCGGAGCAGGTCGACTTTTTCTCCTTTACCGTAAATATCTCTTCCGTCGATCCCGATTTTTCCGTCCATGTGCGTGTCGGGTATCAGGTCGTTCATCCGGTTGAATAAGCGCAGGAAGGTGGATTTACCACAACCGGACGGTCCGATAAAGGCGACCGACGTGTTTGCTTCAATTTGCATAGATATATTCTTTAAGGCATGAAAATCGCCATAATAGAAATCTACATTCTGAGCATCAATCTTTATCATAATATTGTTGTTTTATTCTTTGTATTGGGTGTATGCGATTAGTTCATTTTTACTTTTCTGGCGAAATAGCCTCTCAGCGCATTGGCCAGTAAGTTTACGATTAATACAATTGCAATCAGTACCAGAGCCGTTCCGTAGGCCATTCCACGCGAGGCTTCGATGTCTGTTCCGCTGGTGGAAATAACATACAGATGATAGGGCAGGGCCATACACTGGTCGAAGATGCTTCCCGGCAGTTGGGGCAGGAAGTAAGCGGCAACGGTAAACAGGATAGGAGCCGTCTCGCCGGATACACGTCCGATAGACAGGATTAATCCGGTAATGATATTCGGAAAAGCCATCGGTAATACAACCCTGCGAATGGTCTGTAACTTGGTTGCTCCCAGTGCCAGACTGCCGTGTCGGAAAGAATCGTCGATGCTTTTGAGGGCTTCTTCCGTTGTACGGATAATCAGTGGTAAAGACATCAGTGCCAGGGTAAACGAACCGGCGATGATGGAGTCTCCCCACCCCAGGGTAACGACGAACAGGGACATTCCGAATAGTCCGAATACAACCGACGGTACACCGCTCAGGTTATTGGTCATAATCCGGATGAAACGGATTATTTTTCCGTTTGTCGCATATTCATTCATATAGATACCGCTCATGATTCCGATTGGGAAACTAATCAGGCTGCTGCCCAATACCAGATAAAGTGTTCCGACAATCGCCGGGAAAATACCTCCGGCAGTCATCCCGTCGGCCGGCGCTTCCGTCAGGAAATCCCAGCTGATTACTTTTCCTCCCTGGATAATGATAAAACCGAGAATAAGGAAAAGAATGACAACAACCAGATAACTGAGAAGTGTGAATATACCGAACGCAACTTTCTGTGAAGTCCGTTTCTTTGTGTCAACATTGCCTAACTTTTGAACAGGTGCCATAGCTTAATCACATTTTTCTTTTGGATGAAATGTATTCTACCGTAATGCTTAACAGTAGTGTAATGATAAATAATACTGCCCCTAACAGGAACAATGCCTGGTAATGAGCTCCTCCGGCGGGTGCTTCTCCCAGTTCTGCCGCGATGGTTGCCGGAATGGTCCGTACGGGTTCAAAGAAGGAGGTCGGGATAACGGCCGCATTTCCTGTTACCATCAGGACGGCCATTGTTTCTCCGATTGCCCGCCCGATACCCAGGACAATTGCCGATGTGATACCGGATATGGAATAGGGGATGATTACCTTATAGATTGTTTGCCATTGGGTTGCTCCCAGGGCCAGACTCGCTTCTTTCATGGCACGCGGCGTGGTGCGCATGGCATCTTCGGCAACCGTGATAATGGTCGGCAACGCCATGATGGCCAGAACGACACTGCCGGCAAAGGCTGTTTCTCCAACCGGAAGGTTCAGCCCTTTCTGTATGAGCGGAACGATTACAACCAATCCGAAGAAACCGTATACGACCGAAGGAATCCCTGCCAGCAATTCAATAACCGGCTTCAGTATCTCCCGGGTCCGTTTATTTGCGATTTCTGCCAGGTAGATGGCAACGGCAATACCGAAAGGGAGCGAAAGAACAATGGCGCCGATACTGACCAGTAATGTTCCGAGCAACAGGGGGATCAATCCGAAGATAGGGGCAGGCGCAGAGGTCGGGTACCATTTGGTGCCGGCGAAGAAGTCGGAAAGAGATATTTTCTCTTCGGGAAGGACGGTTCCCCTGAAGTTTTTCGCCAGATATTGCTGAGGAAAGAATGCGATGATTCCCGGCTCTTTGCTGACGAGTTCGCTGATTTTGTCGGGAACGTACTGAAACTCATCTCCCAATTCTTCTTCACTGTAATATTGCGTCAGGTCGGAAAAACGAAAGATCAGGATTTCTTCATCCTTGCCGTTAACCTCTTTCCAGTTGGTTATTTTGGCATCGAAAATATCCATGATTGTTTCCGGTGACAGATGACTCACATCGTTGCTCTTATTCACGGCAAGCACGTATCCCTCTTCGACTACCGGACTGTTGAAAAGGCCGGATGCTTCTTTAAAAAGAAAAAAGACAATCAGCAGAATCGTGAAACTGGTTACACCTCCGCTGATTAATAATCCTCCTTCTACAATTTTTTCAAAAAACTTTCTCACGTCATTAACCTCTTTGTTCTGAGTGCAAAGTAAGGTAACATGTATTAAGAACGGGTTAAGACGCTTTGAAGTAAATATTACATTGATGTTTCGAAAGTATTACAAAACCTGCTTAATAAGTAGACATTCGGCTACTTATTAAGCAGTGGGGTACTCTACTTATCGAGTAGACGAAGGCTTACTTAGTAAGTAAAGAAGGCATCCGGTTGGTAAGTAGAGAGGGAACAGTTCGGTAAGTAGATGCTTTTTCGATGGATGTTGTCGTTTTTTAGAATATAAACATGTATATTTGCCACAAACTTAAAAACTTAATAACCTATTTTTATCATGAACAAATTTCTTTCGTATGGTGTGTTTGCGTTCACAGTGTTGTTGTCTTCGTGTGATTCGCAACCCAAACAAGAACCCCTTGCTGATGTGATTGACCGTGGTTTGAAAGCATCGACCGAACAGGCCCTTTTGATGGCTAAAGACCTGGAAAGCCAGGAAGGCCGTCTTCCCAAAGCAATCGGAAAGGACGGAAAACTGGAAACAAGCGACTATAGTTGGTGGTGCAGCGGTTTCTTCCCCGGCGAATTATGGTATCTGTACGAAAACAATCCGACTCCGGAATTAAAGAAATATGCCGAAATGTTTACGGACCGTGTGGAAGATGTGAAGAATATCACTTACAGCCACGATGTCGGTTTCATGCTATATTGCAGTTATGGAAACGGTTATCGCCTGACCGGCAAACCGGAATATAAAGAGGTGATGCTGACCGGTGCCAATTCGCTGGCGACTCGTTTTGACGAGCGGGTGGGAGCTATCCGTTCCTGGGACTTCAATAAAAAAATCTGGCAGTTCCCGGTTATTATTGATAATATGATGAATCTGGAGTTTTTCAGTTGGGCTTCCAAAGCATCCGGTGACGACCGTTTTTATAAAATGGCTGTTTCTCATGCCGACAAGACAATGAATAATCATTTCCGTGACGATTATAGCTGTTATCATGTGGTTTCATACGATACGATAACCGGTGTTCCTCATAAGAAACAAACCCACCAGGGAGCTGCCGACGAATCAGCATGGGCACGTGGACAGGCCTGGGCGTTGTATGGTTTCACCATGATGTATCGCGAAACCGGCAAACCTGAATATCTGAATCAGGCTAAACATATTGCGGCATTTATCATGAACAATCCGAATATGCCGGCTGATAAGGTTCCGTATTGGGATTTTGATGCTCCGGGTATTCCGAATGTGCCGAGAGATGCTTCTGCCGCGGCTATTATGGCTTCTGCACTGATTGAACTGAGCCAACTGGATAAGAGCGAAGAAGCAAAAAGCTACCTCGATTTTGCAGAACAGCAGGTTCGTTCTCTGACAACTCCCGAATATCTGGCAGCGAAAGGAACGAACTGTAATTTTGCTTTGATGCATTCCACCGGCCATTTCCCCGGAAACAGCGAAGTGGATGTTCCGTTGAGTTATGCTGACTATTATTATGTGGAAGCGTTGATGCGTTTAAAGAAACTGACTGAAAAATAATGCTATTATGACAAATCTTCTGAAAACAACCGCTATTTTGGTTTGCTGCCTCTGCATTCCTTTCGCTGGAAAAGCGCAGCAAAACGGTACCCAGGACCGTGCTTTCTGGGTAGAAACATTGACCCGTATCGCTGACCCGGTATTGACAAACCTGAGCAACAATACGTTGAAAAAGAATATGCCTTACGAGTCTTTATCGAAAGACAGAAGTGACTTCTCGCATCTGGAAGCGGTAGGTCGTCTGGTATGCGGTATTGCCCCTTGGCTGGAACTGGGTCCGGACAATACGCCCGAAGGACAACTGCGTGATAAATATATCGAACTGACAGTGAAAGGCCTGAAGAATGCCGTAAACCCGGATTCTCCCGATTATCTGGTCTTTGGAAAACCGTATCAGCCGTTGGTGGATGCCGCTTTCCTGGCTCAGGGATTGTTGCGTGCCAGAACCCAGCTGTGGGATAACCTGGACCCGCAGGCTAAGGAATGGATGATTACGGAATTTAAACGTAGCCGTGCCATCAAGCCTTGGGAAAACAACTGGCTGTTGTTTGCTTCTATGGTCGAGGCGGCTTTGCTGGAATTTACCGGCGAATGCGATATGGACCGCCTGACGTATGGTGTCAAAAAGTTCCGTGACGAGTGGTATAAAGGAGATGCGCTGTATGGTGACGGTCCTGCTTTCCACATGGATTATTATAACAGTTTTGTTATCCATCCGATGCTGACAGATGTTTTGCTGACGATGAAAAAGCATAACCTGGAAGGGGCGGACTTTCTCGATGTGCAGTTGCCGCGTTTAACCCGTTATGCCGAACAGTTGGAACGTTTTATCTCGCCGGAAGGAACCTTCCCTGTAGTAGGCCGTTCTATTGTGTATCGTTTTGGCGCGTTTCATGCATTGGCACAAGCCAGTTTGATGCACGTGCTTCCGGAAAGAGTGAAACCGGCCCAGGTACGCTGTGCTATGACGGCTGTTATCCGTAACCAGATGAAATCACCGAAGAATTTTGATGCAAACGGTTGGCTGCGTGTTGGTTTCACCGGTGAACAAATCGATATGTCAGAGTCTTATATTAACACAGGGAGTGTTTATTTGTGTGCCGTAGGTTTGCTGTCTTTAGGATTGCCGGCTACCGACGAATATTGGTCGGCCCCTTATACCGAATGGACGAATTTGCGTGCCTGGAAGGGTGAAAGCGATGTAAAGGCAGATCATGCGCTTAAGTAATTGAAAATGAAGAATTGAAAATTGAGAATTAAATACAGATAAGAATATGAAAACAAATTATGAATTGCGCTATGCTGCGCATCCGGAAGATGCCAAGCAATATGATACGAAACGTATTCGTCGGGATTTCCTGATCGAAACAGTTTTCGCGCCGAATGAAGTGAACATGGTTTATTCCATGTACGACCGTATGATTGTTGGCGGCGCCATGCCTGCCGGCGAAGTGTTGCAACTGGAAGCGATTGATCCGTTGAAAGCTCCCTATTTCCTGACACGCCGTGAAATGGGTATTTTCAATGTGGGTGGTCCCGGTATTGTAAAAGCCGGCGATGCCACTTTCGAGCTCGATTTTAAGGAAGCTCTTTACCTGGGTTCGGGAGATCGTGAAGTGACTTTTGAAAGCAAGGATGCAAAGAACCCGGCTAAGTTCTATTTCAACTCGACTACGGCTCATCGTAATTATCCGGATAAGAAAGTGACGAAAGCGGATGCCGTTGTTGCAGCTATGGGTTCACTGGAAATGTCGAACGATCGTAACATCAATAAGATGATCGTGAATCAGGTATTGCCTACCTGTCAGTTGCAGATGGGTATGACCGAATTGAAACCGGGTAGCGTATGGAATACAATGCCGGCGCATGTTCACAGCCGTCGTATGGAAGCATATTTCTATTTCGATATTCCGGAAGACCAGGCCATCTGCCATTTTATGGGTGAGGTGGATGAAACCCGCCATATCTGGATGAAGGGCGACCAGGCTGTTTTGTCTCCCGAATGGTCTATCCACAGTGCAGCTGCTACGCACAACTATACCTTTATCTGGGGTATGGGCGGCGAAAACCTGGACTATGGCGATCAGGATTTCTCTAAAATTACGGACTTAAAATAATATGCCAATGGGGAAAATGTGCCTATGTGCCAATTCCCCGTTGCTATAAATAAAAAAATCAGTGTTAACTGCTTGTGCGTTTATTGGCACATTGGCATATTGGCACATTAACACATTAATTATTATGGTAAATTTTTCATTAGAAGGTAAAGTAGCCCTTGTAACAGGTGCTTCTTACGGAATTGGTTTTGCGTTGGCTAGTGCTTTTGCTCAGGCTGGTGCAAAGATCGTTTTCAACGATATCAAACAGGAACTGGTGGATAAAGGTATAGCTGCTTATAAGGCGGAAGGAATCGAAGCAAAAGGGTATGTTTGCGACGTGACTAGCGAAGAGCAGGTAAATGCAATGGTTGCCCAGATCGAGAAAGAAGTAGGCGTTATCGACATCCTGGTAAACAATGCCGGTATCATCAAACGTATTCCGATGCACGAAATGAGTGCTGCCGAATTCCGTCAGGTAATCGATGTGGACCTGAACGCTCCGTTTATCGTTTCTAAAGCCGTTATCCCTTCTATGATAAAGAAAGGTCACGGAAAAATCATCAACATCTGTTCGATGATGAGCGAACTGGGACGTGAAACAGTTTCTGCTTATGCGGCTGCAAAAGGCGGTTTAAAGATGCTGACACGTAATATCGCATCCGAATATGGTCAATATAACATCCAGTGTAACGGTATCGGCCCGGGTTATATCGCAACTCCGCAAACGGCCCCGCTTCGTGAAACTCAGCCGGACGGCTCACGTCATCCGTTCGATTCTTTCATTATCGCGAAGACTCCGGCAGCCCGTTGGGGAACTCCGGAAGATTTGATGGGACCGGCTGTGTTCCTGGCTTCCGATGCTTCTGATTTCGTAAACGGACATGTATTATATGTAGACGGCGGTATCCTGGCTTATATCGGAAAACAACCCTGATAAATACCGGATAAAGACTCGTTTGTCTTACTGATATAAAAGATTCCTTCCGAGAGAAATTCGGTTTTCTTTCGGAAGGAATTTTATTTTCACCCGGATGGAGTAAAAAGAATTACTGATTACGTAAGTATGATTATTGTAAGATAATAATTATCTTTGCATAAAAAGGTTGTTGTATGCTTCTGATAAATAATCCATTTGTAACAAGCGGCTATATTGCCCCCGAATATTTCTGTGACCGTGAAAAGGAAACGGAAGAGTTGCTTCGCTGGCTGTTGAATGAGAATAATGTGGCTGTCATTTCTACCCGCCGTATGGGAAAGACCGGATTGATTCAGCATTGTTTTCAATTGGCTGAGGTGAAAGATCATTATTATACTTTTCTTATCGACATCTATGCAACGAAGACGCTTCGCGAGTTTGTTTTTCAATTGGGAAAAGCTATTCTTACTGCTTTAAAGCCTAAGGGACGGAAGACGTGGGAATTGTTCATTAATAGTCTGACATCGTTGAAGGCTGGATTCACCTTTGATATGTCCGGTATGCCTCAATGGAATATAGAGTTGGGAGATGTCAAATCACCGGAGACGACGCTGGATGAGATATTTCATTATCTTTCCTTATCAGACAAACCTTGTATTGTTGCAATTGATGAGTTTCAGCAAGTTGCTCAATATCCGGAAAAGAATACGGAAGCATTGCTCCGTACCTATATTCAGCATTGTCCTAATGCCCGCTTTGTGTTTGCCGGTTCTCAGCGTCATTTGATGGGAGAAATGTTTATCAGTCCGGCCCGTCCTTTTTATCAGAGTGTGTCGATTCTTCATTTGGCAGCTATTGATAAGCAAAAATATATCGAATTTGCCCGACATCATTTCAAAATGGCTCAAAAGGATATAGATGAGGAGGTTGTAGCTTCTTTATATGATCGTTTTGAAGGAATTACCTGGTATCTTCAGAAAATATTGAATATCCTTTTTGCTGTAACTCCCCCTGGTGAGGTTTGTAATAAGGAGATGATTGAACAAGCCATACATTTTATCCTGGATTCTTATTCGTTTACCTATTCGGAATTGCTCTATCAGTTACCGGAAAAGCAAAAAGAATTACTGATTGCAATCTGTAAGGAGGGAAAAGCGACCGCATTGACTTCCGGGAAATTTATCCATAAATACAGTTTACCATCGAGCAGTTCGGTTCAATCTGCTTTAAAAGGCCTGTTGGAAAAGGATTTTGTAACCAAAGAAGGGGCTTTTTATATGGTTTATGACCGTTTCTTCTCTTTGTGGCTGAGACGTATGTAATATATTGCAGTTACAATCCTTAAAAACTCGTTTTAAACGAGATTTGAGTCTCTCATCGATTTGAACAAAAAAGTCCCGAAGTGTTTTGGCACTTCGGGACTTCATATGATATAAAAAGTCGCAATTACTTATTATACTTGCTCCAGTCTACATTGTGCATATCGCCGCTGGCAGCCAGTTCTTCGTGGAATGCGAAGCAACATTTCAGGTTTTGCGGGGTATGGCCCTTTACGCCCATTGCCAGATATTCTCTTAACAGAGGTTTGTAATCCGGGTGAACGCAATTGTCGATGATACAGTTGGCACGTTCGATCGGAGATTTACCGCGCAGGTCGGCTACACCGTATTCGGTGATGATGATCTTCACTGAGTGTTCGCTGTGATCCAGGTGAGATACCATCGGAACGAAAGCGCTGATCTTTCCCTCTTTCGCTGTAGAAGGAGTAGTGAAGATAGACAACATCGCTGAACGGGTAAAGTCGCCCGAACCACCAATACCGTTCATCATTCTTGTTCCTGATACATGAGTAGAATTGATATTTCCGAAGATGTCAGCTTCCAATGCTGTGTTGATAGCGATCAGGCCTAAGCGGCGGGCTACTTCCGGATTGTTGGAAATTTCCTGCGGACGAAGAAGGATCTTGTCCTTGAAGAAATCAAGATTTGCATAGATTTCGCGAATTACTTCATTACTTACAGATAATGAGCAACCGCTGGCAAATTTAACGCGGCCTTCTTTCATCAGACTGATTACCGCATCCTGGATAACTTCAGTATATACATTGAACGCAGGAATATTCTTGTTGGCTCCCATACAGCCCAAAACAGCGTTGGCAACATTACCTACACCACTCTGTAACGGAACGAATTCTTTCGGCAGACGGCCGGCTTCGATTTCACTTACCAGGAAGTCGGCAACATTTTTACCGATTGCCATTGTGACATCGTCCAGCGGAGAGAATTTACCACCTTCGTTCGGCTCTTCTGTCTTAACGATACCGACGATCTTAGCCGGATCAACCTTCACATAAGGAGTACCGATACGGTCGGAAGGAGTATAAACAGGAATTTCACGACGGTAAGGAGGATCAGCCGGTTCATAAATATCATGCATACCGCGTATTTCTTTCGGGTGGCGGCTGTTCAATTCAATGATGATGCGGTCAGCCATCCGGCAGATAGTCGGAAGGATACCGACACCGCTCGTCGGAACGATTTCACCGTCTTCGGTTACATCAGCAGCTTCAACGATGGCAACGTCGATTTTTCCCAGGAAGCCGTAACGCAGGTCTTGTGCAAGTTCAGACAGGTGCATATCGAAATATTGTGCCCCGTGAGAATTCAGTAAAGCGCGCAGATCCTTATTTGACTGGTATGGAGTACGGAATTTGATTGCATTGGCACGAGCCAGTTCACCGTCCAGCTTGTCTCCGGTAGAAGCACCGGTAAACATACCGATCTGGAAAGGATTGCCTTTTTCATGTTCCTCCATTGCTTTTTTAGCAATGGCTCCCGGAACAACTTTCGGACATCCGGCAGGGGTAAAACCACTGAATCCTACGTTATCGTCGTGATGTACGAACGAAGCAGCTTCTTCAGCTGTAATGAATTTTAAAGCCATGATATTATACTGTTTTTATATTAGATAAATACTTGTTAGTCAGCTAAACGGCTGCAAAGGTATTAAAAAAGAATGTAGATTAATACTTGCGGTTGAGTATTTCTGAATAAATAACTGCTTTTCTTAACTCTTCGGCATTATTAAACTCAATATCTTCCAGCATGGAGTGTTCCTCTTCGGCAGGGAAGTTCATAGGTTGGGATGAACTGACTTTTGACTTTTGGATTTCCTGCTCGGTGGATAAAAATGGTTTTGAGGCAGGTGTCTTTTTTTTCTTTTTATGGATCGGTGCAGTTGGTGCTTCCGGCTTTTGAGGGGTAGTTGCCTCCTCCAGAATTTCCCAAAAACCTTTTCCCGAAGAGGTATTTTCCTCCGGGTATGTATCGTGTCCGGGCTGTCCGAGGACTTGTGTCGGGCGCTTTTTTTTGTTTTTTGAACTGAATAAACCGCTTATTGCTGCAACTATCAGAAAAACAATATAGATCCAATCGCCTACGTTATCCATAACTTTGATTATTTTTGCACTCCAAATGTACGAAGAATTATTGAATAGTGAAAGAGGTAAGAATTATAAAGGGTATAAAAGTAAATAAGGGTAACTTCACAGCCACCCTTATTCGATTTAACCAAAACCTTAACTATGAAAAAATTTACGTTTTTCGTATGCAAATATAGTGCTCGGAATTGAACTGTGCAAACCTTTGGAGGTTTATTTTTATAGAATACAAGATTTTAAATTTTATTAACGAGAACGAAATGACGAATCAGGAAAATGGCGTAGACTTAAAATCTACAGCCGCAAATGAGGAAAAAAAATTGTTCATCGAGACCTACGGGTGCCAGATGAATGTAGCGGACAGTGAGGTGGTCGCCTCCATTATGAAAATGGACGGATACACTCTGACTGACAAGATTGAAGACGCTGATGCTGTCTTCGTAAATACCTGTTCTGTGCGTGATAATGCGGAACAGAAGGTTTACGGGCGACTACAGTATTTCCAGTCGCTGAAACGCAAAAAGAAATCGCTGATCGTCGGCGTACTGGGATGTATGGCCGAACGGGTGAAAGAAGAGTTGATCAATGTGCATCATGCAGACCTCGTGGTCGGGCCGGATTCTTATATGGATCTGCCGAATCTGGTCGGGGCTGTCGAGCATGGGGAAAAGGCGATCAATGTGGAACTTTCTACACAGGAGACCTATAAAGATGTAATGCCGCTGAAGCTGGGTGGCGTGCATATCTCCGGTTTTGTGTCGATCATGCGCGGATGTAATAATTTCTGTACCTATTGCATCGTGCCCTATACCCGTGGCCGGGAACGTAGCCGGGATGTGGAAAGTATCCTGAATGAGATCCGGGATATGCGCGATAAAGGTTTTAAAGAAGCCACCCTGCTGGGGCAGAATGTCAACTCATATGCTTTTGAAAAAGATGGTGAAACTGTAACATTCCCGATGTTACTGGAGCGGGTAGCGCTGGAAGCTCCGAATATGCGTATCCGTTTTGTGACCTCCCATCCGAAAGATATGAGCGACGATACGCTTCGTGTGATTGCCGCCCATAATAATATATGTAAGTATATCCATCTTCCTGCCCAATCCGGCAGTTCGAAGATTTTGAAAGTGATGAACCGTAAATATACCCGTGAATGGTATCTGGACCGTATTGCTGCTATCCGTCGCATCGTGCCGGAAGCATCTATTGCTACCGACCTGTTCTGTGGTTTCCATTCGGAGACGGAAGAAGACTATCAGGAAACACTTTCGCTGATGCGTGAAGTGAGGTATGATGCCGCTTTCCTGTTCAAATATTCGGAACGTCCCGGAACCTATGCCGCCAAACATCTCCCGGATACCGTTTCGGAAGAAGAGAAAGTACGCCGTTTACAGGGTATGATCGATTTGCAGAATCAGTTATCCGAGGAAAGCAATCTGCGTGATATCGGTAAAGAGTTTGAAGTGCTGATCGAAGGATTTTCCAAACGTTCGCGTGAGCAGTTATTTGGTCGTACCAGCCAGAACAAGGTGGTTATTTTCGATAAGAAGAATTATAAAGTCGGTCAGTTTGTGAAAGTACGGATTAACCGTGCGTCTTCAGCAACGTTATTTGGTGAAACGATAGACTAATTGAATTGTATATCAGGTAGATAATAAGACACGGCTTTATGTCAGATTCTGATAAAAGCTGTGTCTTTTTTTATTCATAAGTAATTAGTTCTGATAGAACTAACCCATTTATGACACGCAAATATAGTTTATTTTAAACAAGTTAGCTCTATTATTAAAGAAAAACGATATTTGACTCTGTTTTATAAGTCCTTATTAATCAGTCTCTAAAAAGATATAAATACCTCAGTTCTATCAGAACTAATGCATTCTGTATTGTCTGTAGATACATGAAATATATAGTTTCTGATGGAATGAAGAGTGAAATGAGGTATGTAGAATTGTCTGATGCTCAATTGTGGAAATTGATAATTGAAAAGGATAAAGTTGCGTTTGAACAACTTTACCGGCGTTATTATTCTCCATTATTGGCATATGCTCTTTCTTTCTGTAATGATGAAGAAATGGCAAAAGATTGCATTCAGGATTTATTTGTAAAGTTGTTTGTTTCAGAAACATTATCTTCGATTGAATATATTAGGGCCTATTTGTATAAATCACTTAGAAATCTTTTACTCGACAAATCTAGTAGGGTGGTTGGTAGTGTTAGTTTAGAAGAAAATATGGTTGCTGATTTTCTGGTGGAAGATGTAGAATTGGTACGATTGTTTGAAAAGGAAGATGACTATCTAGAGAAAAGTAGATTGTTGATGAATGCCTATAACCAGTTATCGGCGAACCAAAGGAATGCAATATATCTTTATTTTATCAAAGAGTTTTCGTGGGATGAAATGGCTGTGTCTTTAGATATTAATCCACATTCGTGTATGAATCTGGTAGCTCGTGCTGTTGCCAAATTGCAAAGGATGGTGGCAGGAGAGAAAAAAAAATAAATTTTTTTCTGAAAAAGTGAGGAGTAAAAATCTCTTTTCCAGTTATACTATTGTCAAGATAATAACATGGAAGAGAATTATAAACAATTTCAAAGAGTTACAGACCGATTAATTACTTATCTCCGCTTTCGTGATAATGAACGCAAGCAGGGTGAAGATGAAGTATGGGAAAAAATAGAGAAGGGACTTGTTTCAAAGAAAGTCTTTTCTTTGAAACGGCGTATTTATATGGGGATAACAGCTGTAGCTGCTGTGGTTATATTTTTATTTTTCTTTATTGAATATAAGCAACCTGGCAATTCTGATTCTTTGGACAAATATGTTGCATTACTGGAGGAGCCTGTTTTGGATAGCTCCCAGATTCAAGTCTATTTATCTTCTCAGGATAAAATAACTGTTGAAGAAAAGACAGCTTCGGTTACATATTCTTCTAAAGGAAGTGTATTAATTAATGAAGAAAAACAAGAAACCGACTCTTTGGAGAAAGTAGAACAAGAGTATAACCAGATTGTGGTACCGAAGGGAAAATATACCCACCTGACTCTATCCGATGGTTCAACCGTGCATATTAATTCAGGGACGCGTGTGGTTTATCCTCGTGTGTTTTCCGGTAATCACCGGGAAATATATGTGGAGGGAGAAGTTTGTCTGAATGTGACAAAAAATGAGAAACTCCCGTTTGTTGTTAAAACGACTTCCTTTGATGTAGAGGTATTGGGCACAACATTTAATGTGAGTGCATATAAGAATGACCGGAATAATGAAGTCGTGCTGGTTAATGGTTCTGTCCGTTTATCCGACCGGAATAAAAATAAGATAGAATTGAAGCCGGATCAGTTAGCTGCTATTAATAATGGGAAAATAGGAGCGGTAAAAAAAGTCGAAGCGGTAGATTATATTGCCTGGACAGATGGATTGCTGATCCTCCAATCCGAACCTTTATCCAATGTGTTTAAAAAGTTGGAACGTTTCTATGGAGTAACGATCGACGTATCTCCTGAGGCCAGCCAGTTGAAAATGCGCGGTAAAGTCGATTTGAAACAGTCGTTGGACGATTTGATCATCCTGATTTCTTCTACAGCCCCGATTGTGTGGACGAAGACAGATACGGGGTATTTCATTCATAAAAAAGAGAGATAGATGATATATTGTTTAACCTTAAATAAAATGATAAGCCTATGATATAAGAACACAGAAAATAAAAAATCCGGATAGTATTAGCGGTACTATCCGGAATCTCAGATTGAACCAATAGCATAAAGGTTAAATCCTTAAATCACAAAGATATGAATTATAATACATTTAAAATGAAGTGGATGATAAAAAAAATCAAAATCCTCTTCTTTGTTAATCTTTTTTTGACAATTTCGTTAAATCTTGATGCTGCTTCGATATCGAATTATGCTCAAGTAAAACAATTTACATTCCATTTTGAGAAAAGTAGAATACAAGACGTTTTTAATTATATAGAGCAAAACAGTGAGTTTGTATTTCTTTTTTACGAAAAAGTGTTGGACACGAATCGTAAAGTGAATGTTTCCGTAAAAGATGAATCCATAGAATCGGTGTTGAATAAGTTATTGAAGGATACTCCGGTGACATATGAGATTAAAGATCGTCAGGTTGTATTAAAAAAGAAAGAAGAGAGGCCTTTGCCTGTTTCTACATCGACTCCGCAGCAGCAAAAGAATGTGACGGGAAAGGTCATGGATGAGACAGGGGAACCGTTACCGGGGGTCGCTATTGTAGTTGAAGGTTCTCCACGTGGGGTAACAACGGATATCGACGGAACTTTTAGTATAGAAGTGAAGAATACCGATAAGCTGACATTCTCTTATTTGGGAATGGAACCTCAGACAATTCCGGTAGCAAGCAAGAAAGAATTGATCGTAACTTTGAAAGCAAAGGTGGATGAATTGGAAGAGGTAACGGTTGTTGCTTTTGCCAAACAGAAAAAAGAAAGTGTGATTGCCTCCGTTTCAACGATTAAACCTTCTGACCTGAAGGTCCCTTCCAGTAACTTGACGAATGCTTTTTCCGGGCGTATTGCAGGTATGATCTCTTATCAGCGTACGGGGGAACCTGGAGAAGATAATTCGGATTTCTTTATTCGTGGTGTGACGACTTTTGGTACCGGAAAGTCCAATCCATTGATCTTAATTGATGGAGTAGAGATGACTACAGAGGATCTGGCCCGTTTGACAACAGATGATATAGCCAGTTTTTCTATTATGAAAGATGCAAATGCAACCGCTCTTTACGGGGCTCGTGGTGCGAATGGTGTTATTCTTGTCAGTACCAAAGAAGGTAAAGAGGGAAAGGTCAGCATTTCCGTTCGTGCGGAAGGTTCGTTCTCTTCTCCGACTGAACAAGTGGGGATTGCTGATCCGGTCACTTATATGCGTATGCACAATGAAGCTGTGCGTACACGTGACCCGTTGGCTGCCTTACCTTATTCTACATCAAAAATAGTAAATACGGAAAAAGGATTAAATCCTCTCCAATATCCGGCTATCGATTGGCGTGATATGTTATTCAACAATCATACGTTCAATCAACGTTACAACATGAGTATTAGCGGCGGTGGTAAAATAGCCCGTTATTATGTAGCAGCAGCTTATAATAAGGACAATGGTATCATTAAGATGGATAAACGTAATAATTTTAATAATAATATCAGTATTAATAAGTATATATTGCGTTCGAATATTAATATAGACCTGACAAAATCGACTGAAATCGTTGTCCGTCTGCATGGGGCCTTTGATGATTATTCCGGTCCGTTAGACGGTGGATCGTCTTTATATAGTAAGGCCGTAAATGCCAGTCCTGTATTGTTCCAACCTTATTATCCGGCTGACGAATCAAATAAATATACTTCCCATATTCTTTTCGGTAATTATGGGGAAGGTAATTATTCGAATCCTTATGCCGATATGGTTAAAGGCTATCAGGAATATAGCCGTTCGACCATGTTAGCTCAATTTGAGGCAAAACAGAAACTGGATTTTATTACAGAAGGATTATCTGCAAGAGCATTGTTTAATGTGAACCGATATTCTAAACTGGGTAATTCAAATTCATATAAACCGTTTTATTATTCATATTCTGCCAATCCGGATAGTCCGGACTTATATAAATTGACAGCGTTGAATCCGGATGGCGGTACGGAATATCTGGAGTTTGCAACCGGGGCCCGGGAGGTAACCAGTACCTTGTATTTTGAAGGTGCGCTTGCTTATCAGAGAGAATTTAATGATAAGCATAATGTGTCCGGTATGTTAGTTTATACAATGCGCGATTATGTAGATAGTAATGCGGAGACATTGCAGTTGGCTCTTCCGCATCGTAATATAGGATTAGCCGGACGTTTTACTTATGGATACGATAGCCGTTATTTTGTGGAGGGTAACTTTGGTTATAATGGTTCCGAAAGGTTTGCTAAAAATGAACGTTTCGGTTTTTTCCCTTCTATCGGTTTAGGTTGGATAGTATCCAATGAGTCTTTTATGAAACCTTATTCCGGGTGGTTGAGCAAATTGAAATTGAAGGCTACATATGGATTAGTCGGTAACGACCAGATTGGCGAGGATAAAGACCGTTTCTTTTATCTTTCCCAAGTAAATGCAAATGATTCGGGGAAAGGATTTACTTTCGGTGAATATTTTAATTATACCAGAAATGGTGTTTCTATATCCCGTTATGAAGACCCTTTTATTACCTGGGAAATAGGAAAGAAAATGAATTTGGGACTTGAGTTGAATTTGTGGAATAGTTTGGAGTTGCAGGTAGATTACTTTACAGAACATCGTTCGAATATTCTACAGGAACGTGCATATATTCCGACTACAATGGGATTGCAGGCTACTCCTCAGGCTAATGTCGGTAAGGCAAAAGGAGGAGGTATAGATATTTCTCTTGACTATAATCATTCTTTCTCAAAAGATTTATGGGCATCTATGCGTGGTAATTTCACTTATGCAAGTAGTGAATATGTGGAATATGAAGAACCCGATTACAGTGATACTCCCTGGTTGTCACGTAAAGGAAAGAAAATATCCCAGACATGGGGATTGGTTGCTGAACGTTTATTTCTGGATGAAGAAGAGGTCAAAAATTCACCAAGACAAACTTTTGGTGATTATGGTGCCGGTGATATCAAGTATAAGGATATTAATGGTGACCAGATTATTGATGACCGTGATATGGTGCCTATCGGCTTCCCGAAAACTCCGGAGATAAATTATGGTTTCGGTCTTTCCGCGGGTTATAAAAGTTTTGATTTCTCTTGTTTCTTCCAGGGTTCGGCTCGTTCTTCTTTCTGGATTGATCCTGCAAAAACTGCTCCATTTGTAGGAAATACAGCTCCGAGGGCCTTGTTACAATATTATGCAGATGACCATTGGTCTGAAGATAATAAAAATATTTACGCTTTGTGGCCCAGGCTATCGGCTAGTCAGGTCAAAAATAATGAGCAAACCAGTACCTGGTTTATGCGGGATGGTGCATTCATTCGTTTAAAAACGGTAGAAGTAGGCTATTCTTTGCCTCAGAAATGGGTAAAAGCAATAAATCTAGCTAATGTGAGGCTTTATGTGACCGGCAACAACCTTTGTGTCTGGTCGAAATTTAAAATGTGGGATCCTGAGCTGGCTGGTAATGCTTTTAATTACCCGTTACAGCGTGTGTTTAATTTTGGAGTCAATATTAACTTATAAATCAGAATATTATGAAATGCTTTTCGAGATTGATCATAATTGCATTGACTTTTTTCTCTACCTCATGTGCAGATTATCTGGATATTGTGCCGGATGATATTGCAACGATAGAGAAATCGTTTAATAATAGGGCGGCAGCAGAACGTTTCTTCTTTACTTGTTACAGTTATCTTCCGAATCCGACGGATATTTGGAGTAGTACGGAGTTGATGACCGGAGATGAGATATGGTGGGATATTGATCAGCCTAACTGGGTCACTAATCCGGTGACTTATATTGCCAAAGGAAGTCAGAATGCCAATAACCCGTACCTGAATTATTGGGACGGCGAACAAAGTGGAAAGAAATTGTTTGTGGCAATACGCGACTGCAATATTTTTCTGGAAAATATTGACCGGGTACATGATATGGAGGATTATGAAAGAAACCGTTGGATTTCGGAAGTCAAATTTTTGAAAGCCTATTATCATTACTATTTAATGACTTTATACGGACCTGTTCCAATCATTGATGAGAACTTACCGGTTTCGGCTTCTCCGGAAGATGTTCGTGTATACCGGGAGCCGGTGGATGATGTTGTGGAATATATTGTAAATTTGATAAATGAGGCTATCCCCGACCTTCCGCTTGAAATCGCAGATAAGACAAATGAAGCTGGACGTATCACGCAGCCTATAGCCGTTGCTATTAAAGCAAAAGCTTTAGTCTGGGCTGCCAGCCCGTTATTTAACGGTAATGCGGATTATATACATTTTGTAGATAATCAGGGACGGAAACTGATAGACACTGAATTTAAAGTGGAGAAATGGCAACGTGCGGCGACAGCACTAAAAAATGCGATAGATACCTGTGAGCTGGCAGGACATCAATTGTATACTTTTAGACCGACCACTTCTATATCTGATACAACTGCATTAAAGTTGACACTTCGTTCTGCATTTTCTGAAAAATGGAATAAAGAGGTTGTTTGGGGATCGACACATGATGTGGGAGCTTTACAAAAATATTGTATGCCTCACCTGGTCGTAAACAATCTGGGGAACGGAACAAATGAAATATGTGCTACTCTGAAGATTGCAGAACAGTTTTATACTGAAAACGGTATTCCTATCGATGAGGATCCTTCATGGGACTACGAAAACAGATACGATACGCAAAAGGTTACGGATAAGGATAAGTTTTATCTGGAACCGGGTGAGGTGACAGCCAAGCTTCATTTTAACCGAGAACCTCGTTTTTATGCGACCCTGGGATTTGACAGATCTGTTTTTGAAGGTGCCGGTAAAATTACGGATAATGATAAATGGTATCTGCATGCTCGTAAGAGTGAAATATCCGGGTTCAGAAGTACGGGTGAACATATTCCGACCGGCTATTTTATTAAGAAGTTGATCAATTATGAAACAACTGCAGGGACGGCTTCCAATACTTATAACGGAGTTCGTTATTCATTTCCGCTAGTTCGTATGTCCGATCTCTATCTTTTATATGCCGAGGCTTTGAATGAAGCAAACTCTACTCCTGTGGCGGACGTTTATGGATATATTGATAAAGTTCGGGAGCGTGCCGGATTAAAAGGTGTTGTTGAATCCTGGAAGAAATCTAAACTGGCTAATAAACCGAATACACAGGAAGGAATGAGAGAGATCATTCATCAGGAACGTCTGAATGAACTGGCTTGTGAAGGGGTTCGAGCCGGTGATTTGCGCCGTTGGAAAGAAGCCATGGATTATTTGAATCAACCGGTCAGAGGCTGGAATTATCAAGGAGAAACAGTCGACTCTTATTATACGGTGGTTACTTATGCTAACCGTATATTTAAGACTAAAGATTATCTATGGCCAATTAAAACAAATTCTATAACAATTAATTCGAATCTGGTACAGAATCCTGGCTGGGAGTAATATCTAGAAATAATAAAAGAGAACGTTATGAAACAGTTAATATATTCATTTTTCTTGTTGGTATTGATCTCATGTGCAGAAGATCATATCGGACAAACTCCAACGGATGGTACAGCCCCATCAACGATCACGGCAGTGGAGGTAGAAAGTACACCCGGTGGGGCTAAGATATCGTATACAATACCTAAAGAAACCGATATCTCATATGTGAAGGGTGTTTATTATGTTAATAACCGGGAACATGTGGTGAGGTCTTCGATTTATAAAAACAGTTTGGAAATTGAAGGTTTGGGAACGACGGACCCATTAGATGTCACATTATATGTCGTTGATCATAGTGAGAATGTTTCTGAACCGTTCGTGGTGACCATCAACCCGTCAACGCCGATAGTCGATCTTATATTGAGCTCTGTAAAATTGCAGGCAGACTTTGGAGGTGTCAATGCTACCTGGGACAATGAATTAGGCTCTGAGATAGGTTTAACTATAATGGCGACAAACAGTAAAGGTGAATTGGAAGATGGGGAAACATATTATTCGAATATGAAAGAAGGTGATTATTCCTTTAGAGGTTATGATGATATCAAACGAGTGTTTGCCTTATATCTGACTGATAAGTGGGGAAATGTTTCTGATACCATTAAACAGGAGGTTTCTCCGTATTATGAAATGCAGTTGGATAAGAGTAAGCATAAACGACTTCTTTTACCGAAAGATCGTAACACCAATTATAGTGCAGGTATGACATTCGAAAAAATGTTTGATAATAGTCTTTCGAGTATGTGGCATACGACAGAGAAAGATGGAACTATACCAATCTATTTCACAGTGGATTTAGGTGTCGATGCAAAATTGAGTCGTTTTAAGCTGTATCATCGTGACGGCACGTCCTGGTTCTATAAACATTACAACCCTAAAACATTCGAAGTATGGGCTACCGATACTTATAAAGAAGGAATGGATGATGAGTATTGGACGGAAGAGTGGAAAAAGGACTGGGTACAAGTTGGTGATTTTCTCACTTTGAAGCCTTCGGGTGAAGGCGATGTAACCAATGAGGATGCGGAATATGCATCTAAAGGCTTTGAATTTTCCGCACCTTTAGATTTGAAGAAAGTACGTTATCTGCGTTTTGTTGTGAAAAGTACATGGTCGGGAGCTGCTTATTTGCATATTGCTGAATTGACTTTCTGGGGTAATGATCAATAAACTATTAAAATGAGAATCAGAATGAAAAGTATAATAAAAAACATTGCAGGGTTTATTTGTGTCATCATAGGATTAAACAGTTGTGAAAATATCAATGATGTACATGAGGAGTATCTGAAAAGGGGAGAAGAAATCTATACTGGCGTTGTAGATTCATTGGAGGCCTATCCTGGAAATGAGCGTATTAAATTTACTTGGATGATCAATGCGGATCCTCGTATTACTAAAACAGTAATTTACTGGAATGACGGGGGAGATTCTGCTGTTGTAGAAGTGAATCGTACTCAACCAGGTGTTATGCGGATGGAAACAAATTTGAATCTGCCTGAGAATAGCTATATTTTTAAATTTGTGACAAAAGATGACGAAGGGCATAAATCGTTAAATGTAGAAAAAACAGCAGATATTTACGGTTCCAAATATGTTTCGACTTTGCGAAACAGGGAAATACGAACAGTAGTAGCTCAGGAAGGTAATAGCGTTAAGTTGACCTGGAGTTCAATAGAGAGCGAGACTTTATTGTATACCATGATCATTTATACAGATAATACTGATCCGTCTAATCCTAAAATAGTTGAGGAGAAAGTGGAGAATGATACATCGGAGACTGTTCTCTCAAACTTGAAAGCAGGAGATGAATTTACCGTGGTGTCTGTTTATCAACCATTTGGCTCTCTGGATACCTTTGAAGCGAGTGCAACGGTTTATCATGTCCCGATTGCGGAATAGTAACTGAAAGATGATTATGAACTGATGGTATGCAGATAATACGTTCGAGAGGTGTTATTTTGCATACCATTAGTATGTTCGGAGATCGTTTATTCTAAATAGTAGAATGTATAAATGAGATAACAAACAAGATATTCGAAATGAAACAGAAAATAGCATTCTTTATTCTTACATTACTCTGTATTGGATGTACAAAAGATCCGCAGATTCAGGCCGCTTATGATTTGATCGAGCGTGTTACGCCCGGCTACGGCCAACAGTTTAAACTGGAATTGATAGAACCTGTCAATGGGGAAGACGCTTACGAGATCGCATCCACTGATGGAAAAATACTTCTTCGGGGTAACAACACCGTTTCCCTGGCAACGGCTTACAATCAATATCTGAAATATACTTGCAATGCACATGTTTCTTGGTTTGGCAACCAGCTTGATTTACCGGAACAATTGCCGCTTCCGGAAAAGGGAATAAAAAATACGATTAATGGCAAGTATAGAGTGTATATGAATTATTGTACCGGCAGTTATACCGCCTCCTGGTGGGACTGGGAGCGTTGGCAGAAGGAGCTGGATTATATGGCGATGAACTCCATTAATATGCCGCTCTCGGTTGTCGGACTTGAAGCGGTCTGGTATAATACATTGCTGAAATACAATTTTACAGATGAAGAAGCACGTGCCTTCCTGGCTGGTCCCGGACATTTTGCCTGGCAATGGATGCAAAATCTGCAAAGCTATGGCGGTCCGTTACCTAAATCCTGGATAGACAGCCATGTGGAACTGGGAAAAAAGGTCATCAACCGTCAATTGGAATTGGGAATGCAGCCTATACAGCAAGGATTTTCCGGTTATGTACCGCGTGAACTGAAAAATAAATATCCTGATGCAAAAATACAGTTGCAACCTTCCTGGTGTGGTTTTACCGGTGCTGCGCAACTGGATCCGACCGATTCGTTGTTCAGTGCTTTCGGTCGTGATTTCCTGGAAGAAGAAAAGAAACTGTTTGGTGCGCATGGCGTGTATGCTGCCGATCCGTTTCATGAAAGCCGGCCGCCGATCGATACCCCGGAATACCTGAGTGCCGTTGGAAATTCCATCTATAAATTATTTCAGGATTTCGATCCTTCTGCTTCCTGGGCGATGCAGGCCTGGAGCCTTCGCGAGCCGATCGTAAAAGCAGTTCCCAAAGAACATCTTCTGATACTCGACCTGAACGGGGGGAGAAGCAGACAGGAAAATACTTGTTGGGGGTATCCTGTAGTTGCAGGTAACCTGCATAACTTCGGAGGCCGTATCAACCTGCATGGCGATTTACGTTTGCTGGCATCTAATCAATATGCTGTTGCCAAACAGAAATCACCTAATGTTTGCGGTTCCGGTTTGTTTATGGAATCGATTGAACAAAATCCGGTTTATTATGACCTGGCTTTTGAAATGCCGCTTCATGCCGATGAAGTGGATATCGAAGAATGGCTGGGTAATTATGTGGAGCGTCGTTATGGTGCAGTTTCTGAAAATGCGCATAAGGCTTGGTTGCATCTGCTTGAAGGTCCGTATCGTCCCGGTACGAATGGTACGGAACGTAGTTCTATTATTGCAGCCCGTCCGGCATTGAATATAAAAAAATCAGGTCCGAATGCCGGATTAGGCATTCCGTACTCTCCTTTACTGGTAATCCAGGCACAGGGCTTACTTTTGAAAGATGCCGATAAGCTGAATGCTTCTACTCCATATCGTTTCGATGTGGTCGATATTCAGCGGCAATTAATGTCGAACCTGGGACAGGCCATCCACAAAAAAGTGGCAGAAGCATTTGTAAAGAAAGACAAAGCGGCTTTCACTTTACATAGTAACCGTTTTCTGGAAATGCTTCGTGACGTAGATGTTTTGCTGCGTACACGTCCGGAATTCAATTTCGATAAATGGCTGACCGATGCCCGTAGCTGGGGCACTACGAATGAGGAAAAAGACTTGTTCGAAAAAGATGCCACGGCATTAGTGACTGTCTGGGGAGCTGATGGCGATCCGCTGATCTTCGATTACTCCTGGCGTGAGTGGACCGGCCTGATCGATAGCTATTACCTGAAACGTTGGGAAAAGTTTTATGCCATGTTGCAGGAACATTTGGATGAAGGAAAAGAGTATTCGGAAAAAGGTCTTCCTATGACTCATGGTCGTGAAGCCTTTCGCGCGAATGACTTCTATAGCGAGCTTGGCGACTGGGAATTGGAGTTCGTCTCCCGGACCAATAAAGTCCGTACTCCGATCACGCAGGGTGACGAAATAGAGACGGCTCTGAAGATGTATAAAAAATATGTAACCCTGGCCAGGGAATATTATCAGGATGAAATGAAAGCTGATAATATTCAGGAAGGTGACATTTTTGAGAATCTGGGCGAATGATCTGATTATTATAATTTGTTCTTTCTATTATTTATTCGGGTGTCGGTTTGTTTCTAACTGACACCCGAATTGTTTATTATGGAAAATCATCTGGAAGTAAGAATTTTTGTTTATATCTTTTTTTATATGTTATTGTATTGATTTACAGAGTAGAATAATGTCTGGGTTTTTAAATGAGACGATTAACCCGAGTCAAATGATATTCAATGAGAGAAGGATAAATTAACAGAGTTCTCGTAGGACTACGTTCTTAGTAAATGCAAATTTATACATATATTTATTTATATGAATTAAATAGCATGGAAAAATATAGCAAAACTGCCGTATAACATATATTCCTTTTCTACTGGTTATATTGTTGTGAAAATTTTGCTTTAGATGATTTTATTGATTTGGCATTTACTTGATATACGGTTCTGTTCCTGATTTATGCATATTCATCATTCCTTCCCTATTCTTTGTAATTGTGATTTGTTGAATAAAATATATTAAATAGCTTGGTCGGTGTTTATTTTCCTTACTTTAAATAAAGAAACCTAACATGTTGTTTTATATTGCATTATGTGCCATCCGCAAAGTAAACCATCCTGACAATTTACATAAGTCCTACGAGAACTTAGTATTATAGACTTAATACTACAATCTAAATGTAAAATTATGAGAAGAAGAATGATGTTATTGCTTACCTGTTGTATAATGGGTGTAGGTTTGGTGATGGCTCAGTCGTCTAAGGTAACCGGTAAAGTTCTTTCCGACGAGGATGGAGAAGCGATTATTGGAGCGACTGTGATGGTGAAAGGGACAACTATCGGTACTGTAACTGATGCTGATGGTTTTTTCAATTTGAGTAATGTCCCGAATTCGGCTAAGGTTCTGGAAATCTCGTTCGTCGGAATGGAAACGATGACCGTTAAAATCGCTCCGAATCTGACAATCCGGATGAAAAACTCTTCAGAGATGCTGGATGAAGTGCTGGTTACAGGAACCTATGGTTCGGCAAAGAAATTAGGTTCAATGGTCGGCTCTGTTGCAGCGGTTAAATCAGAAAAGATTTCTAACCGTCCGAGTGCGAACTTTGCTGATGCTTTGCAAGGACAGGTTGCCGGTTTACAGGTATATACCTCTTCCGGCGAACCGAGCGAAAATGTTTCAATGCGTTTGCGTGGTGTCGGTTCTATCAATTCTTCTACGGAGCCTTTATTCGTTTTGGACGGTTCCCCGATTTCCAGCGGTGTTTTTACTGCTTTGAACCCGAGTGATATCGAAAATGTCACTGTTTTGAAGGATGCATCGTCAACATCCATTTACGGGTCACGTGCGGCAAACGGTGTCGTGATAATTACAACAAAGCGTGGTAAAGGTTCAAAACCTACCGTTAGTGTTAAAGGACAGTATGGCTTTTCACAGCCGGCATTGCCTACTACGGAAATGATGAATACGACACAGTATTATAATTTATGGAAAACAATTAAACCCGGAGCAAATCTTTCTACGGTTGAAAAATACATGAATATGGGGATTTCTACCGATTGGGCTGATTATTTCCTGAATGATAATGCCCCGACATGGCAATTGGATGCAAGTATCACAGGGGTAGCAAATAATACAAATTATTTTATTTCAGCCAGTCATTATGATGCGGACGGTGTGGAACCAGCTTCCGGTATGCGCCGTGAAACTTTGCGTAGTAATATCGACTCAAAAGTGTTCAGCTGGCTGCGGGTAGGGCTGAATTTAGGTTTGTCTTATGAAGATTTTGAAACAAACGGATTTGCCAGTACCGGTAATAGCTGGTATAATGTGGGTACTTTGAGCCGTTGGGCTGTCCCTTATGAAACTCCTTATGAAATTATTGAAAATGCCGATGGCAGCATTTCTTATGGCAAACGAAAAGATTTACTGGATGTGCTGGGACTCTGGAATCCCTATTATTTATTGGAAAATCAACCGACAGAAAAGAATAAAATTCGTCTTTATGGAAATATGTTCGAAGAACTGACTCCGGTTAAGGGTTTGACAATTCGTGCCGCTCAAGCTATGGATGCATTTGATTACAGGTATCGCTATAAAAGTTTGCCGGCCAGATATAATAATTATTCGGGTAGCGCTGCCGAAACTTTCCAGCGGTATTCTTCTTTTACGTTGACTAATACGGCTGAATATAAGTTCGATATCAATAAGTTGCATAATATTACAGCTTTGGTCGGACAGGAATCGATCATATACGATGGCAGTTCTTTCGGAACCAGTGTAGACGGTATAACGGATTCTCGTTTGTCGATGGTAAGTCATGGTACCACTTACAAAGCGCCGAGTGCCAGTCTGAAAAAGAAAACGATGAACTCTTTCTTTGCACGCGCAGAATATAATTTCAATGAAAAATATTATCTGGATGCCTCTTACCGTACGGATGGTTCTTCTTTATTTGGAGTAAACAAACGTTGGGCTTCCTTCTTTTCTGTAGGGGCTATGTGGAATATGAAGGAAGAACAGTTCCTGGCGGATGTAGAATGGCTGGACGAATTGCGAGTGAAAGCCAGTTATGGTACAACCGGTAACTCTGCATTTGATGGTGACCCGTATTACCCGTCTTTAGGATTGATCGGTACAGGCCTTTACAACGGAAACCAGAGTTTCGGAGTTTCTTCCGTGCAAAATGACGATCTGACCTGGGAAAAACAAAAAACACTGAATATCGGTTTCAATTCGCGTTTCTTTAATCGCCTGAGCGTCGACTTTGACTTCTATAATAAGGTGACGACGGATATGTTGATGACGATCCCGTTTTCTTATACAACCGGACATGGCTCAGGATGGGGAAATATTGGCAGTATGTTCAACCGTGGTATCGAACTTACCGCATCTTATGATATAATCTCCAATAAGGATATCTTCTGGAGTGTTTCGGCCAATATAAACTATAACAAGAACCAGATTACAGAATTGTTTGGCGGACGTGATGAATATGTTGTAGCCAATACCGGTGTTAAATATGAAGTGGGCAAAACGTATGGCGATTTCTATTATGTGAGATGGAAAGGCGTTGATCCGCAGGACGGACAGCAAATATGGCTGGACAAAGACGGGAATGAAACAAAAACCTACTCCGAGGATAATGCCGTGTTTACCGGTAAAAATCAGTTTGCTCCCTGGGTAGGTGGTTTCAATACTCAGTTTTCCTGGAAGGGCTTCACGCTGAATGCGGACTTTTCTTTCATGCTGGGTAAATATATGATCGACAATAACCGGTACTTCGTTGAAAATCCGAATTTCGTCGGACAGTTAAACCAGGCTGTCGTAATGGAAAATATGTGGACAACACCAGGGCAGATAACGGATATTCCGGCTGCGAATTCTGCTATCCAATTTGATACTCATCTGATTGAAAATGCGTCGTTTATGCGTTTGAAGAATTTAACGATCGGTTATAACTTGCCGGATAATTTGTTGAGAAAAACAGGTTTTATCCGTGGTGTCAGGGTATTTGCTGTAGGTCGTAACTTATTGACTGTTACAAAATATCAGGGAGCAGACCCGGAAGTGGATTCTAACTTGCAGTTGGGTAAATATCCGAATACCCGCCAGTTCTCATTTGGTGCTGAATTTACGTTCTAATAATTTGTAAAAAGAAGAAAATCATGAAGAAAAAATCTATTATATTGTCAGTTGCTACCTGTTGTTTTGCTGCTTTTACAGCTTGCGATATGGATTTGGCTTCGGAAACAAGCATACCTACCAATCAGTCTGTTCAGTCTGTCCAGGACTGTGGAAAATATAGTAATTTGTTTCATGCGGAATGGCGTGGCTATGTGCAAAATAGCTATACTATGGATGCGTTGGTACAGTCCGGACTGATAACGGCTACGGCTGATTACGGAAATACGTATGGTGCTTTTTACCGCTGGGACTATACCATTACAGACGGAGCTTTTTCCGGTTGCTGGAGCGATAATTATAATTTTATAGCAAACGCTAACGTCCTGTTGAAGGGGGCAGAAGCTTTATTAGCTGATAATTCGTTATCGGATGACGATCGGAAAGAAATCCGGCTTTATATGGGGCATGCTTATTTTACAAGAGCATATGCTTATTTTGAGTTGGCTCTCCATTTCTGTAAGAACTATGATCCGTCCTCCGCTGCTAACGAATATGGTATTCCCCTTGTTGAAGAATATAATTCGACACCATCTATTGCCGGAACATATCCGGGGCGTAGCACGTTGGAGGAGACTTATAAACAGATCGACAGCGATCTGGCAAAAGCAGAAGAATATGTAACGACAGCAGGAGAGATAAACTCCGCTTATATCACGGCTGATGTGGTAAAAGCATTGAAAGCCAGAATTGCTTTGGAAAAAGAAGACTACCAAACTGCTATATCTACAGCTACCGCGCTGGTAAACAGTGGTACCTATCCATTGATGACGGATGGAGATGCTTATGCCGATATGTGGTTGCATGACAACGGAACGGAAGCCATCTGGCAGTTTGCCATGGTGAAAGCCAAGGAAACAGGACCGAACGCCCTGGGTAGCGCATTCAGCGGTATTATCGATAAATTACCCCGCCCTTCTTATTTGCCGACTAACACAGTATTGAATTTGTATGATAAAGACAATGATATTCGTTATAACGCTTATTTTACGTATGATTCAATCGATGCCCAGACTGTTCCGGATTTTATGATTACTTATTGTAAGAAATGGCCGGGTAACCCTGAATTATATGAAGGAAAGAGCAATAACATAAATAAGACCAAGGCTTTCCGTATTTCTGAAATGTATCTGATTGCGGCTGAGGCTTATGCGATGTCGGGAGATGAAACGAACGCTTCCGCGATGTTGAATAAACTGAAGACTGCCCGTGTGAAAGGATGGAGCGATAAATCTTATAAAGGGGATGCTTTGATAAAAGAAATTCAGGATGAGTATGTACGCGAATTATTCGGTGAACAGCCTTATTTCTTTGACCTGAAACGTTGGAAGAAAGGGCTGAATCGTTCTTCAAGCGAAGCTCAGGATATTTCTTACCTGCCTGCTTTAGGTACGGATATGGTAAAGTCTGCCGACGATCATATGTGGGTATGGCCGATCCCTAAAGATGAGATCGATGCGAATCCGCAGATCAAAGGGCAGCAGAATGCTGGGTATTGATAACCCTGGCAATATTTTACACGAAATGAAATTTTAATATAATTCCAAACCTTACATAACACACTTAAAAAAATAGAGGGAATGGTCCAATGGGAATTGTGCCATTCCCGATTTTAAAAGAATTATTGAACCTAATTGATAGTTTACCAAAACGATCAATCTTCTCAACAGACCCGGCGGAGGTCGTTTCTGAATGCTCGGAATATATAATTTCCTAACCTTAAGAAATATAGTATGAAACAAACACAATTATATTACGCATTAATGTTGTTCTTTCTGGTGTTATGCTCTTGCGAAGACGATATTCCACTTTTCCCGGAGGAGAATGAGTTTATGTCCTTATCGACAAAATCTTCGATTACGCTAGACGAGAATATATTACAAATCCAGGCTACTGTGTAAAAAGTGGATAGTGCCATTCCTTTTTTCAATCGGTTTAAGGAGTTGTATGGTAATCCATTATGGCAGTATGCTATTCCAATGGGGGAAGAAGACGAGAGGGATATCTCTTTCTTTGTCCCGATATATAAGGATAATACGAAAAGGATCATCAATACTATCTGGTTTTTCGATTTGGTAGGAGATACTCTTCGTTACAAAACAATCACCCGCGATAATGACTCTATTTGCTATTATCAGCAAGATTTTGTATTTGATGAGTTAAGTTGTAATATATTCGGGGATGAATCTACGGCAAAGATAAAATTTGAGGCATCTCCTCAGACCCGTAGTTGGGTGAAAGAGTATTACGATTGCCATTATGGAATTATTCAATGGGGAGAAGTCGAGGTGCATAAAGAGTTGTATTGTAAGGAACGATTCGTATGGAAACAGGAAACAGTCACAGGTGTTACTGATAACAACCCGATTATCGGCGGTGAAACACCAATAGGTGGCGGTGGAGGTACACCTTCCCCTTCCCCGGATGAAGAGAAAAAACTGACATCAAATAATCTGATGACATCGGTCGCAGAAATAAAGAAGATGATGAAAGAGTTGGGATGTGATATTGATGATGTAACAATTAAATTGGGAATAGAGTGTGGTTCCAATGCGCGAGTTAGTGTGGATGAAAAAAACGGGGCAAAAACGATAGAAATATGTAACAAATTTTTCGATTATGAATATAAAGATCAGATTTCTATCCTCTACCATGAGTCTTATCATTGTACTCATGATAGACCTTGGTCTAATAAGGAACGAATGTCTTTAGATCCTCCTCTTATAATTGAAATACCAGAGGTACACATGAATTATTTGAGAGATTATGTATACGATCTTATCCTTCCTAATGAAAAGCAAGGATATATTGATTCTTGGGATAAAAAAATAGAATATTTAAATTGTCCAGAATATTATGAAAATGAAATAAATGCTTATAAATCAGAGAGAATTACTATGCCGAATGTTTCGGCTAAATGTAATCAGGAAAGAGAATATATGTTTTGGAAGAATAGTATTCTTGGAAATAAATCATCAACAATGTATAATCATCAAAAATAAAGTAATATGAAAAAGAAATTTATACATACTTTACTGTTTATACTAGCAGTATTATTTATGATACATACGGCTACCCTTTATGCACAAGTGTCTGTCGTGAGAAAAGAAAAAGGTTTTGAAGTGAAAGACTCGTTAATAGTAAATCAATCCTTTGACCGAGAAAGGAAGGTTCTGACTCTCGAAATCAAAAATGGATTTGATAATAAAGTAATGCTTAGTAATCCTCATACATCTCTGCCTTTTTTATTGAATTATATTACAGAGGAAGGAAAAAAAGAATCCTTCCCACACCCTTTAGGCTTATCTGATACAGCACGTGTTATTTGGTTAAAGTCAGATAGTTCTTGGGTTGTTAATTATAAATGGGATCATTATTTGAAGTCAAATACAAAACAAATATCTCTTTGGGGAAAATTAGTTTATTCTGTATTTGACGAAAATGATCACTCACAAGGCATTTTTCTTCAATATATAGAAGAAAAGTATTTTGATTATCGGTAAATGAACGTTATTAGTTTTTTCAATTCTCATTATTCTCATATTTTATATTTACATTTTTTGGGGTTTTAGTGAAATGAAAAGAAAACTTATATGTACAATATTTATTATGGTAGCAGGTTTGTTTTGGCTACATATAGTTAATGCACAAGACACTATAGTAATGGGAAATAAAGATCTAGAGATAAAAGGTTCTTTAACGGTGAATCAGTTCTTCGATAAAAAAAATAAGCTTTTGACTCTCGAAATCAAAAATGAGTTTAATTATAAGATAATGCTTAGTAATCCATATTCTTCACCTCTTTTTTTGTTGAATTATATTACAGAAGAAGGAAAAGAAGAAACCTATCCATATTCTTTAGGCTTATCTGATACAGCACGTTTTGTTTGGGTAAATCCTGACAGTAGTTTGATTATAAATTATTATTGTGAAAAATACCTAAAACCAACAACTAGGCAGATATACCTTTGGGGCAGATTTCTTTATGCCATAGAAGATAAACAAGGTAAGATATTGGTTGTTTATGCTCATGTAATCGATGAAAAAAGGTTTGATTATTAGTGTTGCATAATAAATTTACGTCATCCATTATGTACAATTTTAAAAACATATAAATATGAAGAGACTTAATCTTATATTAATTTGTTTGATCGGAATATGTAGTATGAATGCTCAGAATATTCCTGATTTGAGATATTTTGAGGTATCTAAGAAGTTTGAAAAACGTATTGTTCTACGCGTTCCGTCTTTTCCAAAACCGGAAGGTAATTCCGGAAGTTTTCGTAGCACACCTGAATCTGACATTCATGGGTTGTTTGGCAAGAAAATGCATTCAATGCTGGAATCTTATTTCACGGATCGGGATTGGAGTGATAAAAGAGATTGGTTAAAGAAATATGGACCATCTTATTCAATTTATTTCGATAAGAACATGAAGATATTTGCGTATAGCATTATGTTAAAGCCGGAGGTATTTACGCAAATGTCTGAAGAGTATCTTAAAGGTTTTGGGGAGGAATTGATGAAAATGGATCTTCGCCCTTATTTTGAAATAGAGGAAAAAGATAAGGAGACTTTTACCTGGGGAGCAGTGCATGTCTGGGTTGCTATACGATACAGGGAAAGAAAGTGACATACATTTTTATAAACACACTGATAAGGGAATGGTCAGATGTGAATCTCGCCATTTCCCGTTTTTTCAAGTTTCTATATGCTTTTAATCGGTAGGTTTGCATGCCTAGAATCATTTGGAATTCTTTTGGTAATTGTCTTTAATTGGTTAAATAATTATAAACCAGAGGCTGTTCCATAAATTCTTTTTTTCTTTGCAGAAAAATTGGGAGGTATGCACCCTGTGCGTATCTCCCCAATTTATTGAATAATAATAAGGTTACGTCTGATGGCTGAAAATAATAAGGTTAACTCGGTTTCTTTCTTTAATTCTCGTCTTACTTCCATCATAAGTATCGCCCTGGTGCTTTTCCTGCTCGGGTTGATTTTGTTGATGGGGTTGCTTGGAAACCAGTTGTCGGTTTATGTCAGGGAAAATATATCATTTTCTATTGTATTGAAAGACAATCAGAAAGAAGCTGATATCAAGAGGATGCAGAAGAGCCTGGACGCGCTTCCTTTTATCAAATCTACCGAATATATATCGAAAGAACAGGCAGCGAAGGAACTGGAAGAAGAATTGGGTGAGAATCCGGAAACTTTCCTCGGCTTTAATCCGTTGCAGGCATCTATCGAAGTGAAGCTGCATTCCGAATATGCAAACCCGGACAGCCTGCAGCATATCGAAAAGAAAATCAAAACATATACCTCTGTATCCGACCTGCTTTACCGGAAGGATATGATGCAGATGGTGAACGATAATATGAAACGCCTGAGCATTATCCTGCTCACATTGGCTGTTATGCTGATGGCTATATCGTTTGTCCTGATCAGCAATACGATCCGTTTGCTGATTTATTCCAAACGTTTTTTGATCCATACAATGAAATTGGTGGGAGCTACTTCCGGGTTTATCCGGCGCCCTTTTGTGCGCTATAATGTGGTAAGCGGTATTTTTGCATCCATCCTGGCAATATTAATGCTGACCGGTTCGTTATATTATTTACAACACGAATTGGACGGTTTTATTCAGCTATTGGATGTGAAGGCTTTACTGGTTGTATATGCGGCGGTGTTCCTGTTGGGAATCCTGTTGTCGGTAACGGCTACCGTATTTGCTGTAAACAAGTACCTCCGTATGGGTGTTGATAAGTTGTATTATATATAATAAACAAAGAGAGATGGCTAAGAGAGATTTTGCTTTCGGAAAAGAAAATTTTATTCTGATCGCGGTTGCAGTGGCGGTGATCATTGTGGGTTTTATGTTGATGAGTGGCGGCGGTTCTGGTGATACGACCAGTTTTAACCCGGAGATATTCAGTACACGTCGTATCGTTGTTGCTCCGGTAGTAACTGTGATCGGGTTCGGCCTGATGATTGTAGGAATCCTGAAAAACAGCAAAGGTAAAGAAATCGCAGAATGAGTTGGTTGGAAGCCTTGGTGTTGGGGATTGTACAGGGACTGACGGAGTATCTTCCCGTAAGCAGCAGCGGACATCTGGCTATCGGATCGGCGCTGTTCGGAATTGAAGGAGAAGAGAATCTGGCATTTACAATCGTAGTCCATGTGGCTACGGTATTTAGTACATTAGTTATACTCTGGAAAGAGATCGAATGGATATTCCGTGGTTTGTTTAAGTTTCAGATGAACAGTGAGACACGTTATGCGATCAATATCCTGATCTCCATGATACCGATCGGTATTGTCGGAGTGTTTTTCAAAGATACGGTCGAATCTATTTTCGGATCGGGTTTGCTGATAGTCGGTTGCATGTTGTTGGTGACAGCGGCGTTGCTGGCCTTTTCTTATTATGCAAAACCCCGGCAGAAAGAAAGTATTTCGATGAAAGATGCTTTTATTATCGGCTTGTCTCAGGCTTGTGCCGTCTTGCCCGGACTTTCACGTTCCGGAACAACGATTGCCACAGGTTTGTTACTGGGTAATAATAAGGCGAAACTGGCTCAGTTCTCCTTCCTGATGGTGATTCCTCCGATTTTGGGAGAAGCCCTGCTGGATGTATTGAAGCTGGTAAAAGGTGAAGATATCGCCGGGGATATCCCGACGCTTTCGCTGGTTGTCGGTTTTGTAGCGGCTTTCCTGTCCGGTTGTCTGGCTTGTAAGTGGATGATCAATATCGTGAAGAAAGGAAAGTTGATCTACTTTGCTATTTATTGTGCAATAGCCGGTCTGGTTACTATTGCATGCACATTGATGAAGTAAATTAGAATGGATTTTATTGCAGGAGAGGTATTATATTTTAACAAGCCGCTGACGTGGACTTCGTTCGATCTGGTGAACAAGTTCCGCTATAAATTATCGCGGAAGCTGAAAGTAAAAAAAATAAAAGTCGGACATGCCGGAACACTTGATCCGCTGGCTACCGGAGTGATGATCGTTTGTACCGGCAGGGCAACCAAAAGGATCGACGAATTCCAGTATCAGACGAAAGAATATGTCGCTACCCTGAAGCTGGGAGAAACGACCCCTTCTTTTGACCTGGAAAAGGAGATAGACGCCGTATATCCGACGGAACATATAACCCGGGAGAGGGTGGAAGAGGTACTGAATTCGTTTGTAGGAACGATACAGCAGATTCCGCCGGTCTTTTCGGCCTGCAAAGTGGATGGGAAACGTGCCTATGAACTGGCGCGTAAAGGTGAAGAAGTGGAGTTGAAGTCGAAGACACTGGTGATCGATGAGATGGAGTTGCTGGAATGCAACCTGCCGGTCATTAAGATCCGTGTGGTGTGTAGTAAAGGTACTTATATCCGTGCTTTGGCGCGCGATATCGGTGTAGCCCTGAATTCGGGTGCCCATCTGATCGGATTGGAACGTACCCGGATCGGAGATATAACATTGGATAAGTGCATGAATCCGGAAGATATCGATGCTTTTCTGGATGAAGCGGTAGAAGAGGCTTGTCCCCGCACTTGATGCGAGGCCGCAAAGGAACAAGCGATATGGTCTGTTCCAATGCGATCCCGTGTCGGGCACGGGAATTAGTCTGATAAATGATAAGAATAAAAAGAAAATAAATAAAGTAACATTATGAAGCTATCTAAATTCAAATTTAACTTGCCGCAGGAACTGATCGCTCTTCATCCCGCAAAGAACAGGGATGAGTCCCGTTTGATGGTTGTACACCGCAACACCGGGGAGATCGAACACAAAGTATTTAAAGACCTGTTGGAATATTTTGGAGAAAAAGATGTATTTATCTTCAACAACACAAAAGTTTTCCCAGCCCGTTTATATGGTAACAAAGAAAAGACCGGTGCACGTATTGAAGTGTTTTTGTTGCGTGAACTGAACGAAGATCTTCGTCTTTGGGACGTGTTGGTCGATCCGGCCCGTAAGATCCGTATCGGTAATAAACTTTATTTCGGAGAAGACGATTCGATGGTTGCCGAAGTGATTGACAATACAACCTCCCGTGGCCGTACTCTGCGTTTCTTGTATGACGGTAATCATGATGAATTTAAAAAAGCATTGTATGCGTTGGGTGAAACCCCGCTACCTAAATATATCGACCGTCCGGTGGAAGCCGATGATGAAGACCGCTACCAGAACATTTTCGCTACGGAAGAAGGTGCGGTGGTTGCTCCGGCAGCCGGTCTGCATTTCAGCCGCGAATTGATGAAACGTCTGGAGATTAAGGATTGCCGTTTTGCTTTCCTGACCGTTCATTCCGGATTAGGAAACTTCCGTGAAATCGACGTGGAAGATTTGACAAAGCATAAGATGGATTCCGAACAGATGGTCGTGAACGGAGATGTTGTGAGTATTGTGAACGAGGGTAAGGACGACGGTCGCCAGATCTGTGCTGTCGGAACTTCCGTGATGCGTGCGATTGAAACGGCAGTAAGTACCGACGGACATCTGAAAGAATTCGAAGGATGGACCAATAAGTTCATTTTCCCTCCTTACGATTTCAGTGTGGCTACCAGCATGATCACCAACTTCCATATGCCGCTGTCGACTCTTCTGATGATGACTGCTTCATTCGGAGGATACGATCTGATTATGGATGCCTATGAGGTAGCCCTGAAAGAAGGATACCGTTTCGGTGCCTATGGTGACGCAATGTTGATTATCTAAGACAAGGTTTATGGCTATCGCATACCTGGCTTTAGGTACGAACATAGGGAATAAAAGACGGAATATGATAACGGCCGCAGCGCTGTTAGCTGAAAGGGTGGGAGACGTTCTCGCCCTTTCCGGTTTTTATGAAACCGAACCCTGGGGGTTTCAGTCCGAAAATACGTTCCTGAATGCAGCTTTACAGCTTGATACATCCCTGTCTCCGCTTGAACTTTTAAAAGCGACCCAGGAGATCGAGATAGAGATGGGGCGTACGCAGAAAAGTAACGGTGCCTATCATGACCGTATCATCGATATCGATATTCTGCTGTATGACAACCTGGTCCTGCAAACTCCGGAGCTGACTTTGCCGCATCCGCTGATGCATGAGCGTCTGTTCGTGATGGAACCTTTGGCCGAAATTGCCCCGAATGTAATTCATCCCGTATTTAAAAAGCCTGTTATATCTCTGTTATAAAAGGCAACATTTTGTAACTTCGCACTGTTTTCACATAAATATAAAAGATAAAGCAATGAACGATATAGAAAAAATCCTGACCGGTGGAGGAATGGTTTTCAAGAAAAAAGCCAGCGACGAAAATACCGGCGACAAGAAAATCAAATATTCTGACTTTCTGAGAGGTACCCATAAATCAGGCTCTGCCAAAATGAAAGCCGAGTATAAGTACAAGAAAGCACTTCGGAATACCAAAAAGAAAAAATAATTTTTAATTTTCAATTTTGAATTGTCAATTATTCTTATCTTTGCATCCGAATTGATGTGGATAGATTTGTATTGCTTGCAACCACAGGAAAAAATGCTAAAAACAAGATACTTTTCTTAGCCGTTCGGCATATATGGTCCTTCCGTTATCAATTCATTATTAATTAATAACCCGTTGTTAATTGAACATCGTTCTTTAGTCCCTACTAATTTTCAATTTTCAATTTTCAATTTTCAATTAAAAAGTAATGAGTTATTTATTCACCTCCGAATCGGTGTCCGAAGGGCACCCCGATAAAGTAGCCGATCAGATATCGGATGCTTTGCTGGATGAGTTTCTTGCGTATGACAAGAGCTCGAAAGTTGCTTGCGAAACCCTTGTTACAACCGGACAGGTTGTCTTGGCTGGAGAAGTTAAATCAAGTGCTTATGTAGATGTGCAGGATGTTGCACGCAGCGTGATCGAAAAAATTGGTTACACCAAGAGTGAATACCAGTTTGAAGCGAAATCATGTGGCGTATTCTCTTCTATCCATGAACAGAGTGGCGATATCAACCGTGGTGTGGAACGCGAAGACCCTTATAACCAGGGTGCCGGCGACCAGGGTATGATGTTCGGCTATGCGACCAATGAAACAGAGAATTATATGCCTCTGGCTCTCGATCTCTCACACAGCCTGTTATGGGAACTGGCTAAGATCCGCAAGAACGAAAACGACCTGATGCCTTATCTCCGTCCGGATGCAAAGAGCCAGGTCACTATTGAATATGATGACAACGGCAAGCCGTTGCGCATCGATACGATCGTTGTATCGACTCAGCATGACGAGTTTATCGGTCCGAAAGGCATTAGCCAGGAAGAAGCCGATATCGCTATGCAGAAGAAGATTGCAGCCGATGTAAAGAGTATCCTGGTACCGCGCGTAAAAGCCCAGTATCCGGCTCATGTACAGGCTTTGTTCAATGATGATATTATTTACCATGTGAATCCGACCGGCAAGTTCGTGATCGGTGGCCCTCATGGTGATACCGGATTGACCGGACGTAAGATCATTGTGGATACATACGGTGGAAAAGGTGCTCACGGTGGTGGAGCATTCTCCGGTAAAGACCCTTCGAAGGTTGACCGTTCTGCCGCTTATGCTGCCCGTCATATCGCCAAGAACCTGGTGGCTGCCGGTGTGGCAGATGAAATGCTGGTACAGGTATCTTATGCAATCGGTGTCGCCAAACCGATGAACATCTTCGTGAATACCTTCGGCCGTGCAAATGTAAAAATGACAGACGGCGAAATCGCTGAAAAGATCTGGGATCTTTTCGATATGCGCCCGAAAGCCATTGAAGAACGCCTGAAACTGCGTAACCCGATCTATCTGGAAACAGCCTCTTACGGTCATATGGGACGTAAGCCGGAAACGGTTACCAAAATATTTATATCCCGCTATAACCCACAGCCGACAGTCTGCGAAGTAGAGTTGTTTACCTGGGAAAAGTTGGATTATGTAGATAAAGTGAAAGAAGCATTCGGAATCTGATTTCTGAAGATATAAAATGTAAAACCGGTTATGGAACAATGCCATAACCGGTTTTTTTATATAGACCTTAAGTATTTTATCACTTACAGGATTTTTTAGAGTATATTTTCCTATATTTGGCGCCATAGAATTCCTAAATCTAAATCTTATGCGTAAAATTATTTCGTTTCTTTCGCTGGCCGTGATTATATTACTGGCGGCAGCATGTAAGGAGACCTCCCCGTTTAAGTACGAGTCAGTCCCTAACGATCCTATGAAAGCACGTATCTACACGTTGGACAACGGCTTGAAAGTCTATTTGACAGTGAACAAAGAGACACCGCGTATCCAGACTTATATCGCAGTCAAAGTTGGTGGAAAAAACGACCCGGCTGAAACAACCGGGTTAGCGCATTACTTTGAACATCTGATGTTTAAGGGTACACAAAAGTTTGGTACTCAGAATTATGAAATGGAAAAGCCGCTGCTCGATCAAATCGAACAACTGTTTGAAGTTTACCGGAAGACTACCGATGAGGCCGAAAGGAAAGAAATCTATCATCAGATCGACAGTATTTCGTATGAAGCGTCCAAATATGCCATCCCCAATGAGTACGATAAGCTGATGGCTGCTATCGGAGCCAATGGCACCAATGCTTATACGGGATTTGATATGACTGTCTATACGGAAGATATTCCTTCCAATCAGGTCGACAACTGGGCTAAAATCCAGGCGGACCGCTTTGAAAACAATGTAATCCGTGGTTTCCATACGGAACTGGAAACCGTTTATGAAGAAAAGAACATGTCTTTAACCAGCGATGGTCGTAAAGTATATGAGGCCGTTTTGAGCGCTCTTTTCCCGGATCATCCTTATGGAACCCAGACAGTACTGGGTACTCAGGAAAACCTCAAGAATCCTTCGATTACCAATATAAAGAACTATCATAATACCTGGTATGTGCCGAATAATATGGCAATTTGTATGTCGGGCGACTTTGACCCGGATAAAACAATTGAGGTTATCAATAAATATTTCGGTCATCTGCAACCGAACCCGAATTTACCGAAGTTGCCGGTAACCCATGAATCACCTATCAAGGCTCCGGTTGTGAAAGAGGTATTAGGCGTGGATGCGGAAAATGTGACTTTGGGATGGCGTTTCCCGGGCGCATCGTCTCCGGAAGAAGATTTGCTGAACCTCACCGGCGAAATCGTAAATAACGGCAAAGCCGGTTTGCTGGATGTGGATCTGGTTCAACAGCAGAAAGTACTGAGTTGTTATGCAGGCACTTATGGTATGGCCGATTATAATGCATTTGTAATGAGTGGCCGTCCGAAACAAGGGCAAACGCTGGACGATGTGAAAGATCTTTTCCTTGCAGAGATAGAAAAACTGAAAAAGGGAGATTTCGATGAAGGTTTGCTGGAGGCTGCGATCAATAATTATAAACTGATGCAAATGTATCGCCTGGATGATAACAGCAGCCGGGCAGATATGTTTGTTTCTGCTTTTATAAATGGTGTTGACTGGAAAGACGAGGTAGCTCAGTTGGAGCGTTTAAGTAAAGTGACCAAACAACAGATCGTCGACTTTGCCAATAAGTATTTCGGAGATAATTATGCTTTGATCTACAAAAGAGAGGGCAAGGATCCGAATGAGAAGAAAATCGACAAACCTAAAATTACTCCTATCGTAATGAACCGCGACAGCTCAAGCGTGTTCCTTAAGGAAATACAGGCAGTAGAGGTCGCTCCGATAGAACCTGTATTTCTCGATTATGACAAGGATTTGCAGAAGCTGACAGCAAAGTCGGATATTCCTGTTCTTTACAAACAGAATATGACGAACGATGTTTTCTCTCTGATGTATGTCTTTGAGATGGGAACGAACAACGATAAGGCGATGGGTACGGCTTTCGAATATATGAAATATCTCGGAACTTCAAAGAAAAGCCTGAAAGAGATCAATGAAGAATTTTATCGTTTGGCATGCTACTTCAATGTTTTCCCGGGAGCGGACCGCACGTATGTCATGCTGGAAGGCCTGAAGGAAAATATGCCGAAAGCAATGGCTCTCTTTGAGGAGATTCTGGCTGATGCCCAAGTGGACAAGGATACTTACGGTAATCTGGCTGACGATATTCTGAAAAAACGGACGGATGCCAAATTGAACCAGGGACAGAATTTCAATAAACTGATTCAATATGCTATCTGGGGACCGCAATCTCCGGCTACACATGTCCTTTCTACAGCTGAATTACAACAGATGGATCCTCAGGAATTGGTCGACCGTATCCATAAGATAAATACCTATGAACATAAGATACTGTATTACGGGCCTGAAAAACCGCAGGCTTTACTGGATATCGTTAAACAGTATCATAATGTTCCGGAAAAACTTGTTCCTGTTCCGGCCGCAACAGAGTTCAAGCAACAGGAAACACCGAAAAATAAAGTTTTGCTGGCACAATATGATGCCAAACAGATTTATTTCTCAGCCGTATCCAACCGTGGCGAGAAATTCGATCCGTCGATCGAGCCGACATTGAACATGTACAATGAATATTTCGGTGGCGGAATGAATGCGATCGTATTTCAGGAAATGCGTGAAGCCCGCGGACTGGCTTATTCTGCAGGGGCATATCTTATCACTCCTTCGAAATTGAAATATCCGTATGTATACCGTACGTTTATTGCTACACAGAATGATAAAATGATCGACGCAATGAAAGCCTTTGATGATATTATCAACAATATGCCGGAGTCGGAAAAAGCGTTCAATCTGGCAAAAGAAGCTTTGATAACCCGTATGCGTACGGAACGTATCACAAAATCCGGAGTCTTATGGTCGTATCTGAATGCACAGGATTTGGGACTGAATACCGACAGCAGGAAGGAACTGTTTGAAAAAGTACCTTCCATGACCCTTGCCGATATCAAAGCCTTCCAGGAGAAATGGGTGAAAGGACGTACCTATACCTATTGTGTACTGGGAGATGAAAAGGATCTGGATCTGAAGTCTCTGGAACAGTACGGACCGGTAACGAAACTGAGTAAAGAAGAGATATTTGGATATTGAGAATTGAAAATTAGAAATTAAAAAGACGGTTGTTAAATACTCATTTGATTTAACAACCGTCTTTCTTTTCCAATCAAGTAATTTTCAATTCTCAAATTCCATCATCCTGATGCATCTCCACCTCCTTGACTTTCCGGAACAGGTCGGATGCGAAGATGAAGTCGTTGAGGGCTTTGTTGTTGGAGGTGATGACCTGGTCTTTTGTTCCCTGCCATTCTTTAACACCTTCTTTGATGAAGATGATGTTTTCCCCGATATTCATTACGGAGTTCATGTCATGGGTGTTGATAACCGTGGTCATCTTATATTCCGTTGTAATATCGTGGATCAGGTCGTCTATCAGCAGGGACGTTTTAGGGTCCAGTCCGGAGTTGGGTTCGTCGCAGAAAAGATATTTAGGGTTCAATGCGATCGCACGGGCAATAGCGGCACGTTTCATCATACCACCACTGATCTCTGACGGATACAGATGTTCCGCTTCCGAAAGATTCACGCGTTCCAGGCAGAACATGGCTCTTTTTTCTCTTTCTTTATAAGAATCATTAGAGAACATATTGAGCGGGAACATCACATTTTCAAGAACCGTCATGCTGTCGAACAAGGCAGACCCCTGGAACAGCATGCCCATTTCCCTGCGAAGCATGTTCAATTCCAATTTATCCATGGAGGTAAGGTCGCGCCCGTCATACAGGATCTCACCCGAATCCGGTTTCATCAGGCCGATGATATTTTTGATCAGGACCGTTTTCCCGGAACCGCTTCGTCCGATGATCAGATTGGTCTTCCCTGTTTCAAAAACGGCGCTGATATCATTCAGCACTGTGCGGCCTTCAAATGATTTCGTTATGTTTTTTACTTCTATCATTTCTTACGTAAGCATTAAATGGGTCATTATTACGTCTGCCAGCAGGATCATGATACTGCTCATTACAACAGCATTCGTACTCGCTTTACCGACTTCGAGTGCCCCTCCTTTCACATAATAACCGAAATAAGCGGCTATCGATGAGATTATAAAGGCGTAAACGACAGATTTTATAATAGAATACCAGATATAGAATTCATTGAAATAAAATTGCAACCCGTATTCGAAAGAGGCTGGCGTCATACCTGTTCCTGTCGAATGGCTGGCGGCTATACCTCCCATAATTCCTGTAAACATACTGAAAATAACCAGTACCGGAATAAAGATCATCAGTCCGGCAATTTTCGGCATAATCAGGAAGTTTGCCGAATTGACTCCCATAATTTCCATCGCATCGATCTGCTCCGTTACACGCATGGTTCCTATTTCGGAGGCAATGTTGCTACCTACTTTACCAGCAAGGATCAGTGCCATGATGGAGGATGAAAACTCCAGCAGGATAATTTCGCGGGTCGTATACCCGATCGTAAATTTAGGGATCAGCGGTGAACTGATATTCAATGATATCTGGATGGCGATAACCGTACCGATAAATACCGAAATGATAACCACGATCCAGAGAGAGTCGACACCCAGCTTATATATCTCTTTTATCAATTGTTTGAAGAACATGCTCCATCTGTCAGGTATTGATATGGATTTCCCCATCAACATGACATATTCTCCCATTCTATGTAACGCTTTATTCATTATTTTCTTGATTACTTATCTGTTCCAGTCTGCAAATATAACTGAAATATGTCAACTACTGTTCACTGTTTATGATTTGTTTTCACGTCAGGTACCGTGTCCCTTCGTCCATACTAGCCTGGATCGGGTAGGAGAGGATGAAGCTGTTACTCTGGAAATACTTGTTCAGATAGCCGGGGATACGTGGCATTACGGGGTCGTAGGAATAGCCTTCTTTCCGGCTGAAGATCACCCACATGCTGTCGTCCGCTTTCACATCCCGGAACACGATCAGGAAATCATCCCAGTCGCTGAAGTTTACATATGATATTTCTCCCGCTCTTTTGGCGAAGAGTTTTTTGATGGCTTTCAGCGTATCCTCCGAACCGTAGAACACGACTTTTGCCCCGGTATTCTGCAACACGTTCCATACCCGGTTCATGACCGGTATGAAGCCGATTTCTTTTTCCGCCCGGTCCGGCAGGATAATCAGGTGGCGTTTGATAGTGGCCAGCGGCTGTACCGGTTTGTAGATGAAGGTCGTTACGCTGCTGTGCTGTAATACGTTTTCAACAATATTTCCCAGGAATGCTGCCGGTATGTCCTTTTCCTTATGCAATCCGAGGACCAGGTCGGTTATCTCCCGTTCCTTCACGACGCTGGTAATGGCGTTGGAGATGCTCAGGTCGTAGCGGAGTAAACCTTTCAGCCGGGTGTCGGTGGCCGCGGCGGTATCGACGGCGGTCTGTAATACCCGTTTGGAGGACTTCAGCGTCTTGTCGTCCGAATTCTGGTTGTCTATCACTTTGAGGGCATATAACCCGCTGGTATTCGTTTTTGATTTTATGGCAAGGCTGAGGTTGACCAGTTCTTCAACCGTCTCCTCATTGCTGACGGGGATCAGGATATGTTCGTCCTTCGTATCTTTGTCTTCTGTCTCCTCACCGGATTCCTTCATCGCTATATTATGCGCTCCTTTCTGGGCGGAGAAGGAGGCGATGGCGCAGGTCACCAGGATCATCAGGATCGTACCGTTCAGTACGCTTTCATTCAGGAGCCGTATGGGAGCACCGTTGGCGTCGGTTCCCAGGATCACGTTATACCCGACCATGACGGCTGCCAGTGTAGCTGCCGCCTGGGCGTTGCTCAGTCCGAAAATAACACTCCGCTGGTCGACCGACAGGCGGAAGGTCTTTTGTGTCAGCCAGGCTGCCGCATATTTTGCCGCCGTAGCCACGATGATCATAACCATACCGACCTTGATCGTTTCGAAGCTGGTAAAGAAAGCCCGGTAATCGATCAGCATCCCCACACTCAGCAGGAAGAAGGGGATAAAGATCGCGTTCCCGACAAACTCTACACGGTTCATCAGCGGCGAACTCTGCGGGATCAGCCTGTTCAGGGCCAGTCCGGCAAGGAAAGAGCCGATGATCGCTTCCATCCCCGCTAACTGGGCAAGGAATGCACCGAAGAACACCATCGACAGCACGAATATATATTGCGAAATATTATCGTGTACCCGTTTGAAGAACCATCGTCCGATAAAGGGAAACACCAGTAACACAATCAAGGCAAAAATAACGATGGAAACGCCCAGGCGTATCCAGAAAGCGTTGTCGGCATTTCCTGTCGCCATCCCGACAATAATTGTCAACACCAGTAAAGCCAGCGTATCCGTGATCATGGTCCCGCCGACGGTAATGCTGACAGCATTGTTTTTGCTGATCCCCAGCTTGCTGATGATCGGATAAGCGATCAGCGTATGGGATGCGAACATACTGGCGAGCAGTACGGACGTCTCCATGCTGAAATCAAGCACCCATAATCCAACGACCGTCCCCAGTATCATAGGGATCAGGAACGTATACATCCCGAATACAAGACTTTTCCCGCTATTCTTCTTAAAATCCCCCATGTCTATTTCCAGCCCGGCCAGGAACATGATATAAAGTAACCCTGCCGTCCCCGAAAGAATGATACTGCTGTCGCGCAGGACAAGGTTAAAACCGTTCGGCCCGATAATGGCTCCGGCAATGATCAGTCCCAGCAGGTGCGGAACCCTGAGTTTATTCAACAGGAGCGGGGCGGCCAGGATGATCAGCAGTATCAGTAAGAACTTCAATACCGGATCAGCCAGCGGGAGGGTGAAATCTATGTTTGAGAGTAATATCATATCTATAAATATTTACATATCTTGCATTGATAATCCTTTTATATCCAGCGTATAATGTGCCAACTGTTTTTTTATTGTTGCAACCTTTTCGTATAGGCGGGCTATATTTACCTTGTGAAAATTTCGTTTGACTTCTGCTATTAACGCCTTGTTCTCGAATCGGTTGAGGGCGATAAGGTCTATTTCATTCTCACCTTTGTTGTCCCAGTAATTTCCGATATCCGTGATGTCTTCACTTTCAGCTATCATATCCCTGAAATAGCGTTCCAGGATGCGCCCGCTGTATTGTTCGTAATTTTTTAAGATGAATTGTTCCAGCATATTGTTTTTTCCCAGTTCAATCATTGACAGATTCGGGAATATGAAACGGAACCAGAACATCAGGTAATTATCATTCAGGCACCAGCGACTGTTGCGGCTTTCCGGTTTTGAAAACATCGGTTTGTTTCTGTTGATCAGGGAATATTCTTTTTCGAGATTAGCCAGATAGGCGCCCGTATTTTTTCCAATGATCGAATCTATTTCACTTTGGCTGGTCTTTCCGGAAGCTATTAATTGTAAAATGGAAAAATAAGTAGCATATTCGCGTCCGAACTCTGATATCAGCAAATCACGTCCTTCCGATAAAAAAGGAGAATCCGGTCGAATGGTATAGCGGATCATTTGATTGAAAGTGACAGCTCCGGCTTCCATTAGTAAAGCTACATATTTAGCAACACCGCCTGTTATAAGATAAAAGGCCAGAAGATCTTCCGGGGTATATTCCGGGTTATAGTCTTTCAAAATTTCTTTAATTGTTGAAACGCTGAAAGGCTTTAAAATGATTTTTGAAGTAAGGCGCCCGAATAGAGGTTCTTTGTTATTTTCAAAAATTTTTTTCATCATGGAATATATCGAACCGCAAGCGATAAAATTTATTTTTGCCTGCTCCTTGTATCTATCCCAGATATTTTGAATATCACTGAAAATGGAACTGTTAATATTGTCAAACTCCTGAAATTCATCGATGATCAGTGTGAAATGTGTTTGAGTGGCATATATCATCAGTTGTTCGAATAAAATACGAAACTCAGTTACGTTTCCGAAAATCTCCAGTTCCAGACTGTCTTTTATTTCCTGCTGGAATTGTTCACACAGAAGGACTTCGCTTTTACGTGAAACAAAGAGATAGAGAAACTTTTCACCTTTCATGCTCTCGAGCAATAAAGAGGTTTTACCGATGCGCCTGCGTCCCACCATCACCGTGAAACAAGCAGTGTTTCGTGATTGTTTATTGATATCCCGGAGTAAATCCAACTCTTGTGTACGATCGTAAAACTTCATGACTTTACTGTTTTAATGGTCATTAATTTAATGGCTGTTACATTAATGACTATTACAAAGGTAACTATTGTTCTTTTATAATGCAAATGAAAACCATTATTAGAGGCTAATAAAATTATTCGATTTGAATAATTCGAATTAAATAATTATATTTGCTGAAAAGATCGAGTATATGGCAAAAGTTGTAAATCCCTTTATCGTAACCGGTAAAATTGAACCGGAATATTTTTGTGATCGTATACAGGAATCGGCTCGCCTGATAAAGTCTGTCACGAACGGAAACAATATGGTTATTATATCTCCCCGCCGTATGGGTAAAACGGGACTGATTCAATTCTGTTATGAGAAGCCGGAGATCAGGGAGGAATATTACACTTTTTTCATTGATATTCTGCATACATCGGGGCTACGTGAATTTACTTATTTGTTAGGGCGTGAGATTTACGAAACCTTGTTGCCCCGCAGCCGGAAAATGACAAACCTTTTCATTCAAACCCTGAAATCCATCAGTGGAAAATTTGGATTTGATCCGCTTTCCGGTACACCGACATTTAATATAGAGTTAGGTGATATAGATCGTCCCGAGTATACGTTGGATGAGATTTTTCGTTATCTGGAAGCGGCTGACAAACCCTGTATCGTGGCGATCGACGAGTTTCAGCAGATCGCCAAATATCCGGAAAAGAATATTGAAGCCTTGTTGCGTACTCACATTCAGAAAATAAGGAATAGCCATTTCATTTTTGCCGGTAGCGAACGGCATATGATGCAAGAAATGTTCCTGTCTGCCGCCCGCCCTTTTTATCATAGTGCGGATATGCTTGAGTTGACCGCAATTGCTCCGGATATATATATCCCGTTCATTGTCGGACATTTCCTGAAGCGGAACCGCCAAATCGAGGTTGCAGATGTAGAACGGGTTTATACCCTGTTTAAAGGGCATACGTTCTACATTCAGAAAACTTTTAACGAAGCTTTTGCCGATACCCCGGAAGGGGAAATATGTACACTGGAAATGATACGGGCAGCTATCAACAACATGATTGCGGCGAATGATACGATTTTCCGTGAAATATTATCAAATATCCCTGAAAAACAGAAAGAATTACTCTATGCTATTGCCAAAGACGGCGAAGCAAAGCGTATTACATCCGGATCGTTTATAAAACGACATAGCCTGACATCTGCAAGTTCAGTACAGTCAGCCGTAAAAAAACTGCTGGAAAAAGACATTATTACTGAAATCAATAAAGTGTTTTCCGTGACCGATAAGCTGTTTTCCATGTGGATAAATCAAATTTACGGTAATAAATCCATTTTTTCTCAATGATAAAATGTCCTATTACAGGAATTAATCTGAAATTTCGCGGTGGTTATTTTCGCCGCCGCGAAAATACCGTATATACATTGTTTGTTTCCCTCTGCCGATCTGAACCAGCTTGTTTCTGTCTATCAGTAACTTCAGGTCGTTCAGGGCCATGAATCGGCTGTAATGATTTATCTGCACGCAGGTGCCGGTGTTGATACATCTGTTTTTATTCACCTCTTTCATAATATTCTCCAGCCGTTGTTCCTGTGTGAGTTTTTCTGTTTTCGCCTTTTTCACCTGTTCCAGTCCGGCTTCCCTGACTTGTTCTTTCAGGGAGGTTGCACAGCGGAAACTGACGGTGTCGGCTTCTGCGATGACTTTGGTTTTACCGTTTTCATCCGTTACTGTCCGGCTTTTCAGTGTGGGTGTGAAATACCCCAGTCCGTCCAGCTCGATGCTATTCCCTTCCGCCAGGTGAAACCCCATCCAGAAGTTAAGTGCTTCCAATACCCCTTTTACGTCTGCCGATGAGATCGTGCTCGACATCGAGATCATCTTGCACATATACTTCGTGTCGAGCGTACCTTGTGAAATGATCCGTGCATGCGGAATCTTTTTGTCTTCCCTGTCTCCCGGGACCGGTGTCTTGTACCATCCGAATTTTAAACTCATTACTATCTTGTTTTAAATTAATACCAGCCAAAACAAATTTTCATCCCGTACAACCATTCATTCAATAATCATTGAACGAAAGGAAATCAATCATCAAACGAAAGAAGCATATATGTGTTTTATTCGTTTGATATATATCAAACGCAAAAACGTACGAATACAAATATAATACGGAATGGAAGGAATTGTACCGGAGATAGCATATATTAATGATATTCTTTCAAATAAATGGATTTTACGGCGTTTAAGAGGGGGTAGTATGAAGAATTTATGTAAATTGCCGAAAAAAAGCTCTTAATGCTTGTAAAGTAAAAATAAGCAGCGTATGAAAAGTATAGATTCAATTTTAGTAATCATTCTTCTTTTGACAGTAGTGCCAGAAGGCAGAGGGCAAAAACAGGCAGGTAACGATGGTGTCATTACCGTTAACGTGGTTAAGAGTTATTCTCCCAAAAAGGAATTGATACTTCAGGACTTTATGGATGTAGAGTATATTGCGTTAGAAACGAATGATGATTTCATTAATCAAGGTATTGTGCTGGATGTTGGTAAAGAATTTATATTAGTAAAAAACAGGAACCGAATTAATGATGGAACTATTTTTGTGTATGACAGAAACGGGAAAGCCATACGGAAGATAAATCGTAAAGGACAGGGAGGCGAAGAGTATATAAGTCTTTATAGTGTTACCTTGGATGAAGAGAGCGGAGAAATGTTTGTTAATGACATTTTAGGCAAAAAAATTGTTGTATATGATTTATATGGGAACTTTAAAAGAAGTTTTAAACACGAAAATGGTATCTATTTTCAATTTTATATCGATGTATTCAATTATGACAGACATCATTTAATTTGCTATGATGAAAACCATGAAGAGATCCCCTTTGTACTTATGTCCAAACAGGATGGTCATATTGCCCACGAAATAAAAATTCCATTTAAAGAAAAGAAGTTTTTACGTCAATTAAAGCAGGAAGGGAATGATGGTAAAGGTGTGATTGGAGTAGGACCTAGTCCTTACTATTCCATCTTTCCATTCAACGGTAATTGGGTACTGTCAGAACTTTCGTCCGACACTGTGTATACCTTTTTGCCGGATTACAGCTTGCGTCCTTTTATTGTAAGAACCCCGCCAATTCAATCTATGGATCCGGGAGAGTTCTTGATTATCCGGTTATTATCAGATCGTTATTGTTTTATGGAAACGATCAAAAATGTATATGACTGGAATACTCAAAAAGGATTCCCAACAAACTATTTGGTGTATGACACAAAAGAACGGTCTTTTTCAGGATATACCGTATATAATGGTGATTTTACAACAAAAAAAGAAATATACATGAGTGCAACAAAACTTGTCAGCCACGAAATCGAATCATGGTACCTTTTAGAAGCTGACCAACTTGTTGAATCTTATAAGAAAGGAGAACTGAAAGGAAAGCTGAAAGAAACTGCTGCAACATTGAATGAAGAATCCAATCCGGTAATTATGCTGATAAAACACAAGAGATAATTGTTGCATCGGGTGCAATTATCGGCTTTTCTCCTTAGTCTTCAGTCGTTCACATAAGCGGATGAAGGGAGGTGTTTTTTGTAATTGGGCTTTCTCTATGAATTGAGGACGGAGGTCTTTTTGTTTCCATTGGAAAAAAGATTGATATTCCTGTTCATTATTGTAACATTCTTCTATATAATCGGCTAACTCTTTAGGGGATTTAAAGTCATTTGCATGGATAAAACAATGCTCTCCAGGTGCGAACTCGTTGATGTTAGGGGCGCCTAAATAGATGGGAACCGCTCCGGCGATCAACGGATCAAAGAATTTCTCCGTTACATAATCGGTTGCACAGGCATTTTCAAAAGCAATAACAAATTTGTACTGTTTATATAAATTGATTTTGGACTCCCTTCCGTTATCCTGATCCATTTTCTTATTATTGAATAGTTTTCCATAGGAATCTATAGGTATTTCCCGCATAAGTTCTTTCAGGTATTCCTGTCTCGAACTTTGGTTGATCGGGCTGGATATAAGCATACAGATATTGTTGGCTCTCTCCTTTGTGTCGACTGGTTGTTTCATCAAAGGAATAAAATTGTCATGCAAATACGATTGTATGACGTCTGCCGTTTGATGATAAGAAATCCGGTAGTCAAAAAGCTCCGTGAATTCCGGATCTTTGAAGAACGGGTAGTTTTCTTCGCATTCCAATGTCCAGGCAACCCATATTTGTCCTTCAGGTTTTTCCAGGTCGTTTTCTAATTCATTGATTAATGTCGGTAAGTGGAAAATAACTGTTTGTGCCTGAGAATAATACTGCCTGTCAGTCGTAAACCTATAGTTTTCCGGTATCTGCTCAACGGGAATGTTTAGAGGAGTATCCCACATCGTATTATATATCAATATAATATGTTTGTTTTTTATTATTTCAGGAGATAATTTCTCCGCCCAGTAAGATATCTTCCATTTTAAATAACTCTTCAAATTATTCTGGGCATTTTTGTAATAGCGGTAAATCCTCTTTTTTGAGAGTGGTGAGAGATGGTGATATATTTTAAAAATGGTATACAATGCATGTGACGGTAAAGTGAAATTACCATTTTTGATTTTGGCCAGTGATAAGAAAGCTAAATTATATAACATATAAGCTTTTGCGTATAGTTCGCTTTTCATTTCCCGGTCCGGGCCATTGAAACGGTATCCCGATGCAAAACGAATCAAACGATTAGCTATATAGATCAGGTCTCGTACGCGTTTGGACGTGACCAATGTCCTCATGATAGAACCTTCCCGTTGCCGGTATCCGTAAAAATCAATGTTGGTGATGTAAATGCTTTTTGCAAGGCAAAGAGCTTGGGGAGTCCAGAGTTCGTCTTCGTGGACAACATTCTCAAAATACAATGTTTGCTTGTTTAGCCAGTCCTTTTTGTATAGGTAATTAGAAACCATCGGAGGAAAAGCCCCGTGTTTCATTAATTCTGAAAAACACTCTTTTCCTGTCAGGCAGGTATGGCATAAATGGGATGGGATTGGATTAAATAAGGTTCCGGTTTGTCCGTTAGGATAATAACAAACGGAATTTCCCATTATTATGTCGGGGTGAAAACCGATAGCTTCCGAGAACATTTTTTCGGTCTGTCCTTCTATTATCCAGTCGTCGCTGTCGATAAACATTATATATTCCCCTTGCACTTCTGACAATCCTTTATTACGTGCTGCCGACAATCCCTGATTCGGTTGATGAAAGAGCTTTATACAGGAATGAGAAGAAGCGAACTTCTCTGCAATTTCTCCGGACCGATCAGTAGAGCCATCATTGATCAAAATAATCTCCTTTGAAATTATCCGTATGTTGATCAAAGAGTTCAAACACTCTTCCAGATACGTTTCGACATTATATATCGGAACTATTATAGATAAAAAAGGACATGAAGTACTCATTGTATAATTTTTTTGTAAATGTATTGATTTTTTTGTGATCTTTTGAAAATAAAGTTCTATATTGCGTCCTATAAAACAGTTGCATATGTCAAAAGGACTTAAGCTAATACTAAATCTTTTGCTACTTTTTTGTCTGGTAGCTTGTAGTAGAAGTACCAATGTCTCTCCTTTATTGAAAAAGGCAGAGGGATATATGAATGAAAGACCTGATAGTGCCTTATATCTTTTAGATAGCATCATACGGCCGGAGGCTCTGTCTAATGAGGATAAGGTACTTTGGAGCTTATTGATCACTCAGGCGCGGGATAAGAAGCGTGTAACGCATACGTCCGATTCATTGATAAATATAGCGGTACATTATTATGATGAGAAGGGTAACATAGAAAGAAGAGCACAAGCTTATTATTGCCAGGGCAGGGTATATATGGATATGTTACTTTTTGATGAAGCAATTATCAGTTTCTTAAAAGCGGAGGAATTAGTATTGCAAACTACGGATTATAATTTGCAGGCTCGTATTTATAATCAATTAGGGGATCTGTCTAAGAAGAATTTATTATATAAAGATGCTTTGTTATTTTATCAAAGGGCAAATGCCAGTTACAGATTAGATAAGTCTCTATTGGGGGAGGTTTTTACATTGCGGGATATCGGTCTTGCTTATGAAAATTTAGCTCAATTGGATAGTGCTATCTTTTATCTAAAAAAATCTTTGGATATCTCACAAATGAATAATTGGAATAACTTAAGTAACACCATTTTGGTCGGTTTGAGCAGTGTTTTTGAAAGTATGTGTTTGTATCAGGACGCCATTAATCTTCTTAATCAGTCTATATCACTAACACAAAATGAAAGTTTGTTATATTCTTCTTATTATTCATTAGGCTCTTTATATCGTAAAACAGGTCAAATAGATTCTGCATTTTGTTATCTTGATAAAGCCTCGGGTAGTCCTAATCTGTATATTCAATGTCAACAAAATCGTGAATACTCAGCTTTATTATATGATCGGAAAGATTACAAAGCGGCCTATGAACATAATAATCAATATATTTTATTACGTGATTCGATAGAACACCTTTATTTGCCGGATAAATTAGCAGAGGTTGAAGCACGTTATAATCATGAGAAACTTATTAATGAAAAGAATCAATTAGTATTAAAGAGGAAAAATGCAATATTTGTTTTTTCTGTTCTGATAATAGCAATGCTGGTACTCCTAATTCTATTAGTTGTCCGATATCAGGAGAAACTTCATCAAAAACTAATAATGATTAAAGAAATGGAGCATAATCTTTCTGAGAGTCAATCAGAAGTTGAAATTAATAAAGCATTATTAATAGGGAAAGAAAATGAACTTAGGTTAAAAGTAATAGAGCTAGAGAAGAATATGACTGCAAGACAGTCTTTAGGTTTGGTGAATAATCAACGGGAAGAGGTTTTGGCTCAAAGGAATAAAGTCTTGAATGAAGAGATTGCTAATTTGCAGAATGATATTAAAGAAAAAGATTCTTTATATGAAAACAAACTACATGAACTTTCTCTCAAAAAGAAAGAATTGAGAGATAATAAAGTTAAAATGGAATCTGTGGAGGCCGAAAAACAAAGACTGGAGAATATGTATTCTGAAAAAACAGACACTTTAAATAAACAAATTGTCGATTTACAAAATGAGATTAATGAAAAAGAGTCTGTTATTAAAGGGGTGAAAGAGAGTACGAAGTCGTTGGTGCGTAAATACCTCGAGGTAAACAGTCCACAAATGAAAAGGCTATTCGATAGAAAAGATGTTGTTGCTGAATATACTGATGAAGAGTGGAAGACCTTTGAGGAGCAGTTTAATGTTGTATACCCTAAATTTATAAAGAAACTCTGTAAGAACTACCCAACAATGAATAAAAAAGAACTGAGGCTCTGTTGTTTGTTCTTATTAGGAGTAAAGACAGCGAAAATATCTGCAATATTGGCTTTAGCACCTAACACTATTTCTAAATACTCTAAAGATATTTTTAGGAAATATTTTGTGTCGTATGGAGAGAAATCTTTGGATGATATGTTGGATGATATAACATAAAATCCATTTTCTGAAATTGCTCTTTTTTTATATCGTGTTGTAATTTGTTTATAATCAGCTGCATATGAGTGAAATTTGAAATTGAAAATTCCACTTTTTTTATAAAGAAGATGTTTTACTTTGTAATATGGAAAACAAATAAAAATTCGATTATGAAAAAGACAGTTATTTTATTCTTTTGTATGCTTGTCACTTTTAGTGTATATTCCAAAATAATGGATTCCAGGCATATAGAATTGCAAGCTAAACAAGCCGGTTCTGAGGCTTTGCGTAGTGTCATTCCTGTGAGTGCTTTATTAGAGAGAAATGTAATTTTGCTTAATTTCCTGAATTCTCCGGAGAATGTGACTGTAACAGTAATGGATGCAGAAGGAAATGAAATTTTAGCAGAGGTTTATAGTTCTCCACAATCAGTTAAACTCCATGAAATTAAAGCTTCGGGTGTTTATAAGCTAGAAGTGGTATATGGCGACGTCTGCCTATATGGCGATTTTGTGATAGAGTAACCATTCCTTACGTGCTATATAAGGAAGTAGCAGTGGGCATCTTATATTGGGGAAATTGTGCATTATAATGTTTCAATCTGTCTTTGGGTGTTCACTGCGTTTCTATTTTCAGTAATGAACATCTATTATCTTTAAAAGCTTAAATACCATGATCGACATATCCGTCATAATGCCTGTTTTTAATGAAGAGAAATATCTTCATGAAGCGATAGATAGTATACTACATCAGACCTTTGACCGTTTTGAGTTTATTATTATAGATGATGCCTCTACAGATAATTCATTGGCTATTATTCAATCATATGCAGATGAACGTATTGTTCTGATTTGTAATGAATATAATGTCGGGAACTATCCTTCCCGGAATAAAGGACTGGAAATTGCTGTTGGGAAATATATTTGTGTCATGGATGCAGATGATGTCGCTTATCCTCAAAGATTGGAACTTCAATATCAATATTTGGAAGCTTGTCCGGATCTTTGGATATTAGGTACAAGACTTGATTTTTCTATTCCGGGAATGAAATGGACTTTGCCGTCTTCGCATGAGCAGTTGATGATAGGCTTACTACAGGGTAATGTATCTTTGCATTCGTCTCTGATGATTCGAACTGATGTGATGAGGAAGTATGGAGGATATGATGAAAAATATGTATATTCTTCTGATTACGATTTGATGTCACGGTTTTCTTTAGCAGGAAAAGTAGAAAATTTACCAGATGTATTAATGATGTATCGTTGGCATGCGTTTCAGATATCCCAATTACATCGAGATGAACAGAAAGCATTTGCTTATGATATACGCCGAAAATATCAGATTGAATTTATAAACCGTTATAGGAGCGCCAATCAGCAAACGCCGGACGAATGGACTGTCGGTATTCCGGAGATTGGACGAATTATAGCATTGTATACTTATGCGAGTTATACCGGAGATGTGATTTATGAAAAACAAGCGGATGAGTTATTAGAGCAATTATTGGGAAATGATATAGAAATTGTTCCGTATTTAGGACAGGAATCTAGTTTTTGTAGTTTGGGATGCGGGCTTATATACATTTTGCGTAACGGATTCGCTGAAGGTGAAGAAAATGAAATACTGATGGAGTTGGATACGCGTTTGTCTGCTCTCAGTATAAATTGGAATAAAGAGCAAAAGGAGTCTTTATATGGTTGGATACATTATTTGACACTTCGGATAGATGTTCCGGAAGGGGGCACGGCTACTCTTATTAATAAACAAAACCTGATCCAATTTCTGGATCGCCTGGGAGATATTGAAATAGTCGATGACTGTTTATTGGAGGATATCCGGAAAATAGATGCTTTAGGAATCTTCCCGGAGAGGACAAAGCGCTTATTGGGTGAGAAAGAGATTGTCCATATATATAATGTAGATAAACCGTTAGATGATATTGTTACGTTTGTAATCCCGGTCCGTATCGATTCGTCTGAACGACGGGAAAACCTGGATGTCGTTTTAGATCAGTTATCGAAACGTAAGCGGAGCAAAATAATAGTATTGGAAGCTGATAACGATTCCAAATATAGAGTGCCTGGAAATTGTCTGAATGTGACATACCGCTTTGTGAAAGATGATAACCTCATTTTTTACCGGACGAAATATCTAAATGAATTATTGCGAGAAGCTGATACTTCGATTGTTGGTATATGGGATACTGACGTGATAGTGCCGAACGATCAAATAGACTGTTCGATAGCTGATATTCGGAACGGGAAAGCAGTAATGAGTTTTCCCTATGACGGACATTTTAATATGTGTTCAATGGAGGACAGCTTTATTTTTCGTGACAACCGTTTGATTGAATTTCTGAAAGGAAAAGAGCATTCCGATTGTTTTATTCATTCTGTCGGTGGTGCTTTTCTTGTACATAAGGATCATTATCTGAAGGCAGGAGGGGAGAATGAACATTTTTACGGTTGGGGAATGGAAGATATGGAGCGTGTCAAGCGAATGGAGATATTAAGATTGCCGGTTTTACGTGTAGGCGGAGCTTTATATCACTTGTTCCATTATCGTTATGAAAATTCCCGTTTTTATAGTTCAAGGTTGGAAGAAGAGAGCCGTGAAGAATTTCTCAAAGTCTGTGGTTTGAATAAAGATCAATTGAAACACTATATACAAACCTGGAAAGATGTAGCCTTGGAATATGAAAATAAAGTTTATCTACCATCGGAGATGCATGCCAGATCTCCTTTTCTGGCTAATTATTTTTGTTTGATGGAAAGCTATCATCTGGCTTTTGTGATAATCGCGAAAAATGCATCGTCACATTTGAGAAATGTGCTTGCGTCATCTCTTTATGGTTTCTACCCTAACCAGGGTGGCGCTCATAGCCTGGTTGGTTATGATGATGCGAGTCCCTATTTGTGTCCGGTTTCAAAGATGCAGGAAAAAGAGAAAGAGTCTGGTAAAATGATCAAATTTGCTGTTTGGAGAGATCCTGTTGAACGATTGGTTTCTTGCTATAAACACTTTTGCCTGGAGAAAGCAAATCGTTTCTATTTTCGGTATTTAGCTCTGTTTGAAGATAATTCATTTGATCGTTTTATGGAGTTTGTCCGGTTCGAACTGGGTAAAAGTAATCCTGTATATCAGGACGAACATATCCGCAGGCAATCGGATTACTATCGTCCGGAAGATGTGGATTATATCGTTCCGATCCATAAATTGAATCAGTTTCTGGAAGAACATGGTGTACCTGTATTGAAAAAATCCGCGAATGAAACCTCTGTAAAGTTTCAATTGACAGATTGGAATTATATAGAGGAAATAAGAGAATTGTATAAAGCTGATTACGAAATGGAATTAATGTATTAGTTTGATGTACGTATATTGATTAATTCTTTAATAATCAAGATGTATATTATATGAAATATGAGAAAGAAATAAACGCTATAATATTAGCTGCCGGGATGGGGACTCGCTTGCAGCCGGTCACTAATAAACTTCCAAAATGCCTGATATCTATATACGGTATTCCAATTATAGAGAATCAAATACAGGCATTGCGGAAATTGGGAGTTAACAGGATTTGTATCATAGCAGGATATCTGTGCGATAAATTAGCCTATTTGGTCAAAAAATATCCCAATATAGAAATTAGAGTTAACAATAAATTTAATTTATACAACAATCTGTATTCTTTGTATTTAGCTCTTGATATGCTTGGAGATAGCTTTATATTGGATGGCGATGTATATATTGGAGACTGTTGCCTCCCAATAATGAAAGACGCTGTACAAAACATAGATTCATCTCTTTTATTTACAGTGGAGAAGTTCTCTTCTGAGCCGGAATGGATCCCTGTATTAAATGAAGATGGGTATGTTAATGAAATTTATACAACGAATCAACCAGGATTTTATAGGATGATGTCGGGCATCTCTTATTGGAATAGAGCTGATGGCACTATTTTACAAGAATATCTAATAAAATATATCGAGAGCAATCATTATAAAGATTTTTTCTGGGAACAGATCGTTTTAGATAATTGTAAGGGTTTTACAATTAGTACAGAGTTGTTGGAATCTGTTTATGAAGTGGATACTATTGATGATTTAGAAAAACTAAACAGTTGTCTGTTTCCATATTCCTATCCTCAATACCCAGATGAAAGAGAGAAAGGAAAAACATCTCAGGAACAGTTGAAGTTTGTATTGGTAAGAATGTTGAAAATATTTGATTGTATCTGCAAAAAGCATGATATCGATTATTGGCTGGATTATGGAACTCTGTTAGGGGCTATACGTCATAAAGGTTTTATTCCTTGGGATAATGATATTGATATCGGCATACTTCGTGCGGATTATGAGTTGTTTCTAGAAAAAGGAGTAAGGGAGTTACCAAAGGATATTTTCTTTCAGAATAGTGATACTGATCCGAGTATGGCGTCTTTCAGTTGGTTAGTTGAGGTACGCTTGCGAGATCGTTATAGCAATTATTTAGATTCGGAAAAAACAATGGGCAATACTATAAACTGGCATAATGGCATACAATTGGATTTTTTTGTATATGACCAGGATGCCATTTATGAAAATGCAATATCCAATAGTTTTGAAAGGAATTTGAATAATAGCCGGATACATTTATTGATTGATGAAATAGAAATGTTGGATGAAGCCTGTTTTGAAGGGAATCTTTATCCTGTTCCGGTTGGTTATTGCACTTATTTGCAACGCTGTTATGGTAATTATATGGAATTACCTCCGGAGAAGGATAGAAAATGTCCATTAGTTGATGTTTTTACTCCATGTGATCATCCGGAAAGTTTACGATGGAAAAAGTCCATGATTAATAATAAATAATAATATATGAACAATGGATATACTCAATTTTAAAGATGATTACTTTATTTATTCTAATAGAGGAAATCTATCAAAAGCTTTTTATGACGATTTATTTGTTGTTGAGTGTGATAAGCCATTTGTCTGTTTTTATTTGAAAGATAAAAAATTCTTGGTACAATGTACTTTAGATAATGTTGCTAAATCATTGAAAGAATATTTTATTCAGGTAAATCGACAAATTATTGTAAATATGAAGCATGTTGAGCGTATTGTTTGTCAGCAGGCATCATATTGGGTTATGATGAAGAATGGTGCTCAATATAAAATAAGTGAACGGCGAGAAAAAGCAGTTCGTGATGCTTATTGCTTGTATGTCTAATCTAGGAATTGTTACTTATTTATTAATAAGATACATTCGGGATGAAAAATGCTGCGTTCGGGAGTTAAGGGTAAAATATCCTTGGCGAATAGAAAATAAACGATTAACATTGTGTGTAAGTAATATAAACTTAAATTTGAATAATATGAAGAAATTAGGTAAAATCAAATTAAATCAATTCAGCAAAGATGAATTGGATCGCCGTAAGTTGAATGCTTTGAAAGGCGGGTGTGGATGCACTAGTGGTAGTTGTGGTTGTGGTGGGGCATCCGACCATTCTTACTACAATAATTTTGGATCCAGCAATAAGCCTTACCACTATTAATCTTTTTTCTGTTCAAAAAACGGAATTCTTTTCTGTAAAGAATATGAATTTTTGTTTATTAAAAAAATATGCAACCAATAGGTATACCTGTTGGTTGTATTTATAACAACTATTCTAATATGATACAATCCTTTATTTGTAAATCAGAGAATAAAAATCTATACTTATACGATGATCAGAGCAGATTATCTATGTTGGCGCATCCGGAATTAGAGAAAGCATCTGCAAAATCAACAGATGTTGATCCATATTATTTGAAAAAATATGCGTATTTAAAAGTTCATGGGTTCTTTACAAAACCAAAACCAACTAAGTTTGCGGTATTAGAAGAATCAATAGTTGAAGACAACATAAGGAATATCAAGCAAGTAGTATTTGAAGTGACAGATTCATGTAATTTAAATTGTACGTATTGTGCATTTGGTGAATTATATGAAGGATATGATGAAAGAGTCAGTAAAAAAATTGATACTCGTAAGGCCATTCATTTACTGAAATTCATTTTTGACCTTAAACCTAAAAAGAAAAATGATAAATTGGCAATTAGTTTTTATGGTGGTGAACCACTTTTGAATATGAAATTTATCAAACAAATCGTAGAGCTTTCTAAGCAATTAAACCTTGTTAAGCAATTTGATCTTGAGTATACTATGACGACTAACACTACGTTGCTTCATAAATATATTGATTTTTTAGTTACTAATAATTTTCGTTTGTTAATCAGTTTGGATGGTAATGAGAAATGTCATAGTTATCGGACTTTTAGTAAAGATAAAAAAAATTCCTTTCAAAAGGTAATCGAAAATTTAGATATACTCCAAAGAGATTATCCAGAATATTTTTCAACTAATGTGTCTTTCAATGCTGTTCTACACAATAGAAATTCAATAAAAGAAATTTATGATTTTATTTATACACGGTATAATCAAATTCCTAGGATATCAGAATTAAATACAAGGAATGTAAGATCGTGTAATAAGAATATACTTGACAGTATGTATCAAAGTGTGTCAAAAGGCGATGCTGAATTCCGCAAGGAGGATTCCGATTTAACCCGTTTGACTCATAGGAATTCTCTGTTGTTCAGTTTGTTAACAAATTATCTGAAATATGTTTCTATAAATTATTACATATCCAATATAAGAGAATTACTATATAACATTGAAAGGCAATTGCCTACAAGTACTTGTACACCTTTTTCAAAAAAAATACTATTGACTAATCGTAACAAACTGTTACCTTGTGAAAGAATTGACTATAGGTATTCGATGGGAAAAGTGAATGAAGATATAGAATTTAATATCCCGGAAATTACACGGCAATATAATTTTTATTATAAATATATCCAGAAGTTTTGTCAAACTTGTTATGCCTATAGGTATTGTGGTTCTTGCTTATTTCATATTGAAAATATAGATAAAGTAAATGAAGAAGGATTTGTATGTAAAAACTTTCAAAATCAAAGGGATTTTAAAAATAATTTAAAGGATATTTTTACTTTCCTGGAAAAACATCCGCAGGATTATTTTGAAATATTAAAAAATGTAGTAATAGAATGATGATTATGAAGAAAGTATCCGATTATTGGTTTACTATTGAACCTTATGTATTTGTTGATATAAAAAATAAACATACTTTATTATATAACACACTTGACGGAGTTACAATCGAATCAACCAATGATAAGATTATAGAAATATTACATAAAACTCTTCAAGAAGAAAATTGCGGTGTTACTTTATTAACCAATGAGCAATATCAGCAAAAAGAGATCAATTGTTTTATTTGTGAACTTCGTGAAAAATTTATGGGAGATGTAATTGATGTTTCTTTATCGAATGGAAAACCGGTTCAGACGTTGCCCTTTTATAATTATTCAAAGGAACAGGAACTATACAAAAAAAATAATTTTTCTTCGTATAAAAATCTGCTGGAAAAACTATTTGAAATATCTTTACACATAGATATCACGACTAATATAACCGAGCTAATTCATTTTTTAGCAACACTTCCGAAAAATCTAACCTTTAATATCATAGGAAATATGGAGGGAGTATCAAATTATAGTGGATTGTTATCTTATCTGGACCAATGTTCTTCACCGAAAAATATTTTATGTTCCTATAAAAATGTAATTGCTATTCAACCAATTTTTGATAATAATTTTTCATATCAGATTTCTGTTAGTTTCCCGATAGACATGGAACGATGGAATCGTGCAATGGAGATATTACTTAGTCAGCCTTTACCTGCAGAATTTGTGTTTGAGGTATCATCCGAAGATGATGTTCAACAGTCTGAACAACTCATTGAACAATATCAGATAGATAAATACCAATTAAAACCCAATTATACTGGAAATAATATTCGTTTTTTTGAAGAAGAAGTTTTTCTCTCGAAAGAAGATATTTTATCCACCTCCCTGACTATGAAAGATTTTTTCGCTCGTCAGGCTATGAATATGTATGACTTTGGTAAAATAAACATCATGCCTAATGGGGATGCATATGCCAATATTAACCACCCTTTACTGGGGAACATCTATACCAATAATATCCATGAAATCTTACACAAAGAAGTTGAAGAGGGCAAATCATGGTTACGTGTTCGTAATCAAGCGCCATGCACTGATTGTGTTTATCAATGGATTTGTCCGCCTCCATCCAATTATGAAATAACTGTCGGGCGTCCAAATCTTTGTCATGTAAAAGAATAATGGAGTAAACAAATGATATGCAGATGAAAATATTAATTTTTATAGAGATAATCATCCTGTTTGTGATGACAGGGTGTGGAGGAGGTAATTCATCGACTGATGACTTTATAACAGTAGACGTAAATAAAAGTTATTCCTCTAAAAAAGAACTGATTCTTCAAGACTTCATGGATGTGGAGTATATTGCGTTGGAAACAAATGATGATTTTGTTAATCAGGGGTTTGTGCAGGCTGTAGGCAAAGAATTCATATTAGTAAAAAACTATAGGGATGACGGTGATATTTTTGTGTATGACCGAACCGGAAAAGCTATTCGTAAGATAAATCGTAAAGGGCAAGGGGGGGAAGAATACATCTCTTGTAGAAGTGTTACATTAGATGAAGAAAACAATGAAATGTTTATAAATGATCACTTTGCAAAAAAAATAAAGGTTTATGACTTGGAGGGAAATTTTAAGCGAAGTATTAAACAGAAAGAGGGTGGTAATACCATGTTTTATTGGGAAATATTTAATTATGATAAAGAGAATCTGATTTGTTACGATGAATTGAATGAAGAGATACCATTCCTGCTCGTATCGAAACAAGACGGGAGCATAATCAAAGAAATTAAAACCCCATTTAAAGAGAAGAAGGTATTTATTCAACTTTTAAGGGATGAAGGAGGGACAAGAGCTGCCGGACCTGGAGATTATAGCAGAATAACCCCATTTAAGGGTAATTGGATCCTATTAGAACCATCGTCAGATACGATCTACACTTTAATGCCCGATTACAGTTTACGTCCGTTTATTGCGAGAACACCATCTGTCCACACCATGAATCCGGAAGTTTTTCTGATTTTAAAGTTGGTTTCCGAACGTTATTATTTCATGGAAAGCATAAAGAATGTATATGATTTTAGTAAAGAAGAAGGGTTTCCGAAAACGTACTTGGTGTACGATACACAGGAAAAGGATTTTTTTAGGTATGTCGTATACAATGGTGATTATTCTTATAAAAAAGAAATCTATATGGTTACGCTGACCCCTATAAATCGAAAAGGCGAATTATGTTCTTCCATAAATGCTTTCAATCTTCGCAAAGACTATGAAAAAGGAAAGCTGAAAGGCAAACTCAAAGAAATCGCCGCGACATTGGAGGAGGATTCTAATCCGGTGATTATGTTGGTAAAGGCTAAAAAGTAAAAAAGTATTGACAGTGTTAGAAAATAATTTCATTCAAATAAAAAAGGATTTACAACAAATCACCAATATGCTCTTGCTTAACGGTACATTAAGCGAATGTCCGGGGTTGGTGCATGGTAAAATGGGGATTGCTGTTTTCTTTTTTCATTATGCTCGGTTTACTAAGCATGAACTATTTGCTGATTATGCAATGGATGTGATTAGCGAAATGTTAGGTCAGATTCATGTTGACAGTCCTGCTAGTTATGAAAGAGGGATGGCAGGTATTGGAGTGGGATTTGATTATATGATCCAAAATAATTTCTTGAGCGTAGAAGACGATGTTTGTGAAGACTTTGATCAACGGATGGTACGTGCTGTGATGTATGATCCTTGGTCGAACTTTAGTCAATACTGTGGGCTAATTGGTTATGGTCGATATTGGATTACCCGATTGCGTTATCAAGCACCGGCCGTGTTGGCTCGAAAATGCCTATCATACATAATATCGCAGATTGATGAAAAAAAACAGGATGTCCCAGTCACCGAACAAGTGGATGTGTTTTGTTTTCTATCTGATTTGCAAAGAATATCAGGTTTTGATAATTGTTTCAGGCTTTTGGAGCAATGCAGAAGGATATGGAATTTGCAATCACCGGATTTTATCAGGGATATTCCTCGATTAGAAAATTCAGTAGTTGGCAATGCTGTGCGCATTTATCAACATCATTGTTATCTTCATGAACCGATACAAGATAAAATCGATATTGCTCTGAAACAAATTCTGAATTTGGATATGGAAAAATCTCCTGTTGGTACAGGGCTTCTTAACGGATATGCAGGTGAAGGCATGATGCGGTTGACTGCATTGGATCGAACAAATATATCATGGATGAATCTACTATAACTCGTATTTAATATGAATTTATACATTTTCAATCAAACCCGTCGTGGGGCGGTATTTGGTGTAGGTACTTATATCCATGAATTGGTTGTTGTGTTGAAAGATCATGATATAAATATTTGTGTAGTAAATCTGATATCAGAAAAGCTCCAAATACAAACAGAACGGATAGATGGAGTCGAATATTGGCATTTTCCTTTAGCTATATCGGACCAGCGAACGATAAACGACCAGGAACAATGGGATTTGTACTATCGGAATGTCGTTTATTTACTTCGACTACATATCAAAGACAAAAGAAACTTGATATTTCATTTGAATTTCTTTGAAAGTGGAAAATTGGCGGAAGAACTGAAAAGTACGTTTGATTGCCAACTTGTAGCAGTCTCTCACTTTTTCGATTGGGGGTTTACCATTTATGACAATCCAGAACGGTTATGTCGTATTTTGAAACAAAAGCATCCGGATACGTTAGAGAAAAAGCTGCAAACGATGTTTGAGGTGGAAAGATCTTATTATTCGAAGGTCGACCACATTATTTGTATGACACGCTATATGAAAGATGTTCTGTGCGAGAATTATGGCATTGATATAGCTAAAATATCTGTTATTTCAAATGGTTTACGGGATATGTCCGATAAGCTAATTGATAGTATGGTTCTTCGGAAGAAATGGAATATATCGGCTGAAGAAAAAATAATCCTATTTGCTGGTCGCGTTGACGAAGTTAAGGGAGTGATTTTTTTAATCAGAGCCTTTCGCGAAGTGTTAAAAAAACAGCCGAACTGTCGCCTCATAATTGCCGGTAGCGGTAATTATGATATATGTTTTCAGGAGGCTAAAGATATTTGCACAAAAATAACATTTACCGGATTCTTGGATAAGAAAGATCTGAATGAAATCTATCAAATAGCAGACGTTGGGGTTGTACCATCCTTATTCGAACCATTCGGTTATGTAGCGGTTGAAATGATGATGCACGAAATGCCCGTAGTAGCCACAGCAACATCGGGATTAAATGAAGTGATTAATAATGCTTGCGGGTTGAAAATACCTCTTACTATACTGTCTGAAAGTGTGGAAATAGATATCACGTTATTGTCGGAAAAGATTGTATACCTGTTGCAATATCCAATCGAAGCCAGACTAATGGGACAAAACGGACGGAAAAGGTATCTTGATAATTATGCTTCGGAAATATTCCGTATCAATATGGTAAAAACATATAATTCTTTATTTCAGTAATGAACCTATATATTTTTCACACATCGAGCGAAGCTGCGGTATATGGGATTGGAACATATATTCGCGAATTAGCCACTGCACTTCATCATAGTAAGATTAAGGTGTGCGTGGTAAATTTAAGGGCGCACATACATCAAATGCGAATGGAGGAGACAAGCGACGGTGTAAAGCGCTGGTATTTTCCGGAGTCTATAGAACAAATGGAAACTGATCACCTAAGTGATTTGTATTATAGGAATATTGTATACCTGCTGCAATTATACATTGAGGATAAAAGCAATTTGATATTCCATTTGAATGCCAACCAAAGTAGTAAATTTGCAAAAGAATTAAAAAAGGCATTTGATTGTAAGATTGTATTGACTATACACTATTTCGATTGGTGTTTCAAGCTGTCAGGCAATTTGATTCATTTCAGGCAATTATGGAAAACACAACAAACTGTTCAAGGTTGTGAGGTTACAGAAAATTTGAAAGAGGAGTTTCAAAAAGAAAAAAAGACTTTTGAAGTAGTAGATCATATTATTTGTCTTTCGAAAAATACAATGTATATACTGAAGGATGATTACAAAATAAAACCGGATAAAATCACTGTAGTATATAATGGGCTTACTGATAGCAAAATCAGTGTTGAAAAATCAGTACTAAGGCAAAAGTACGGTATATCCGGTGTTCCAATCTTTCTGTTTGCCGGAAGATTGGACAGTGCAAAAGGTTTAAAATATGCTTTAAGGGCTTTCAGAATAGTATTAAAAACGTATCCGGAATGTCGTTTCATCATTGCAGGAAATGGTGAGTTTAATGCCCACATGATCGAATGTGAAGATATTTATATGAATGTTGTCTGGACAGGGTTGATAAACACAGAAAAACTTTACGAATTATATACAATTGCAGATTTAGGTATTATGCCTTCCTTTCATGAACAATGCAGTTACGTAGCTATAGAAATGATGATGCATGGATTACCAATCATAGGTAGTACTTCTGCCGGTTTGTATGAAATGGTAGAGAATAATATTACTGGCTTACACATTCCAGTGATAGAATATGCTGATAAAACAGAAATTGATAGTTCACTATTGGCTGAAAAGATGTTATACCTACTGCAACATCCGATTGAAACTAAACAGATGGGGCAAAACGGGCGTAGAAGATATTTAAACAACTATTCTTCGAATATATTTCGTGGGAATATGTTGAAAATGTATGAATCATGTTGGTATCGTGATGATGGTAAGATTAAAGTTTTGATAGTTACAGGACAGAGCAATCATAATTGGGAGGTCAGTCACCTTGCGATTAAGCAGATTCTTGAGAACTCCGGACTTTTTACGGTCAATGTCGCTATATCGCCTGAAACCGGAAAGATCATGTCGAATTTCAATCTTGATTTTGCATCTTACCAATTGGTCGTACTCGACTACAATGGAGACAGATGGCCGGAGGAAACAGAAAAATCTTTTTTGGATTTTGTAGAAAAGGGAGGCGGTGTAATAATCTATCATGCTGCGAATAATGCTTTCAGAGATTGGAAAGAATATAATCGGATAATCGGTTTCGGGGGATGGGAAGATCGTGATGAAACAGCCGGTCCTTATATTTACATGCGGGATGGACGCTTGGTGTATGATAAGGAATCTTACGGGTGCGCCGGTTCACACGGTATTCAGCATGAGTTCGTGTTAAATTGCAGCAACCCGGAACATCCGGTAACGAAAGGTTTACCTGTAGCATGGCGTCATGTACAGGATGAATTGTACGATCGTATGCGTGGTCCGGGTATTGTCAAAGATGTTTTGTTTTGGGGGTATTCCGATCCGGCAACGAAAGGCTCCGGGCGTGATGAGATGGCTATATTTACAGTCGATTATGGAAAAGCACGTATTTTTCATACTACTTTAGGTCATGCGGGAAATACTCTTGACAATAATATAGCAATGCAGTGTGCGGGATTTCAGGTTACATTGCTTCGAGGTGCTGAATGGGCGGCAACCGGCAATGTGACGCAACCGGTACCAGATGATTTCCCGACAGAGAAAAGTATTTCTTTGCGTAAAAATTACAAATAAAAAATAGTTTAATATGGAAATTGTTCCCAATTCGATTTTAGGCAAAAGCCACGGATATACAGCTCCTTCGGACAAATTGAATATTGCCGTTGCAGGTATTGGTGGTATGGGTATTACGAATATTCAGCACGTTTTTGAAACAGAGAACATCGTAGCCCTTTGTGATGTGGATTGGAAATATTCGAAGCCTGTATTAAATTGTTTTTCACGGGCGAAGAAGTATAAAGATTTTCGTAGAATGTATGATGAAATGGATAAGCAGATTGATGCTGTTATGGTTGCAACACCTGACCATACCCATGCTATTATTGCTGCTTCTGCTATAACATTAGGTAAACATGTGTATGTTCAAAAACCATTGACCCACTCTGTTTATGAATCAAGATTGCTCACAAAGTTAGCTGTAGAGTATAATGTCGCTACTCAAATGGGAAACCAGGGAGCTTCTGGTGAAGGTGTTGATCTGATATGCGAATGGATTTGGAACGGTGAAATCGGCGAAGTGAAGAAAGTAGAAACTGCTACCAATCGCCCTATGTGGCCGCAAGGGCTTGAAACTCCTTCCAGAATACATAAAATACCTCCTACATTGGATTGGGATTTGTTTATCGGTCCGGCTAAAATGAGACCTTTCAATTCCATTTATCATCCCTGGAACTGGCGTGGCTGGTGGGATTTCGGAACGGGTACTTTGGGGGATATGGGGTGCCATGTTCTACATCCTGCATTCAAAGCGCTTAAATTAGGTTACCCCGTGTCAGTTGAAGCTGCTTCTTCACCTGGGTTTATCGATTGCGCTCCACAGTCGGAGTATGTGAAATTTGTTTATCCGGCTCGGGAAGGTATGCCCAAAGTTGATTTTCCGAAAGTGGAAATCCATTGGCATGATGGCGGCTTTATGCCTGAACGTCCGGACGGATTCCCGCAAGGACGTCCACTGATGGGGGTGAGTGGTGGTTTGACAATTTTTCATGGAACGAAAGATACGTTGCTTTGCGGTTCTTACGGACTCAGGCCCTGGCTGCTCTCCGGGCGTGTGCCGAATGTGTCCAGGACGATTCGCCGTGTAGATAGAGCGATGGAAGGTGGGCATGAACAGGATTGGGTACGTGCTTGTAAGGAAAGTCCGGAAAATCGTATAAAAACCAAATCTGATTTTTCGGAAGCGGGTCCGTTCAATGAAATGATCATGATGGGGGTATTGGCAGTTCGTCTGCAATCCTTGAATAAAATATTGGAGTGGGATGGAACGAATATGGAATTTACGAATATTAGTGACAATGAAGAAATCCGGCAGATGATTTCAAATGGATTTATAATCAAAGCGGGGCATCCTTCGTTTAATGCTAAAATGTCGGCTCCGATTAATGCCAAAGAATTTGCTGCCGGATTGATTAAACATAATTATCGCACGGGGTGGAATCTCCCTCTGGGAAATATCCGATAAAAAGATCTGTAATTATGGAAGCTCCTCAAAATATACATCCGGAAATCTTGTCTGCCATTCGTTTATTGTCAGAAGACAGGAATGTAAATATGGATACAGCCGTATCAATAATAGAAGATACGGTGTATAATTGTGATTTAAGTATATATCCGGATTTTTCAACCGGTTTAGCTGGTATTGGGTATGGTATCCAGTATTTGATTTGTACCGGCTTAATAGAAGAAGATGCTGATGAGGTGCTTGAAGAATGCGATCGACATCTTTTTTCCGCAGTTTATTTTCGTATGCATACTGATTTAACCCATGCAACAGGTTTGATGGGAATAGCTTCTTACTTTTTAGGAAGATTAGAAGACCCTAATGCTAGTGATAATAACTTGAGTACTTTAACAAGTAAGTCAGTTTTATTATCTATTTTGGATATTTTGTTGATTAGATTTGGTGTCGAAGGTTATGTTTCTTCTGAAATCAGAGAATTGCCCCGGATAAGTATGGCTGAAACACATGATGTTAGAAAGTTTATACAAGATTTTTTACATTATGATATATGTAATGAACTAGCATTGAAATTGCAGAATAGAATAGAACAGAATCCTGTTTCACCGGCAAGAAGGTATAATAATTCAATCGATACGGATATGAGTGATGTAACGATTGTTATGCCGATACGTGTAGACAGTGATGATCGAATAGCAAATTTGAAAACTATAATTCGTTTGTATTCTACTCTTGAAAATATACATTTTATAATTTGGGAAGCAGATAATTATCAACATCTTCATATAGAAGAAAATGAACGAATCAGCTATTCGTTTTGTATGGATGACAATCCTGTATTTCATTTTACTTATTATCGAAATATGATGATAAAACAGGCAAAAACTCCTATAGTGATAGTGTGGGATGTGGATGTTTTAGTTTCTGAAGAACAACTATGTAGGGCTGTGGATGATGTAAGAAACCAACAGGCTGTTTTATCTTTTCCGTATGATGGTATTTGTTATAGTCTGCCGCCTGATATGAGTGATAATTTCAGAAATACGTTGGATTGGGAAGTTTTGCTTTCAGAAGAAGAAAAATTTCCGACCATGTTCGGGCAATTGACTGTCGGAGGTATATTCGTTGTTGATCGTGAAAGGTACATGCGAGCCGGAATGGAGAATGAATATTTTCTTGGTTGGGGACCTGAAGATATTGAGCGGTTAAAACGGCTTACAATTTTGGACCTATCGGTATCGCGGGTAAAAGGTTGTATTTATCATTTATATCATCTGCGAAAGTTAAACTCTGGGTATGTAGATCGGTCTCAAAATTTGTCTGCCAAAAAAGAATTACTTCGAATATGCAGGATGGGTAAGGCAGATTTGTTGGAAGAGATAGCTGATTGGCCGTGGTTGGATTGTGATTGAATGTGAGAATGCGTTCAGCGTCATAAATCATGCGTTCGGGAACTTGAACTGATATTTGTTTGATGGATTGAATGGAAATGGTTAATATTGTAATGATGGCTAGAGATGCTTTTTAGGCTTATTTAAAAAGTCTTCTTTCTGAATTGTTTAACATATAGATTTAATTAAAATGAAAACACTGAGTCGTTTAAAATTGAATCGGCTAAATGCTGAGGAGTTGGAGCAAAGGCACATCCTACTACAGCAGTAATGCATTAAGAGCAGAAAACCGTATAGTTCTTTTTCGCATAAATTTAATTTGTCTTTATTTAAAGAGGGATTCTTTTTCTGATTTTTTAATATATAAGTTTAACAAACTATTGATTTAGATAATTATATAAAATTGTATTTTATGGAACAAAGTGATAGAATTTTGTTAAATCGGATTGTAAATCACCTCATGATAAATACTAGTTTTATGAAAAATATAGGTTTGTATCATGGTAAAATGGGAGTTGTTCTGTTTTTTATTCACTATTCTAGATATATAAAGAAAAATATATTTGATGATTTTGCAGAAGAACTATTTGATGAGGTCTATAAAGAAATTCATGATCAACTACCAGTTGATTTTGAAAATGGACTTTGCGGTATAGGTTGGGCTATTCTTTATTTATTGGATCATGGTTTTTTTTATGGGGATGTTGATGATGTATTAGAAGATTTGGATAAAGAAATATTGAAATGGAATTTAATGTATTTGACAGATAAAAGTTTTGAAAGAGGTATTGGAGGAATTAACTGTTATGTTAATTATAGAATTAGGATGTCAAAGAAACAGACATGTTTTGATGGAAATTATATTTCTTCCCTTAAACTAAAAATGAATGGATCTATGAATTCTGATGTGTTTTATTTGCCTACGCTTATAAATAAAATATGTATAGATGATTTTTCTTCTTCTGTTTCAGCTTGGAATTTGGGATTGAGTAAAGGTTGTTCTGGTTTGGGGTTAAAAATGATAATGTCATGAATTATATTTATCTGATAAATGAATGTAGTCGTGCTTCTGTATATGGCATTGGTACATATATTGATCAAATGACAAAATGTCTTTCTTCTATTTCTGATGTAGTCCTTAATGTTGTAGAATTTTATTCTGTTAAGGAAGAGTATTGCATTGAAGAAATAAATGGCGTTTTTATTCATTATGTTCCATGTGAGAAAATACTGTCAATTACTAGTAAAAAAAAATATTATAGGAATGCTTTTTATGTTTTTTCTAAAAATATTGATATTTGCTCGAATGATAAATTGATTTTTCATTTGAATTATAATAATGAATTTTATTTGATAGATTTAATAAGATTAAAATGGAAAACATCTCTTATATATTTTACGATTCATTATCAAGAATGGTGTTTTAAATTGAAAGGAGATCTAGATAGGTTAAAAAATATAATAGATGGGAATGATATTAGTGATCTTAATGAAAGTGTACTGACTTCATTTAAATGTGAAAAGTATATTTATGATAATGTTGATAAGATTATTTGTTTATCAAGATATACGGATTATGTGTTGAAAAATATCTATAATGTAGATTTTAATAAAATTCAATTAGTCTATAATGGAATAACATACTTGGAAACATCATCGGTGAATGAACCTAATGCTATAAAATCAAAGCTTGGATTTGATAATGAGGAGAAAATTATTTTATTTGTTGGAAGATTAGATGAAGCAAAAGGTGTTGATCTTTTAATAGATGCTTTTAAAATAGTATTGAATGAAGTTCCATTATCACGTTTAATTGTGGTAGGTGATGGGGATTTTTCTAAATATTATTCGAAAATAGTAGGATATTGGAATAAGATAACTTTTACAGGACGTTTGGATAAGAATCTTTTATTTGAATTCTATCAAATAGCAGATGTTGGGGTAATGCCTTCATTTCATGAACAATGTAGTTATGTAGCAATAGAGATGATGATGATGGGAGTTCCTTTAATAACTAGTGATAGCACTGGTCTAAAAGAAATGCAGGCTAATAAAGAATTCATGTTAAAGACATATATAAATAATAATGAAATGTACATAAATCCAGATGAGATCGCTGAAAAAATAATCTTGGCTATTGGCCAAGATAAATATAGATTTTATGATAAATGTGAAGATCATATAAATCAATATAGTTTTAATACAATGTCACAACTTGTATATAAGTTTTATTATTAAATTATTTTATTATGAAACAGCTAGGTAGGCTTAAAATTAATCATTTGATTCAGGATGAATTGAAAGATCATGAGTTAAAAAAGTTGTTAGGTGGAGAATCTTATTGCTCTTGCAATAGCTCTATTACCTATAATTCGTTGGCAAATTACCGTGGTGGTTATCACAATGGTAATGCTGACAAGTATTGGGATGAGTCTGGTAACCCTACAAATCCGTAGTACTTAGTCTAATACGTCAAAGTATCATTTATACAAAATGATACTTTGACGTATTTTTATTTGAATAATTTGGAATAATAAAAAAATGAAACTAGTAGTATGTTTAATCGTTTTTTCTTTTCTGCTATTCTCTTGTGGAAATAGAAAAGCGTCAGTGGAAGAGACTACATGTGATAGTGTAGAGGTTCAAGCGGAAATCTCTTATCCTTTTTTAATCGATAAGTCGAATGAAGACGAACGTGATATTGAGATTAACGATATAGCCAAAGTCTCCTATTTGAAATTAGGAACGAATACAAAGAGCCTTATCCCGCGTAAATGGAGTTTTTCCGGTATTTTCTTAACTGACAAAGATTTGTTTCTTTCTTTTGGAGAAAATATTTATAGATTTGGTTTGGACGGTACTTTCCTAAATAATATAGGAAAACGTGGAGCAGCTCCCTTTGAGTTTGTTGTAGGTGGTATTTTTTCCGTAAATGAAGAGACGCAAGAGTTGTTTTTGTTAGATGTGGCGCAGCAAAGAATCTCGGTCTATACTTATGGGGGTAAGTATCTGAGAAGTGTAAAGTGTGAAAAAGGATTTGATCGCTTTTATGTTTTGAATGATTCTCTGGCCATTTGTTCGACGAATGATATCACGAATGATATTCGAGCTTTTACGATTTCTTTGAGAGATGGAAAAGTTGATCATGTCTTGTTGGAAAAGAGAATGCTGGCAGATACGCGAAATTTGATGACGAATATTGGAGCTTTTTCAAGGCTCAATAAGTTAGGAGACCGTATCTATTTATGTATCTCGTCGAGTGATACTATATATGTTTATGATACAAAGAGTCATATTCTCGACCCTGTTTATATCCAAAATCCTTTGAAGACAGATGCGGATAAGGTGAAAACAGTCCCGTATCTGCAATTTGAGTCTTCCCGGTTTGCCAGTATATTAATTAATGATATCCCAAGGCCAGACTTTACCTATTGGGTGGATAAAGAATCCGGAGAATGTTCAAGGGTAAAGATTCGTAATCGGGATCTGGATGATTATGTTCTGGCTTGGGGTACGAACCGTGATAATTGGGTGTTTGACATTTTGGAAATGCCTAGATTGAAGGAGCGTTTGAAGCAGGGAAAATTGTCAGGAGAACTGAAGTCTTTGGTTGAACAATCAGACGAAGAGGATAATCCGATAATAATGATTGCTGAAATTAGAAAATAATATTATGAGCTATTTTTATCGCATCTCAAAATTTGATGTAAAACGATCAATTGAGAATCTTAAACAATTGACATTTGAAGTTACTGGCTTGTGTAATTTGAATTGTGTATACTGTTGTTATGGTGATTACTATGATGGTTTTGATTCAAATAGATTTAATATGTCATTTGATAAAGCAAAAAATATAATAGATTACTTGTTTTATTTTTGGAAGAATGAACGAATTTGTAATCCTGATATTGATTTTTATATTAGTTTTTATGGTGGTGAACCCTTAGTTAATTTTGATTTAATAAAAGAAATTATAGAATATTCTACATCTAAATTAGAAAAATATAGAAATGTGAAATATTCTATGACAACTAATGCTGTTCTGTTGGATAAATATATTGATTACTTAGTTGATAAAGATGTTTTATTGCTGGTTAGTTTAGATGGTAATAGTGATGGAAACGGTTTTCGTGTAAATTTTGAAGGGAAATCTTGCTATGATAAAATATATAATAATATAAAATATATACAAGATGTATACTCTGATTATTTTTTGAATAAGGTGGAATTTAATACAGTTCTTCATAGTGGAAATTCTGTTAATACTATAAATGAATATTTCTCTAGAGAATTTCATAAAACAACTACAATAACTGAATTGAGTCAAGATAATTTGAAGAGAAAATGTAAAAACATGTTTTACGATAAATTGTATAAAAGTTATATTGGTGACCTTGGGTTTAATGGTAAGAATGATAAAGAAAGATTAATTCATTTTTTGAAAAGATGCACAGGGGATTATTACGATACATATAATTCTTTCTTACAATTACAAAATAATTATGCTGTTTTTCAAACTTCTACTTGCCTTCCATTTGCAAAGAAAATGTTTGTGACTGCTTCGGGGAAAGTACTTCCATGTGAACGTATTTCTCAAATTTATGAATTAGGACATGTTACAGATGATTCTGTGAATATTGATTTTGATGATATTGCACGTAAATTTAACTCTTTATTAGATGTGATATCTAAAATGTGCTTTGATTGTTATAATAAAAGGTCGTGTGATAAATGCCTTTATAAAGTGCTTGATTTTTATAAGGAAGGGGAGGTGTGTGACAGTTTTATGGATGAGTTGTCGTTTCTTGATTATTGTAATAATTGTATTCATGAATTAAATTCAGATGATTCTTTGTATCTGGAATTGATAAATAGATTGTCATGAAATATTTGACTGTAAAATCTAGCGTGTTTATATTTTGTAATAAAAAAAATGTGCTATTTTATGATACTGCTAATCTTTCTCAATATTTATCTGATTGTACTGATGAAATATATTGTATTGTAGATAAATTATTGTGTGTGGAAAATATGTATTCAATATCTTTGGATATTTCTTTGTTAGATCATACATTTAATTGGATTAATAACTTGGTAGATAATGGCTATGCGTATTTTCATGAAGATTGTCGTTGTTTGTCTCTTCCTCCAAATTTATTGATAAGTTCTGAGTGTGATCAAAAAACGTATGATTACTTACATCGTGTTGTTGTTAATTGGGGCGGTAATGATTTTAATGAATATTATAAGCAATTTTACTATCCTGTATTTGTTAATAAGAAAGATAGAAAGGAAAGTGATATCATAGATTTTCTTAATTCTATTTCAATATATATTGATGAAATAGTTTTTGTCTCTTGTTATGAATTTGTAGATGAAAATATCATAGATTTTCTTAATTCTATTGAAGATTTGAAATTGCTTGTTGTTTTTCCTGGATATAGTTCTGATATAATTGGTCGTTTTACAAATAGTAATATAGAGTTTATCTTTATCTATGATACCTTTGAGGAATATTTGAAAGATAGGGTATTTATTAGAGAATATAAAAAAAGTAAAATTGGTCTTGTAGTGAAAGATGTTATGGATATTGAATTGTATTCTAAATTTTTGGATGATAGTGTTGATTTTTATCCATTTTATGACGGGACTAATAAATCATTTTTCCAAGAATTTGTTTATATGAGTGATTTGGAGTTGAAGAATCTTCAAATAACAAAACGAGAGATATATAGAAATAAATCAATTAATCCTCTTTTTTTTGGTCAAATATATATCTATTCTGATGGTCGTATTGTTGCGAGTCCTAATTTTGACGTTGTTGCTACTATTGCTGATAGTTTGCCAGATATAATAGAAAGGATGTTGCATTCGGATTATGCTTGGAAGTTGCTTCGGAAGAATAAGCCTTGCAGCAATTGTTTATATCAATGGTTATGTCCTCCGATTTCTGATTATGAGTTGCAAATGAAACATCCTTTATGTCCTAAATATTTGTGATTTTTATATAAACACGATTTGCTTATTTTTGTAGATTAATATTGGAGAGTTACTATTTTATCTATATTTTATGAACAGGAAAGCTTTTCCTCATTATATTCAGCTGGACTCTATGGATTGTGGTCCTACTTGTCTCCGTATGATTACAAAGTTTTATGGTCGTAGTTATTCTTTACAATATCTGCGTGAGCATGCATTCATAACAAGAGAAGGGGTATCGATGTTGGGGATCAGTGATGCGGCTGAACAAATAGGATTTCGTACAATGGGAGTTCGGGTTACGTTGGAACAATTGAATACGGAACTACCTTTACCTTGTATTCTTCATTGGAATCAACGTCATTTCGTTGTTTGCTACAAAATAAAGAACGGTAAATATTATATTGCTGATCCAGCCAGTAAACGGTTAGTTTATGAGAAGGAAGAATTTGAGCATTGTTGGTTTAGTACACAAGTAGAGGGAAAAGATACGGGTACGGCTCTATTACTAGAGCCTGGACCAGAATTTTACGATCGAGAGGAAGATGTAAAAGATAAGAAAAGAGAGTTATCCTTCTTTTTTCGTTATCTCACTCCCTATAAGAGGGAGCTTTTCCAATTAATATTGGGAATGCTAACAGGTAGTATCTTACAGCTTATCATGCCTTTTCTTACTCAAAGCCTGGTGGATACAGGGATACGGGATAGTAATCTAAGTTTTATTACCCTGATACTGATTGCGCAGGTAGTAATTTTTGTTGCGCAATTATCAGTTGGCTTTATCCGTAGTTGGATTTTATTGCATATGAATACCCGGATTAATATCGCTTTAATTTCTGATTTTTTGGCAAAACTCATGCGCTTACCCCTTCATTTCTTCGATACGAAGATGGTGGGGGATATTATGCAGCGTATCGGAGACCATAACAGAATAGAATCGTTTATGACGGGTTCGTCTATTAGTGCATTATTCTCTTTTGTCAATTTTATTGTATTCGGCTTTGTGCTGGCATATTATGATCTTACTATATTAGGATTGTTCTTGTTTGGGAATGGCTTGTATGTTGCTTGGGTATTAGCTTTTATGAGATATAGGCGAGAATTGGATATCAAACGTTTTGCTCAGGCATCTAGTGAGCAAAGCAATCTATTCCAATTGGTAACCGGCATGCAGGAAATCAAGCTGAATAACTGCGAGACTGAAAAGCGTTGGGAATGGGAACGTATTCAAGTGAAATTATTTAAAATAAGTATTAAAGGGTTAGCTTTAGGGCAATATCAACAGCTCGGGTCGGTGTTTTTTAACCAAACCACCAATATCCTGATCTCCTTCACCGCAGCCCGGGCTGTTGTTTCCGGTGAGATGACTCTAGGTATGATGATGTCGCTCACCTATATTGTAGGGCAGTTGACTGCTCCGATCGAACAGTTTATTGGTTTTGCCCGTTCGTTTCAGGATGCAAAGATTAGTCTGGAACGTTTAGGAGAGATCCATCAACGGGAAGATGAAGAACAGACCTTAGCATTGAAAGTAAATACTTTACCGGATAACAGGGCTTTGCAGATCGAGGATGTGAGTTTCAGTTATGATGGGGCGGACCGGGATTATGTGTTGGAACATATTAATCTGACAATTCCGCAGCATAAGGTAACGGCTATTGTCGGGGCCAGCGGAAGCGGAAAGACGACATTAATAAAGTTGTTACTTGGGTTTTACGAGCCGAACAAGGGAAATATCAAAATAGGTGATCTGTCATTGAAGAATATGAATCCGCATGTATGGCGTGCCTGTACGGGATGTGTGATGCAGGATGGGTTTATTTTTTCGGATTCGATAGCGAAGAATATCGCTATAGGTGCGGAAGTGATCGATAAAGAACGGTTGTTGCATGCCGTGACTGTAGCTAATATCCGTGATTTTATTGATTCGTTACCATTGGGCTATAACACAAAAATAGGTATGGAAGGAAATGGTGTAAGCCAGGGACAGCGGCAACGTATCCTGATTGCACGTGCTGTATATAAGAATCCTGAATTTATCTTCTTGGATGAAGCAACGAATGCATTAGACGCCAATAATGAGCGTGAGATTATGGAACATCTGCATCAGTTCTATAAAGGAAGGACGGTGGTTGTTGTGGCTCACCGGCTGAGTACGGTGCGGGATGCGGATAATATAGTGGTACTGGATAAAGGACAGGTCGTGGAGGAAGGGACGCATGAGGAACTGACGGCACGACGGGGTGTATATTATAAGTTGGTAAAGAATCAATTGGAATTGGGTTCGTAAAATGTATTGATATGCCGGAGATTAGTGTTATTCTGAAAGTAGATGATGGAAATAGGTATTTGCAGGAAGCTGTGAATAATGTCTTTATGCAATCGTTTTCAGATTTTGAACTTCTTGTGTTGAAGGAAGGGGCTAATTACGAGGATACTCTGGATGGTATGGATGCAATCGATATGCGTTTGAGAATTTTGAATGTTGTATCATTTGAAGAACCGGGAGTATGGGGGCAGGTAATGGAAACCATAAAGGGGAAATATGTTGTTTTAATGGATGCTGGTCATTTAATGGTTCCCAGGAAACTTCATACCCAATTTTCTTTTATGGAGGACCATAGAGATGTTGATGTTTGTGGTACCTGGGTTACGGAAAATGGAAATTCCGGAGTAAATTATTTTTATCAGGTACGGCATAATGATATTGTCATTGAGATGTTGTTTTCTAAAGCTATATATACTCAGTCGGTGATAATGCGCAAGTCTGTTTTTGGAGAGTTTCTAAAAACGTGTTTAGGGAAAATACAGAGACATGAATGTGTGGAATATTATGAGATATGGACTGACTTAATAATAAAGGGATATATTTTTGCTAATATTCCAGAGGTGTTGTTGAAAGTGCGAACAGGGGAAAATGTGTCTTTATTTTCTGATCCAAGTTTACAACGAGTAGATCTAAGAAATGTCCAATGTTGTTATCTGGATTATTTAATGAATAAGATCATTGAGCTTGACCCTGCGTATTTTGATTTTTTGAATAGTGCAGTTGAATTACAGAATAGTAATAAATTGACTTTTGAGGAGTGTAAAGGACTTGTTCGGAATATATATAGTTATATTAGAGAAAAAGAAGAGATACGTTTAAAGGAAGGCAAAATCAGGATATTGTTTTGTATCGATACATTAGGAGGTGGCGGTGCTGAAAAATTATTGATCGATATTTTGAAAAGATTTGATTATGATAAATATGCTGTTGATCTTTTAGTCCTATTTGAAAAGGGAATCTATTTTGTAGATATACCGGAGGAGGTTTCGTGGTTCTTTCCGGGTAGTGGAAAAGTCAAAAAGCGATTTTATGATATAGAGATTGCTTTTTTGGAAGGAGTGGCGGTAAAATATATTGCTGAAAGGGATAGCGCTGCTGTAAAAATAGCTTGGGTACACATTGATTTGTATAATTTTCATTGGACCAAATCTTTTTATAAGAGTGATGAGCAGGAATATGAGGTTTACCAAAAAATGAATAAGATTATTTTTGTAACAGAAAATATTAAAAGGCAATTTGAAAGGTTGTTTGGAGGTATTCATGCAGAGTTATTAGTGATACATAACTTTATCGATCAGTCTGATCTATTGAAGAAATCAGAAGGTTATAAGGTCTCTAAAAGAAAGTTTACGTTATGTAGTATTGGGCGGTTAACGCCAATGAAGGGGTATTTGTCGTTAATACGGACTGTTCATCGTTTGGTAGATGATGGGTTGGATTTTGATTTATGGATTGTTGGAGAAGGTGAGCAAAGGATGGTATTGGAGGATTTAATTCAAGAAAGGTCTTTGAGTAATATTGTTTTCTTGCAAGGGTTTCATAAAAATCCGATTCCTTTTTTGAAAGAAGCTGATGTCTTTGTGTCTTCTTCTTCGGTAGAGGGCTTCTCTCTCGTTATAGGAGAAGCTTTATGTTTGGGAAAACCTGTTGTTGCTACGAAAAATGCTGGATCAGAAGAAGTCTTGGATGGGGGAAAATATGGAATGCTAATAGAACAGGGAGATGATTTCTTATATAAGGCGTTGAAAAATGTAATTCAAAGTGAGAGTTTGAGATTTGATTTGCGGTCTAAGGCTTTTGAACGATCTGGGTGGTTTGATGTATCTAAAGCAATGGATAAGATTTATAATGTTTTTCAATAACTAGTCAGTGTTGATAAAATGGAAGGAAAAGAAATAGAATTACGTAGCGAAGAGGTTCAGGAGGTGATGGGACAGATCCCGGCCTGGATTGTACGGTGGGGGATTACGATCTTGTTTATCGTGGTGCTGGCACTTTTGGTGGGTAGCTATTTCTTTAGATATCCGGATGTGATCACGACGGAGATGACATTGACAAGCCGGCATCCGGTGGCGGAGGTGGTGGCCCGCTCGTCGGGAAAGATAAATGAGCTTTATGTGTTTAACGGACAGGAGGTGAAGATGGGTGCTCCGTTGGCGGTGGTTGAGAACCCGGCCAGGACGGAGGATGTGTTCCGGCTGAAGAAGTTGTTGGCACGTTATCAGGAGCAGCCGGAACGTCTGAGCTATTATCTGTTGCAGGATGTGTGGCTGCTGGGGGATATTCAGTCGGCTTATATGAGTCTGGCATCGAAAGATATTTCAGCCCGCGATTACCGGGCTTCGGTCGGGCAGTTACTAGCGGCGATCCGTGTCTGGGAGATGTCTTACTGCCTGGTGGCGCCGTCGGATGGAAAGGTTCAGTTACTTGTGCAAGGGGCTCCGAACCTGTATTTGTCGGCGGGAGATATTTTTGCCCGTATGGTGCCTGAGGGCGAGGAGACCTGGATCGGGCGGGCCTTACTGCCGATTCAGCGGTCCGGAAAGGTGAAGGCCGGACAGCGAGTGATTGTGCGGTTTACGAATTTCCCGGATCAGGAATTCGGTATCGTGAACGGGCGTTTGTCGTCAGTTTCGCTGGTGCCTTCGGAAGACAATTATATGGTGGAGATTGCCTTCCCGGACGGACTGACCACCAATTATAGGAAGAATTTGCCTGTTTCTTATGAAATGAAAGCCACAGCCGAAATTGTAACTGATGATGTACGTTTGATAGAACGTTTCTTCCAGCCACTGAAAAAGATACTGAAAGAAGGGTTCTGAAGTTTTTTTGTTGTCTCTTTTGTCTCGTTTAGTGGCTTTCGAGCCGGGAAGGATGAACAATCCCCTTCCCGGATTCGTATGAAAAAGTTACTGATGGCACAGCTGGGTGCCGAGCCTACCGTCCAGCATTTTAATGAAATAGTGATAAATCTTCCGGAGAATGAAAAAGCCGGTTTTGTGAAAGGTACTTTCGGGTTGGCTTTCTCTGAGTGGGGAAACCTGAATGTTGCTTATCGTGAGTTTTTGGTCGCATTGATAAAGAGTAAACGACAGCAGTTTGTGGAGTTTGTTCGCAAGGATACGGTTCTGGGGGAATTCCTGTACGATCTGAAAGATAAAGAGTTGTTTGTGAAAATATTAAATCTGTTTGAGCGACCGTCTAAAAAGCATAAGATTTCTTATTCCAAGTTGGCTTTTTCTTTTTTGCTAGGGTTTAAGATGGACTTGGAAGTCAAGGGATTATCTGACAAAATCAGGTACGCCAAGGTGGATACGGATGATCTGGTTGAGTTGTTTGAGTTGATTGAGAAAGTAAAGTTAAGCTGAAGTTTATATTTAAAGAATATAAAATATGGGCGTTTCAGAAAAGCAGTAAGAACCGGGATTATAATCTCTTTCTTGATCGTTTAAAAGATCAACAACTTGATTCTTATGTGATTATATTGTTTTAGCTTCCTCTTCTTATTGCTTATTGCCTCTTTTTTACCGCCGTATCTTTGTGTTGTACTTAATTATTCACTTAAAAACATTTTTAATTATGGCACAAGGTTACAAGTTGGTTCTGCGCCCGTCGGAACCGGGAGTCAAAGGTTCCAAGAAGTTGTATTATGCGGTATCTAAAAGTACGGGATTTACGGATATCAGACGTTTATGCAAGTTGGTTGCTGCTAGAAGTACGGTATCGAGTGCGGATGTGAAAGCGGTACTGGATAATCTGAATTATATTCTGGATCTGGAATTGCAGGATGGTCGTATTGTTCAGTTGGGGGAATTCGGTAATTTCCGTATTACGGTCGGAAGCGAGGGCGTGGAGGATAAAAAGAAGTTCTCTGCAAGTATGATTCGTGCTCCGAAGATTGTTTTCACTCCCGGGTTTGATTTGCGTGAGACTAAGAAAACGATGGGTTATTCTTTGATTACTCCGGAAGTTGAAAAAACGGAGAATCCCGGAGGTGGTGAGGATCGTCCGGAAATCGAGTAATTCGATGATGGATGAAAAGAATGAATGTTCAATTGGTAATGGCCGTGCTGCTTTGTGCAGCCGGTCTTATCCTGATCTTTTCCGGTTTTTGGGTGGCTCCGACAGGGGAAATACATAATAGCGTTTTAGTCGCTTTCGGAGAGATCAGTACGTTTGCCGGAGCCTTGTTTGGAGTGGATTATTCATATAAAATAAGAAAAGAATGAAAACGAAATTTTGTCAATATGCAATAGAGGAACCTTTGACGTCGGAACAAATGAAGTGGAGAAGAAATCATCCGGATTGGATCAGTGATCATTTTTACATGGGGGAGTTTATCTACAGTGCGGTTGCTGTGGAGAAGGGCCTGGACAATACGCCGCCACCGGAAGCGCAGCGTGCAATCAGAAATCTGGTTAGAAAATTATTGGAGCCGCTTCGGGAGTATGCGGATTGTCCTATGGGGATGCATATCTCCAGTGGGTATCGTTGTGAAGAATTGAATCATCTGGTGGGTGGTGTCGCCGATTCCCAGCATCTGAAAGGGGAGGCGGCGGATATTTATACGTTCGGCAGTTGTCGTTTGCTGGAGGCTTTACAGCAAAGCCGGTTGAATTTTGATCAGGCGATTTATTACCGTCGCCGTGGTTTTATTCATTTGTCATTGAAATTGACGGGGAAGAACCGTCGCCAGGTGATTATCAAATGAGAGGTGGTATTTGTTTTTTATTACTTATAGCAGGATTGTCCGGCTGTGCATCGCGTAATCCCGGAAGCAGGAGAGAACTTCGTTCGTTCAGGGATTCGATATCGTATACACGGTTGGACACTTCTTGCCTGCATTATAATCGTGGGATGCTGTTGCGGGGCTGGTCTCGTTTGAAGGAGGTCTCCCTTTCCGTACCCGACAGTGCCGGTAAACAGTATGTAGAACGTATTGTATATGCTACTGAAGAATGGGGAATGGCAGATTCGACAGAGTTGGTGTCTGTGTCTGCCAATACGGTTAATGAGCAGGGTGTTACTTCATCCGTCTCCGTCGAGCAGGAAGTGACCAGAAGAAAAACGAGCCGGATTGTCTGGTGGATATTAATTCCTGGTTTGATCATTTTAATCTGTCTGCTACGAAAATTGCGACGGATAAAATAGATACTTTTGTTTGTATTGCACTATGAGAGTGCATTTTTAATCAGACGATGGTAAATTATGATGTTATAACTTCTTGGAATGAGTTATTAGTAATTAGCATGGGAAATGTTCTGTTTGCCTGTTACGGAAATCTTAACGGATTTAAATAACTTTAATCCTTTGGATCACGGATTGTTCGTATAAGTGTGTATCTTGCAAAAATGATAAATTGTTAACCAGAAAAGAAATGATTATGAGACACTGTATCTGGATATTTGCTTTGTTGTTGCTTTCGATGGGGAGCCTGTCAGCGGAAGATTTCGGTTATGAGTTGCAGGATGGGAAGCTGACTATTCTGATGTATGGCGGTTATGCCGATTGGAAGAAGAATGCCAGTGAAAATGATAAAAGGGCAGTGACTGAAATTTATATAGAAGAGGGTGTTCCCGTTATTCCGAGTTTGATATTTAAAGATTTGCCGCGTGTCGGGTCGGTAACGATTCCTGCTTCGGTGACGATGATAGGTGGGGCAGCCTTTGCGGGATGTAGCAATTTGTCATCTGTAGTGTTTGCTAAAGATTCGGAGTTGAGAACGCTCGGTAAGTATGCTTTTTATGAAACAGCCCTGGAGTCTGTTGTAATACCGGCGTCTGTTACCGCGATCAGAAAGGCTGCTTTCAGATATTGCTATAATCTGTCGTCGGTTATATTTGCCGGAAACCAGAAGCTAAAGGAAATTGGTGAATGGGCTTTTTGTGAGACGTCTCTGGAATCGGTTGTAATCCCGGCTTCCGTAACTACTATAGGAAAGGCTGCCTTTACGGAGTGTAAGAGACTTTCGTCTGTAACTTTTACGGGAGACATGAATTTGAGGACGATTGGTGCTGGGGCTTTTTCCGGGACGAGGCTTCATTCAGTTATGATTCCATCTTCTGTTGCAACGATTGGGGAGGGGGCTTTCAGGTATTGCAGGAGATTGACGTTGGTGACGTTTGGTGGCGATAATTTAAAAGCGATCGGTGAGTGGGCTTTTTCAGAAACAGCACTGGCTTCATTCTCAATACCTTCTTCGGTTACTACGATTGGAGCGGGTGCTTTTGCTAAAACACCTCTTGAGTCGGTAATGGTTCCGTCTTCCGTAACGGCAATCGGAGGGGCTGCCTTTACTGATTGTAGAAAATTATCGTCAGTGACGTTTGCCGAAAAATCGGAATTAGAGAAGATCGGAGCAGGTGGTTTTTACGGAACGGCTTTGTCCTCCGTAGAACTTCCATTTTCCGTGAAAACGATTGGTGCAGGTTCTTTTTCCCATTCCGCTCTTAAATCTGTTGTAATTCCGGCATCTGTCACGGATATTGAACGTGCTGCTTTTTCCCAAACATATCTTACCTCAGTTATAATCCCATCTTCTGTGAAAGCGATTGGGAAAGAGGTGTTTCAATGTTGTTCCGAATTGACAGATGTTACTTTTCTGTCATCAAAGGCACCTGCCCGTTTTGGAGAGAATGTATTTGAGAATTGTTTTTCATTGGAAGCTATTTATGTCCCAGAAGGAAGTTCCGGTTATTCGGGAGAAAATTGGGTTAAATATGAAGATCTGATAAAGCGTAAAATCATGTTCGTTTCTTCCGGTTCGTTAACGGCTTTATATAATCTGTTTTCTTTTGGCGAAATGGGTGGCTGGAGTATCTTTAATCCTCTGATCTTCGGTTTGTTTGCAATAATCTGTGTGTTGAAAAAAATATTTTTAGGTTAATAAAATAGGAGAAGTGGTCATGAAAGCGGTTGATTGGGTCTTTTTACTGGTCATCTTGTCGGTTGTTGCAGGATGTAAAAGAGTTTCGGATGGAAATAATACTTCCCTTCCTGTTCTGGATATGGGAGCGACCATTGGTAAACAGGTTCCTGATACGTTTACATGGAACAGTGTTGCTAAAAAAATAACCTATGTCCCTATTTCCACATCTCCGGATGCCTTATTCGGATCGGCTCAACTGGTACATATCGACAACGATTTCTATTGTATGGTGGACCATCAAACGGGTACTATTTTTTATTCGGATAAGACCGGAAAAATAATTCATTCATTTTCCAGAAAAGGGCAAGGGCCCGGTGAATATGCGGGGCTTACTTATGTGTCTATGAATTCGGAAGATTCGACCATCAGAGTTTTTGATCAGAGGAGTGAAAAATATATCGTTTACGATCTGGCCGGTAATTGTCTAAAAGAGACTTTAATGAAAGACAAGGGGCTTAATACGGTACATTTGTTATCGAATGATTTTGCTGTAGCTAAGGGGAGGACTGCTGGTAATCATAAACTTTTTATTACCGATGAAGATTTGAATATCCGGAAGAATTTGTTCCCGTTGGATACCACTTTGACGGAGATGGAACGGTTATCTATGATTTGGCAACTTAATTATTGCCGGAACAGGGATCGGTTGATTGTTCATTTTGCCAATGAAGATACGGTTTTCTCTGTGACAAAGAATGGTGCGCAGCCTGTTTGTATTTTTAAGAAAGGGAAGTATACTCTTCCTGAAGAGGATGCGAAGAAACCTATGGAAATAACGCCTTCTCCTTATATTCGTTCGATGTGGTTCTCTTCTGTGTCGGATTATTATCTGATAACTTATCTCTTTGAAAATAATATTTATGATGAGATATGGAGTAGAACGGATGCCAGAATAGTATCACGTTTGTTATGTGAAAACGGAGAATGGGGATTCCCCTTCTGTCTCCCTTCCGGAAAAAAAGTATTACTTAATACGAGATCGTTGTATATAAAGGATAATATAGTCGCTTCATTTATAGATGCAGCCACTGCGGCTGAAGAGGGAATAGCTGATGTTGGTGAAGATGATAATCCGGTGCTGGTGGTAATGGAATTGTAAGAAATGATAATAGTCTTGTGGAAAACTAATTAATTGCGTTTCTTTGTACCCGTAAATTATTAGGATATGGCAGACGAACAACAGATGGTGCTCCGGACGGAGGACCTGGTGAAAAAATATAGAACGCGAACGGTGGTGAACCATGTTTCTATTAATGTGAAACAAGGGGAGATTGTTGGATTGCTCGGTCCGAATGGGGCGGGAAAGACGACGACATTCTATATGACTGTGGGGTTGGTGACTCCTAATGAGGGAAAGATATTCCTGAATGATATGGAAATTACGAAATTCCCGGTTTACAAACGTGCCCGTAACGGGATCGGTTATCTGGCGCAGGAGGCTTCTATCTTCCGTAAAATGACGGTTGAGGATAATATCCGTTCTGTTTTGGAAATGACGGAAACTACTCCTGAATATCAGAAAGAAAAACTGGAAAGCCTGATCGCTGAGTTTGGATTGAACAAGGTTAGAAAGAACCTGGGAGACCAGTTGTCTGGTGGTGAACGCCGTCGTGCCGAGATTGCCCGCTGTCTGGCGATCGACCCTAAGTTTATTATGCTGGACGAACCGTTTGCCGGTGTCGACCCGATTGCCGTGCAGGATATTCAGACGATTGTAGCCAAGTTAAAGCATAAGAATATCGGTATCCTGATTACCGACCATAATGTGTACGAAACATTGAGCATTTGCGACCGTGCTTATTTGCTGTTCGAAGGAAAAGTGCTTTTCCAGGGAACAGCAGAGCAATTGGCAGAAAACGAGATCGTACGCGAAAAATATTTGGGGAAAGACTTCGTGCTGCGGAAAAAAGATTTATAAATTCAACTTATTTTATTGCAAAAGTCTCCTGATGTGCCGGGTGCATAAGAAGAACAGGACTAATGTCACTACTGCTAATGCAGAGTAAGGCAACAGGTTCGCGTTGGATATATCTCCGGTGATAAATTCATTCTCCCGCAGATGGATATCCGACATGCTGATAACGGCAAAAGCGTTATTGACGAAATGGGCGAAGACCGGAATCCAGATGTTTCTGCTCCAATATAACAAATAACCGAAATATGCTCCCAATAACATACGGGGAAGGAACCCGTAGAACTGCAAATGGAATGCGCTGAATAGAATAGCGGCAGACCAGATGACTATATGATGATTGGATGTCCATTGACCTATAATCCGTTGCAGGGCACCACGGAACAGAAATTCTTCTGTAATACCGGCCATTATAGCGATGACAAACAGATTCGACAGGAATGTAAGCATACCGTCGCCGGCTAAAAGCGTATTGGTAATTTGTTCGGCAAGGGCTTCCTGCGCTTTCATCCAGCTTTCGACCGGGGCCATGAACTCCGGCAGTATCATTTGCTTGTTCAGCAAAGCTGTCAGTGTGATCGCAGGGGACATCAGGAACATGCTGACCAGTGCTAGCAGCAGGATTTTGGTATCCACTTTACGCTTTATACAAAGGTAGGCGGCCGGGTCCGCACTGCACAGCCAGGCTACCGCCAGTGCCGGGAACAGGAAAGTCCCGATGGCTGACAACAACTGCATCATTCGCATCATATCGGGGTATTGCGTTATATTGACGGATACACCGTGTGACAAAACAAAGATTCCCGTTCCGATCAGGGATGACAGGACTGCTCCGAACAAAAGACTGACCAGCAGGAGCCATAACTGGAACATGGCCGGTTTACCGGCATATATACCTTTTAATACCATATCTATAATATTAATGTACGGACATAAAAAAACTTCTGCCCAAATATAGGTAGAAGTTTTTATTTCTTCAGGAAAGAATGAATTACATTTTTGGTCTGGCTTCTTTTACAACCATCTGACGACCTTCGAATTCAGCCTCGTTCAATTCTCCAATAGCTTTTTTAGCTGCTGCATCATCAGGCATTTCAACAAAAGCAAAGCCTTTTGATTTACCTGTTTCACGGTCTTTGATGATCTTTACAGAATCTACCACTCCGTATTCTTCCATTACTTGTTTCAGATCTTCTTCCCGAACACGATAGTTCAGGTTGCCAATGTAAATGTTCATAAAAATAGAAATAATTAAAAAATAAAATTGTTACTGATGAAAGTAATAAACCGGAATTTCGTAACAGTGATAGATAAATCGACAAGTAACAAGTAAATGAAGAAATAAAAAACAATGTTATTTACGTTCAAGGTAAATCCCCTTTCACATTACAAAGGAATACATTTATTTTAGAAATACAAGATTTTGGATTGAAAAAATTAATATGTGTCTAATTTTGGCTTACTTATAACAAATTAAGTAAACAATTTGCGAGATTAAAAGAATAACTCTAATTTTGCAGCCTAAAATTCGATACGACTATTAATTAAATAAATCATTCAGAATGAACGTTTCGCTTAAGAACATTGATGCCGTTAGCGGTATTGTGAAATTAGAAATAGTGAAGGCTGACTATGCTGAACAGGTTGAAAAGAGCCTGCGCAACTTCCGTCAGAAAGCAAATGTACCGGGTTTCCGTAAGGGAATGGTACCGATGGGTATGGTGAAGAAGATGTATGGAAAACATGTACTGGTTGAAGAAGTCAACAAGTTGGTTTCCGAAAATCTGTTCAAATATATCAACGAGAATAAGTTGAACGTTTTAGGCGAACCGATGCCTAACGAAACAGAACAACAGCCTATTAATTTCGATACACAGGAAGATTTTGAATTTTGTTTTGACGTAGCTTTGGCTCCGGAAATCAAAATCGAACTGAGTAAGGGCGACAAGCTTCCTTATTATCAGGTTGCTATCGACGAAGAGATGTTGAACCAGCAGGTTGACGCTTATACTGCAAACTTCGGATCTTATGACACTGCTGAAGAAGTAGAAGAAAAAGACCTGGTTAAAGGTACTATTGCAGAACTTGAAAACGGTTCTCCGAAAGAAGGTGGTATCGTTGTGGAAGATGCAGTACTGATGCCTTCTTATATGAAGGATGAAGCTGAAAAAGCTAAATTCATCGGTGCAAAAGCTAACACTGTAATCGTGTTCAACCCGAATAAGGCTTACGAAGGCGCTGAAGCAGAGATCGCTTCTTTGCTGAAGGTTGACAAAGAAGCTGTTGCCGGTCTTACCGGAGATTTCAGCTTCGAGATTAAAGAAATCACACGTCACAAAAAGGCAGAACTGAACCAGGAATTGTTCGACAAAGTATTCGGTGAAGGCGTTGTTTCCAGCGAAGAAGAATTCAAGAATAAGATTAAGGATGCATTGGCAGAACAGTTCACTCCTCAGAGCGACTTCAAGTTCCTGTTGGATGCCCGTGAAGTATTGGTACAGAAAGCAGGCGAACTGAAGTTTGCCGACGACCTGTTGAAACGTTGGTTGCTGGCTGCAAATGAAAAGAATACGGCTGAAAAACTGGATGAAGAGTATCCGAAGATTATCGAAGACCTGAAATATCAGTTGATCAAAGAAAACCTGGTGAAAGGCAATAACCTGAAGGTAGAAGATGCAGATATTGAAAACTTTGCAAAACGTGTGGCAAAAGCTCAGTTTGCACAGTACGGTATGCTTTCTGTTCCTGAAGATGTATTGGCCAACTATGCAAAAGATATGTTGAAAAACAAACAGACTTTACAGAATGTTATCGACCGTGCAGTAGAAGAAAAACTGGCTGCCTGGTTGAAAGAACAGGTAGAACTGGACGTAAAAGAAGTTTCAGCAGAAGAGTTCAACAAACTCTTTGAATAATATTATTCTTCAGAAATCGTAGTATTTACTAAGGTTTCAGCAAGAAAAAGGGGTTCCTCTCTAAAAAATATCTTAGCGGATAGCAAATAAGTTGTTTCTTTCAGAAATTTATTTATAACTTTGTTATTCCGATAAGTCAGAGGGAAATCCCTTTTTTTATGACTTTCGGTTATACAATAAACAGTAAACTATGGACGATTTTAGAAAGTATGCAACAAAGCATTTGCGGATGAACAGTAACGCACTGGATAGTTATATGAATATCACCAGCAGTTATATTTCTCCGACAATTATTGAAGAGCGCCAGCTGAATGTTGCGCAGATGGACGTGTTTTCCCGTTTGATGATGGATCGTATTATCTTCCTGGGAACACAGGTCGACGATTATTCGGCCAATGTGATTCAGGCGCAATTATTATATCTGGATTCCAGCGATCCCGGCAAAGATATATCTATTTATATTAATTCGCCGGGCGGTTCGGTATATGCAGGTTATGGTATTTATGATACCATGCAGTTTATCGGATGTGATGTTTCTACTATCTGTACAGGTATGGCCGCTTCTTTTGCCGCCGTATTGCTGGTAGCCGGAACGAAGGGCAAACGTATGGCTTTGCCGCATTCTCGCGTGATGATCCACCAACCTCTGGGCGGTGTACAGGGACAAGCTTCGGATATCGAGATTACTGCTCGTGAAATCCTGAAGGTAAAGAAAGAACTGTATACTATTATTTCAACTCACTCAGGAAAACCTTATGAAGAGGTAGAACGCGATAGCGATCGCGACTACTGGATGACTGCCGAAGAAGCGAAAGCTTATGGAATGGTAGACGAGATCCTGGTCCGTAATAGTAAATAACAAACATAGAGACAAGGCCTTTGCGCCTTGTCTTTTTCGACAAATAAATAAACAAAATATCTATGGCCAAAACAGGCGACGTTTGTACGTTTTGTGGGAGAAGCAGTCGGGACGTTAATATGCTGATAAATGGGATATCCGGTGCCATCTGTGATGAATGCGCACAGCAAGCGTATGAAATTGTAAAAGAACAACAGCCTGCCAGGAAAAGTTCTCTGGGACTTGACCAGGCGGAACTGCCGAAACCGGAGGATATAAAAAACTTTCTGGATCAATATGTGATCGGACAGGATGACGCCAAGCGTTACCTTTCTGTTTCGGTGTATAACCATTACAAACGATTACTCCAGAAAGTCACTTCGGATGACGTGGAGATCGAGAAATCTAATATTATTATGGTCGGCGCAACCGGTACGGGAAAAACCCTGCTGGCTCGTACGATCGCAAAATTACTGCATGTGCCGTTTGCTATCGTGGATGCTACGGTACTGACCGAAGCCGGTTATGTGGGAGAAGATATTGAAAGTATTCTGACCCGTCTGTTGCAGGCTGCCGATTATGACGTGGATGCAGCCCAACGGGGAATTGTATTTATTGATGAGATAGATAAGATCGCGCGTAAAAGTGACAATCCGTCTATAACCCGTGATGTAAGTGGAGAAGGAGTACAGCAGGGTTTGCTGAAGCTACTGGAAGGTTCGATCGTGAACGTACCTCCCCAGGGCGGAAGAAAGCATCCGGAACAGAAAATGATAGCGGTAGATACTAAAAATATTCTTTTTGTCTGTGGCGGAGCATTTGACGGTATCGAGAAGAAAATTGCACAACGTCTGAACACTCGTGTTGTGGGATATTCTGCCAGCAAGGATACTGCTCAGGTGGACAGGAATAACTTCCTGAAATACATTACGCCAACCGACCTGAAGTCGTTCGGGCTGATTCCGGAGATCATCGGCCGTCTGCCTATTCTGACTTATCTGAACCCGCTTGACCGGAGCACGCTTCGCAGCATTCTGACAGAGCCGAAGAATTCGATCATCAAGCAGTATGTCAAATTGTTTGAGATGGATTCCATTAAACTGACGTTTGATGAAGACGTTTACGAATATATTGTAGATAAAGCTTTGGAATTTAAGCTGGGAGCCCGTGGCCTGCGTTCGATCGTAGAGGCTATCATGATGGATGCTATGTTCAGCATGCCGTCTGAGAAGAAGAAGAAACTCCATGTAACATTGGAGTATGCGAAGGAGAAGTTTGAAAAATCAGATGTAAACCGTTTGCAGATAGCGTAATGCCTGCGGTTTGTAAAATATAATAAGTATGGCGAAGAAGGATAGTTTAACTGAGCATTTAAAGACTCATTTTGGTTTTGATACCTTTAAAGGGAATCAGAAAGCAATCATTGAAAATGTGCTGGCCGGGAATGATACCTTTGTGTTGATGCCCACCGGCGGGGGCAAGTCCCTCTGTTACCAGTTGCCTTCTATAATGATGGAAGGTACTGCGATCGTTATATCTCCCCTGATTGCTTTGATGAAGAACCAGGTGGATGCCATGCGTAATTTTAGTGAAGAAGACGGAGTCGCTCATTTTATTAACTCTTCACTGAATAAGTCGGCGATCGACCAGGTGAAGGCTGATATAATGGCTGGCCGCACGAAATTATTGTATGTTGCTCCCGAGTCGCTGACTAAAGAGGAGAATGTCGAATTTTTGCGTAATGTGAATATTTCGTTTTATGCAGTAGATGAGGCGCATTGTATTTCAGAATGGGGACATGATTTCCGTCCGGAATATCGCCGGATACGTCCTATCATCAATGAAATAGGCAAGCGTCCGCTGATTGCGCTGACGGCAACTGCCACTCCGAAAGTTCAGCACGATATCCAGAAAAACCTGGGTATGATTGATGCCTCAGTTTTCAAATCCTCCTTTAACCGTTCTAATTTATATTACGAAGTTCGTCCGAAGGATGAAAATGTAGACCGCGAGATCATTAAATATATTAAGGCCAACGAAGGTAAATCGGGTATTGTCTATTGTCTGAGCCGCAAGAAGGTGGAAGAGTTTGCCGATATTCTGAAAGCAAACGGTATCAAAGCGCTTGCGTATCATGCCGGAATGGATTCAGGGCAACGGTCGGCCAATCAGGATGCATTCCTGTTGGAAAAAGCCGACGTTATCGTGGCTACTATCGCATTCGGTATGGGTATCGATAAGCCGGACGTACGTTATGTCATTCATTATGATATCCCGAAGAGCCTCGAAGGTTATTACCAGGAAACAGGTCGTGCCGGCCGTGATGGTGGCGAAGGCCAGTGTATTGCCTTTTATGCATACAAAGATTTGCAGAAGCTGGAGAAATTCATGCAGGGAAAGCCTGTAGCGGAACAGGAAATCGGTAAGCAACTGTTGCTTGAAACAGCGGCTTATGCCGAAACTTCCGTATGCCGTCGCAAAGTCTTGTTGCATTATTTCGGTGAGGAATACCTGGAAGAAAATTGTGGAAATTGTGATAATTGTTTGAACCCCAAAAAGCAAGTGGAAGCGAAAGAATTATTGAGTGCGGTACTTGAAGTGATAAGTACTTTGAAAGAAAAATTTAAGGCAGATTATATTGTCAACATGTTGGTCGGTAACGAGACCTCCGAAATTCAATCTTACAAACACAATGAACTGGAAGTCTTCGGTTCGGGAACGGACGAAGACGACAAGACCTGGAACGCAGTGATCCGTCAGGCGCTGATTGCCGGTTATCTGACAAAGGATATCGAAAACTATGGCCTGCTGAAAATCTCTCCGAAGGGAAAAGATTTCATGAAGAAGCCGGTGTCTTTCAAAATAACAAAGGATAACGAGTTTGAGGAAGAGGAAGAATCTGAAGTGCCGGTACGTGGCGGAGCAACCTGTGCGGTTGACCCGGTCCTTTATTCTATGATGAAGGATTTGCGTAAGAAGCTGTCCAAGCGATTGGAAGTTCCTCCTTTTGTGATTTTCCAGGATCCGTCGCTTGAGGCGATGGCTACCACTTATCCGGTGACTCTGGATGAGTTGCAGAATATTCCCGGTGTCGGTGCCGGTAAGGCAAAACGTTACGGACAGGAATTCATTACACTGATCAAAAAACACGTAGAAGAAAATGAGATCGAACGTCCGGAAGACTTGCGTGTTCGTACGGTTGCAAACAAGTCGAAACTGAAAGTCTCCATTATCCAGCGTATCGACCGCAAAGTCGCTCTGGATGAGATAGCGTTGACAAACGGTCTTGAATTCAACGAACTGCTGGATGAGATCGAAGCGATCGTTTATTCGGGAACACGTATCAATATCGATTACTTTGTAAACGATGTGATGGATGAAGATCATGTGGAAGATATCTATGAATATTTCAAAGATTCCGAAACGGATGATCTGGAAGATGCGATCGAAGAGTTGGGCGGTGATTATACAGAAGAAGAGATCCGTCTGGTACGCATAAAATTCTTATCGGAAATGGCAAATTAATAATATGCCGATAGGGTTAATATGCCAATATGCCAATAGAGATAATATATCGTTGTTTTTTATTGGCACATTGGCATATTGTTTTATTGGCATATTATTCGTATATTTGCGCGCAATAATTTTTAAAGCATACGTTTTATGTCATTTATTGCAGACAGGTTAGTTATGGACGGATTAACATTCGATGATGTATTGTTGATCCCCGCTTACTCAGAAGTTCTTCCCCGAAATGTCGACCTTACGACAAAGTTTTCACGAAACATTACATTGAATATCCCGATGGTATCGGCCGCTATGGATACGGTTACCGAGGCAAAGATGGCAATCGCTATTGCCCGCGAAGGTGGTATCGGTGTTATTCATAAGAACATGACGATCGCAGAACAGGCTAAGCAGGTTCAAAGCGTTAAGCGTGCTGAAAACGGAATGATCTATGATCCCGTAACAATCACGAAGGGAAAACGTGTGGCCGATGCGTTGGCTATGATGGCAGAATATAAGATCGGCGGTATACCTGTTGTGGATGAAGGCGGTTATCTGGTCGGAATCGTTACCAACCGTGACCTTCGTTTTGAAAGAGACATGAACCGTTCGATCGACGAGGTGATGACGAAGGAAAACCTGGTCGTGACAGATCAGTCTACAGACCTGGAAGCAGCAGCCCAGATCCTTCAGCAACACAAGATTGAAAAGCTGCCGGTGGTGGACAGCCATAATAAGCTGATCGGACTTGTTACCTATAAAGATATCACTAAAGCAAAAGATAAACCTTCAGCCTGCAAAGATGCCAAAGGCCGCTTACGTGTGGCTGCCGGTGTGGGTGTGACATTCAATACATTTGAACGTGTGGCTGCATTGGTAGAGGCTGGTGCCGATGCCTTGGTTATCGACACGGCTCACGGACATTCCAAAGGTGTGGTCGATGTGTTGAAACAAATTAAAGCACAGTATCCGGGTATCGATTGCGTGGTTGGTAATATTGCTACGGGCGATGCTGCCAGATATCTGGCAGATGCCGGAGCAGATGCCGTTAAGGTAGGAATCGGACCGGGGTCTATCTGTACGACCCGTGTTATTGCCGGAGTCGGTGTTCCCCAGTTGTCTGCAATCTATGATGTTGCAAAAGCATTGAAGGGTACAGGTATTCCTCTGATTGCCGATGGCGGATTGCGTTATTCCGGTGATATCGTGAAGGCGATTGCTGCCGGCGGATCATCCGTGATGATGGGTTCCTTGCTGGCCGGAGTGGAAGAATCACCGGGTGAAACGATCATTTTCAACGGACGTAAGTTTAAATCCTATCGTGGTATGGGATCGCTGGAAGCGATGCAGAAAGGATCGAAAGACCGTTATTTCCAGGATGTGGAAGACGATGTGAAGAAACTTGTGCCGGAAGGTATTGCCGCGCGTGTTCCTTATAAAGGTTCTTTATTCGAAGTGATCTACCAGATGGTTGGCGGGTTGCGTGCCGGTATGGGATATTGCGGAGCGCATAATATTGAAGAACTGCATCAGGCTAAATTCACCCGCATTACCAATGCCGGTGTACAGGAAAGTCATCCGCATGATGTGGCAATTACACAGGAAGCGCCCAATTATAGCCGTGGCGAATAATAAATGTGGATAAATCCCGTTATATAAAAAACACTAATTTAATCGGATAGCATACTTTTTGGGGATGCTATCCGTTAGATTAGTGTTATTTTTGTAATGTGTACGTAGTATGATAAACGGAATTTTGATGAAAAAGTTGCTTGTATTATCTTTAGTATTCGCTTGTTTAACCGGAGAAGCCGCTAATAAGGCTGATTCTGTAGTGATGACTGTGGCCGGAAAACAGGTATCTCTGGATGAATTTGTTTTTATGGCCAGAAAGAATGGTGAAGTTAATTTATCTGATCGTAAGTCATTGGAAAATTATGTGGAACTGTATAAAAACTTTAAGTTGAAAGTTGTCGATGCAGAAACCGCCGGTCTCGACAAGACAAAAGATTTTACCGATGAACTGGAAGGATACCGCGCTCAGCTGACATCAAGTTACTTATCTGACAGAGACGGGGAAGAAGCAGCTCTCCGTGTGGAATATGACCGTTTGGGCGAAGTGCTGGAATTGAGTCATATTTTATTCCGTCTGCCGGGAAAGACTCTTTCAAGGGATACGCTCGCTGTTTATGAAAAGGCGATGAAAGTCTATGAACGTATAAAAAACGGGGAAGACATGGCAACCGTTGGTCAGGAGCTGGCAAAGCAGGACTCTACCAAACAGACCGGATATGAATATGCACGTTGTCTGTTGCCTATGCAGACGATCAAAGCGTTCGAGAATTATGCTTATTCTATGAAACCGGGTGAATTATCCATGCCGGTACGTACTACGCTGGGATATCATATTATTAAACTACATAGCCGCAAACCCAATCCGGGGATGCGCCGTGTTGCCCATATTCTGATCCCTTTCCAGAAAGATTCGGTAACTCGCAGTGATAGTGAAACGTTGGCTTTGGCTGAAGAGGTTTATCAGAAAATACAAGGCGGAGCAGACTTCGGACAGTTAGCAGAAGAAAATTCTTCGGATGCCGCTTCGGCACGCAAAGGGGGAGTGCTTCCCTGGTTCGGTGTCGGAGAAATGGTGGAACCTTTTGAAAAAGGTGCATTTGCTTTAAATACTCCGGGAGAAGTGTCTAAACCTGTTAAAACACGGTTCGGTTATCATATTATTAAATTGCTCGACAAGGGAGGCATCCCATCTTTTGAAGAAAAGAAGAAATCATGGTCCCGTGTGATGGCACAGGGTGAACGTAATTTCGAATATTATAAGGCGTTCGATGAACGTCTGAAAAAAGAGTATGGGTATGTGTTCTATCCGGAGGCTTATGCCGAACTGGTCGCTTTGTGCAATGATCATTTTCCTTCCGACAAGGACTTCTACGAAAAGGCCAAGGATATGAATAAGACATTGATCCATCTGGTGGATACGGATTTCCCACAGAGCGAATTCGCTTATTATATCCAGCGTTGTCCGTTCTCGACAAAAACGTATGCCGGTGATTTTATGCAGGAAGTGTTCGATCTGTTCGTTCGTGATATTGTTACGACAACCGAGCGCAAGAATTTGGAAACTAAGCATCCTGAATTTACACATCTGATGCAGGAATATCGGGATGGTATCCTGTTGTTCAATATCAGTAATCAGAAAGTGTGGAGCAAGCCTGCTGCTGAACAGCCGGAGTTGGAAAAAGCCTGGTTGCAGGAGCTGAATAAGGAATATCCTGTTACGATTAACTGGAAATTGTTGAAAAAACTAAAGAAATAAGAAAGAGAAGGTTATGAAGTATTGCTTCATTTTTATAGCATTCGTATCTTTGCTGTGTTCTTGTAAGCGAACCCAGCAAACCGACGATGCGGATGTGCTGGTAAGAGTGAAGGACCGGACGTTGAAACGTTCGGAAGTGGTTAGTCTGATTCCGCGGGGGACGTCCTCTGCGGATAGTTTGTTGTTAGCCGAAAGCTTTGTAAAGAAATGGGTAAAGGATGCCCTGGTTTACGAAGTTGCCCAGCGAAACCTGGGGGACGAAAAGGAAGAGGTCGACAAGCTGGTAGAAGAATACCGCCACTCGCTGATTCGTTACCGTTATCAGGAGCGCCTGATCAAAGAGAAATTGTCGGCTGATATCCGCGAAAGCGATAAGCTGAACTATTATGAGGAGAATCAGAAAAAGTTTACACTCGATAAAGCCCTGATCAAGGGACTTTTCCTGAAAATACCGGTGGATGCCCCCGGTTTGTCGGAGGTAAAAGGGTGGTACAAATCGACTTCTGAAGCCTCTTTAGAAAAAATTGAGAAGTATAGTGTGCAAAATGCCACTATTTATGACTACTTTTACGACAAATGGGTGGATTTTGACGAGGTGATGGATAATATACCTGTCCATGTATCCAACTCAACAGCTTATCTGAAGGCGAATAAGTTTGTGGAAGTAGCCGATAGTAGTTATTGCTATCTGCTGAATATCAAAGAGTATCTACCGGAGGGAAGCGTGGCGCCTTATGATTATGCGAGTTCGCAAATCACGGAGATGCTGATCAATCAGCGGAAAGTAGATTTTTTGAAGACGTTTGAAGAAGAATTATATAAAGATGGAATCAGAGGAGGTGATGTAAAGTTTTTTACTGAACCGTAATTTGTAACTTATAAAGTAGAAATGATGAAAAAGATTTTAACTGTATTCTTTCTTGCCTGCTTATCTTGTGCGGCAATGGCACAGGATAATGTGATTGATGAGATTGTGTGGGTGGTAGGAGATGATGCTATTTTACGTTCGGACGTAGAAACGCAGCGTTTGTATATGCAAAACGAAGGCGAACGTCTGGATGGTGATCCTTATTGTGTGATTCCGGAACGGATAGCGATACAGAAACTGTACCTGAACCAGGCGAAGATAGACAGTATCGAGGCCAGCGAAAGCCAGGTGATACAGCAGGCTGACCAGTGGATAACCTGGGCAATCAACCAGATCGGATCAAGGGAAAAAGTAGAGGAATATTTCGGAAAGAAAATCTCACAGATCAGGGATGAACAGAAGGAAAAGTTCCGTGAACAGCAGATCGTTTCAGAAATGCAACGCAAGTTGATCGGGGAGATCAAGATGACTCCTTCTGAAATTCGTAAGTTTTATAATCAGTTGTCGAAGGACAGCCTGCCGACTATCCCGACAACAGTGGAAGTCCAGATCATTACTTTCGAACCGAAGATTCCGTTTGATGTGACAGATGCTATCAAAGCACGTCTGCGTGATTTTACGGAACAGATCAACAGCGGTAAGATGGAGTTCTCTACGTTGGCCCGCCTGTATTCCGAAGATCCAGCTTCTGCAGCCCGTGGCGGTGAGATGGGATTTATGAGCAAGACTGACCTGGTGCCGGAGTTTGCCAATGTGGCATTCAACCTTTCTGATCCGAAGCGTGTATCTCAGGTTGTACAGACAGAATACGGATATCATATCATCCAGCTGATCGAGAAACGCGGTAACCGTATCAACTGCCGTCATATCCTGTTAAGACCGAAAGTGTCAGAAAAGGAATTGACGGAAGCGACTGCCCGCATGGACTCATTATATGCGGACTTGCAGGCAAACAAATTCTCGTTTGAGGAAGCTGCAACATTCGTTTCATATGATAAGGATACCCGTAACAACAAAGGGTTGATGGTTAACCAGAATCATGAAGGAAACAATTTCGGTACTCCGAAGTTTGAAATGCAGGAACTTCCCCAGGAAGTCGGTAAAGTGGTATACAACATGCAGGTGGGTGAAATCTCCAAACCGTTTACTATGATTTCCAACAAACAGAAGGAAGTGGTTGCCATCGTTAAATTGAAATCCCGTACAGAACAGCATAAGGCAAATCTTTCTGATGACTTCCAGGCAATGAAGAATATGGTGGAACAACAGAAAAGAGAAGAATTGTTGGATGAGTGGATCAAGAAAAAGCAAAAAACTACGTATGTCCGTATTGCCGAAGGATGGCGTAACTGCGATTTCAAATATCCGGGTTGGGTTAAAGAATGAAGATTGTAAAAAAGTTTTTTCTTACAGGACTGCTTTGTCTGCTGGCTGTTTGTGTTTTTGCACAAACGCAGGATTCCATATCCGTCAAGCAGGGAGAGACTCCTACAGCCGATACGGTCACAACTAAAAAGACACTGGTTTATCTGCTGCATGCCGATACTGTATCCTATGATAAGGAAGTGATGAAGGCTGATGCACAGTTTCTGGAGGGAAATGTCAGTTTCCGGCACGATAGTTCGTATATGTATTGCGACAGTGCATACTTTTTTGAGGCGACTAATTCGCTGGAGGCTTTCAGTAATGTCCGTATGGAACAAGGAGATACTTTGTTTGTATACGGCAATTACTTGTTTTATGACGGGGATACCCAGATTGCTTACCTGCGTGAAAATGTCCGTATGGAGAACGGGCAGGTAACGCTTTTTACCGATAGTTTGAACTATGAGCGTATTCCCGATATCGGTTATTATTTTGACGGCGGTTTGATCGTTGACTCGCTGAATCAGTTGTCCTCTTTCTACGGTCAATATTCTCCGGGCACGAAACTGGCTATATTTAATGATAGTGTGCGTCTGGAGAATCCGAATTTTACACTCTATTCGGATACGCTTCATTACGATACCGAATCGAAGATTGCAACAATACTGGGACCTTCCATCATTGTTTCAGACAGCGGGACGATCCATTCTTCCCGCGGATGGTACAATACGGAAGCTAACACTTCGCTGTTGCTAGACCGTTCCGAAGTTTATTCGGGCAACAGGGTCCTGATCGGCGATTCTATATCATATGACCAGAATGCCGGTTTCGGTGAAGCCTTCGGGAATATGTGCTTGCAGGATACGGCTCAGAAAGTAATGCTGGAGGGACAGTACGGTTTCTATAATGAGCGGACGGAATATGCGTTTGCAACCGACAGTGCCCGTTTCCTTGAATATTCGCAGGGCGACACGTTATATCTGCATGCCGATACGCTGGAAATGATGTCGATCGATTCGACGGCCCGCGAAATAAAGGCATTTTATGGTGTGCGTTTCTATCGCACCGATATGCAGGGTGTTTGTGATTCCATGCAGTTTAATACGCGTGATTCCATATTATATATGTATAGGGATCCGATTCTGTGGAATGAGCAGTACCAGATATCCGGTGATACGATAGTTATCTATATGAATGACAGTACGATCGATTATGCACATGTGATACAATATGCATTTGCAGTGCAGCATCTCGATTCGACTTATTATAATCAATTGAAAGGGAATGACCTGAAAGCATATTTTGAAGGTCAGGCTGTCCGGCAGATCGATGTCGAAGGGAATGCGGAATCCATCTTCTATCCGTTGGATAACGGTGCGATGATCGGTTTGAATGAAACCAAGAGCGGATTCCTGACAATTTGGGTGAAAGACAATGCGTTGGAACGGCTGAAGATATGGCCCAGTCCGCAGGGAAGTCTTACCCCTATACCTGATCTGAAGCCGGAACAGAAAACACTGAAAGATTTTTATTGGTTTGATTACTTGCGTCCGAAAAATAAAGATGATATTTATCAGGTAGTGAAGAGGAGAGTCGAAGACGCACCGGTTCGAAGCAATAAGTTTAAGCACGAGCAATAGCATTTATTATTAAATTTGTTGAGTTATGGCACTTTTCTCATTTTATAATGTACGTAAACCCCGGCAGTTCAATCATAAACCTATTTATTGGGATCCCCATAAAGAGGCGATGGAAGAACGTGTGCGTAAAATGAAACGCGAGATGGGCATGGAAGAATCGCTGGAAGATTACAAGCCGCAGATCAAAGGAACTTTTATTGAGGGTACTTCGCATCTGAAGAAAAGCCTTGACAGAGGCGACGATGCGCGTAGCCGTAAATATAAGAGCGCAAAACTGATCGTGGGGATCGCAGTCCTGGGTGCTTTACTCTGGTTTTTGTTTTGGTCATGAGCGATATAATTCATTTATTACCCGATAGTATAGCCAATCAGATAGCGGCCGGTGAAGTCATTCAACGGCCTGCTTCCGTTGTAAAGGAACTGGTTGAAAATGCGATCGATGCCGGAGCCGCACATATCCAGGTGAACATTAAGGATGCCGGCCGTACATTGATCCAGGTAGTCGATGACGGGAAAGGTATGTCTGAAACGGATGCCCGTATGGCGTTCGAACGGCATGCTACTTCCAAGATATCTTCGGCTGAAGATCTGTTTTCCCTCCATACGATGGGATTTCGCGGAGAGGCGCTGGCTTCTATCGCTGCGGTAGCCCATGTGGAACTGCGTACCCGTTTGAGAGGAACTGAGTTGGGTACGAAGCTATCCATCGCCGGTTCCACATTGGAAGATATTAGCCCCGATGCTTGTACAGAGGGAAGTATTTTTTCGATCAAGAACCTATTCTTTAATGTACCCGCGCGCCGTAAATTCCTGAAATCGAATGAAACGGAGTTCCGTAATATAATCAATGAATTTGAACGTATCGCCCTGGTCAACCCGCAGGTAGCCCTGGTGTTGAACCACAATGATACCGAGATATTTAATTTACCGGAGTCAGGTCTCCGCCAGCGTATTATAAATGTATATGGCAAGAACCTGAACCAGAAGTTGCTTTCTGTGGATGCACAAAGCTCGCTGGTCACTATTTCCGGTTTTGTAGGTCGCCCGGACTCTGCCAAGAAGCGTGGTGCACTGCAATATTTCTTCGTGAACGGACGTTTCATGAAGCATCCCTATTTTCATAAGGCCGTTATGCAGGCTTATGAACAGTTGATCCCTCCCGGCGAACAACCCAATTATTTTATCTATTTCACGCTTGATCCTTCTACGATCGATGTAAATATCCACCCGACTAAGACCGAGATTAAGTTTGAGAACGAGCAGCCTATCTGGCAGATACTGATGGCGGCAACCCGTGAGGCGCTGGCAAAGTCGAGTGCTATCCCTACCATTGATTTTGATGTGGAAGATGCGATAGACATCCCGGTTTACAACCCGGTCAAAGAACCGGACGGATTTAGAGCACCGACCGTGCAGCTTGATTCGGGTTATAATCCTTTCAAGGCATCTTCTACCCCGTCTTCTTATTCTCCGTCTTCGCCATCCCCTTCGTTTTCCGGGAAGTCGGAGTTCGACTGGTCACAACTCTATCAGGGGTTTGAAAGCGACCGCGATGCCGTGCGTAAAGATTTGGAAATGATGGGAGAGGTGATTGAGACGGATGCTGATGAGAAGCCGGAACCGATAGCTTCTGTTGTTGGAGGCGAAGCCTTGTTTGCCGAAACGACTACTCCATGCTATCAGTACAAAGGTCGTTATATCGTTACTTCATTGAAGTCCGGCCTGGCCCTGATCGACCAGTACAGAGCTCATGTACGTATCTTGTTCGACCAGTATCTGAATAATATGCGACAGCAGAAAGGTGCATCGCAGCAGGTTCTTTTCCCCGAAATCATTGAGTTCACGGCAGCAGAAGCAGCTGTCTTGCCTGTTCTGTTGGAAGATATGCGTTTTATCGGTTTCGACTTGTCGAATCTGGGAAATAACAGTTATGCGATCAACGGCCTGCCTGCCGGACTTGAGAATGTTGACCAGCTGGTTCTGATAAAGGATATTGTCAACCGTGCTATCGAGACAGGATGTGAAGTACATGAAGAGATCTGTGAAGCAATCGCTTTGTCTCTGGCAAAAGCTGCAGCCATCCGTCCGGGTAAAACATTGTCTGCCGACGAGATGGATCACCTGATCGCAACCTTGTTCTCCTGCCCGGATTCCAACCTGACTCCCGACGGAAAGACGATCATTTCCATGCTGACTGACGAAGAACTGGGAAAGCGGTTCGGATAGATCTGGTTTGCGAGCATTTCTTTAAAGTAATGAATAAAATTTCTTTCACCCTTCATCCCCCCCCCCCCTAGATTATCAAATAATTCCGATGAAAGGGGGTGAAGGAATTAGTTTTTCTCTTATCTGCCTAATTATTTGTCTATTTTGATAAAATAGTCTCTTCTTTATTTGTAAATTCTTTTTTATTTGCATTCCTTTATGTATTTAAATAATTTATCTAAAAAATAAAGATATGAATAAAAAGAATTTATTAGCAGTAATCGGTGGTGTATTATTAGTGGTAATGGCAGTGTTTAATGTTTATCAAAGTAGTAATCAAGTCGGATTATCGGAACTTGTATTGGAAAATATTGAGGCTCTCGCTCGGGGCGAAATTGGGGGTAAACCATGTTCTGTTACAACCTATAAAGAGGTCGATTATCAGGGGTGTAAGTATAATGCAGCTGTGTGCGCGGAGGGATATACTATTTTGTTAAGTTTAGTTTCTTGTACTGGTAGATAATTATTAGTTAGGGTGTTTAGTTTCATGTTCCAGCTTTTAGTTTAAAAATCAATTACAGATTTTCTAAAGCACTGACAACCATATAGTATATGGTAAATACTGAAATAGGAAATCATAGTGCCTTTATAGATGGTTAAACAGCACCTAAATATGATACTGATTATGCACATAATCAATAGATTAAATAATTAAATCAAACTTAAAATGAGAATATAAAACTGAATACCCTAGTTATTAGTAGGTAGTTTTATTGGAATAAAGAAATTGAAAATTGTATTATCACTATCCTTATTCTATGTAAGTTATTTTAATCGTTGCGTATGAAAAAGAATTTAAATCTACTATTGTTTCTTATTTTGTTACTGGGTAGTTGTAGTAATAAGGAAGGTTTGAATAGCGGATCGTATCTGCTTGTTGATGTTGCGGACAACCATCCGAAGAAAGAGCTGCTATTGCAAGATTTTATGGATGTGGAATATATTGCCTTAGAGACTTCTGACGAATTCTTATGTCAAGGGATGATATTGGATATCGGGGAAAATCTGATATTGGCAAGGAATAACTTTACGCAAGATGGAAACCTTTATCTATTTGACAGAAAAGGTAAGGGAATACGGGTAATCAATCGTCGTGGGCAAGGTGGCGAAGAGTATACCACAGCGTATGGTGCAGTCTTGGATGAAGACAAGGAAGAGATGTACATCAATGATACCATGAAGAAAACAATCTCGGTATATGACTTGACCGGGCGATTTAAGCGGAGTTTCCGGTGTGAAGGTGATTTATCACTTGATTATTTGCATAATTTTGACGATGAATATTTATTGTGTGCTGTAAATGTGCGGGTAAATGAAGGGGAATCGGGTAAATCGCTTCTGGCTCTTATCTCCAAGCAGGACGGAAGTATATCCGGTCGTTTTGAGATTCCGTACAAGGCGAAGAAAGAAACTGTTTTTGTAGATGAAGGAAACTTCCTTTTGTATCTTTATTCCCCGATTTTGTCCTTGAACAACGATCGGTGGATATTGACAGAAGTATCTTCTGATACCGTCTTTTCTGTTTCTTCAAAGAAACTTATGGAGCCGTTTCTTGCCAGAACTCCTTCGATCCAATTGATGGATCCGGAGGTTTTCCTTTTCCCGAAAATGTTGACCGACCGTTATTATTTCATGGAGCGGGTGAAGAAACAAAATGGTTTTGACCGAACCGATTGGACATACGATCGGGAAGAGAAGACATTTTATGAATACACTTTGCATAATGCCGATTATACCGACAAACAAAGGATTAACACAACTTTGTGGAATTATGTCCCTCATGCCCGAACTGCTTATTGGCAAATCATCAATGCCCATGAATTGGTCAAAGCTTATGAGCAAGGACGTTTGAAGGGGAAGTTGAAAGAAATAGCCGCTCGATTGGATGAAGATTCGAATCCGGTAGTTATGCTGGCAATAAATAAGTAATTTCAAAAATATATCCTTTCATCTTTCAGCCACCTTTCAGCCTTGTAAAACAACATGTAGGGATGAAGGGTGGCTGATTTGTCTTATTTTTTGTAGTTCCCGGGCACAGGTACATAAATCGGGAATCTATCTAATCCTTCTTTCTTTAATTTCCCGGCTTTTACCATTTCTGTCAGACGACGATTGGCTGTCCCTTTCGTAAATCTGCAAACTTGCTGGAACTCCAGGCGGGTGATATATTCATGGGTTGAGAAATAGATGGTTAATAAGTTGTCAATTTCTGTTTCCGAGCGACTTTTCGAATGATTTTTATGTGCTGCCCTGACAAACCGGGTGGTACTCAATTCCTTTTTTAACGCTATTTCTGGACGAAACGCCACCGACTTGAACTGGATGGATTCGGCCCGTATCTCTTTCGGGTCTTTTATAGGAGGACATTGCAGTGTCATTTCCAAATAACCCAATCCTTTGATATGTATTCTTTTTCCTTGTTTCAGATTACGGATGATCGCTTTGCTTAGCATGGTTATAGTTGCTTCTACATCACCGGTTGTCAGGCTGCTGGCATCGTGTATCTCTTCTGAGAGCATTTCGGTGGTGATAACTCCTCGCGGCACAATCCGGGCATGCAGGCGTGGTTTGCGGTTACTCCCTTTCGGTATGGGGTTTTTATAGAAGTCGTATTCTGCTGACATATTCTTGCTTGTTTAATGAATAACTCCTGTTTAAATGCTTGTCTATTCATCGCTTGACAATTGTAGGGCGTAAGACTCACAAGTGTAAGGCTATTGTTTAACAGCGGTGGTTTTTACGCCCTACAACTGTGGAGTGATTATTGAATGACTACAAAGGTAATAGATGTATATGACTTAAGCAATACCTTTTGCCTACTTTTCCGGTAGATGCGATTGTTGGAAAATAGTAGTCTGTTAATTTGTAAAACCTTGATATACGGTATTATATTCGCTGAAAATAACTAAAAAAAACGAATATGAATGCGATTAAAAATCTTATTGAAAAGCTGTGTGACCTGGTGATGCACGGACGGTTTTCGGATGAAACGGAAGTGATAACAAATGCAGTATCGGAGGTGATGCCGGTAGTGGCAACAGAAGAGCTACCGGAAAAACAACCGACAATGATGCAGGAAGTGTCGGATGTGAATAATGCAAGTAATGTTGTGCCCCTTGCAGCAACGGATGCTCCTTTGCAAAAAGCGACCCGGGCGATGATGGCAATGGAGCAGTTTCTGGGTGAACAGTACGATCTCCGTTTCAACAAGCTGACATCGGAGACGGAATTCAGGAAGCGGAATCTTTCCGGAGCCTGCTTCCAGCCTGTGGGGCAGCGCGAGTTGAACAGTTTTTGTATAGAAGCGCGAAAGCAAGGGATAGATTGTTGGGACAGGGATGTGTCGCGTTATGTGTTTTCCGATAGCATTCTTGAATATCATCCGTTCCGCCTATATATGGATGAGTTACCGGACTGGGATGGGATCGACCGGATCGATAGCCTGGCACGCAGGGTTTCTTCTGTTCCGTTGTGGGTAAAATGTTTTCATCGCTGGTTGTTGGGGATGGCGGCACAATGGTTGGAGACAGACCGGCTGCATGCAAACAGTGTATCACCGGTATTAGTCAGTCGTACACAGGGAAAACAGAAGTCTACGTTTTGTAAATTATTGCTTCCCCGTGAGTTGCAGCGGTATTATACGGACAGCTACGATCTGTCCGCCCAATCGGCGGCAGAATGTAAGCTGACGGAATTCGGCTTGATCAATATGGATGAATTTGATAAGTTTACTCCTCGCAAGATGGCATTGTTGAAGAACCTGATGCAGGTTGTCAATCCATGTGTTCGCAAAGCACACCAGAAAAATTACCGTCCGTTACCCCGTGTCGCTTCTTTCATCGCAACGTCTAATCAGAAGGAGTTGCTGACCGATCCAACTGGAAGTCGTCGGTTCCTGTGTATTGAAATAGAAAATAAAATAGATTGTTCTCCGCTTGATTATCGTCAGCTTTATGCTCAACTGAAAGCCGAATTACTGGCGGGCGAACGGTATTGGTTCACTTCTGAAGAGGAAGCGGAGATCATGGCGGCCAACGAATCGTATTACAAACATCCTGTTGAAGAAGATGTGTTCAGGAGTTGTTTTCGTCCGGCCGAATATGGAGAGAAGGCATTGATGCTTTCTGCTGCGGAGATTTTCCAGCGGTTGAAAAAGCATAATCCGGCAGCTATGCGCTCGGTATCGGCAGGTAATTTCGGAAAGTTCCTTTCTTCCCTGGGGATTGAACGGAAACATACCGAATCCGGTAATTATTATAGGGTGGTAGCACTGGTGTAAAATGGTCTTTTAAGGTGTAAAAAGGGCCAATTAACATTTGACTCTGAAAAATGGGGTTGGATAAGAGAAAGATTCTTGATAAATCATCTTTCATTGTTTTGGCTTGATAATCAGTGTGATATATCGGCTGAAACCTGAAAGGTGATTTGTTGTATTATATATGTACACGTACATTAATATATTATTAAATGCTGAATTAACATTTGGCTATATTATAAATATATACAATGTAAATATTTGATATATAGTAATATAGCGCACTCTAATGCCTCGAAATGAATGACTAATTTAAACGTTCCTTTTTTCTAGTCAACAAAATTAATTATAACTTTTGAAAGCGCAATCCTTTTTTGCTATTTTTTTTATTTCCTATATCCTTTCTTATCAACCGAATAGCAAAGTTTGTACGAAATGCCTTTTATTTCTTACGAACCATAAAAAGATGACTAGAAAAAAGGAACGTTTTAGCTAGTCATTAACATTTGAAGACGTTCTCGAGTTAGACTTTTAAGAACATTAGTATTAATATTAAATTTAGGATTATGAACAAAAAGTTTTCTACGTTAGTAGTTGGCGCAATGTTGTGTTCAGCAGTTGGTGCTTCTGCTCAGATTCAAAATTCAGTTTCAGCCAATGTGCCGGACAATTTTGGTTATGATTGGAAGACCCTTTCACATTTTGTGATGGCAGATACTTTGCACAAAGCTCCAACTTACCCTTTTGATGTTACCGAGATTAAAGATTATACGGCCGGTAACATTTTGTATCAATTATCAAATACTGCAGGTGACAGTGTATTGGTGCAATTGCGCGATAAAGAAACAGGTGCTCTTTACCTGAAAATGGATTCTATCAGCAAAGCTCCTCTGAACTACTCTTTATGGAGAGTAAAAGTAGACGCAGCCGATGGCGTTAGCGGTGCTAAATTTACTTTTACAAATGCTGAAACAGGTGTTGACCTGATTTTTGATGATCAGACAACTAACAGTAATGTATTAGCTTCTGCAACAGCTAATCTGAGTGTGGCAAATGCAGACTCAACTATTTTGAATGGTTGCCAGAACAAATGGCAGTGGTATAACAGTGCAACTAATAATGGTGCTGCTATTTCTACTCCGACAGCAGTGTTTGCTTATTTTGGTGCAAGCAATGACTCTGTTATGGTAATGCAGCTGAATGACAAAGATCAGGTAGTAGCTGTTAAATATCCGAGAACAGTAGTTGGTGCAACTGGTGTAAGTGCTATTACTGATGCCTTGAAATTACGTCCGAGACTGGCTTCTCCGCTTGTATTGGATCCTTTGGCTTTAAACACGTTGGTTGATTTTAATGCAGAGGGTACATTTAAATTGAAATCTTCTGCAGATCCTACAATTGCCTCTGAATTTATCAGTGGTGAATTTAAGGCTGTTTCAGCAGATGCATTCTTGAAAGCTCCTGTTAATTTTTCTGCTGGAGTATCAGCTGTTTCTGATCAGTTTGCTCAGGATACATTAGGTTTGAACAGTGCTGACAGTTTGAATCTGTATGTAGCGCTTCAGAGCAAAGTTGATGCAACTAAGTATATGATGGTTGACTCTGTTCCTGCAGCAGGATACAACGATTATGTACCGTTCAAGTTTAGTGCTTATGATAAAGCTGCATCTTCTTTGAGTGATACAATTCTTGCTACACGTTTCTTGTATAAGTTTACTTATTATGCATCAACTGATAGCTTGGTTATCGAACCGTTGAATGCTCTGCCTATGGCTTCTGTAAGTGGTAATTATGAATGGAGAAATAAAGGCATTGCCTACAACTCTTATTATAATAACAGAAGAGCATTCTTGGCAGCAGATAATCAGCCTACTACGGCTTTACGTGATGCCGCTCAGGATAGTGTTGTTGTAACTTTAGTAGAGTTAGGTAATACGACAGCTTTAACTGCTTATAACAATGATGGTACATCTGTAACAACTCCGAAATTTAACTTTGATGGCAGAGACTTGTCTTCTAAATGGTTACAGCGTGTAACTTTGACCGAAGGTTTGAACTATATCATGACTGGAGGCAAGTATATTGTTGCTAATTTGGTTGGCTGGACTCAATATGATGTTCCTACTGAAGCTCAGAAGTTTGTTTACATGCCTGCTACAATGTGGGATGTTCAACAAATTGGTTGTGATGCAGATGCTACTTCTCCTGTACAGATTGCAAACCGTGAATTTGCAAATGAAGTATTCAAAGGTCAGCTTTATAAAGATGCTACAGGTAAGGTCTTTATCATTGACAATAATTATAATACTGCTATTGATAATATATCAATGAAATCGCTGTATAATAAAGATGGTTATGATATTACTACTGTTGTTGATAAAGATGGTGCTGCCGCTGCAGCAATTATTGCAAGTGATTATCATGGTTACAAATATTTAAGCAATAATGAATTGACCTATAACGAATTTAAGTTGAAATATAATGTTACAGACAATTTGACTGGCGGTAAAGATGCTTTGGTTACTGTAGATAAAGATATGAATTTCGTTGCTACAACCGATGGCTCTTCTACTTATTTCCAGGTAGAACAAATTGAAGGTACTCCGACGAATTTCGGTACTAATTATTCTACAACATCTCAGTTGAAAAAATATGCTTACAAATTGAAAGTCAGAGATGCTAATCTGATTGATAATGATAAGTGTTATGTCTATCTAGCCGAAATTACACAGAGTGATGGTACTAAGAGATCTTATTATAAGGCTTATACACCGGAACAGGCTGCTGCAAATAATGCAACACTCGCTAAATTCTATTTGAAGAATGATCAGGTAGATACGGAACGGGAATATTATACATTGGTTGACACTGTAGGTAGTAGTCTTTCTTCAGGTGTATTAGTAAATGCTCACCGTGTTGCATTGGGTGATGGTGTTCAGCACATGACTTCTGTCAACTTGAGAAATTATGTAACTGATGATATTGATGCTTTTGCATTGATTGACGCTTCTCGTGATTTGTATCAAAATGTTGATGACTTGAGCGGTAAAACAGTTAAGGTCTATCGTGAAAGACAGGGTAATTCAACCGAATGTTTGTATGAAAATTCAACTAGTGGTTTCAACTTCTTAGGAATAGGTACTGGAACAGACTTTAAACCAGGAGAAAATTACACAACAGCTTTGTATTTGCATGCAATAGGTGGTGAACATATGCCACAATATATGTTGGGCGTTGCTACAGGTACTGTAGAGGATGGAAAGTGGTGTGATAAACACGGATATAATCCTACTTGTTCAGGTGAACATTTTGAACCGGTAGACTATAAGGGATATTTGTATGGACGTTTCTTGGTTAATCTGAATGATTCAACTGACAATGCTTATATGTATAATAATGTATATACTCGTTTGGCCTTTATGGAAGGTGTTATCAAAGATGGCGTATTCTATCAGGTAAATGCCGGAAAGGGTTATACATTAGCTTCTTTAAGCAAGGAATATGGCGTAATAGCTCCAGCTGATTTCAGTGATAATACAAAACTTGTACCGACAACTCTGACTAAAGATGTTCATGCAAATTGCTTGTTCTCTTTGCGTAAGATTACAGATGATGGTGAAGACTTCTTACTTGAAACTAATTTGGCAGGTGTATCTGGTATCGGTTCATTCAAGGGTGCTTGGGTGAAGATTGAAAATGGTGTTCCTGTATTGGCGAAATCTACACAAGAAGTTGGCGGTAGCCATGATGGTGATGAAGCTAAGGTAGAGGAACTTGTTAAGCAGGCTCAGGTATTTAGTCTGAAAGATGCTGAAGGTGAAATAGCAACAGATAACGAATCTATTTCTTCAACATCTGAAATTAGCATAATTGCAGCTAAAGGTTCTGTTAGGGTATTGAATGCAGCTGGTAAGTCTGTTAAGATTACCAACTTGTTGGGACAGGCAATCGCTGAAACAATCGCTACATCTAATGATGTTGAGGTAAATGCTCCTGCTGGTATTGTTGTAGTAGCTATTGAAGGTGAAACAGCAGTAAAAGCAATCGTAAAATAAGAATTAGAGAAGGATTCTTCCTTCTTTAAACAATCAAATAATTAGAACTACGTAGTTTGGTTATATGAGTTATAATACACAGCTGGACTAAGTAGCCTGTGAGAGGTGAACAAGTAGTTTTTAATACTAAAGTAATAAAATAAAGTTCTTCTGTCAGTACCTTTGTGAAGAGAGAAAACAGACACAAGACAAGCCCCGTTGGTTTTAAGCCGGCGGGGCTTCGTGTTAAATAATAATAAATAGTTTGAATTCACATGTTGTAGAACAGAAACAAACGGGAACTATTATGTAACTTTGCACCGTTTTTAGCGCAGATTATGCAGAAAAACAGATGTAACTCGTTGGTTATACGGAAATAATGCGTATCTTTGCAGCCTGAAATAGAAAAAAGAGATAAATAAAATTATAACACATTCAAAGTTTAAAAAAGAAAAGAAATGCCTACAATTCAGCAATTAGTTAGAAAAGGAAGGGAAACTTTGGTGGTAAAAGGTAAATCACCTGCATTGGATGCTTGTCCTCAGAGACGTGGCGTTTGTGTACGTGTTTATACTACAACCCCGAAAAAGCCTAACTCTGCAATGCGTAAAGTAGCGAGAGTTCGTTTGACAAATGGTAAAGAAGTAAACTCTTACATTCCGGGAGAAGGACACAACTTGCAGGAACACTCAATCGTATTAGTACGTGGTGGTCGTGTAAAGGATCTTCCTGGTGTACGTTATCACATTGTACGTGGTACCTTGGATACAGCTGGCGTTAATGGTCGTACTCAGCGTCGTTCTAAATACGGTGCAAAACGTCCAAAAGCGGGTGCTGCTCCAGCAAAAGGAAAGAAGTAAAAATCACCCTTTCAAACTGAGAATTTAAATTTAAGTATTAAAGCTGGTTTGAGTTATTTGGATAGGCTACAAGGTTGAGTAAATGGTTCAGCGGAACCGTTGAAGACAAAATTAAAAGGCAACCAAAGACAAAAACGAAATTTTTGAAAACAAAATGAGAAAAGCAAAACCAAAGAAAAGACAGATCCTCCCGGATCCTGTTTTCGGTGATGTAAAGGTTACGAGATTCGTAAACCATTTAATGTATGATGGCAAGAAAAATACTGCCTTCGAAATTTTCTATTCCGCTCTGGAAAACGTTAAGGCTAAATTGCCTAACGAGGAAAAGTCTGCTCTCGAAATTTGGAAAGCTGCACTCGACAATATTACCCCCCAAGTCGAAGTGAAGTCACGCCGTGTTGGTGGTGCTACTTTCCAGGTACCTACTGAAATTCGCCCCGATCGTAAAGAATCAATTTCTATGAAGAACCTTATTATCTTCTCACGCAAGAGAGGTGGTAAGACTATGTCTGATAAGTTGTCTGCAGAGATTGTAGATGCTTACAACAACCAGGGTGGCGCATTCAAAAGAAAAGAAGATATGCACCGTATGGCTGAAGCTAACCGTGCATTTGCACACTTCAGATTTTAATTTAGCAAATTTAGGAGAATAAAAGAAAGATGGCAACAAAAGCTGACGAACAATTAAAATATACCAGAAACATCGGTATCATGGCGCACATTGATGCAGGAAAGACTACGACTTCTGAGCGTATCCTTTTCTACACAGGTCTGACTCACAAAATTGGTGAGGTTCACGACGGTGCTGCAACAATGGACTGGATGGAGCAGGAGCAGGAACGTGGTATCACTATCACTTCTGCTGCGACTACTACTTTCTGGAATTACGCTAATGACAAATATAAAATCAACTTGATTGACACCCCGGGACACGTGGACTTTACTGTTGAAGTAGAACGTTCACTGCGTATTCTGGATGGTGCAGTTGCTGCATTCTGTGCGGTTGGAGGTGTAGAACCTCAGTCTGAAACAGTATGGCGTCAGGCTGATAAATATAATGTACCCAGAATTGGTTATGTAAATAAAATGGACCGTTCCGGCGCAAACTTCTTTGAAGTAGTTCGTCAGGTGAAGGATGTATTGGGTGCTAATCCTTGTCCTATTCAGATACCTATCGGTGCAGAAGAAACTTTCAAAGGTGTAGTCGACCTGGTAACAATGAAGGCTATCCTTTGGCACGACGAAACTATGGGTGCTGAATATTCTGTTGAAGAAATTCCGGCAGACCTGAAGGATGAAGCTGAAGAATGGAGAGACAAGATGTTGGAAGTTCTGGCTGAATGCGACGATGCTTTGATGGAAAAATACTTTGATGATCCTGCAACTATTACAGAAGATGAAATCAGAGTTGCTATCCGTAAAGGTACTATCGCTATGCAGATCAATCCGATGATCTGTGGTTCTTCTTTCAAGAACAAAGGTGTTCAGACTTTATTGAATGCTGTTTGTGCTTACCTGCCTAGCCCTGCTGATGCAGAAGCTATCGAAGGTACAGACCCACGTGATCCTGATACTGTAGTCGTACGTAAACCGTTGTTCGAAGAGCCGTTGACTGCATTGGCATTTAAGATTGCAACCGACCCGTATGTAGGCCGCTTGTGTTTCTTCCGTGTATATTCAGGTTCTTTATTGGCTGGTTCTTATGTATACAACACTCGTTCAGGCAAGAAAGAACGTATTTCTCGTCTGTTCCAGATGCATTCAAACAAGCAGAACCCGATGGAAGCTATCGGTTGTGGTGATATCGGTGCTGGTGTTGGTTTCAAAGATATCCGTACTGGTGATACTCTTTGTGACGAAGCACATCCGATTACACTGGAATCTATGGAATTCCCGGATCCGGTTATCGGTATCGCAGTAGAGCCTAAGACTCAGAAAGACCTGGATAAACTGGGTATGGGATTGGCTAAGCTGGCTGAAGAAGATCCTACTTTCCGTGTTCAGACTAACGAAGAAACAGGTCAGACTGTAATTAGCGGTATGGGTGAGCTTCACTTGGATATCATCGTTGATCGTCTGCGTCGTGAATTCAAGGTTGAATGTAATCAGGGTAAACCTCAGGTTACTTATAAAGAAGCTATCACTAAATCTGTTGAACTTCGCGAAGTTTATAAGAAACAGTCTGGTGGTCGTGGTAAGTTTGCTGATATCATCGTTCGTATCGAACCGGCTGACGAAAGTTTCGAAGGAACACTTCAGTTTATTGATGAAGTAAAGGGTGGTAACATTCCTAAGGAATTTATTCCTTCAGTACAGAAAGGTTTCGAAAAAGCAATGAAGAACGGTATTCTTGCCGGTTATCCGTTGGATAAGCTGAAAGTTACATTGATCGATGGTTCATTCCATCCGGTTGACTCTGACCAGTTGTCATTCGAAATCTGTGCTATCCAGGCATTCAAGAGCGCATCAGAAAAGGCAGGTCCTGCTTTGATGGAGCCAATCATGCAGATGGAAGTTGTTACTCCGGAAGAAAGCATGGGTGATGTTATCGGTGACTTGAACAAACGTCGTGGACAGGTAGAAGGTATGGAAACAAGCCGTACTGGTGCACGTGTTGTAAAAGCTAAAGTGCCTTTGGCTGAAACATTCGGTTATGTTACTGCACTGCGTACTATCACTTCAGGTCGTGCAACATCTTCAATGCAGTTCTCTCACTATGCTCAGGTATCTTCTTCTATTGCTAAGCAGGTACTGACAGAAGTACAGGGTCGTGCTGATTTGATCAAATAATTTAGAAACATATATAACAATATGAGCCAAAAGATCAGAATTAAATTAAAGTCTTACGATTATTCTCTGGTAGACAAGTCTGCCGAGAAGATCGTGAAGACGGTAAAGGCTACAGGTGCTGTTGTTAGCGGACCGATTCCTCTGCCTACACACAAACGTATCTTTACTGTGAACCGCTCTACTTTCGTTAATAAGAAATCTCGTGAGCAGTTCGAACTGTCATCTTACAAAAGATTGATAGACATTTACAGCTCAACTGCAAAAACAGTTGACGCCTTGATGAAGCTGGAATTACCCAGCGGTGTTGAAGTAGAAATTAAAGTGTGAGTTATTTAAAAATTAAGTGAAATGCCAGGATTATTAGGAAAAAA
>ERZ856578.88-NODE-88-length-161180-cov-16.348659_pt1 | contig 161180 bp, 121 predicted proteins | sample MGYA00514384_ERZ856578 | MGnify/ENA primary metagenome ERZ856578 (study PRJEB29103, sample SAMN06111958) | human gut metagenome | biome: human gut; feature: ankylosing spondylitis patient; material: healthy_person | host: Homo sapiens | place: China:Hangzhou... | reverse complement strand
TTCCCTACCCGGGTAGCCCGTTTACGGGCCGCAAGTAACAGAAATGCCGATGCCAGATTCGCTATGCGCCTGTTAGGGCGCTGCTGGTAACAGAGCCTTACAGGCGCATATGAAGAACCACCGGCTAGGCCGGTGGGTTCTTTTTTGTTTGGTGTTGAGTTGATTGGTTATACGGGGAAGATTGGGGAGGCTGCACGCAGGGAGTCCCGTTGTATGGCGGGGAGAGGAAGCCGTAGCGGAATATGTATCGTGCGTGATTGGGGCGTGCTGGCCTGTAAGGGGGGAGGCGTTAGGATGATTTCCTCATCGGTAATGGCAAACGCGCGTGCGGGTGAAAAGGGATGAAGGAAGAGGGGGAAAATGCTTTGATTGGGTAGGAGTGGATGGAGTGAGCGTTTCGGAAGGACGTGGCGAGTGGCTGAGAGAAAAAATCCGTTTATTGGCTTTTTTGCAGTAAGAGAAGCTGGGGGCTGAAGCAGGGGAGAGAGCGTTGGTGTGGAGGTTCTCTCCCCTGTCAGGTTATTGCCGTTGTTTTTCTGGCAGGGCAGCAATGATGACGCCCAAGAACGTGAGCCCGACGCCGAGGGTTTGAGCCAGCGTGAGGCGTTCCCCGAGGATGGTAAAGGCGAAGATAAGGGTGAATACGGGGATGAGGTTGCCGAAGAGGGCGACGATGCCCGCTTCAAGATGCTTGAGCGCGAAGTTGAAGCTCAGATACACGAGGAAACCCACGCCGAGGCCCATATAGAGCAGGCCGCCGATTGCGGGCATGGTGACGTTGACGGGCATGGGCGTCGTAAACACGAAAGGCAGGAATACGATGGTCCCGCCGAGCGCTTGAATGGCTGAGATGCTCAGGAAGGAGTAACGCCGTGAAATGAAGCGCACGCACACGGCGTAGCCAGTCGCGGACAGGACGGCACCGACCATCAGCAGGTTGCCGAGAATGGGATTGGACGCCTGATCCGAGCTTTCGGCGGCGAGGGAGGCCCCGGCGACGCCCGCCACGGCAAGCAGCATGGCGATAATGGTCTTCTTGGTCAGCTTTTCGCCGAGGAACAGCCATGCGGCCACGGCGGTGCAAAGGGGGAAACAGGCCGCGATGACGCCGCCCTGCGATGCCGTGGTGTAGGTCATGGCGAAGGTTTCGCAGAGGAAGAACAGGCAGGGCTCGAACAGGACCATCGCCAGCAGGTATTTCCAGTCGCCCTTTTGATAGGGGATATGGCTCCACAGGCGGTACAGCGCCAGATAGATGACCCCGGCGAACGCCACGCGGGCAAAAACCACCTGCATGGCGGTGAACGACTCGAACGCGTATTTCATGGCGATCATGCCGCCGCCCCACGTTGCATAGCTCAGGATCAGCAACGCCATCAGCACGTTCTTGGATACGGTCATGGTTCTCTCCTCAAAGTGCCCGCCGGTTGTGAAAGAACGGGCTATCATGATGTTTCCACGGACTTTAGATGGTTGTGCCCGACAAATCTGATGCAGATGCGACACTTTTGCAAAAACGGGGAGATGAAAAGAATGGGGGCGGAAAGGGGGAAAACGCAAAACGCGGCGGTCTTGTTCAGAAAAAACCGTGAAGGCTAGTGGCCTTCACGGTTTGTGCATATACGGTACGTTGAGGATAATCAGGCCATGCGTTCGCGGAGTTTGCGGCGTTCGCGGTCGATTTGTTCGTCCGTGGCTCCGAAGTCGCGCATCAGGTGTTCGGTCATGGCGACGGCGACTTCACGTTCGCCGGAGAAGACGGCTGATACGCCCTCGGACTTGAGGTTTTCCGCCACGCGCAGATAGGTGGTGTGGACGAGGATGCGCAGGTTGGGATTGATGGCGCGGGCGACTTCCACGATTTCCCCGGCCGGGGCGCTCGACGAGGAAATGATGAGCCCCTCGGCCTCTTCCGCGCCCGCATGGAGCAGGACTTCGCGTTGTGTGGCGTCGCCGTAGATGATCTTCTCGCCGAGCGCGCTGACCTGCCGCACGGTATCGATGTTCATTTCCACGACCACCACGTCGAGGTTGTTGTCGCGGAGGATGCCCGTGAGCTGCTTGCCTACGGGGCCATACCCTACAACAATGATGCGCTGTGCGCCTTCAGGGTGGGAAAGCTCGTTTTCATCGAGGCGGGGGAGCCCGATGCCTTTGGATTCCAGCCAATGGGCCGCCCCGTTGATGCGCCGGTAGAGCAGGGGGTTGAGGGTGATGGAAACGATCGCGGTCACGATGATCGCGCTGGAAGCTTCCTTGGGCAGTACGCCGAAGCTCACGCCCATCGCGGCGAGGATGAAGGAAAATTCGCCGATCTGCGCCAGTGCGACTGCGACGGAAAGGGCCATGCGCAAAGGCTTGCCGAAGAGCTTGACCACAATGAAGGCGGCCAGGGGTTTGCCGATGAGGACGATTCCGAGCGTGGCGAGGATGAGGGGCCAGTCGCTGATGAGCGAGGCGGGGTTGAACAGCATCCCCACGGAAACGAAGAAGAGGACGGCGAAGGCGTCGCGCATGGGCAGGGCCTCTGCGGCCGCCTGCGAGCTGAATTCGGACTGGCCGACGACCATGCCGCTGAGGAAGGCGCCAAGGGCCATGGAGGCGCCGAAGAAGTTGGCCGCGCCCACGGCCACGCCGAGGGCCAGGACAAGGACGGAGAGGGTAAACAGATCCCGGGTTCCGGTGCGGGCCACATAGGCAAGGAGCTTGGGGATGATCCGCTGGCCGACCACCAGCGCGAAGACCACGAGCGCCCCGAGTTTCAGTGTCGTAACGGCAAGGACGTGCCAGACGCTTTCGGACTGTTCGTTGCCGCCCACGATGGCGGGCAAAAGCACCAGCAGAAGGATGGTGAAGAGATCTTCCACCACCAGCCAGCCGAGGGCCACGTGGCCCGTTGTGGTGTGCAGCGCTTTGTTGTCGGAGAGGACGCGGGTCAGGACGACCGTACTGGCGACGGAGATGGCCATGCCGAAAACCGCCCCGGCGGCCCATGACCAGCCGAAACCGTGCGAGACGACCATGCCGAGCAAGGTTGCCGCCCCGATCTGGGCGGCCGCACCGGGCAGGACGATACGCTGGACGGCCAGCAGGTCTTTAAGATGGAAGTGGAGGCCCACGCCGAACATGAGCAGGATGATGCCGATTTCCGCGCATTGGGAAGCCGTGTCCGCATCGGCGACGAAACCGGGGGAATAGGGGCCTACAATAATGCCTGCCAACAGGTAACCCACAATGGGGGACATGCGTAGTTTCTGGGTGATGAATCCGAGCACGAGGGCTGCGCTCAGGCCACCGGCAAGCGTCAGGATGAGATCGACGTTATGCAGCATAGAGTCCTTTGCATGTGCGGTTGTCCGTTCACGTATTCATGATTGCGTTCTTTTTCAGAAAGAATGCCGAAACGGGGAACGAATATCAAGGGGATGGCTTTGCCCGTTTCATGATTACCTTCCAACGCCGCCATAAGGCCGGAACTGGCCGTTTGAAAGAGGTGCTTGCTCCTCTTCACGATGCGTCGGGGCGGAAGGGGGCTTGCGGCGCGGAGCGGCTGCCCATACGGGAGAGGCCCCGAAAGAGGGGAATGGATTATCCTGCGTTTTTTTTCGATCGGAGTAAAGGTTTTGGGAAAAATTTTGATGTCGGATGCTCGTGCCGTTTTTGCAAAAAAGATACTTTTAAAGAAAAAAACGGCGTTGATATGATACTTTTTATAGCCTTTTCCCCTGTTTTTTCGAGAAAAGCGCTCCTGTAGGGATTGTCTGTGAAAAATATCGTTAACAAAAGAGAAAGGAGGAATTTCTGTTGAATAAAAAAATGAAAAGGACTATCCTTTTTTGAAAGAAAAGTTCTTGCAAAAAGCGTACTGGTTCTGGGAGTGTATCCCGGCTTTCGCAAGTCCCCGACCCATCGGAATGTCATGAAAACCAAGCTCGACGAAACCAATCTGGCAATTATCAAGGCGCTGCGTAATGGCCGCGCCTCTTTTCGAGACATCGCCGCGGATCTGGGGCTCTCCGAAGTGACTGTCCGTACCCGCGCAGCCCGGCTCATCGAAGACGGCGTGCTGGACATCTGCGGTCAGGTCGATGTGGAAAAGCTTCCCGGACACACGCTGGCGCTGGTGGCGATCAAGCTGCGTTCCCCGGATCTTGTGGGCGAGGGCGAAGTGTTCTCCCACTTGCGGGGCGTGGTTTCCGTGGCTGTCCTGACGGGGCGGCACGACCTTATCCTGACCGTGCTGCTCAATGAGGAGTTCGGCCTGCTGGATTTCTACACCAACGAGTTCTCCAAGTGTCACGACAGGGTGTCTTCCATCGAAACCTTTATCGTCTATAAGGGATTCAGCCTGAAGGTGCCCTATATTCTGTAGCCGCCCCGGCGGTCTGCGGAGTTTTTCGAGTCGGCGGGGCGTCCCGTCGGCTTTCTGGCGTCGCACAGGCGGCGCGGGATTTCGCACAAACAGGGACTGTTAAACGGAGTCATTCATGTTGCATCAAACGGCATTACACGCAACGCATGAGGCCCTCGGCGCCACGCTGGTTGATTTCGGCGGTTGGGATATGCCGCTCTGGTATCCCACCGGCGCGGTGAAGGAACATCTCGCCGTCATCCAGCACGCCGGACTGTTCGATATCGGGCATATGGCCGGGCTCATGGTTTCCGGCCCCGACGCGCTGGAAGCGCTTCAGTGGGCCTTTACCAAGGATTTGTCCTTGTCCGGTCCGCGTGCCGCTTACGGCGCGTTCCTCGATGCGTCCGGCGGCGTGGTGGATGACGCCATCGTATACCCCCTGAGCGAAGGCCGTTACTTTGTGGTGCTCAATGTGGGCAAGGGCGAACGCATTGCCGAATCGCTCAGCGCATGGGCCGTTTCCGAAGGCAAGAGCGTAACGATCCGCGATCTCGCCGGGACGTACGGCAAGCTTGACCTTCAGGGCCCGGCTACGGTCCGCGTCATGACCAAGCTTCTCAAGGACCCCGAGGCCGTGTTCGACAAATTGCCCTATTTCTCCTTCAAGGGCGACATCGAACTTGCCAACAGCGATATTTTCCTTGCCGACGGTACGCCGATCTTCCTGTCCCGTACGGGGTATACCGGCGAGCAGGGCTTTGAAATCTTCGTTCCCTACGACAAGATCGTGGATATTTGGAACCGGATTCTCGAAGCCGGGAAGGACGAAGGCGTCATCCCCTGCGGTCTGGCCGCCCGCGACTCCGTGCGCGCCGGGGCTGTGCTCCCGCTTTCGCAACAGGACATAGGCCCGTGGGCGTTCGTGAACAACCCGTGGCCCTTCACCCTGCCCAAGGATGAAAACGGCAATTGGACCAAGAATTTCTTTGGCCGTTCCGCCCTTGAGGAAGCGCTCGCTTCCGGCAATGTCACGTATACCTACGCCTACTGCGGCTTTGACCCCCGCAAGGTGACGTCTCCCGATCACGACACGCATCCGCAGGTCCTGCTGGATGGCGAGGTCATCGGCGACGTGCTCACCTGCGTGGCGGACGTGTCCATCGGGCGCGTCGACGGCGTGATCACGAGCGTCGCCAGCCCCGAAAAGCCGGAAGGTTTTGCGCCCAAAGGCCTTGTCTGCGGCTTTGTCCGCGTGAACCGCCCGCTGGAGAACGGCACCAAGCTTACGCTCGCCGACCCGCGCCGTAAGATTCAGGTCGAGACCGTGACCGATATCCGTCCCGCCCGCACCGCCCGCAAGAAGCTGGGAAGTCTGTAGAGATTTGAGAACCGGGGAGGGGAGAAGGAAGCCCTTCTTCGGAAGGGTTCCTTCTCCCCTCCCCGGACCCCGCCCCTCATCCTCCTAGGACTTTTGCAATGGGGGTGGGGGATGAGTGAAATTTGTTGAAAAACGAAAAGAGAACTCCTGACGTGCTCGGGGCCGTCCGTATCCGTTCCGGTTGAAACAGTGTTTCGACAGGAGCGGATACGGACGGTTTCGAGGGGGTCTGGGGGGAATGATTCCCCCCGGGCGGCTCCCGGCCGCCGGAGGCATTCCATAAAAAACAACCGCACGAGAGGAACACGATCATGTCCAACATTCCCGCCGAACTGCGTTACTCGGAAGATCACGAATGGATCAGCACCTCCGCCCCGTGGAAGATCGGCGTGAGCGATTACGCCCAGAACGCCCTCGGCGACCTCACCTATGTGGAACTGCCTTCCGTGGGCGACACCTTTGAGAAGGGTCAGGAGTTCGGCACGCTCGAATCCACCAAGTCCGTGAGCCCTCTGTTCATGCCCGTCGCGGGCACCGTCAAGGCCGTCAACGAAGCGCTGGTGGATGCCCCTGAAAAAGTGAATCAGGATCCCTACGGCGAAGGCTGGCTCATCGAAATCGAATCCGCCGAGGGCGTGAGCGAACTGCTGGATGCCGCGGCATACAAGGCGCATCTGGAGACCCTGTAATGCATCGTTATTTCCCCCACACCGCGGAAGACGAAGCGCAGATGCTCGGCGTCGTCGGCGCCGACAGGGTGGAGGACCTTTTTGCCTCCATCCCGGCGGATTGCCGCCACGAAGGCGCGCTTCCTCTGACCGCCATGACGGAGTGGGAACTGACGGCGCAGGCTGAAGCGCTGGCCGCTTCCATGCCCGCGGCCGGTTCCGCGTGGATCGGCGCGGGAAGCTACCAGCACTACATCCCCGCCGTTGTCCCGGCCCTTGCCGGCCGTTCCGAATTTTACACCGCCTACACGCCGTACCAGCCGGAAATCAGCCAGGGTACGCTGCAGGGCATCTTTGAATTCCAGACGCTCATCGCCCGTCTGCTCGGCATGGAAGTGGCCAACGCCTCCATGTACGACGGCGCGACCGCGCTGGCCGAAGGTGCGCTGATGGCCTGCCGCCTGACCAAGCGCAACGCCGTGGCGGTTTCGCAGGCCCTGCATCCTCATTACCGCACGGTGCTGGACACGTACTGCAACGCCAACGGCATTGAAGTGCGCGACCTTACGATGACCGAAGAGGGAGGCACCAGCCTTGAGCACCTCAAGGACGATGCGGAACTCGCCGCGCTGATCGTGCAGTCCCCCAACGTCTTCGGCGTGGTCGAACACCTTGCCGAACAGGCCGAATGGATCCATGCCCGCAAGGGGTTGTTGATCACCGGCTTTACCGAAGCGATGGCCTATGGCCTGCTGGCCACCCCCGGCAGCCAAGGCGCGGATATCGTGTGCGGCGAAGGGCAGAGCTTCGGCCTGTCCCAGGCGTTCGGCGGCCCTTATCTGGGGCTTATGGCGACCCGCAAGGCCTTCGTCCGCAACCTGCCGGGCCGTCTCGTGGGCCAGACCGTGGACAACAAGGGCAAGCGCGCCTTCGTGCTCACCCTGTCCACCCGCGAGCAGCACATCCGCCGCGAAAAGGCCGTGTCCAACATCTGCTCCAACGCCGGGCTGTGCGCCATGACCTGCGCCATGTACCTTGCGAGCATGGGCGGCACGGGCCTCCGCCATATGGCCCAGCTTAACCGCGACAAGGCCGAATACCTCAAGGCCGGCCTCGCCAAGCTTGGTTTCCGCCCCGTGTATTCCGGCCAGACCTTCAATGAGTTCGTGATGGCCGCTCCCGCTGGTTTCGACGCCAAGTGGAAGCGCCTCCTTGAAGAAAAGAAGATCATGTTCGGCATGGATCTGTCCAAGTGGTACCCGCTTGCCGACAGCTACCTCTTCTGTGTTACGGAAACCCGGAGCCGCGCCGACATCGACGCCATCCTGAAGGAGATCGCCTGATGAGCAATCAGTCTTGGCCCGGGGTGTCGAGTCTCGTACTGAACGAGCCCCTGCTGTGGGAAAAAGGCCGCCCCGGACGCGTGGGCGTGAGCCTGCCCGAATCGGACGTGCCCGCCGCCCCCTATGAGGCGGAAGGCATGGTGCGGACGGATCTGAATCTGCCCGACCTGGCTGAGCTGGATGTGGTGCGCCACTACACGCGCCTTTCCACGTGGAACTTCGGTGTGGACACGGGCATGTATCCGCTCGGTTCCTGCACCATGAAATACAACCCCAAGATCAACGAAAAGATCGCCGCGCTGCCCGGCTTTGCCGGTGCGCATCCGCTGTTCCCCTCCGAATATTCGCAGGGCGCTCTGCGGGTGCTGTACGAAACCGAGCAGATGCTGTGCGCCGTGACCGGCCTTGAGGCGTGCAGCCTCCAGCCTTCCGCCGGTGCGCACGGCGAACTGACCGGCATCATGCTCATTCAGGCATGGCACCGGGCGCAGGGCAACACGCGCACCAAGATGCTCATCCCCGACACCGCGCACGGCACCAATCCGGCCAGCGCCGCCCTGTGCGGCTTCTCGTCGGTAAAGGTTCCGCTCGGCCCCGACGGCATCCTGACCGTTGAGGACGTGGCCGCCCTGATGGATGACGACTGCGCCGGGATCATGATCACGAACCCGAACACGCTTGGCCTGTTCGAGTCCAACATCAAGGAAATCGCCGAACTCGTGCACGCCCGCGGCGGCCTTGTCTACGGCGACGGTGCGAACCTGAACGCGATCATGGGCTATGCCCACATGGGCCATATCGGGATCGACGTCATGCACATGAACCTGCACAAGACGTTCTCCACCCCGCACGGCGGCGGCGGCCCCGGCTCCGGCGCGATCTGCGTGAGCAAGACGCTTGTGCCGTTCCTGCCCGGCCCCCGTTTGGTCGAAACCGACGGCAAGCTCGACTGGGTGGACAACTCCGTCGACGCCGGAGGGCAGTCCATCGGCCGTATGCATCCCTTCTGGGGGCAGTTCGGCGTGGTCTTGCGCGCGTGGGCCTACATGAAGACCCTCGGCCCGGATCTGAAGCGTGCCAGCGAGCTGGCCGTGCTCAACGCGAACTATATCAAGTTCAGCCTCAAGGATCTGTACGATCTGCCCTTCCCGCAGCCTTCCCTGCACGAATGCGTGTTCACGGACAAGAAGCAGGAAGAGTTCGGGGTCAGCACGATGGACATCGCCAAGCGCCTGATCGACTGCGGCATCCATCCGCCGACGATCTACTTCCCGCTGGTGGTGCACGGCGCGATCATGATCGAGCCCACCGAATCGGAAAATCTCGAGGATCTGGATGCGTTCATCGAGGCCATGCGTTCCATCGCGGAATTGGCCGAGACCGATGCCGACCTGTTGCATGCCTCTCCGACCCGGACTAAAGTGGGTCGCGTCGATGAAGTCGGCGCAGCCCGCAAGCCCGTTCTGACGGGCGATATGTAAACGAGAAACAGCCAAGGAGAGGGGAAGGGATCCGCAAAGAACGCTTTGCCGCCGTCGTCAGGATTACGGGCGACGCCCGACGGTTCGCTGTCGGGGATTCCTTCTCCTTTCTTTGCCGTTTTCTCGGCCCTTTGGGACTTTCATAATGGGACTGCGCCATTATGAAAGTTTTTTTATGGAGTTCCGCATGTATTGGATCGTGAATCATTCCCTCGACCCGACATTCAACCTCGCGCTTGAGGAATATTTCTTGGGCCGGATCGAACCCGGCCATCCCGGTTACGCCATCCTGTGGCAGAACAGCCCGGCCATCGTGGTGGGGCGGTTCCAGAACACCCGTCAGGAAGTGAACGCCGATTTCGTGCGCGAACGCGGGATCAGCGTGGTGCGCCGGATGACGGGCGGAGGCGCGGTCTATCACGACGCCGGGACGCTCAACTATACCTTCATCCATCATCTGGACAAGGAAGGAGCCCTGCCCGCCTTCAGCGAAGCCGGAAAACCCATCGCCGAGGCGCTGCAAAAGCTCGGGTTGCCCGTGACTTTTTCCGGGCGCAACGATCTGATGCTGGACGGCCTGAAAGTGGCGGGCGTGGCGCACTGCCGCCGGGGGATGCGTTATCTGCATCACGGCTGTATTCTGGTAAACAGCGACCTCGATGTACTGTCTCAGGCGCTCAATGTGGATCCGGCCAAGTACAAGTCAAAGGGCGTGGCCTCTGTCCGCAGCCGCGTGGGGAATCTGGCTGAGTATCTGGCCGTGCATTCTCCGGATCTGCCGCCGCTGACGGTGCAGCGCGTGCGCGATGCGATCATGGAGCACCGTTCCGGGGATGAATACCGGATGAACGCGGCGGATTTCGTCGCCATCACCCGTCTGCGGGACGCCAAATACTCGACGTGGGATTGGACGTACGGCGCGTCGCCTCCGTTCACGGAGCGCAAGGCGCAGCGGTTCCCTTGGGGCAAGGTGGAGGTTTCCTACGACATCCGGCAGGGCAGAGTGGTCGAGTGTCATTTTTACGGCGATTTCTTCATGGCCGGGCCGGGCAAGAGCCTGACCGACGAGGTGAGCAGTTGCGAGATCTATGATCTGGAAGAGGCCATGCGCGGCGTTCCCTACACGAATGAGGCCCTTTCGCCCGTGCTTGACCGTTTTCCGTTGCATCTGCTGTTCAGCGGCTGTGACCCGGATGAGCTGAAAGCCTTTCTATTGCCGGGTAGATAGAGTAGGTTGGAAATATTGGGGAAGGGAGGGGAAACTTTTCTTCAGAAAAGTTTCCCCTCCCTTCCCCAAACCCCATCCCTCCCTTTCCAAAGACTTTCGTGTTTATTGAATCCCTGTTCTCAGCTTTCCTTGGAGCAGATCCTCTTTAGAAAAGGGAACCTGCCTCATTCTTTTTCTCCTTTCTTATTCCAGAATATGACAAAAGAGCCTTCCCCCATACGGAGGAAGGCTCTTTTATCCAGTAAAATCGAGAGCGGGGATCCGATAAAGTCGAACGTCTTGGGAGGGAGAGGGGGGAGGTTTGGATGGGGAGAGGGAACCCTTCTCCAGAAGGGTTCCCTCTCCCCATCCAATCTTCTGCTCCTATTTCAACAATCTTCCCAGCGCCTCGTTGACGAGGGCGGGGTTGGCCTTGCCCTTCATCTTGCGCATGACCTGCCCGACGAAGAAGCTGATGAGCTTGGTCTTGCCGCCCTTGTAGGCTTCGGCTTCGGCGGGGTTCTCCGCAATCACTTCGGCGACGGCGGCGTCGATGGCGGAAGTGTCGGACACCTGCACAAGGCCTTTTTCACGGACGTAGGCTTCGGGCATGACGCCGTTGGCGTACAGTTCACTGAAAATATCCTGCGCGATCTTGGCGCTGATGAGGCCGCCGTCGACGATCTTGGCGAGTTCGGCAAGGGCTTCGGGCTTGAGGGCGGAGTCTTTGAGCTCCACGCCGGTCTGGTTGATCTCGCGGAGCATGGGGCCGGTCATATAATTGGCTATCTTGCGCGGCTCGTTGTACAGGGCCACCGCCGCCTCAAAGAGGTCGGCCTGCGCGCGGTCGGATGTGATGATGTCCGCATCCTGCTCGGGAAGCTTCCATTCATCCATGAACCGCCGGCGGCGCTGCGCGGGCAGCTCGGGAAGGCTGGCCTTCCAGCTTTCGAGCTGCTCGTCCGTGATGTGCACGGGCACGAGATCCGGGTCGGGGAAATAGCGGTAGTCGTGGGCCTCTTCCTTGTCGCGCATGGACATGGTGACGCCCTTCACGCTGTCGAACAGGCGGGTTTCCTGAATCACCTTGTCCCCGTCCTCCAGCACGTCCTGCTGGCGGGAAACTTCGTATTCGATGGCCTTCTGCACATGGCGGAACGAGTTCAGGTTCTTGAGCTCGGCGCGGGTGCCGAATTCGGCCGCGCCTTTGGGACGGATGGACACGTTGGCGTCGCAACGGAAGCTGCCTTCCTCCATGTTGCCGTCCGTGATGCCGAGGTAGACCACGATGGCGTGCAGGGCCTTGAGATAGGCCACCGCTTCCTCGGCGCTGCGCATGTCGGGCTCGCTCACGATTTCGATGAGCGGCACGGCGGCGCGGTTGAGGTCGAGATAGCTGTGGTCGCCTTCGTGGATGTTTTTGCCCGCGTCGGTTTCCATGTGGATGCGGGTAATGCCGATGCGCTTGGTCTCGCCGCCGACGTTGATGTCCAGATGCCCGAATTCGCACAGCGGGCGCTCGAACTGCGAAATCTGGTAGTTGTACGGCATGTCGGGGTAGAAGTAGTTCTTACGGGCGAACACCGAATCGTTGTTGATGGTGCAGTCAAGGGCGAGGCCCGCGCGGGTGGCGTACTCCACGGCGGTCTGGTTCAGGACGGGCAGCACGCCCGGCATCCCGGCGCACACCTCGCAGACGTTGGTGTTGGGCTCCACCCCGAACGTCGTGGGGCAGGAGCAGAACAGCTTGGATTTGGTGCAGAGGTGAACATGCACTTCAAGGCCGATGACGGTTTCATAAGCGGACATAGGGCGACTCCGAAAGGCCGAACGATTATTCTATTCAGGCATCAAACACTTTTGTTTTTCAATTCCAGACGCTGGAGACGCCCGGAATTCAAAACGTAAAAGTCTTAGGAGGATAGGGGATGGGGTTTGGGGAAGGGGAAAGGAAGCCCTTCTCCAGAAGGGTTCCTTTCCCCTTCCCCGATTCCTCACGCTTCCTCTATTTTCCATACAGCTCAGGGTTCAACGTGGGGTCGTTGTACATCTTGAACTGGAAATACAGCTTGGGGGTCTTGGCCCCCTCGACGAACTCGGTGACGAGATGCTTGACGGCAAGGCTGAGGTCGGCGCGCTGCTCCTTGAGGACCGCGAGCTTCTTTTCGCAGGAGGCGATGTGCTCGGGCGTCACGTCGGTGCGCCGGACCTGTTCGTCCATGTGCCAGATCTTGAGGCTGAGGATGGAAAGGCGGTCGATGGCCATGCCGAGGGATTCCGTATTGATGTGCGGCGCGGGCGAGGCCGGGAGCAGCGGGGAGAGCAGGGCCACGAGGCAGGCGTCCACGCGCTCTATGCGGTCGTTGCGCTCCTGGTTGAGCCTGTCGATGCGGTACTTGCAGTCGGCGATGACATCGGGCGTCACGTCGCGGCGGCGGGCCGTGTCCTCAATGTGCCAGAGCCGGAAATTCCGCAGGTGCTGCGCGCGGACGAGGGCAAGGAGCGTCTCGGGGGAGGCGTCGGGGGCGACGTCGTCGGCCTCGGGTTCCTGGCTGTGCCAGAGGGCCGTGGCTTCGTTTTGGGCGTCGAAACAGGCATCCAGAAGCGTGAACAGTTGCGTGGGTGTGGTCATGGCTATTCCTGATTGGCGTTGGAGATGGTGGCGTCAAAGAATTTGCCGACGCCGTAGTCGCCGCGGCGGAAAAATTTTTCCGGGCCGGGGCCGACGATCTGGAGTTCGGGATGGGAGCGCTGCATGTCCAGCGCGATGCGCATTTCCTTGGTGCACCCGGTGGAGAAGGTGGCGTCCTTGCCGGACCAGACGGGCGGGACCTTGAGCCCCATGAGCCCGAAGCTGGCCTCGATGTCCTCCATGCTCTGGAAGCGCCAGATGTTGATGAGGCCGCTGCGCTGCACCTGCTCCCACATGAACATGAGATCGTCCCCGTCCATGCCGGGCTCGAAATATTCCGCCGGGTTGATGATGAAGACCTGATCAAGCCGCTCCCGCAGCGACCGGACGAACGTGTCCGCCACCTTGATCGCCGTCGCGGTCTGGCCGGGGATGCTGCCGATGATGCAGCTGTAGAACATCACGGCCTTGCCGCTGTCCTTGGAGGCACGCATACTCTTGATGATGGTCCGGGCCTTGGCCGTGAGCGCCTGTTCGCTGAACTTGCGGATGCCGGGCGCATGGGGCTTGAGCTGCATACGCACTTCGCCGCGATCTTCCCAGAAGCAGAAGACGTCGCGGGTGAAGAGGTGGCTCGTGCCGAGGAGCACATCGCGGTTGCAGCGTCCGCGGGCGATGATGGCGTCGCTCTCTTTCCAGGCGCGGGCGAAGGTGACCGAGGTGCGGTACAGGTTGAGCCGCTCGCCCGTGCCATCCGAAATGATGAGCAGGCGGTTTTCCCGCAGGCGGCGGAGCAGTTCGTTCTTGGATGCGGCCGGAGCCTTGAATATATGGGATTCGGGCAGATTGTCCACCAGCAGGGGATCGCGGTCCACGTCCCACACGGTCGGGGCGTAGTAGACCGGCGCTTCCTTGAGCGTCAGGATGACCTTGTGCCCGAGCCGCAGCAGCGTCTGGATGATCCGCAGATCAAGGGCAAGGCCGCCCTCCATCGCGCAGATGTAGAGGAACGTGCGCGGCGGGCCGGGGAAAAGCTCCTCCACCTGCGGGATGAAGGCTTCGGAACCGGTAAAGATGTCCGGGAGTTCGCATTTGCCGCTTTCCGCCGCCGCGCAGTTGTGGATGAGCTGGGTGAGGGTATGGTGCGAGCGCCCGGCAAGGTGGAAGAGGCGGGCCAGCTCAGCCAGATCCAGCGCGCGGCGCAGATCGGGGATGCCCTCGGCGCTCAGGCCGTCGGGCAGGCGTCCGAGGGCCTTCTGCAGGGTCTGCGAACGGAGGAAGGAGGCGAGCGTTTCGTTGTAGAACAGGCGCTCGTTCAGCCACGGATCGCCCGCGTCGAAATGGCTGATGAGCGTGGTGACCAGCCGCTTGACGAGGCGGGAGGGCAGGATATTGCCGAGCGCGAGGCAACCCCGGAAACGGTGGCGGCAATAGTTGATCATGTCGCGGCGCTTCTGGCGGTCCTTTTCGTAGCGGACGACCCGGATGATGGAGCGCCATGCCGCGATATACTGGCTGCGCACGCGGGGCGGAAAACTGCGGAGGTGGAAGGAGGCCGCCAATTCCCGGAAGGTGGCGTCGGAACACGGCGCGTACACCTGCCGTTCGTCCATGGCGACCATGAAGCGGAGCTGCTCCGGGCTGGCGACGCCGCTGGGGTTGATGCCGTGTTCGATGTTGTTTTCCGCGCAAAAGCTGTAGAACCACGCATCGAAGCCGGGATGGTCGCCGAGCCGGAGATCGCTGACCTGCCCGATGTCGGGAAGCCTGTTCATACGTGCTCCGGGGCGGACGTCCCGTCCGTCTGGATAAAGCCGCGTTCACGCAGCCGCTGGAAATAGGTGCCGGATGAGCAGGAAAGGACCCGCAGCCCGGCATCGAGGCTTTGCACCCGTATGACGTCGCCGCCGCACAGGGGGATGCCCTCCTGCCCGTCCACGGTCAGGAACGCGTCGGGCGCGGCGGCGTCGGTTTCGAGGCGGATGCGGGAGTCCGCGGGCAGGACGATGGGCGGGAAGCTCTTGAAGAAGGGCGAAATGGGCGTCAGGGTGAGGGCCTGCACCTTGGGATGCACCAGCGGCCCGTGGGCGGACAGGGCATACGCCGAGGAGCCGAGGGGCGTGGAGACGATCACCCCGTCGGAGCGCACGACGCCCATGTCTTCGCCGTCCACGAACACATGGACGGGCAGCACGCGGGCGATGGCGCCGCGCCCGACCACCACGTCGTTGGCGGCGTGCCCGCTGGCGATGGGCGTCCCGCCACGCAGGAGCTCCCACGCGAGCAGGAGGCAGGTGCGCGTGATCATCTTTCCGGCGAGGAGGCGTTCCAGCGCGGGTTCCCAGCCGATGGCGGAGAGTTCGGTCAGAAAGCCGACCTGACCGAAATTGATGCCGAGAAGCGGAATGTCCAGCCCGGCAAGCTTGCGGCCCACGCCGACGAAGGTTCCGTCGCCGCCGAGGATCAGGATTGCGTCGGAGGTGCGGGCCCTGCCGACGAGTTTTTCGGAAGGGCAGTCGGCGGGAAGGGCGGAACAAGCCACACCGTGGGCTTCGAGCCACTGGCTGACGGCTGCTGCGGTGGCTTCGGCGGCGGCGTGCCGGGCCTTGGTGACGAGAAGTATGGAGGTGACGGAGTGCATCTGCTTTCAGTAGTAGAATCCCTGTGATTCTTCAATAGCAAACTTGGGAGCCCGGTACCGCCGCCGTATCGTTTCGGCGGGTTGGGGAATGCCGCACGGCCCGCATGGAGTTGTCAGCGGGGGCTGTTTCGCTTATATCTCAAAGTTCGCCGCAAGCGGGTTGCAGAACGGGAATCAGGGATTATCTGTGCTTGTAGCCATGCGGTTCGAAGGAGCGTCTTATGGACAAAGCCCTGCAAATGATTTCCCAACATGCGGAAGACGGCGCGAAACTGCGCCGCGATTTTTTTGCCGTCCACGGGGGCAAGGTGGCCGAGGCCGCCCGGCGCATGGCCGTCGCCGTGGCGCGCGGAGGCAAGATTTTGCTGGCGGGCAACGGCGGGAGCGCGGCGGATGCCCAGCACTGGGCCGCGGAGTTCGTCAACCGGTTCCTGATGGACCGGCCGCCGCTTCCGGCCATCGCGCTGACGACCGATTCTTCCGTGCTGACGTCCATCGGCAACGATTTCGGTTACGATCTCGTCTTCACCAAGCAGGTGCAGGCGCTCGGGCGTCCCGGCGACGTGTTCGTCGGCATTTCCACCTCGGGCAACAGCGCCAACGTCATCGGCGCGTTGCAGGCGGCCCGCAAGCAAAGCCTGTTCACCATCGGCCTGACCGGGGACGGGGGAGGGCGCATGGCTCCGCTGTGCGACATCCTGCTTGCGGTGGGGCATCCGTCCACGCCGCTCGTGCAGGAGACGCACGCCGCCATCGGGCATATGCTCTGCGCGCTGACGGACTACTATCTTTTCGAAAATGTGATGGCCATCAAGCCCATGCTTGACTGAATACGTTTACAGGAGAAGCGTCATGCCCATGTTTGAATACCGTTGCACGCGCTGCGGTCATGAATTTGAAGAACTTGTTTTCGGCGACGAAAATCCGGTATGCCCGGCCTGCCGCGCCGAAGCCACGGAAAAGCTCATCTCCAAGCCGTGCCGCCATTGCGAAGGCGGAAGCCTCGGCGATTTCGGCGCGCCCTCCGCGCCGTCTTCCGGGGGCGGATGCGCCGGTTGTTCCGGCGGCAACTGCGCGAGCTGCCACTAAATTTCCTAAAACCGGGGAGGCGCGCTCCAAAAGGCGCCCCTTCCCCGGATTCCTCTTTCCCGAACATTTGTGGGGGGGCGGCTCCGGTACGGCGGCGTCCCTCAAAAAGGCACCGTGTTCACCAGCCAAGGATCGTTATGGAAAAACTCGTTATCGCCACCCGTGGCAGCCGTCTGGCCCTCTGGCAGGCGAACCATGTGAAGGACAGCCTCGAAGCCGTACATCCCGGCCTTGCGGTGGAACTGAACATCATCAAGACCAAGGGCGACATCATCCTTGACGTGCCGCTGGCCAAGGTCGGCGGCAAAGGGCTGTTCGTGAAGGAAATTGAGGAAGCGCTCCTTTCCGGCTCGGCGGACATCGCCGTGCACAGCATGAAGGACGTTCCCATGGAGCTTCCCGAGGGCCTCATCCTCGGCATCGTGCCGGAACGCGAGGACCCCACGGACCTGTTCCTTTCGGTGGACTACGATTCGCTGGAAAACCTGCCCGCCGGGGCCGTGGTCGGCACGAGCAGCCTCCGCCGTCAGGCGCAGGTATTGGCCCAGCGGCCGGATCTTGAAGTCGTCTCCCTGCGCGGGAACGTGGACACCCGGCTCCGCAAGCTGACCGAGGGGCAGTTCGCCGCCATCATCATGGCGACGGCGGGCATGAAGCGCCTCGGCCTGTCCGTGCCCAAGGAGTGCCCGCTCGCCCCGCCCGCGTTCATCCCCGCCGTGGGGCAGGGCGCGCTCGGCATCGAATTCCGCGAGGACCGCAAGGATCTCGCCGAAATGCTATCTTTCATGGAACACCGTCCGACCCGCATCTGCGTGGAAGCCGAACGCGGCCTGCTCGCCGGGCTCGACGGCGGCTGTCAGGTTCCCATCGCCGGACATGCGGAAATGCTTGACGACGGCACCTTCGAACTGGAAGGCCTGGTCGGCGAAGTGGACGGCTCGGTGATCATCCGCCGCAAGGTGACGGGCCGCGCCGATGAAGCCCGCGCCGTGGGCTTCGCTTTGGCCCGGTCCCTCGCCGAGGACGGCGGGGCCGAGATCCTCGCCCGGGTGTACGCGCGGTAAGTTTTCCGCCGCCGGGTTGTTCCGGCTGCCGCTCTCTCGCTTTGACTTCCCGGCTTGCGCCGCAAGGAAAGCCGATACCTTTTGAGACGGGCCGCGCTCTTTTCAAGGCGAAAACCTTTGGAAGGGGCGGGCATGGGGAGGGAAGGGACAGTCTTTCTTCAGAAAGGTTTTCTCTCCCCTCCCCGCGGTCTTTTTAATCCATATTTAGGAATATCATGAGTAAAATAAAGTCTCTGCCTGGTCAGCGCCTCTGTTCGAGTCTGCCCCCGGATCGCGTCCCTTGGGAAACGAGCGACGCCATCCCGCGCAACGGACACCGTAAGGTGGCCCCGCAGCCCCGCGCCCTCAAGGCGCTGGAGCTGGCGTTGCACATCCACACGGCAGGGTACAATATTTATCTTTCCGGCGAGTCGAACCTTGGGCGGACCTACATGCTCCGGGAATTTCTCGAGCCCCGCATCCGCAAGGCCCAGACGCCGCCGGACCTGCTTTACGTCAACAATTTCGATGATCCGGATCGTCCCATGCTGTTGTCCGTCCCGGCGGGGCAGGGCAAAAAGCTGCGTTCGGTCCTTTCGCAGGCGCTGGCGGATATCCGCAAGGAACTGCCCGTCCGTCTGGACAACGAGAAGTACGTCAAGAAGCGTTCCGAATTGCAGGATCGTTTTCAGGCCGTGCGTTCCGGGCTCATCAAGCAGATGGACAAGACCGCCGGGAAAGAGGGCTTCAACCTCGATATGGATGAGCAGGGCAGCCTGACCCTGTATCCCCTGGTGGAAGGCAAGCGCCTGAGCGAGGACGAGTACGAACATCTCGATCCCACCTTGCGTCAGGGGCTCAAGCAGAAGGGCGATACCCTCCTGCGGGCCATGTCCGGCATGGTGCGCAAGCTGAATTCCGCCGAGCAGTCCTTCCGCTCGGACGAGAGGACGCTGGAGCAGGAAGTGATCGGCTCGGTGCTGTCCGCCGTGCTGACCCCTGCCGTGGAGCGCATCCTGAAGAACTGCGCCGGGCCGGACGGTGAGCCGGATTCCACTCTGAAAAAGTATTTTGAAGCCCTGCGTCAGGATATTCTGGATCACCCGGAAGGTTTCCTGCCCCGTGAAACGCAGCCCGCGCAGGCCCTGAGCGCCGCGCTGTCCGGCGATGCGCAGCATCCCGAGACGGACACGTACCTCTATGACGTGAACGTGTTTGTGGACAACAGCGGGAACAAGGGCGCCCCCCTGATCATCGAAGACCACCCCACCACCGCCAACCTGCTTGGCTGCGTGGAGCGCGAGTCGGAAATGGGCGCGCTGGTCACGGATTTCACGCTGATCAAGGCCGGATCCCTGCATCGGGCCAACGGCGGTTTCCTTGTCCTGCATCTTGAGGACATTCTCCAGCATCCCGGCGCATGGGAAGGGCTTCTCCGCGCCCTGCGCGCCGGTTCCGCGCGCCTTGAGGAGGCGGGCGACGTGCCGGACGGCGCGGTCCGCACCAAGGGCATCGAGCCGCAGCCGGTCCCCCTGAACCTCAAGGTCGTGCTCATCGGCAACGAGGAGCTGTACGAAGCCCTGCTGACCAATGACGACCGCTTCGCCAAGCTGTTCAAGATCAAGGCGCACATGACCGAGACGGTGGAGCGTACCGCCGCCGACATCCGGTCGTGGCTCATCCGTGTCGCCGGGATCATCGACGAGACGCATCTCCTGCCGTTCAGCCGCACCGCGCTGGCCGGGCTTGTGGATTTCAGTTCCCGCGTGGCCGAGGACCAGCGCAAGCTGTCGCTCAAGTTCCCGCTCATGCGCGACGTGATGATCGAAGCCTCCGCGATGGCCGCCATGAAGCAGTCCGCGCTGGTGGAGGCCGAGCATCTGGAAGAGGCGCTCGAAGCCCGCATGTACCGTGCGAACCTTGTGGAAGAGCTCTACATGGAAGAGTACGACCGCGAGCTCATCAAGGTACGGACGTCGGGTTCCGCCGTCGGGCGGGTCAATGGCCTGTCGGTGTCGTGGTACGGGGATTTCGAGTTCGGCCTGCCGCATCAGATTTCCTGCACAGTGGGCGTCGGGCACGGCGGCATCATCGACCTTGAGCGCGAGGCCGAGCTTGGCGGCCCCATCCACACCAAGGCCATGCTTATCCTCAAGAGCTATCTTGTGGACCAGTTCGCCCGCAACAAGCCGCTTGTGATGACCGGAAGCCTGTGTTTCGAGCAGAATTACGGCGGCATCGAAGGCGATTCCGCCTCGGGCGCGGAGCTGGCGGCGTTGCTGTCGGCGCTTTCCGGCGTGCCGCTCAAATTGTCCCTCGCCATCACCGGCGCGGTGAGCCAGTCCGGCCAGATCATGGCCGTGGGCGGCGTGTCCCGCAAGATCGAGGGCTTTTTCGGCATCTGCTCCCGCCGCGGGCTCACGGGCGAGCAGGGGGTCATCGTCCCCCGTGACAACGTGGATCATCTGATGCTTTCCCCGCGCATCCGCGAAGCCGTGGACACGGGCAAGTTCGGCATCTACCCGGTGGAGCACATCACCGAGGCGCTTGAGCTTCTGACCGGCATTCCCGCCGGGAAGCCCCTCAAGAACGGCGGGTTCACCCGTGATTCCCTTTACGATCTCGTCGATCGCCGTTTGCAGGAGTTCGGCCACAGCGCCGAGCACGCGTATTCGAAGCCGTTGAGGAGAAGGAAGAAGTAGGCGTTGGGATAGCAACGCCATTGGGGGAGGGAAGGGGAAACTTTCTCTAGAAAGTTTCCCCTTCCCTCCCCCAACCCCCCTCCCTTCCCCTTCAAAGATTTTTATGTTTATCGAATCCCTGCTGCCGTTTTTCCTTGTAAAGGGAGGATGGGGCGGGAGGATTCAGGCTGAAAACGCCCGCTGTCCATTGTTTGGAGAGCGGGCGTTTTCTATTGGGGGTGGAAAATAGGGATTAGCGGTTGGTATAATTGAATGCATTCGGGAAGGGGAAGAGGGGAGGCAGGGGAAAGATTTTTTGAAAAACGGTCTGTTACTCTCTGTTCTTCAAGTAGGCGACCGAAACGGCGCTTGCCACGGACATGGCGGCGATAGTGAGGAAGGCGAGGCCGAACGTGTAGTATTCCCCGCAGTAGCCGATGAAGAAGGGGATGCCCCCGGCGGAGATGAGCCCGGCGAGGGGCATGGTCAGCGAGAGCAGGATGGGCTGCTCGTCGGCCGAGAAGCATTGGGCGAAGACCTTGAACAGCGGCGGGAAGACGAAGGCCATTGAAGCCGCCTGCAGGAACACGCCGCAGAGCGCGGGGATGCGGGACACCGAGGCGTCCACGGACATGAGGCACAGGGCCACGGCGTGGAGCAGGAAACAGGCGCTGACGGTACGCTTGGCATTGAAGCGGTCGGCGGCCCATCCGGCGGCAATGACGATGACCGGCATGGCGAGGCGGGATATGGAGAGGCCGAGGTTGGCTTCTTCCGGCCCGAACCCTGCCGCGCTGACGAGGAAGATTTGCAGGATACTGTAGATGGAGAATTCGCCGATCATGGAAACGGCCATCAGCAGCGCCACGATCCAGCTTGCGGGGTTTTTGAGGAGCACCCCGCATCCTTTGAAGGACGGGGCATCGGTGCGTGTGTTGCCGCCGCGTCCCCAGAGCAGGAATGCCCCGGCGGTACAGATCATGAGGACGCCCATGATGGCGAAGACGCCCCGCCAGTCCGTAAACATGAGACCGGCCTGCGCGAGCAGGGGGATCAGGATAAAGCCCGTGTTTGGGGCCAGTTCATGAATGGCGACGGCTTTGCCCCAGTCTTTGGGAAAGACAAGCGAGGAGAGGGTTGCCATGCCCGCCGGAAAATAGAAACCGACACCGAGCCCGAAAGCTATGAAAACAAGCCGCGCCTGACCGAGCGTGTGCACCAGCGGCATCAACAGAAGGATGCCCCCGGCGATGGCCAATGGGATGGTCGCGATCTGCCTTGGTTTGAAGCGCGAGAGGAGAAAACCGGAAGCGGCCAGTGCCGAACTGAATCCGGCGCTTTGCATCAGGAGGAGGCTCGTCGCCTGCGCGTGCCCGATTCCCAGATCTTCCTCAATGGAGACAAGCAAGGGGGTCAGCGTGGAGCGCGACATGTAGTTCAAGAGAAACAGCAGCGCAACAAATCCCGTCCACGGCAGGGCTGTCCGGAACGGCATGGGAATATCTTTCGGGGGCATGAAACACTCCTGACGGTAATCTCATGTACCATAGCCGCATCTTCCCTGAAAGGCCAGACAGCGGATGGAGGCCCCGGCGAAGAGGCTCCCTGAACCCCTCTTGATCTCCCATAAAAGAAAAACCTCCCCTTATATGAAGGAAGGCTCTCTTTCACGGTACAACCGGGAACAGGGATTCGATAAAGTCGAAAATCTTTGAAGGGGAGAGGGAGGGGTTTGGGGAGGGGGAGGGGAAACTTTCTCTAGAAAGTTTCCCCTCCCCCTCCCCAATCTTTACTCAATCCCAATTATGACATCATTGCATCACGCGCCTGTCGATGACGCGGACGGCCTTGCCTTCGGAGCGCGGGATGGAGTGCGGCTCCACAAGGCGAACCTTGGTGGTGACGCCGAGGAATTCCTTGATGCCTTTCTGGATGCGCTGTTCGCGCTGCTGGAGATCCTTGATCGCGTCGGAGAACATCGCGCCGTCGAGCTCGACCTGCACTTCGACGTAGTCGAGGTTGTTCTCGCGGGTGAGGATGAGCTGATAGTGCGGGGAAACGCCCTGCACTTCGAGGAGCAGGCTTTCGATCTGCGAGGGGAAGACGTTCACGCCGCGGATGATCAGCATGTCGTCGCTGCGGCCCGTGATGCGGTTCATGCGCACATGGGTACGGCCACAGGAGCAGGGCGTGTAGTTCAGCGAGGTGATGTCGCGGGTACGGTAACGGACCAGCGGGATGCCCTGCTTGGTCAGCGTGGTGATGACCAGCTCGCCGGTGTTGCCTTCGGGCAGGATTTCGCCGGAGACGGGGTCGATGATCTCGGGAAGGAAATGGTCTTCCCATATGTGCATACCATGTTGCTCTTTGGCGCAGGACTGGGAAACGCCGGGGCCCATGATTTCGGACAGGCCGTAAATGTTCGTCGCGGTGATGCCGAGCTTGTCCTCGATTTCGCGGCGCATTTCCTCGGTCCACGGTTCGGCGCCGAAAACGCCGAGGCGGAGGGGCAGATCCTTGATGTTTATCCCGATTTCGAGGCCCGCGTCATGGAGATGCAGGGCGTAGGACGGCGTACAGCAGAGCACGGTCGCGCCGAAGTCGCGCATGAGCTGGACCTGACGCTTGGTCGAGCCGCCGGACATGGGGATGACGGTCGCGCCGAGGCGTTCCGCGCCGTAGTGTGCGCCGAGGCCGCCGGTGAACAGGCCGTAACCGTAGGAAACCTGCACGATGTCATTGGCGGTGGCTCCGGCCGCGGCCAGAGAGCGGGCGGCGCATTCGGCCCACGTTTCAATATCGCGCTTGGTGTATCCGACCACGGTGGCCTTGCCGGTGGTTCCGCTGGAGGCATGGATGCGCTGGATCATTTCCATCGGGACGGCGAACAGCCCGTAAGGGTAGTTGTTCCGCATGTCCTGCTTCAGGGTGAAGGGAAGGAATTTCAGATCGTCCAGCGACTGCACGTCGGAGGGCTTGATGCCCTTTTCGTCGAAGCTGCGGCGATAGAAGGGAACGTTGGCGTAAACGCGACGGCACAGGTCCTGAAGGCGACTCAGCTGGATTTCCCGAATCTTTTCCCGTGGCATCGTCTCTTTATCTATGTTGAAAATCATACAGTCCTCCAAACGGAATGCGTAAAGTCGAGACACACGAGGATTGCCCCATTTGCCCGGAGCGGTCAAGAGCCGAAAAAGGGGATTTTACCCTGTCCATCAGTGGTTTCCGGGCCCCGAAGGGGGCAGGGCTTTCGTTGCGATCAACCCGAAAATGGAGTATGTCTCGGCGATGGAACAACATAACTCTACTTCTACGGCGTCTCAGGCAACCCCCGCTAACACCCCTGCCCCCAAGGCACAGGCGGCCCGCAAATTTTCCACGGCGTCGGCTTCCGAAAAGACGGCCGCTCTTGTGAAGTGGCTTGAAGAAAGCAAGGCGCGCGATGTCGTGGCCCTCGATGTGGCGGGCAAGAGCCCGTGCATGGATGTGGTCATCGTGGTCACGGCGTCTTCGCTCCGCCATGCCAAGAGCCTCGCCGACGGCCTGATGGAGCAGTGCACCAAGAACAACTACGAATTCCTGCGCATGGAAGGCTATCAGACCGGGCAGTGGATTCTGGCTGACCTCAACGACATCGTCGTGCATATTTTCCAGCAGGACGTGCGCGAGCTTTTCCGCATCGAATCCCTTTGGAAGGAATCTCCCGCATTGTATGGCGAAATGCCCGCGGTGTCCCCCCGTCACGCAGAACCCGCCGGGGACGAAGACTAAGCCCCCGGCTCCAAGGAAGTGCATCATGTCCCTTACCCCGACGCTGCTCCTCATTCTTGATGGCTACGGACTGGCTCCCGCCGGTCCGGGCAATGCCGCCAGCCTTGCGCGGACGCCCAACATCGATCGGCTCATCTCCCTGCCGGGCGCGACGCGCATCGACGCCTCCGGGCGCGCGGTGGGGCTGCCCGCCGGATATATGGGCAATTCGGAAGTGGGGCACCTCAATATCGGGGCCGGACGCATCGTGTATCAGGATATGACCCGCATCGACGTGGCGATGGAGACGGGCGAACTTGCCTCCAACGCCGCGCTGCTCGAGCTGCTGGCGAACGTGAAGCGGACGGGCGGGCGGCTGCACTTCGCGGGATTGCTGTCCGATGGCGGCGTGCACAGCCACATCAACCACCTCGGCGCGCTCATGGATATCGCCGCTGCCCACGGCGTGGACGTGCGCGTCCATGCGTTCATGGACGGGCGCGACACCAGCCCCACCAGCGGCGCGGGTTTCCTCGCGCAGCTTGGGGACATGATGGCGCGGACACGGGCGGCGCATTCCGGCGTGTCGGTGGAACAGGCTGCTCTCGTGGGGCGTTTTTACGCTATGGACCGCGACAAGCGCTGGGAGCGGGTAAAGGTGGCGTGGGACATGATGGTCCACGGCGAAGGCCAGCGCGCCTCCGATCCTGTGGCGGCCGTTGAAGCCCTGTATGCTGCCGGGGAGACCGACGAATTCCTCAAGCCGCAGGTGTTCGGCGACCCCGCCGACGTGTGCGTCAGGAACGGAGACGGCATCTTCTTCATCAATTTCCGCGCCGACCGTGGGCGCGAGCTGGTGAGCGCCTTCCATTTCCCTGATTTTGACGGGTTCGATCGCGGCGGTGTCCCGGCGCTGGCTGGCCTTGTGACCATGACTTCCTACGACAGCTCACTGCATGTGCCGGTGGCGTTTCCCAAGGAAAACCTGGTGCAGACGCTGGGTGAAGTCGTGGCTGACGCGGGCGCGCATCAGCTCCGCATCGCCGAAACCGAAAAGTACGCCCATGTGACCTACTTTTTCAGCGGCGGGCGTGAGGAGCCCTTCCCCCTTGAGGATCGCATCCTCGTCAATTCGCCGAAGGATGTGGCGACCTATGATCTCAAGCCGCAGATGAGCGTGCTTGAGGTGACGGATCGTTTCCTCGAAGCGTGGGCCGCAGGGCCGGAAAAGGACGGCGTGCCGTATACGCTGGCGGTCTGCAATCTGGCGAACCCCGACATGGTGGGGCATACCGGCGTCATTGAGGCGGCGGTGAAGGCGCTTGAGTATGTGGACGGCTGCGTGGCCCGGCTGGTGGAAGTTGTGCTCAGTTCCGGCGGCCGCGTGCTGATGACGGCGGACCACGGAAATGTCGAGGTGATGCTGGACGAAACCGGGCATCCCCAGACGGCCCACACCTGCAATCAGGTTCCGCTGGTTGTGGTGGAGCGGGGCGCGGACGGGGAGCGGGCCGTTCCGTTGCGTTCCGGCGGCAAGCTTGGGGATATTGCGCCCACGCTGCTGGATTTGTGGGGCCTTGCCAAGCCGGGCGTCATGAGCGGCGAAAGCCTTGTCGAAGGAGTGCGGGGATGAGTCTTTCCAGTCGTCCCGTGCAGCCCGTGCCGCCGGAGAGCATGGAGCTTGTCTTTTTTTATCGTTGCCCCGGCTGCGGGCGCCGCAATCCTCTGATTGCGCCGACGCAGCCTTCCATGACCCGTTGCGAGTCCTGTGGGGAGCCTTTCCCCGTCATGCCGGTGGACGAACGCACCGTGCATTACGTCAAGATCATGCTCGCCAACGGCCGCGCCGCTCTGGATCCTGATTTCGCATAGTTTTTGGGGAATAATCGGGGGAGGGGAGAGGAAACCTTTCTAGAGAAAGGTTTCCTCTCCCCTCCCCCGGACCCCCTCCTCTCACCTTCCCAAGATTTTCGACTGGTGGGGAGGCCGCGCAACGGCTTTCCCCTTTTTATTTGAACAATTATTGAATGCTATAAAGCTACCGCAGTCATGTGTCTGGGATATTGTTTTGATGGTTGGCGAGCCTTAGTGCGGCCCTATGCTTCATAGAGGTACAGGCTTCCGCCCGCACACAAAAGTTTTAGGGGGACAAGGGGGAAGGGAGCCCTTTTTCAAAAGGCCCCTTCCCCCTCCCAAATTCCTCCTTCCTTACCCTCAAATAAAAGGAATTGATTATGACAACGTCACACTATCAGGCGGCCCGGGAAAACCTGTTCGGGCATGTGCCCTTTTTGCAGCGCAGGATGCCCGGCATGTTGATCCGGGATCTGGGCGGCGCGCTTCTTGTTGATTCGGGGCTGGGCTCGGATACCTTCAACAAGGTGCTCTGGGAATGCGGGGGAGACGGGCGGCCTTGCCGGGTTGAGCGGGGAGCGGAGGACGGCCTGTTGCAGGCCTCCAAGGACTGGTTCGCGGGCAAACGCCCCCGGGATTTGCTGGAGCTGCCGGGAATGGCCCTTCCCCCGGCGACGGAGCGCCCGTTTACGGTGTGGGCCAGCGCCGAGGACGAAGGCGCGCTGAACCGCCAGCGTACGGCGTTCGGGCGGAACGGCTACGGGATAGGCGAGCTTGAAACGGGCATGGCTTTGCCTCTGAACCGCTGGACGCCGGAAGGACGTCCGCCGGAAGGCTTGCGGATCGTACAGGTCGGGACGTCCGCCGAACTGTCCGCCTACGCGGATGTCCTCGCCGCCAACTGGAACCCGCCGGATGAGGATGTGAAAAGGTTGTACAAAGCCGCCGAACAGGTGTTGTTTCAAGCTGTTGCGCCCATGCGTCTGTTTGTGGGCTTTGCCGGGGAGGTCCCTGTGGTCAGCGGGGAACTCTTCTTGAGTGAAAAAGGTAATACGGCGGGATTGCATATGATCAGCACTCGTGAAGCCTTTCGCAGAAGAGGCTTCGGCGGAGCCATGACGGCGGCGCTTTTGCGGGCCGGGCAGGCTGCGGGAGCCTCTTTGGCGGTGCTGCAGGCTTCGAGCGAGGGGGAACCTGTATACAGGCGGCAAGGTTTTGAGCCGTGCGGTTTGTTTGTGGAATATGTTTTGAGCGAAGAAATCCTTTTTTAATAATATGTTATATTGTTTTTAGAGGCCTAGGGCGTTCATTGAGCATTCAAGCAGGTAAAGAGAGGAAACATTCGTTTGTTTTTTCACGAAAGTGGGGGTGTTGGCGCCCGCTAAGGGGCGTCGGATCAGGCATTCCCCCCTTGACGGAGACTTTTTTTCACGATACCAGCTTGAGAAGCTAGGCACCTGTCTGAGAGCATATGGCATCATACTGCAATCAGACTGGTTTTGTTGTCAGGGGAAATGTTTCTTTTTCTATTTGCAAAGGACTGCCACCATGGAAAACGGTCGAAAACTGCTGCGTGGGATTGCGCTGGCGGCGATTGCCGTGATCGGTTTGGGTGGGATTGCGTTGTTTGCTTCACCGTCGCTGGCCGCCCAAACCCGTCCCGACGTGATCCGCATCGATGCCATAGGCCAGCTCAAGAAGCTGGAAATGCCTCCCGCCGTGTTTTTGCATGACGAACACACCAAGGCTCTCGCTGCCACGGGCCAAGACTGTTCTGTCTGTCATACGCCCACCGCGAACGGGCACACCGTCAAATTCCAGCGCAAGGAAGACGGCACCGACGCCAAGAAGCTGGAAAACATCTATCATAATGGTTGCATCGGTTGCCATGAGAACATGGCTTCCAACGACCAGAAGACGGGTCCGCTCGACGGCGAATGCCGCGCCTGTCACGACACGAAGCTTCCGTTCAAGGCTGAACAGAAGCCCGTCAAGATGGGCAGCAAATCGCTCCACTATCTGCACGTCAGCTCCAAAGCTATCGTCAACCCGGCCAACTCCGAAGAAAACTGCGGCGTTTGCCACCATGTGTATGACGAAAAGCTGAACAAGCTCGTATGGAAGAAGGGACAGGAAGACGCCTGCGCCGCCTGCCACGGCGAAAAGGCCGTTGGTTCCACGCCTTCTCTCCAGACCGCCGTGCACACCAAGTGCGTGTGGTGCCATGAAAACGTGGCCCAGTCCTCTCGTGCGTATCTGACCGCTCAGGTGGAAGCCAAGAAGGCCGCCGAGCCCAAGAGCACGAAGAAGCTTTCCGCCAAGGAAGTGCAGGCCGAGGCCGCCGCCGAAGCCGCCTCCATTGAGGCCGCGATTGTGACCGGCCCCACCACCTGCGCCGGTTGCCATACCGAAGAGGCCCAGTCCAAGTTCAAGCAGGTGAATCCGGTTCCCCGCCTGATGCGCGGTCAGCCCGACGCCACCGTGTTGTTGCCCGTCAACAACGCCAAGCGCCCCGTGGGCGCTCCCGAAGCCGGCATGAAGCCCGTGGTGTTCAACCACAAGGCGCATGAGGCTTCCGTGGACAGCTGCCGCACCTGCCACCATGTCCGTATCGAGTCCTGTACCGTCTGCCACACCGTCGACGGCAACAAGGACGGCAACTTCGTGAAGCTGGCCGACGCCATGCACGCGAAGACCTCGGACAGCAGCTGCGTGGGCTGCCATCAGCAGACCGTGATGCAGAAGAAGGAATGTGCCGGTTGCCACGGGGCGGTTCCGGTCATGCCCGCCGATTCCTGTGCCACCTGCCACAAGGACGTGAAGGGCATTACCTCCGCCCAGATCGCCGACGGTTCCGCCTTCGATCTCACGAAGGAACAGCTTGCCGACATCGCAGCCAAGGATCTGGCCGCCCAGCCCGCTCCGGCGAAGCCTTTCCCGGCCGTCGAAGTGCCTGAGACCGTGACCATCGGTGCTCTGTCCAACGATTTTGAACCGAGCGTGTTCCCGCACCGCAAGATCTACGAAGCCCTTGTGAAGGGTGCCGCCGACAGCGGGCTTGCCTCCGCGTTCCATACGTCGCCGACGGCCATGTGTGCCGCGTGCCACCACAACAGCCCCATCGCGGATCTGAAGACCCCGCCGAAGTGCGCCAGCTGCCACGGGATTGAGGCTGACAAGATGGCTACGAGCGTCAACAAGCCTTCGCTCAAGGCTGCGTATCATCAACAGTGCATGGCCTGCCACGATCGGATGAAGATCGAGAAGCCTGCCGCCACCGATTGCGCGGGTTGCCATACCCCGCGCGTGAAATAGGCGGAGGAGAAGATATGAACCGTAGATCATTTCTGACTCTGATGGGTGGGCTGGGTATCGGTTCGGCTCTGGGCGGCGCGAAATCCGCGTCCGCTGCAGGCGGAACCTTCCACGGCTACCCCGACAGCAAGGGTGTGCTTCACGACACCACGCTGTGCATCGGTTGCCGCAGGTGCGAACAGGCCTGCAACAAGGTCAACGATCTCCCCAAACCGGAGAAGCCCTTCACCGATCTCAACGTGCTTAACGAAAAGCGCCGCACGTCCGCCAAAGAGTGGACCGTGGTGAACAAGTACCGTCCCGCGAGCCTCGACAAGGACGTGTTCCGCAAGAGCCAGTGCATGCACTGCGAGGAACCCGCCTGCGCCAGTGCGTGCTTCGTGAAGGCGTTTACCAAGAACCCCGACGGTTCCGTGACCTACGATCCCACCCTCTGCGTGGGCTGCCGTTACTGCATGGTCGCGTGCCCGTTCAATATCCCCGGCTACACCTACGACCGCGCCCTCAATCCGCTGGTCCAGAAGTGCACGCTGTGCCACCCCCGCCTGCAGGAAGGCAAGCTTCCCGGCTGCGTGGAAGCCTGCCCCACCGGCGCGTTGGTGTTCGGCAAGCGCAAGGATCTGGTCAAGATCGCGTGGGATCGCATCACCGCTCATCCCGAACGCTACCAGAACCATGTGTACGGCGAGCACGAAATGGGCGGCACCGCGTGGATGACCATTTCCGGCGCTGAGTTCAAGGAAGTGGGCCTCAACGAGGATCTCGGCACCAAGGCCGCCGGCGAATATACGGCTGGAGCGCTCGGAGCCGTGCCCATGGTTGTGGGCATCTGGCCTGTCCTGCTTGGCGGCGCGTACGCGATCACCAAGCGTAAGGAACAGATCGCCAAGGAAGAGCAGAACGATGCCGTAAACGCCGCCGTCGCCCGTACCGAGGAAGAAGCCGCGAAGAAGCTGCAGGCCAGCCTCGATAAGGCCGCGAAGGAAGCCGCCAAGGAAAAGGATCGCGCCGTCGCTGATGAAGTGAAGAAGGCCGTGGCCGAAGCCGAAGAGGCTCTCCGGGCGCAGCTTGAGGCCGAAAAGGCCGAAGCCGTGGCGAAGGCTGCGGAAGAGGCTGCCGCGAAGGCCGCCGAAGAAGCCGCTGCCAAGGCTGCCGCCAAGCCTTCCAAGCCTGAAAAGGGCAAGAAGGGCAAGCACGACACCAACGGCGGGGAGGCGTAAGCAATGAAACTCTGGAAGAACCTCTCGAATCGTCTTGATGCCGTGGCTGACGTCATGGCCGCCAAGCCTTGTATGCAGGGTTGCGTTGGCAAGACGCTGTTGTCCATCCCCCGCACGCCCGGCAACCTGATCACGGCTGTGATCCTTGCCATCGGGCTGCTGATCACCATCGGCCGCTTCGGCTTCGGCCTTGGCGCGGTGACCAACCTGGACGACAACAACCCTTGGGGCATCTGGATCGCCTTTGACCTGCTGTGTGGCGTCGCACTGGCGGCGGGCGGCTATGTGACCTCTTCGGCCTGCTATCTCTTCGGCATGAAGCGGTATCATTCGGCCGTGCGCCCCGCCATCCTGACCGCCTTCCTCGGCTACGCCTTCGTGGTCGTCGCCCTGTTGTACGACGTGGGCCAGCCGTGGCGTCTGCCGTATCCTCTGCTTGTATCGCAGGGCACCACGTCCCTGCTGTTCGAAGTGGGCCTGTGCGTGGGCATCTACCTGACCGTGCTGTTCATCGAATGGTCCCCCGTGGGCCTCGAATGGCTCCTCGGCATGAAGGACGCCCCCTGTTGGCTCGTCCGCCTGCGTCCCCGAATGCATACCATCCGCAAGGCCGTGCTGTGCTTCACCATCCCGCTGACCATCCTCGGCGTGGTGCTGTCCACGATGCACCAGTCCTCGCTGGGCGCGCTGTTCCTCATCGCCCCGAGCAAGATGCACCCCCTGTGGTACTCGCCGTTCATGCCGGTGTTCTTCTTCATCTCCTCGATGGTGGCCGGTCTTTCGATGGTCATCTTCGAAGGCACGCTGTCCCACAAGGCACTGCACAACAAGATGGATGAAACCCACCTGCGTGAAGCCGACGGCGTTGTGTTCGGCTTCGGCCGCGCGGCTTCCTTCGTGCTGATCGGCTACTTCATCATCAAGGTGCTGGACACCACCATGGACAACGACTGGCACTATCTCGCTTCCGGTTACGGTGCGTGGTTCGCCGTCGAAATGGTCGGCTTCGTGCTCCTGCCCGCCTTCCTGTACGCCCTCGGCGTGCGCGAAAAGAACATCACGCTCATTCGTGTGGCGTCGGTGTTCGGCGTGCTCGGCATCGTCGTCAACCGCTTCAACGTGTGCCTCGTGGCCTTCAACTGGCAGCTGGACAGCGCGGATCGCTACTTCCCGAGCATCTCGGAAGTGTTCCTGTCCATCTTTATCGTAACCCTGATCGTGACGGCGTACCGCTTCGTGTGCTCGAAGATGCCGGTCCTGTACGAACACCCTGATTTCAAGGACGCCCACTAGGGCGCCGGGAGCGAAACATGGAAGATTTCCCCACGCTCTACTCGTTTATGATTTTCACCAAGGGCTGGACGTATGTCCTCATGGGCGTCGCGCTCGTGGGGTTCCTCGGATACTGGCGCTTCCTTTTTGGTCGCGACGAGCGAACCGGCAGACCCGAGTAATCCGCAAGGAGCTGTTGTATGTACGAATTCCTCACTGGTCCCATGTTGTGGGCTGCCTTTCTCATCTTCGTGATTGGCCTTGCCCGCCGTGTGGTCCTGTATATCCGGGGGTTGGATTGGCGGCTTGAACGTGTCGCCTACGGCCCCGGCCGTAAAATCGGTATGAAGGGCGCGATTTCTTCCGTCCTTCAGTGGCTGGTTCCTTTTGGGACGCACAGCTGGCGCAGGCAGCCGTATTTCACCATCGCCTTCTTCCTGTTCCATATCGGCGTGGTGATTGTGCCTCTGTTCCTTGCCGGTCACATGGTCATCATGCAGGAACGCTTCGGCTTCAGCCTGCCTTCGCTGCCCATGTGGTTCTCCGACGCCTTTACGGTGCTCGCCATCGTCGGTGCGTTTATGATGATCCTGCGCCGCGTCGCGTTGCCGGAAGTCCGCTTCCTGACGACGCTGGGCGACTGGGGTATCCTGTTGCTGGTGCTGTTCGTGCTCGTCGCCGGATTCCTCGCCCGTATGCAGGCCCCCGGTTATGAAAGCTGGCTCCTGTGGCATATCTTCGCGGCCGAGCTGGTGCTCATTCTGGCGCCGTTCACCAAGCTTTCCCACATCGTGCTGTACTTCATGTCGCGCGGTCAGCTTGGCATGGACTACGCCATCAAGCGTGGCGGCGCGTCGCGCGGCCCCGCTTTCCCCTGGTAATCCCCCGGGATTGCCAGCATATTGGAGGACAACATGCCTGAAGGCAAGTTTTGCAACAGACGGCCCATCAACACCGAGGAAGATCTGAAAGCGCTCCTCGGCGACAAGGGTGGGCAGCAGTATTATAAAGAAATGGAAATGCTGGAAGTGGACACGGTCGCTCTGTGGGAAACCCTGCAGAAGACCTGCAAGTCCCGCACCCGCACGTGGCTCGAGATTTGCGCCCACTGCGGCCTGTGCGCGAACAGCTGCTTCCTGTATACGGCGAACAACCGCGATCCCAAGCAGGTTCCGTCCTACAAGATCCAGTCCACGCTCGGCGAAATGCTTCGCCGCAAGGGGCAGGTCGACACGAAGTTCATGATCGATACGATGGAAGTGGCATGGGCGAAATGTACCTGCTGCAACCGTTGCGGCACGTACTGCCCGCACGGCATCGACATGGGCGTCATGTTCAGCTATCTGCGCGGCGTGCTGTATTCTCAGGGCTTCGTGCCGTGGGAACTCAAGATCGGTGCGGGTATGCACCGCGTATACGGCGCCCAGATGGACGTGACCACCGAAGACTGGGTGGACACCTGCGAATGGATGGCCGAGGAAAACGCGGAAGAGTGGCCGGGCCTCGAGATCCCGATCGACAAGGAAGACTGCGATGTCATGTACATCCTGAACGCCCGCGAACCCAAGCACTATCCTGAAGACGTGGCGCAGGCCGCCATCCTCTTCCATGTGGCCGGGGAAAAGTGGACCGTTCCTTCCGTGGGTTGGGAAAACACGTCCCTGTCCCTGTTTGCCGGTGACTGGGAAGCGTGCGCCAACAACGTGAAGCGTATCTACGGCGCGGTTGATCGTCTGCGCCCCAAGATGGTCGTAGGCACGGAATGCGGGCACGCGCACCGCGCCACGGTCGTGGAAGGCCCCTATTGGGCCGGACGCGAAGACGGCAAGCCGCCGGTCCCGTTCCTGCACTATGTGGAATGGCTGGCCGATGCGCTGCGCAAGGGCAAGATCAAGATCGATCCCGCCAAGCGCCTCAAGATGCCCGTGACCCTGCAGGACTCGTGCAACTACATCCGTAACCACGGCCTCGCCGAGCACACCCGCTACATCATGAGCCAGATCGCGGAAGACTTCCGCGAAATGAAGTGCAACCGCGAAGACAACTTCTGCTGCGGTGGCGGCGGCGGCTTCAACGGCATCGGCAAGTTCCGCCCGCAGCGTGACAAGGGCCTGTACATGAAGTTGCAGCAGATCCGCGAAACCGGTGCCAAGATGGTCATTTCGCCCTGCCACAACTGCTGGGACGCCATCCGCGACATGATGGAAGTGTACCATGTGCACGACATCAAGTGGAGCTTCCTCAAGCCCATCATCATCGACATGATGATCGTCCCCGATCACCTGAAACCGCAGGATGATGAATAAGGAAGGAATAGAACGCGGGGAGGAGGGAACACCTTTTCAGGATTTCTTTCCTTCCCACGTCTCCCGTATTCACAATGGCTCGTGGTCCCAACCAGGCTTGCCTGAGTAACCGGGCCAATATTACGAGTATAAAAACCGCCCTGAATCGTTGATTCGGGGCGGTTTTTTATGCCGGGAGGAGGGGAGGGCCGATATGTACAGACCGGGTTCTCTTACATCGGAGAAATCTTTTCCTCTTGGGTAAGACTGGATTGAGGTTAACCCGCTCAGGTCATTTTCGTATCAGCCGATAGAGTTGCAAGAGATTTGTAGAAGAGTCGTAATCCTGTAAGGCTCTCCTCCGTTTTTTCTCCGGTTGCTTACGCATCCATCTTCTTCAACGATCTCCTGTAAATTTTTTCAATACGCTCAGGAGTTGCCGGGACAGGGGCGACGGAGAGAAGCAGCCCGAGGGACGGCGTGGTCCGGGTCAGTTCGCACAGGCGGGGGATGTCGTTCTCGGTGAACCCCTCGTCCTCCAGCTTCTGCGGTACGCCCATGTCGGCGAGCCATGTTTCAACGCCTCTGGCGGCCTTGTGAGCCTCGTCCGGGGTTCCTTTGAGGTCAGGCGTCAGCGGTCGTAAAATCGTGCCTAGCGTGGCGGAACAGGCGGGATAGCACTCTTCGATGATGGCGGGCAGGATCATGGAAAGGCCGAGGCCGTGCGCGAGTTCTGGCTTGATGCCGCTGAGGGGATGTTCCAGTGCGTGTGTGAAGTGGAGCAATCCGTTGTCGAATGCGGTCCCTGCGATCATGGAAGCGTAAGACAGGCAGTAACGGGCCTTGAGGTCTTCGGGGTTGGCGAGCGCCTTGGGCAGGTATTCCGCCACAAGGCGGATAGTCTCTCCAGCCAGCAGGATGGACAGCGGGTTGGCTGTAACGGCAGTGGCCGCTTCGATGACGTGGTTTACAGAGTCGATGGACACATAGCGGGTCTGCTTAGGCGAGAGTTTGATCATCAAGCCCGGATCGTCGATGGAGAACAAGGGATAGAGGCAGTCATAGGCGATGGCTGGCTTGTGGTTGTGCTTCGTGATGCTGGCCACGGCGAAGCGGTTGACTTCGCTGCCCGTGCCGTGGGTCAGATTGACGACAACAATGGGGACAGCCTTTGTCGGCGTGAACGCGAAGGTATACAGCTCTTCCGCCGTCTTGCCTGGATTGGCAAGGATAATGGCCGCGCTTTTGCCCGCATCGATGGGGCTGCCGCCGCCGATGCAGAGTACGGCCTTGGCATCGGCGGATCTGCCGAGGGCCGCCGCCTCGTCTATGGAGCCGGTTGTGGGGTTGGGAGTCACCTTGTCGTACAGGGAGATGCGTATGCCGTGCTTGGCGCAGGCTGCGGTGACGTAATCCCATGCGCCGGTAAGCTTGTAGGAATGCCCGCCGGTCACGCAAAGGATGGAGTCGATGCCTCTGGCCTTCAAATCGGCGGCGATGTCATCAATCTTGGCGATGGCTCCGACTCCAAGATAGGTCGTTGTCTTTGTGCGGATTTCCTTAACATCACGCTCATCGAATCGAGTATCCCACATGGCGGTCTCCTTTATGGAAAACAGATTAGATTGAGTAATCAAACAAATTGTTCTTTTATTCACAATTAAACCCGAATACAATGCCTGTCAAGAGGGATACTGTATTCTCAGCTCGAAAATCATGAAAAAGGCAACAACCTAGAGTTCGCTCATGAGGAAACTGTCATATACTCAATATGTTGGAGAGTGTATTGCGGCTGGAAAGAGGCGCTGAAAGACTCCTTTTCTGATTAAAGGATTCCCTTCCACTCCCGATCCAGCCGATCGAGCCAGCGTCTTAGGCCCGTTACGCGCAAGAGCCACTTGATGATCATCTTTATTCCTCAATAAAACGGAACGATCGGCAAGGTGTTTGTACGGCCAGTATAGGGGGATAATTGGTGGATGCTCTTATAATTTCACTATATTAAAAACGATATGTGAATCCAAGTGATAAAACAGGGTACCAAGTGTATTTATGTACTTTGTTTTTAATATTGTCTTCCTCTGCTTGTATTCTCCCAACGTAACGCTTGGGGATGGGGACATCCGGAAGCTGGAAAGAGACACGAGCTTTCCCCATATATAAGGCCCCAAGCGAGGCGTGCCATCCTAAAGACGATTCGGATTGTTGAGTACTTTCCCAACCAAGGCCAATATAAGGTGCGAGCCTTTCCCATGTCGCCTTTCCACTCGTCTGATTGATCAGCTCTTCATAAATGGGATTGATCGCATCTACCGACGTGGAAAGCGCGGTATCCAGCTTGAAATAATAAGCGCCAGCGGATATCCGGAAAGCATTTTTAAAGGGGAAGATGTCCAACAGTAAACCGACGCTGTGGCTGGAGTCTTCAGTCTTATACTGAATGCCTTTGAGTTTTATTTTTGTATCGAATGGTTGAGTAAAAGCACTTAACCTGTAGGCTATGAAACTGTTTTGTCGATAGCTGATGTCAACTCCAACCCCAAGTGTGCTCACAGAAGGTTGGATGGAAAGCGGAGATGCCGAAGCGATACATGGAAATAAAAGGACACAGCATAAGAGAAGAGAACGAATGGACATGATACACCTCACGAGAACGCCTTTCTCGCCATATAGGCATATCAAGAAATGAGTTGGCAACTATGAATTGTTTGAGCCGAGTGAGTATTTTGCGATGCCAGTGTAGATACGCGGGTATATGCTGATATTGTGTAGAGTCCATAAGAATAAGTGCGTATGATTTACGAGTGATGAAAGGCTGTTGTGCCTTAACGGGGCTGCACAGGGGGATAATTCCGTTAGGAATGAACGGAAAAGGGTAAATATGGTAGAGGGAACCTATTGCCAAGTATGGGGCGCAGGACTTTCAGAACCATGCCATCGCACAGAAAAAGGTAGTTTTCCATCTGGGTGGGTGGTGAGCCCTCTCCAAAGACAAGGTTTTAGATTGTAAAATCAATAAAAGCAGTACATAGGTGCTGAGAGGGTTGTCATTGCCCAATGTGAAACGGCTTCCAAGAGGGGAAAGGTGTGGTAAGGCATCTTTGGATCAGGGGAAACGGCAAGATTTGAAACAAGAGGTACGCGCCTATGGCGTTCTCCCTCTTTTCCCTCATGCTGAAACCGGGGCAGACTGGTACGGCGGTATGGGGGAAGGGTGAATTGTTTCCCCTCGGAGTGTTCTATGCCGCAGCGTGTAGGGGATTGGGGAAACGGATTTATGCCTTGTGGGGAGGACGAAGGGGAGTCTGCGCTCGCCTCCTATCGCTGCGCTGAAGCAGTTTTCCCTGTTGCCGGCATGGTCCGGCTGATACCCTACACGAAAGGAGGGCTTTCTATGGTGAGGAGCCTTGCGCGTCGGCTTCCGGCCTAATATGGTGGGCGTCTGACTGGCTACGGGCCTTATGGGCGGAACATGAAACCCTCTTGAACGGAGAGGGAGACAGTGGGCGGCTGTGTTGGCCTGGGTCATCGTGTTGATTGGTTCGTGGACGTGGAACCGGTGGGAGGCGAAGAGGGGCCCGCTGCCCCATGATATTTCGAGGACTACCCGAGCAGATGTATGTGTTTTGGGAGCCAACGCCCTTTTTCCGGACAACGTTACCCATATTCAGAACGCCAGGCGTAATACGCTTGGTGCCTCGCCGTCAGCCAAAGGCGGGCGGTTCTCCCTTCAACGCCGTTTCAACTGTTCCGGTGGGCCGTCAGGCGATGCCCGGTGATGCTCGAAAAGGTGGTACTCCTATGAACGTAATCGCATATATCCGTAATGACTTTCAGGAAAAATTTGGTATTCCCCGGCAAAGCGGCGTCGTGGAGACGGCTCTGTCTGAGATTATTTTTGAACCGGACTACCGGAGTGCGGAGGCGTTGCGGGGGTTGGAAGGTTTTTCCCATATCTGGCTGATCTGGGCGTTTTCCGCATCCGCAGGCAAAGGCTGGTCGCCCACGGTCCGGCCTCCGCGTTTGGGCGGCAATGCGCGGGTGGGCGTTTTTGCCTCGCGCTCGCCGTTCCGTCCAAATCCGCTGGGGCTGTCGGCGGTGAAGCTGGAAAATATTGTGCTTCAGTCCCCGGAAGGCCCGTTGTTACGGGTTTCTGGGGCCGATCTGCTGCATGGAACGCCGATTTTGGATATAAAACCCTACCTTCCCTACGCCGACTGTATCCCTCAGGCGACAGGCGGTTTTGCGGGAACGAAGCCGGAACCCCGGCTTGAGGTGAGTGCCGCGCGGGAAGTCCTGCAAGGACTTCCCACAGGCAAATGGAAGACATTGCGTGAGGTTCTGGCCCTTGATCCGCGCCCGTCCTATCAGGATGATCCCGAACGGATTTACGGATTTGCCTTTGCCGGACGCAATGTCAGGTTCCGGGTGAACGGTTCGACGCTTGAAGTCCTTTCCATTGATGCGGCAGGAGAAAAATTTCGTGATGGGGAAATCCCGACGGGAAGTTGCACAACCGTAACTAAAAGCCCCCGTCTATGAAGACCGGGAACAATGGAACCGGTGGAAAGTGAAGAGGTCATGACGGTCGGGGGCGGCTGTACGGCGGGCGGTCTTGCCATGAGGGGAGGGACTGTACATTGTACCAGGCGTGGACCGGCGCTCCCTGGCGGAGATTACGATTTCAGTGGGCACTTCACCCTCCATATGGAAAAAGCAGGACAGGAGTGGAGCTGAACGGCCATGACGAAAAAGCCCTTTCGGCTGTTCACCGAAAGGGCTTGATTTCTTATGGAGCCTTTGTCCAGAATTGAACTGGAGACCTCATCCTTACCAAGGATGCGCTCTACCAACTGAGCTACAAAGGCATCTCTATGTGTCGCGCTTGTCGCTGTCGACGAAGAAGCTTTTAGCTTTATACAGCGTCGTCGTCAAGTTTTTTTTCAACATTTTTTTCGGCGGGGCAGAGCCCGCGTTCGCTGCTGCGGACAAAATCCACAAACTCCATCACTTGAGGCAGATTCGCGTAGTCGTTCGCAAGCAGATCCAAGGCTTCGGAGCGGGGCATCTCACTGCGCCAAATGAGGCGGAAGGCCTGTTTGAAAGCGGAGATCGTCTCGCGGGAAGCCCCGGCGCGGCGCAGTCCCACAAGATTGGGGCCATGCACAAGCGCACGGCTGCCCGCTGCCAGCATCCACGGGGGAAGATCCTGCGCAACGCCCGTCATGCCGCCCACGAAAGCGTGGGTACCGACATGGCCGAACTGGTGCACTGCGGAAAGGCCGCCGATGATCGCAAAGTCGTCCACGCGTACATGCCCGCCGAGAGTGGCTCCGTTGGACATGACGATGTCATTGCCGAGCTGGCAGTCATGGGCGATGTGCGTGTAGGCCATGCACAGGTTGCGGCTGCCGATACGGGTAATGCCGCCTCCGCCTTCCGTGCCCCGGTGGAGCGTGGCGAATTCACGGATACGGTTATCGTCGCCGAGCTCCAGCCACGTCACTTCGCCCTGGAACTTGAGATCCTGCGGTTCGCCGCCGACCAGCGCGTGGGAATGGATATGGTTGCCCACGCCCATCCTCGTGTAATCTTTGATGACGGCGTGGGCGTCGATGCGGCAGCGATCCCCGATGACGACATGCTCTTCGATGATCGCATAGGGGCCTATTTCCACATCCTTGCCGATCTGCGCATTGGCGTGCACGATAGCAGTGGGGTGGACTTGTTGAGAAGCCATACTGCAACCCATATTACATGTCTCCACGATCGGTCACGGCAGCGGTGATTTCCGCTTCGGCGGCGAGCACGCCGTCAACGTAAGCCCGACCTTCCATCTTCCACAGTTTCAGCTTGTGGCGGATGAGGCGGCATTCCAGATCCAGACGGTCGCCGGGGAAGACCGGACGCCGGAAGCGGACCTTTTCGAGCCCGGAGAAGAGGAAGAGCTTCCCGGCGGTCTCGCTCGGATCGAAACCATGCAGCACCAGTAGGCCGCCAGCCTGCGCCAGAGCTTCAATGATCAGCACGCCGGGCATCACCGGGACGCCGGGGAAATGCCCCTGAAAGAACGGTTCATTGAAGCTGACGCACTTATGCGCCTTGATGTATTCCCCGTCCACGATCTCGTTGACCCTGTCCACGAGCAGGAATGGATAACGGTGGGGGAGAAACTCCAGAATCTTGCGGATGTCAAACGAGGTAGGCTGGTCCATGCTGTGTATTCCTTGAGTCTGAATTGCAAAGAGCTAGGCGTCCGGCTTGCCGCCCTTGAGTTCTTCCAGTTCCTTTTCAAGCTTGGACAGGCGCTTGAAGAGTTCGGGGAAGCGGGGCATAAGGGCCAGCGTGCGCATGTAGGTACGCTGATCCACGGTGGGCGTGCCGCCCACGACGACGTCGCTGGGGATATCTTTGGCGACCCCCGACTGGGGGCCAATGGTGACGTTGTCGCCGATGTGCAGGTGCCCGGCGATACCGACCTGTCCGGCGAACGTGCAGTTGTCCCCGACCGTGGTGGAACCGGAAATGCCCACTTGTGAGACGACGAAGCCGTTACGGCCTATCTGCACATTATGCCCGATCTGAGCGAGATTGTCGATTTTTGTGCCGTCACCTATGCGGGTGGCATCGAGCACGGCCCGGTCAATGGCGGCGTTGGCCCCCACCTCGACGGCGTTGCCGATGGTGACTTTGCCGACTTGCGGGATTTTCTGGATGCCCGCAGGGGTCCGGGCGAAGCCGAAGCCGTCCGCGCCGAGCACGGAACCCGGATGCAGGATGCAGCCTTCGCCGACGTGCGTTCCGGCCATGAGCACGGCATTAGGATAGACGGTGGTGCCCTTGCCTATGCGGACGTTCTCGCCCACGTAGACGCCGGGGAAGAGCTTGACGCCGCTTCCCACCGAGGCATGGGGACCGATGTAAACGAAGGGATAAACGGTCACCCCGTCGCCGAGTTCGGCATCGGGATGAATGAAGGCCAACGGGCTGATTCCGGAAAAGCTGCCCTGCGGTGCGGCGAACAGCTCCAGAACGCGGCCGAAGTCCTGGTAGGGATTTTCGCTGATCAGGGCGCGTCTGACATCCCCGGCGTGTTCGGGACGGACTATGACGGCGCCAGCCCGCGTTGCCGCGAGCTGGTCAGCGTATTTGGGGTTTGCCAGAAAGCTCACTTCATCGGGCCCGGCCCCCTCCAAGGTGTTGACGCCGATGACTTCGGCATCGTCGCCTTGCAGGATCAAGCCAAGCTGGGCCGCGATTTCGGAGAGTTTACGGGCAACCATTTACTTCTTACCGGTATTGGGTTCCGGGAACTTGCTGCCGCCGGCCTTCCACAAACGGTTGACTTCAGCAAGGACGGGCTTGGTGATGTCGAGGGTGGGCGTGGCGTACATCACGCTGCCGGCAGCGGCGTCGAGGATAAGATCAAGCTTCTGCTGCTTGGCGATCGTGGTGGCGGCGTCGTAGATCTGCTGAGCCATGCTCTGGCGGATCTGGTTTTCGGTGTTTTCCACCTTGCGGGCGAAGTTGCGGGACTTTTCTTCAAAGGCGCGGCGCAGGCGGAGGAATTCCATCTGCTTGTCTTCACGTTCCTTGGCGGACATTTTAGCGACCTGAGCCTGAAGGGCTTCACCCTTGGACTGCAGATCCTTGGCCTGCTTTTCAAGCTGCGTCTTCTCGGCGCCGAACTGCGACTGCAGCTTCTGCTGGGCGGCCTTGGCTGCGTCGCTGTCCATAGCAACGGCCTGGGAGTTGAACACGCCGATTTTCATGTCGGCGAAAGCGGAACCCGCCATCAACAAACAAGCCACAAGAGCGAGGGACAATACTCTGAACATATTCTTCTCCTTGGATGTACAGACACTAGCGGGAACCCGGCCCGCAGATCGAAATGGATAGCCTTCAACGCGTGAGTCGTCAAGACATGTTCCGTTATGGGCATGAAAGCGGATAGAGAGCCCGGATTTCTGAAAAGATTTTTATATCCAGTTATTCCGGAAGATAAAGAAAGTTAGGATCCTTCAGGGATATTCCCGGTGCGGAGAAGGCTGAGTTTTTTTCTTCCGGCGGGTTTGTTTTACCGCAAAATATATTGCGAGGAGAGCGCTGTGAGCAGATAACTGTCCTCTGGACAGCTCCCCTTGCAGGTTTGTTACTCAAGGAGAACAGAACAGCGTTTTCTCTTTTCCCGAAGCGCACGTGAAAGAGGCAGAGGGGGACAGGGCTGGGAAGGAAATGTTGCCAGACGGGGAAGAACGCGTAGCGGAACGGGATCAGCGCTTGTTCCCGTCGAGGCTGCCCAAATGGGCAAGGATGCCGGAAGCGATCCCTTCCGCCAACGCCTGCCGATACGTGGGGATCGCAAGGTTGGCGGCTTCCTGTGCGTTTGAGCAATAACCGACTTCAACCAAGATACCCGGAATATTCGCGCCGAGCAAGACCTTGAAGGGGCCGGACTTGACCCCTCCGTCCCGGACGGTGAAGGTCTTTTCCTTCATGACGGAGAGGGTACATTTTTGGACCGTGTCGGCGAGGCGGCGGGATTCCTGACTGCGAACCGACGACGAGGCGGCAGGGGATCCCGCATCTCCCTTATGGCCTCCGTTGGCGTTTTCCAGCCCGGCAAGCTTGCCCGCATCCGCACTGCTTGAGGCTGTATCCGGGAAATACGTTTCCAGGCCGCAGGCGTTTTCATTGGGGCTGGCGTTGACGTGGATGGACAGCAGCACATCGGCGCGGGCCTGATTCGCCATATAGGAACGGGTGGACAACGAAACCCATGTATTGTCCGTTCGGGTGTAGTGCACCTGGATGCCTTTGCCCGCGAGGATGCTGCCCACACGTTTGGCGATGTCCAGCGTCACTTCACGTTCGATGACGCCGTTGTGCACGGTTCCGGGATCTTTGCCGCCGTGGCCGGGATCGATCATGATGGATCGGGTGGCGAACCGGAAAAGCGGATCGCTCGATTGCAGCCCTTGGCCGAACGAGATGCCGCGAGGCATGGCGGCGTCCGTGGCCGAGGTCGTGATGACGATACGGAACGGCGAGGATTCCGTTTTGACCATGAAGCGTTTGACCTGCCTGAAATCGAGCAAAAGCCGGGTTTTATCGGGAGCGGACAAGTCAAGGCGCATACGGCGGAGGGAACTGCCCTGCACTTTGATGCCGGGGCGGATCGTCGAAGCCGGATTGACGCCCATGAGATCCACAACCATCCTGTTGGGGATGTCGTTTTTTTTGCTGCCGCTTTGCGTGTCGATGGACCAGAGGATGGGGCGATCGAACTCCAGCGTGATGACGGCCAGATTCTTCTGGTTTTCCCATTTCATGTCGGTCAGAAGCGCCGCCGTCTTTTTGCCCGGCGTGCTGCTCTTGGCCGCTTCCAGCGCCGCCTTGAGGCGCTGGGCGTAGAGCTTGGCTTCCGGTGCGACATCACCCCGGGGATATTGATTTTGGATGGTGTTGAGCGCTTCCTGAGCTCCGGAAAAATCGTTGAACCGTTCCGCCTTGATACGCGCAATGCCAAACAGCGCGTCGTCGGCCAGCACATGGCCGGCGTAGCTTTTGAGGAACACCCCATACCGATCGACAGCGGCCTGAGCGTCCTGCCGCAGCATGGAACGCTTGGCAAGCTCCTCCATCGCCAACGCCGAACGGAAGAGCGCCGCAGGGCGGTTCCGCCAGCGGGGATATTTTTCGTGGAGGTCGAAAAACGACTGGGCGAGTTTTTCCCACGGCTCACGCCAGCCGCCGCGTTTGGAGTCGCTCTTGAGGAACTCCATATCCTGCTTGGCCTTCTCGTACTGCTGTTCAAAGGAGGGAGCCGCGTGCGCGTCGGAAAACGCGTTCACGAACAGGGCGAGGGCAAAGGCGACCAAAAGGGGTCTGAACAGACGCCCGATGGCGGGGGATGATCTGTGCGGAGTCTGAGAACCGGTAAGAATCATGAAGGGGAAGCTGTCCTGATGGGCGGTCGTGCCGCGTCAAAGAAGCCCGCCCGCACAGAAGCGGGCAAAGCGGAAGGGGTGCGGGAAAGGTATTCTTTCCCGCACCCTTGTTTTTTAGAAGAACTGACCCATGGAGAACTCGAACCGTCCGCCGGGGCGGTCACCCTTGACGTTCTTGTCCAGCGGGAAGCCGTAGGCGAAGCGCAGGTCGCCCATGGGCGAACGCCAGCGCAGTTCGAGGCCGACCGACTTCTTCAGGTCGCTGAAGGGATCGGAAGTCTGCTTGGAGTCGATGTTGTAGCCGATGTCGAAGAACGGCACGAGGGCGATGCCCATTTCCGGATGGAACGTCCAGATGTATTCGAAGTTCAGGAAGCCCATGCGGTCGCCGCCGATTTCGTCGTGGTACTTGGGATCGCGCGGGGCAAGGTCTTCCGAGTCATAACCACGGATGGAGTCGATGCCGCCGATGAAGAAGCGGTCGAATACGGGGACCGGCTTGTTGGAGTTTTCGAACACGCCGCCGACGCGGCCACGCCAATGGAAGATGTGGTTCGGGTTGCGGAACAGGGTGTGGAACGACTGCAATTCACCGATAGGCTTGAAGAAGTTGTCGTTACCGCCGATACCCCCGCCGCCGTATTCCATAGAGACGCGGCCCACCACACCGGACGTGGGACGTTCGCGCGAGTCGGTGGAGTCGTAGGTGATGCTGGTGCTTACGACGCTCGAGAGGTTCTTGCCCTCGTATTCCTTGTAGGCGCGGGAGGCCGTGTCGGGAATGTCGAACAGGGTGTAGCGGTCGAGACGGTAGCCAACGGACACCGAGGTGTACTCGCCAATGGGATGGAAGAGGCGGATGGTATTACCGATGGTCTTCTTCTTGAAGTCATCCCATTCTTCCCAGATGGCGTAGCTGTTGTTGCTGAAACCGAAATCGGTATCGTAGATGCGCGGGTTGACGAAAGACAGGTCCAGATACGAGGACTTGCCGGACACGAAACCCTGCAGGCCGAGCGAGTAGCCGCGGCCGAACAGGTTGCGCTCCTGGATGCTGCCGCTCACGCCGAACTGGTAGAAGGTCGAGTAGCCCACGCCGCCCATGATGGCGCCGGTGCGGTCTTCCTTCAGGTTGACGCGGAGATCGACCTCATCGTCCTTGTCCGTGGGAACGATGGTGGTGTCGGCCTGGGTAAAGTAGCGGAGGCGGTTCAGGCGCTCGTTGGAGCGGCGCAGCTTGGAGCCGTCGAACTGGTCCCCGTCGGCAAGGCGCAATTCACGGAAGATGACGTTGTCGCGGGTACGGGTGTTGCCCTGCGTGACCACGCGGCGGATATGCACCTTCTGCTTCTTGTGCGGCACATAGAAGACGTTGATGATGCCTTCCTCATCGTTCTTCGGGGTGTCCACATCGACTTCGGCAAAGGCGTAGCCGTAATTGCCGTAGAAGTCGGTGAGGGCCTTGATGTCGTCCTGCAGGACGGTGAGGGAGAAATACCCGTTGGAATCTTTGTAGTCGTCAAGCTTGATCACTTCTTTCAGGCGCTCGTCGCTGTCGATGAGATCGCCTTTGAAGCCGATTTCGCCGAGTTTGTAGCGTTTGCCTTCATTGACGGTGAACGTGACGGTGATTCCGTCTTCGGAGTAGTCCACCTGCGGCGCGGCGACCTGAATGTCCACGTAGCCGTGGTTCATGGCGTAGGCCGTGATCGCGGCGGAGTCGCGCTCAAGGTATTCTTCGCGGAGGACGCCCGTTCCGGTAACCCATGACAGGATGCCGTGCTCTTGGAGCGCGAGTTCCTTCTTGAGATCGCCGGCGTCGATGCCCTGGAGCCCTTCGATCTTGATTTCCTTGATGTAGAGCTTCTTGCCTTCCTTCACGTCGAAGACCAGCACGGCGGAGGCGCTGTTGGCCTTCTGCTCGATGCGGTAGTTCACTTCGGCGAGGTAGAAGCCTTCCTTGCGGTACAGCTCGGTGACCTTCTGGATGTCTTCGGCAAGCAGGCGGTCGTTGAGGACGGAGCCCGTCTTGGAGCTCATGGCCGCCAGAATGTCTTCTTTTTTGACTTCGTCGGAACCGTTGACGATCACGTCGTCGATGCGGGGCTTTTCCTTGACCGTGAACACGAGCACGCGGCCCTGTCCGCCCTGTTCGATGTCGGCGTTCACGTCGCTGAAGTAGCCGAGATCCCAGATTCGCTTGATTTCTTCATTGAGCGTGGAGGGATCAACCACATCACCCTTGCGGGTGGACAGGCGCATCAGCACCACGTCGGGGTCGAGCACCTTGACGCCGCGGATCTGGATGTCTGTGATGGCGTCGCCCTTGACCGCGCCGCCGCCCATCTTGTCGACAAGTTCGTCGACGGCGGGAAGCAGTTCGATCATGTTTTGCTTCTGGACGAAATAGGGCTGCGCCCCCTGCTGCCCAGCGGCATCCACCATGCGGGCGTCGATGCTGAACGCGTCGCCGGTTTTGCTGAAGCTGCCGTACACGGCGTAGTTCGCCCCGGCCTGCCTGGCGATGGAGCGCGCGGTCGCCAGATTGAGCTGGCTGATCTGCTGGTTCTTGAGCAGGCGCAACGTATCCTTTGCCGGAATGACCTTGAATCCCTTTTGGGCCAGCCGCTGCTCAAACAGCTTGGGCAGCTCGTCGTTCAGGTAGTTGAGATCCGCCCCTCCATTGATCTGGAAGGGGAGCACAGCCACACGGACAGCATCCGAGGCCGCCTGTTTGGGCGCCGCCTGAGCCGTACCGTGGAACAACAGGTTACACAGCGCCAGCGCCAGCAGCGCGAGTACGCATCTCTTCATACAGTTCTCCAGATCGTAATTCGAGGCAGCGCCCGAGGGTTCCCGCCATTTCACGGTTATGGGTGACAATGACGAGGGTCATGCCGAGTGTGCGGTTCAGTTCCAGAAGCAATTCGGCGACGGAATCGCCGGTCCGCTGGTCCAAGTTGCCGGTCGGCTCGTCGGCCAGCAGCACGCGGGGCTCCAGCAGGATAGCCCGCGCAATGGCGGCGCGCTGACGCTCGCCGCCGGAAAGGGTGGTTACCCTGTGATCCTTCCTGTCGGAAAGCCCGACGCGTTCGAGGGCCTGCCGCGCCAGCCCCAGCGCCTTCGACCGGTTCATCCCGGCGATGAGCGCCTGCATGGCCACATTTTCCTCGGTGGAAAACTCGGGCAGCAGGTGGTGGAACTGGAAGACGAACCCAAGCTTTTTGTTGCGGAAATGGGCTTTTTCCACGGGCGTCATGTCCGGCAGGCTTTTGCCCTCGAACAATACCTTGCCCGCGGTCGGCGTGTCCAGCGCGCCGAGCAGGTGGAGGAGGGTGGATTTGCCCGATCCCGACGCTCCGACGATGGCGAGGGATTCGCCAGCGCGGACGGTCAGGTCCATATTTTTTAAAATGGTGATGCGCTCCGCAGGTCCCTCGCAGGACTTCTCGACGCCGGAAAGCTCGTAGAGCACCGGGGGCGCGGTCGCGTACGCTGTCTGTTCCATCATTCGAACCGCAGGGCTTCGGCGGGTTCAAGGCTCGAAGCCTGCCGCGCCGGGTAGATCGTGGCAAGGAAACACAAGGTCATGGCGGACACGCCGACCACGACGATATCAACCCAATTGAGCAGGATGGGCAGGTGATCCAGCGTATAAACCCCCGGTGGAAGTTTGATGAATTGGTATCGTTGGAGGAGGAGCGCCAGCCCTATGCCGAGCACATAACCGAGCAAGGTGCCCACCACGCCGATGATCGTGCCCTGAAGCATGAAGATCCGGCGGATCATCCCCTTGGTCGCGCCCATGGACATCAGGATGGCGATGTCGTGCGTCTTTTCCATGACCAGCATGACCAGCGTGGTGACGATGGAGAAGGAGCCGATGAGGACGACCATCGCCAGCAGGATGAACATGCCGATTTTTTCGAGCTTCAACGCAGCGAAGAGATTGGCGTTCATGTCCATCCATGTCCGGACGGAAGCCAGCGGGCCGAGCTCCTTTTGGAGGGCGGCGGCCACGGTATCGGCCTTGTATACGTCCTTGACGGTGACCTCGATGCCGGAAATCTGATCGGAAGGCAGGCCCAGCAGATCGCGCGCCGCCGCAAGGGAGATGAACCCGAGCGACGAATCGTATTCGAACATGCCGGTCTGGAAAATGCCCGCAACCCTGTAGGGACGGATGCGGGGCTGGAAACCGGCGGTGGTCTTTTGTCCGGAAGGCGAAAGGAGGTTGACGCGACTGCCCACGACCAGGCCGAGGCGCTGCGCCAGTTCCTTGCCGATGAGCACGCCGGGCGGCGCGCCCTCCACGGAAGCGTTCAGGTCCGCGACGCTGCCGCTGCTCAGGTTGTCCAGCATGGTCAGGACGTCCGGCGCGGTCTTGGGGTCGATACCCCGCAGGACGACGCCTTTGACGCCTCTCGGGGAGGACAACATGCCTTCCGCGTAGAGGAAGGGGGTGGAGCCGACGACGCCGGGAGTGGCGTTGATGCGCCGGAGCACAGCCGCCATGCCGGAGAGTTCGGGGGCTTCGCCGCCGCGCATTTTTTCGAAGTCCGCATCCGAAGGCGGCGCGGTGAGCGCCGCCAGCGGACCGGAAACGATGATGTGCGCGTTCGCGCCGAGGATTTTATCCCGGATGTCCGTCGTGAACCCGTTGTAGACGCCGAGAACCACGACCAGCGCGGCGACGCCTATGGCCACGCCAAGCACGGACATGGCTGAAATGATATAAATAAAGGCCTGCTTGCGCCGAGCAAAGAGGTAGCGCAAAGCTACGAAGAGTTCAAAACGCATAGAGTTTAGGATTCCTGCTTCAACAGCGGGAAGAAGATCACTTCACGAATGGACGGGGAGTCGGTCAGGAGCATGACCAGCCGGTCGATGCCGATGCCTTCGCCCGCGGCCGGGGGCATACCGTATTCCAGCGCGCGCAGGTAATCTTCGTCCATCGCGCAGGCTTCGTCGTCGCCGGCCGCCTTCTCGCGGACCTGCTGTTCAAAACGCATACGCTGGTCGATGGGATCGTTGAGTTCCGAGAACGCGTTGCCGTATTCGCGGCCCATGATGAAGAGCTCGAAACGGTCCGTAATGTCCGGGTTATCCTTGTTGCGGCGCGCCAGCGGAGAGATCTCCGTGGGGTAGTGGTAGATGAACGTGGGGGCGACGAGCTTGGGCTCGACGTCGAGGTCAAAGAGCTTGGCCTGCAGCTTGCCGAGTTTGTCCGTCTTGAGGATCTTTTCCCCGCGTTCGCGGACGTAGGCGAGTACCTTGTCGAAGTCGTTGTAGAATTCGGGGGCGTGCCCGCCGATCTTTTCCAGCGATTCGTGGAAGGTGAGGCGCTGCCACTTGCCGGGGGTCAGGTCGAGTTCCGTCCCCTGATAGGTGATGATCGGGCTGCCGCAGACTTCCGTGGCGATGGTGGAGAACAGTTCCTCGGTCAGGTCCATCAGATCATAAAACGTCGCATAGGCCCAGTAGAATTCGCACATGGTGAATTCGGGGTTGTGACGGATGGAGATGCCTTCATTGCGGAAGTTGCGGTTCAGCTCGAAAACTTTTTCAAAGCCGCCCACGAGGAGGCGCTTGAGGTACAGTTCGGGCGCGATGCGCATGTACAGTTCCATGTCCAGCGCATTATGGTGGGTGATGAACGGACGCGCCGCCGCGCCGCCCGCCACGGGGTGGAGCATGGGGGTTTCCACTTCCACAAAGCCGCGTTCCTCAAGGAAGGCGCGGAAGGTACGGATGATTTTGCTGCGCTTGCGGAAAATGTCGCGGACCTTCGGATTGGTGATGAGGTCCACATACCGCTGGCGGTAGCGGATTTCGACGTTGGTGAGGCCCTTGTGCTTTTCAGGCAGGGACCGGAACGACTTGGTGAGCAGGGTGACCTGATCACAGGCGAGGGTCAGCTCGTCGGTCTTGGTGCGGAAAAGCTTCCCGTGCACGCCCACGATGTCGCCGATGTCGAACTTTTTGAAGTGTTTGTAGGCTTCCTCACCCATGAGGTCTTTGGACGCATAGCACTGGATACGGCCGCTGCGATCCATAAGATGGAAAAACGCGACCTTGCCGAAGGAGCGGTGGGAGATGATGCGTCCGGCACAGGTGAACGACTCGTTCAGTTCTTCGAGTTCGGTGGCGGAACAGGCTTCGTATTCGGCCCGGATGGCTCCGGCGTCATGCGTCTTCACGAATCCATTGAGATGAAGAGGGACCCCGGCATCCATGAGTTCGCAGGATTTGACCACGCAGTTTTTGACGACTTCGTTGAGCTCGTCTTTATCGGCGAGGCTTTGAAGCATGGGCATGAAATAGGATGCGTGGGCTGATTTGGTAGCAAGCTTGACGGGCTTGTGGTGCGTAGTTTCCGGGCTGCTCAAGGGAATCTCTCCATCAATTAAAATAGCGATTGGCGACCGGTGACAATTTTCCGCGTTTCCGGACGGCAAGAAACGCGGTCGTATCCGGCGGCGAGAACGGGGCTTTGGCGGACAGGCTTCCTGTTGCGGCGCGTGACCGATGCTACAAGAAAGCCGTGCAATGTTCCAACGGGTTAGAGACAGCGGGACCGTTTCTCCGTTCTCGCGTTGCCCTCCCGCCCGCGGCGGCGGGACCCCCCCTCCGGCCGTGGCGCCCTGTGGACCTGATCGCACAGTTTGTATCCGCAAAGCCGTAGTCCAATTGTGCTGTACAGTCAAGGACGTGCCGTGGGTCAAAAAGTTTTTTCAGAAAAAACGGAGAAAACGCTTGACGGAAGGAGGGCATTTCGATAGACCTCTTTTCGCACCAACGAGTGCCTCATTCCCCGGTGGCTCAATCGGCAGAGCGGGTGACTGTTAATCACTAGGTTGGCGGTTCAAGTCCGTCCCGGGGAGCCAGAAAGTACAAGGCCTTACAGCGAAAGCTGTAGGGCCTTTTCTGTTTTCTGGGGCGATGCTGCCCTCCGTTCTCTCCGCTTTATGCGATGATGAAGCTCCCGATGCGGGGATAGGTAGCATCCTCTTCTTCTTGAGAAAATGGAGCCATAAATTCCCTCCTCCCCACAACTCTTTGCCCCATGTCCTTTGAAAGGGCTCGCAGCCCGTCGCGGTTTTTCCGGTCTCGTACGGGAAACGTTCTCAAGTGCGGCAGGGGAGAGGGATACAGGGGCGTGCCTTCTGGAAGGCTCTTTGGGGAGCGCTCTTTCTAGAGCAGCGGAAAGCGTTTGGGAGGAGCATATTTCCCAGAGCAGCCGCCTGCGGTATTGCGGGCGGCTGCTCTGCAAGAATCTATTGCGTCTGATCAGCGATTGGGCGGAGTACTGGTCTTGCCGGGCCAGAGGATTTTGTCCTCTTCGATGGTGAGCTTGCCGGTAACGGAATCAACGAATCCCACGGGAACGAAGCGGACTGTTTTGCCGTCTTCCTTGTAGCCTTGGCAATTCATGATTTCCACGGCCATGATCTCGCGGTCGTTTGTACCCGGGGCCAGATTCTGGCGTCCGGAAAGGCCATCGAATGACAAGGCGCGCAGGCTTGCCATAAGGGTGTCGCCATTCATTTCCAGCTTTTGATCTTGGACGTTTTTCATGGCGAGGCCCAGGGCCATCATGTGATCATAGGAAAGCACGCCGTAGAAGAACGCCTTGGAATTCATGTCCACCTTCTTGCCGATTTTTTTTGAAAACCGGGCGGCGAATTCGTCGAGCGCCTTGCTGGGCACGAGCTTGGTCATGGGCGCAAGATAGCCGAAGGCACCGTTGATGGCATCGGGCTTTTCGTCGGCTGAGGTCATCTCGGCGGCGAAGAGGCTGTAGCCGGGCTGGTTCATGCCGAGGTTGGTCAGCGTGCGGAAGGCAATGACCGTATCAGGCGTGGGCATGGTGATAAAAATACTTTTGATCCCCAACTCCTTGACCGCAGCCATCCTCTTTTGGACTTCCTCGACAGGCGTATTCCGCGAATAGCCGTAGGAGGCCTTCACCTCAATGCCGAGCTTGGCGGCTTCGTTCAAGATAACCGCCGCAGCGCCGGAACCCCATGCGTCAGTGGTGTGGAACAGGGCGATTTCCTTGATGTCATAATGCTTGGCCACTTCAAGGAGGTAGCCTTCATATTTGGTGCTCGGAGTCACGTTGCGGTAGTAGTAGGGGAATTCGGTGGGGGAGCTCAGGCTTGCGGCGTTGGCGCCGACGGACACCACAGGAGTCTTGAATTTTTCGGCCTCCTTGGCGATGAGGACGGCGGGGCCGCTGCAATCCACGCCGGTAAGGGCGACGATATTTTGCTTCAGGAGTGACCGGGTTTTTTCGGCTGCGCCTTCCGGCCAGCAATGGTAATCGATGACAAGTTCGGGCGGCATGTTGAGCGTGTTTCCGCCGAGCATACCGGAGGCGTTGATGTCCTCGATCGCCATCTTGGCGGCGTGGAGCTCGTACTCCCCCCAGTCCGCATGGCGCCCGTCGTGATAGTCGTAAGTGTACATCCCTCCGATTTTGTACTCCTTGGCCTCGCTTTGCATGGGGGTGAAACCGCAAAGCAGCGAGGCCATCAGCGTGATACCGAGAAACTTTTGGGATCTGTTCATCATTTCCTCCTTGCCGGGGTATGGCGCCCGGTTTTTGCCTTGCGCAAAGCAAGAAGGATTCCAAAGATCCCCTTTATGATGGCAGTATGTTACCGGCTCTTCTTGACCGGAGCGAATGCGGAAATCCTGGATAAGAAGACGGCGGAACCGCCGAAATCCTGTTTTTCAGGACATCAGCGCGTGAGGCCGTGGCGTTTGAGCAAGGCGTAGAGCCGTGAGCGGGAAAGCCCGGTCACCTCGCACGCCTCCGAAATGTTTCCCCCTGTCTGATCGAGTATCCGGGCCAGATAACGGCCTTCTTCCTTTTGCCATACCTGTTCGCGGAACTCGGCATAGGAGGGGAGGCCGCTTTCGGAAACGGAGGAGCCCTTTTCTTCCTTTGGAACGGAAAGCGCGGCTAAGCGCTGCGTTGCGGCATGGATGCGGATGCCTGTGGGCAGGTGTTGGGGAAAAATGACGGAAGCCCGCCCCGCGGTGAGGACCGAACGCTCCATGGCTCCGCACAGTTCCCGCACGTTGCCCGGCCAGCCGTACAACTGCAACGCCGTAGCCGTCCCCGTGGCAAGCTGCTTTGCGGGGAGGGCGTAGAGTTCGGAGAAGTGGGCGCAAAAATGGTGCGCCAGAGGCAGGATGTCCTCCTGGCGTTCACGCAGGGGCGGCAACGGAATGTGGACGGTCTGAAGACGGTAGAAAAGGTCCCGCCTGAAGGATTCTTCCTCCACCATGTGTTCGAGATTTCTGTTGGTCGCTGCGATCAGGCGGAAATCGCAGGGGGTTTCCTGTGTGGAGCCCACGGGGCGGACGCGCTTTTCCTGAAGTACGCGCAGAAAGACCTTTTGCAGCGAAAGGGGAAGTTCCCCCACTTCATCAAGGAACAGCGTCCCGCCGTCTGCTTCGGGGATCAGGCCGTTTTCACGTGTAATCGCACCGGTGAAGGCGCCGCGTACATGCCCGAACAACAGGCTTTCGGCAAGGTTCTCGGGAAGGGCCGCACAGTCCACGACGATGAAGGGACCGTTTTGGCGGCCGCTGTTTTCGTGTATGGTTCGCGCGAAAACCTCCTTGCCTGTCCCGGTTTCCCCGCTGAGCAAAACGCAGACATCGCTGTCGGCACACTGGATCACGGATTCCAGGCAACGGCCGATGGCCGCGCCCGATCCGACAAGCCTGTTTCGCTTCAAAGGCGTTGTCCGCTGGCCGGAAGAGGAGAGCTGGGCACCACAGCGGTTCTGATGATAAAGGAGCGCCTGCTCCAGAGCCGCGAAAACGGTGTCGAGCGAGTCGTCCTTGCGGATGAAGTCCCATGCCCCTGCCATAAGTGCCTGTTCCAGCCAGTCACGGTTGTCGTGTCCCGTGATCACGATGACTTCAGGGTGCCCTTCGCTGCCTAGGAGCAGGGGAAGGAGGGACAAGCCGTTGCCGTCCGGCAGGCTGATGTCCAAAAAAACAATGTCGAACATGCCGGCACTGGCTTCTTTCGCTTCGCACGCCGAGGCGGAGAACATCACCTCATGGCCTTGGCGGCTACAGGCACGCTTGAGCACGTAGGAGAACGTTTCATCATCGTCTATGACTAAAATGCGCGCCATATCCATCTTCCTGTCTTGGGTTGCAGAGCGCGGTCCACGGCCTCTTTCAGCCGTTGCGGATCAAATGGCTTCAGGAACCGCTGTATGTCCTCGTCAGCTCCCATATGGCATGATTGCGCGTCATGCATGGCCGAACAGCTGCTGCAAAGAATGATCGGCATCCGGGGAAAACGTTTCCGCACAAGGCGGGCAAAGGCAATGCCCTGTATACCCGGCAGTTTTTGATCCGTAATGACGAGAGCCGGATGCATCCCCTTCTCGAACAGGGACAGCGCCGTTTCCGCATCAGCGGCGGTGACGACGGAAAGCCGCATTTGGTTCAGCAGCTTTTCAAGAAGATAGAGTATGCCCGGATCATCGTCCACAACGAGGATTTCCCCGGCTGTGCCGCCGGGCGGCGCGGTGCGGGGTTGGCCCGTGGGGAAACCGTTTTCAACCGGCTGCGGGATGGAATCGACGGGCGATACCGTTTCGGAGAGGGGCTTGCCGGTTGCTTTGCCAGCATCATCCCGTTCGGGAGAGGGAAAACCATGCGGCAAGAATACGGAAAAGAGGGCCCCGCCGCAGGGACGGTTGGCCACGCGCACCGCTCCCCGGTTACGCTGGACGAGGCTGTGGACTTGCGCGAGCCCAAGGCCGCTGCCCCCGTTTTCCTGTTTTGTAGTAAAGAAGGGATCAAAAATGAATTCCATGAGCCCCGACGGGATGCCTTTCCCGGTATCGGAAATGTCTATGCGGACATAGCTGCCCTCGGCAAGCTCGTCTCCGGAACGGTGCCGCTCCACGGCGTAGAGCCCGGCGGAAACGGTGAGCTCGCCTCCATCCGGCATTGCCTGGATGGCGTTGAGGCACAGGTTGAGGAGGACTTGATGCACCTCAACGGATACGGCCCGGATACGCGCTTCGGGACAGGCGTTGCGCACGTTGAGGGAAATGTGGGGAGGGAGTTGCGGCTGAAGCGTTTCCGCGCATTCCCGTATCAATTTCGATACAAGCGGCGTTTCGGAACGGGCATCCAGCGTTTTGGTGCTGTCGGTCATGCGGATCTGCTTCATGAGATCTTTGCCGCGGACAGTGGCATCAAGGATATGCAAAACGTCCTCGTAGGCCGGGTTTTCCCGTGGAATTTCAGGCAGGGCAAGCTGGGCGCAAGCGGCGATTCCTCCGAGGATATTGTTCACGTCATGGGTGATCCCTCCCGCCATGCGGCCGATGGCCTCCATACGCCGCTCGAGCTGGCTGCGGCGTTCAAGGGCGTTCGCTTGGGCCAGCACAGTTTTTTCCTGTCTGAGCAGGGATTCCGAACGCTGTTTCACGCGGAGCAGATACATGAGCAACAGGATGATGCCGAAAAGGACCAGCATGACGGTCATCGCAGGCAGCAAAGCGGCCCGGTGCTGCTCATAAAACGAAAGGGGGCGGTTGATGATGACCGAATCCGGCGGAAGGTCGCTTTCGCTGATGCCGTACCGTGTCAGCACGGCATGATCATAAATGAGATACGGGGACGGTTCATGCAGCAGCGGGATGGCATCCGGTGGCGTGCCGCCGAGAACGGACAGGACCATGTGCGCGGCATGTACGGCGTGGAATTCGTTGAATGCGCATTGGCCTGCCAGCACCCCTTTGCCGAGCTGGCCACTCCACGGGGAATACATGGGCAGGTCGGTCCAGCTGCGGAGCTGTTGCAGGCTTTCCTTCATGGAGTAGCTTTGGCCGTCGGCTGTGCGGTAGTAGCCGAAGTTCAGGAGCACCGTATCCCGGGGCAGTTCTTCAAGAGCTTTTTGCATGGCCTGTGCGGGCAGTGCCGCAAGAGTCCGGACGGCAATGCCCGGCTTCATTGCCGCCAGTTCCGGGGCCGCTTGGCGCAATGCCGTACGGGCGGACGTCGTGTCGCCGCAAATGATGGCCAGATGGCGGGCTTCCGGGTGGACGAGGGGGATGGATTCAAGGATGCGGTGGATGGAGAAATTTTCCAGAATGCCGGTATAGTGCGCCCGGCGTTCGGCAAGCTCTGCGGGAGGATCCGCGATGCCGCAAAAGACGACGGGGACGCCAGGGAAAAGGCGGTTCCCGTGGGCGAGCATGAAGTCCAGCGCGTCGTTATCCGTTACAATGATGGCTTTGAGGGATACCCCGGCGTATTTTCGGGCAAACAGGCTTACGAGTTCGTTATCCAGACTTCCGGGAGGATGGCGTTCATAGTCGAGATATTCGCAATGCAGGCGTATACGGAAGCCCGTTTCCGTATTTTCAAGCTTTTCAGAGATCCGCTTTATGATGTTGTATTCCCAGAAATGGCCGGAATGAAAAGAATTGATGATCAAAACTTCGGCGGGGGGCAAAGGCGCCGTCCGCTCCGCCACATCAGCAAAGGCCATCGCCTGTGCCGCGAAAATGGCGCAGAACAGGCAGATACCTTTGGCGAGGGCGGCAAGCGGCTTCACGGTGAATCTCCAAAGAAGAGCGTATGTCCTATGATTCTAAGGGAGCCCGCTCTGTAACTCAAGGGAGGGCGTCAAGCGCGGAGGAGAAAAACATGTCCGCCCCTTCTGCCAATGATTCGAAACGGCCTTCCGCCTCTGCCGCTTTGGACCTTACGCCGTATACGGATAAGGATCAGGAAATCGCGCGGGACGCCGAAACGCCTGTGAAGGTCTTTTATACCGTTAGGAAGGGTTGAGCATCGATTTGAAGTTCCAAATGAAAATCGCAAATACAATGGCGGAGCCCAGGACGTCGGCGATGCATTCCGCATAAAGCAGGCCGTCCGTCCCGTAGCCGAGCCTGGGGAGGATGAAGCAGAGCGGGAGCAGGATGACGAGCTTGCGCATCATGGCCCCGAGGAGGGAGAGCTTGGTGCGCCCCAGCGCCATGAACGTGCGCTGGCAGGCGTAGAGGACGCCGATGAACATCATGCCCCCGAAGTATATGCGTATGGCGGGGATGGTGATTTCGATGAGCCGCTGGGAATCGGTGAACGGCATGATGAAGGTCTTGGGAAAGAGCAGGATGAGCCAGCTTGCGATGGTGGTAAAACCGAAGGAAAAGGCCAGGATGAGGAAAAAGGTCTTCTTCACGCGTTCGGGTTTGCCCGCGCCGTAGTTATAGCTCATGATGGGCACGGCGCCTTGGCACAGGCCGTCCGCTGGCAGGCGCAGCAGTTGCTCGATGCTGAACATGACGGTCATGGTGCCGACGTAGTAGTCGTTGCCGTATTGCTGCATCCCGGCGTTCATGACCAAGGGGACGATGCAGTCCGTCACTTGGACGAAGAACGGGGAAAGGCCGAGCAGGATGACGGGCACAAGTTCCTTGAGGTCCAGCCGCAGGTATTGCCTGCGGAAATGCAAAACCGTGCGTTTGCCGAAGAAGAAGGCGAAGATCCAGACGGCACTGACGGCCTGGCTGCAAATCGTGGCGAGCGCCGCGCCTTTGCAGCCCATATCGAGGCCGTAGATGAATATCGGATCGAGGATAATGTTGAGGGCCGCCCCGATGAGGACGGTCATCATGCTCGTCTTGGCAAAGCCCTGGCAGGAAATATAGTAGTTCAGGCCCAGCGAGAGCTGCACAGCCGGGGTGCCGAGCAGGTAGAGCGAAAAATAGTCGACCGCATACCCGATGGTCTGTTCGCTTGCCCCGAACATGAGCAGCATCGGGCGCATGGCCCAGAAGCACAACACCGTGAGCACGACCGACATGGCGAGGAGGAACACGCAGGCACTGCCGAGGATGCGCTCGGCTTTTGCATTGTCGCCGCGCCCCATGGCGATGGATGCGAGCGGCGCGCCGCCCATGCCCGCGAGGAAGGAGAAGGACGAGATGATCAGGATGATGGGGAAGGCGACGCCGAGCCCGGCCAGCGCCAGTGGGCCAATCTCCGGTATCCTGCCGACGAAAATGCGGTCGACAATGTTGTAGAGGAGGTTGACGATCTGTGCAAAAATGCTCGGGATGGCGAAACGTAAAAGAAGCCTGCCGAGGGGTTTCGTTGCCAGTTCGCTGGAGGGGTCCGCGTGAGCCATGAGGCATATCCTTTTTTGAAACGTTGCCGGCGGCGGGAAGCCGGGCTGTGTGAGTGGGCCGGATAGAGGCAAAAACCGGAGACCCCGGCGTTATTGACGGACGCCGGAAGCTGTTCGGCCGCTTGCCGATTCATGGAGACGTTAGGCTTATCCCGTCAGCCGGGAAAAGAAATTGCCGATGAAGATATCGACGGGTTTGATGTTCAATTCCAGATTGGCCCGCTGCAGGGCCCCCTCCCAGCCGTACCAGAAGAAGGCCGCCGTAGAGGCGCAGTCCAGTTCCGGGGATATTTCTCCAGTCTCTTGGGCACGTTTAAGGCCGCGCGCGAAAACATCCTGCCACTCCGCGAAGACGGCGGAAAGCTGCTCGCGGAAGTTTTCCGGCAAGGTGTTGACCTCCTGCGCCAGCTTTCCGGCCAGACAACCGGAACGGCAATCGGTCCGCGCCATCTCGTCCCGCACTTCGCCGACGAAGGCCCGGAGGCTGCCCAGCGGGGACAGGGACGTGTCAGAGAGGCAACGCTCCAGCTTTTGCGTGATGGAGAGCCTGTAGCGGTCTATGAGTTCCGCGCCGAACCCTTCCTTTGTCTTGAAATAGTAGTAGAAAGAACACCTCGAAATACCCGTGCGCTGCAATATCTCGTCGACCCCCACTGCGGAATAGCCTTTTTCCGTCAGCACTTCCGTCCCGACGTGGACCAGCATTTCCCGGGTCAGCAGTTTGTTGCCGCGTTGCTTGGGCGGGCGGCCACGGCCTTTGGCGTCTTGCGCGTGATTTTGCATGGATGATTTTTAGACTGATCTGTCTATAAAGGCAATAACGGAAGGGATTTTTCTCTGAAAAAGTATATATCCATATGTATTGTAAAGAAATTATCTCTCCATATCCCCCGTGCGGATCGATCCGGAAGAGCCGCCTTATTGCCGGAAAGGAATACCTATGCCGCAGCCAACGCGGTATATTCTCTGGGTGAGGGACAGTGGGGCGGCGGATGCCGTACCCGGAAAAAAGCCCCTTCCGATATGCTCGGAAGGGGCTTTTTTCCGGTTTTTTGAGTGATCCCACCGCACTCCCACCGCTCTGGGGAAAGGCGCGGGGGAGGTGCGCAAGCGCCGCCTTCCTCAGCGCATCCTCATCACGTCCCTGTGCGGCGGTTCGCCAAACAGCCGCTTATACTCCCGGTTGAACTGCGTAGGGCTCTCGTAGCCGACGGCCAAACTCGCGCTGGAGGCATCCTTACTTTCCGTGAGCATGAGGCGCTTGGCCTCGTACAAGCGCAGCCGCTTGTGGAACTGCAACGGGCTGAGCGTCGTCACTTCCTTAAAATGGCGGTGGAACGTGGAGGTGGCCATGTTTACCTTCTGAGCCAGCTTGTCGACCTGCAACGGTTCCCTGTAATTGTCCCGCAGCCACGTGATGGCTTGGGCGATCTGATTGCTCTGGGTGCCGAGGGTGTTCAGTCGGCGCAGGAATTCCCCTTGGGGGCCGATGAGCAGGCGGTAATGGATTTCGCGGACAATGAGCGGCCCGAGTATGGGGATCTGCTCCGGTTTCTCGAGAAGCTCGACGAGGCGCAGGAACGCATGTAGGATATCGGGATCAACGTCCGCGACGGAGAGCCCCTTGTAGGAGCAGGCCCCGGTCGCGCAGGGCGGCGGGACTTCCGCCGCGAGCCGGGTGATCAGGTACTTGTCCAGATCAAGGCACAGCGCCAGAAAGGGCCGCTCAGGGCTGGCATCCGTGACGTAAAAGGAGCTCGGCATGTCCACCCCGGCCACGAGGCACTGGTTTTCGCCGTAGCAGTACTCCTCGGAGCCCAGCATGGTCCGCTTGGAGCCTTGAATGATCACGCTGACGGAAGGCTTGGAGAAGCAGGTTTCAATCCTGTTGGCTTCATGCCGCCGCGTGATGACCAGCCCTTCGATGTCCATCGGATACTTCCCGTGCTCGGGCGCCCGCTGGAGCAATTTCTCTTTCAAAAGGCTGGCGGTTCTTGCCGTCTCTCCACTCCCCGTTTCCATCATATGGCATAATCCTCTGTTTTTGCATGGAATAAAGAAAAATCCTTTTCAGGGTTCGGTTTTTTGATACCACACTCCGACCTCTTTGGGTAGCACCGCGAGAGAATCAGGCAAGAATAAGAGAGGATCGTATCTTCTGTTCTCCATTAGGGAGCGTATGGTGCACCCATAGGGAAATCACGCCATGCCCGCAGCGTTTTCCCTTCCGGCCTCGGGTATCCGGGCCGCTTTCAACGCATTGACATGATGGGAGGTCGCATATGCCTGCACACAAAAAAAGGAACATTTCTTGTGGGCTTTTCGCCGCATTGTTTTGTTTGCTGTTGTCCGGCGCGGCAATCGCGGCTTCTTCCCCTACGCAGCAGGTTCCAAACGGAGGCAAGAACATGAGCAGAGCCGCCTTGGCCGAAAAGAAACAGTTGGAACGATTCGGAAACGCCCGGTCTCCTTTAGAGGCGACCGATCCGGATTTCGCCGAGATGCGGGATCGCCTCATCTGGGGCGAAGTCGCGTGGCACGGGTCGCTCGACGCCAAAATGCAGGAGCTGATCACGCTGGTCGTCCTGACGGCTAGCCAGACTTTGGATGGCTTCGCCCCGCATGTGGGCGCGGCCTTGCAGGTCGGGGCGACGCCCGAGGAAATCAAGGAAGCGATGTACCAGTGCGCTCCGTATATCGGGTTCCCCAAGACCGAAAAAGCGCTCCGGCTGGTCAATGAGGTCTTCAGGGAAAAACGCATCCCGCTGCCCGTGGCCTCGCAGAAGACGGTAACGGAAGACGACCGCTTCATGCAGGGCGTCAAAGTGCAGAAGTCCATTTTCGGAGCGGCGATAGACGCCATGCACAAGAGCACGCCGCAGAACCAGCAGCACCTCCTCCGCGACATGCTCTCGGCATTCTGCTTTGGGGACGTGTACACGCGGAAGGGGTTGGACCTGCGGACCCGCGAAATCCTGACCTTCTGCATCATCAGCTCTTTGGGCGGGTGCGAGAGCCAGGTCAAGAGCCATGTGCAGGGCAACGTGAATGTGGGGAACACGAAAGAAAACCTGATCGACGCGCTGACGTGTTGCCTGCCGTATATCGGATTCCCCCGGACCCTGAACGCGCTCGGGTGCGTCAACGCGGTCATCCCGGAAAACTAGCGGGGGCTCGCCCGCTTTCCCATCCGGGAGGCGCGGTTTCCCTTCCGTATTGAGAGTGTCCCGGTGTGCATGAGGGCTTCGCTGTGAGCCGCGCACCGGGTGCCGGAGTTCCCGCCGTATTCGGCGGGGCAGTTTGAAAACAAGGAGAAAGTATGTCTGTTCCCGTTTATCTGGCAAAACTTGCTGTAAAAAACCCTTCCGATCACCGGCTCGCCAAGATCAAGCGGCTCTGCGACGCCGTTGGGCTTGCGGACAAGGTGAAGCCGCTCGGCACGGTCGGCGAGGATGAGGTCGTTGCCATCAAGCTGCACTTCGGCGAAGCGGGCAACGATACCTACCTGCACCCGACGTTCGTGCGGCAGGTCGTGGATTGCGTGAAGGCGACGGGGGCCCGCCCGTTCCTGACGGATACCTGCACGCTCTACAAGTCCACCCGCCATAACGCCGTGGATCATCTGGAAACGGCGTATCGCCACGGTTTTACGCCCTATGTCGTGGACGCTCCGGTGATCATGGCCGACGGCGTGACCAGCAAGTGCTACGAGGAAGTGGCCGTCAACCTGAAACATTTCGCTTCGGTCAAGATTGCGCAGGCGTTTCTTTCCGCCAACGCGATGGTCGTTCTGTCCCACTTCAAGGGGCACGCGATGGGCGGTTTCGGCGGCGCGATCAAGAACCTCGCCATGGGCTGCGCTCCGCAGGCCGGGAAAATCGATCAGCACGGCAGAAACGTCGTGATCTACCCGAAATGCATCGGCTGCGGGCAGTGCGTACCGCTGTGCCCGAGGAACGCGCTTTCATTGGAAAAAGCCGAGAAGGGCCGCCATGCCGTCATCGACAAGGAACGCTGCATCGGTTGTTATGAATGCGTAACGGCCTGTAAGCAGGGGGCCATCGGCGTCGACACGCCCAACGAGTATTCCGACTTCGCCGAGCGCATGGCGGAATACGCCTACGGAGCGGTAAAGGGCAAGGAAGGCCGCATTTGCTACCTGAACTTCCTGCTCAACGTGACGCCGCAGTGCGACTGCGCCGGATGGTCCGAGCCGGCGATTGTCCCGGATCTGGGTATCCTCGCTTCGGAGGACCCCGTAGCGCTGGACACGGCCTGTTTCGATCTGGTGAAGGAAGCGCACAGCCTCATTCCGCTGGGCGAGCACGGCGCGCACTCCTGCGGCTACGACAAGTTCTCGGCGCTGCATCCGAATACGCGGGGCTGGCATCAGGTTGAGTATGCCGAATCCATCGGCATGGGTTCGCGGGATTATGAACTGATCACGGTGTAAGGCGCCGTTCGCGGGCGGCCATGATGCGGATGCGCCCGGGCGCATGGCTGCCCGCACCGGTGGGGCGGGGCTCCCCTCGGCCTTCACCCCGGCGGCGTGGTGTTTCGGAATTTTCCAAAAGACGGGTAAGGATATGGATCACGGCATTCTGTTTGATCACGCCCGGACGGCCCGGATCGGGCTGCCGGAAGCGGTTTTTTGCGAAGGGAAGCCTTTCGAGGCGCTCGTGGAGCTGCTCTCCCGTTTTGGCAGGGGCTCGGGGCATCCGGTCCTGTTCACACGGCTTGCCCCGGACGTGTTCGCCCGGGTTCCCGCCGAGATCCGCGCAGGGTATGACTACCATCCCCTGTCGCGTACCGCGTTCGGGGACGCGCTCCCGCCGAAGGGCAAGGGCAGGGTCGCCGTCATTTCCGCGGGCACGGCGGACGGCTTCGTAGCCTGGGAGGCGGCGCGGACGCTGGCGTATCTGGGCATCGGGCACAAACTGTTTGAAGACTGCGGCGTTGCCGGGTTGTGGCGGCTCGCGGAGCGGCTGGAGGAGATCAATACCTTCGATGCCGTGATCGTGGTTGCCGGGCTCGACGCCGCGCTGGTCAGCGTGATGGGCGGGCTTACGCCCAAGCCGATCTTCGGCGTGCCGACGTCCGTTGGGTACGGTGCGGCGCAGGGCGGACGGGCCGCGTTGGCGAGTATGCTTTCAAGCTGCGCTCCCGGCGTGGGGATCATGAATATCGACAACGGGTACGGCGCGGCCTGCGCCGCCGCAAGGGTGGTAAACGGATTATGAGCGAAGCGCACGCACACGGGGATCATGCCCACCGCCATGAACACCATCATGAGCACGGCCATACGCATGAAACGGCCCACGGGGATGGGCGGGGCAAAGCCCGGGGAGGCCGCATCCTGACCATCCGGTCACATTCCGGCTTGTCCGGGGATATGTTCCTTGCCGGGCTGTTGCGCATGACGGAACTCGGCGAGGCGGAAACGGACAGGCTGCTTGCCGCCGTGCTGCCCGAGCTCGCCGGGACCGTGCGCCTGACGCGGCGGCAGGTGAACCGTATCGGCGGCTGGTTCGCGGACGTGTCGCTTCCCCACCAGCACGAACACCGCACCCTTAAGGATATTCTTGGGATCATCGCCGGGAGCGGCATGGACGATGAGCCGAAGCGCTTGGCCTCGGATACGTTCACGTTGCTGGCGAAGGCCGAAGCCGCCGTGCACGGCATGAAGCCGGAGGCCGTCCGTTTTCATGAGGTCGGCGCGCTGGACAGCATCCTGGACATTTGTATGGCCTGCGTCCTGTTCACGCGGCTCTCGCCCGCGCGGTTTGTGGTCAGCCCCCTGCCCATTGCGGACGGTGAGGTCGTTTGCGCCCACGGCGTCATACCCGTTCCGGCTCCTGCGGTACTGGAACTGCTCGAAGGCATTCCCGTCCGTCCGTTCTCCGGCGAAGGCGAAACCGTGACGCCCACAGCCATCGCCCTGCTTCGCAGCCTTGGGGCGACGTTCGGGCCGTGGCCCGCCATGCTGGTGGAAAAACGGGCTCTGGTCTACGGGTCGCGTGTTTTCGCCAATGCGCCCAACGGGACGATCTTTGCCTGTGGTACGGAGCTTGAAGGCTGATGCCGCCGTATCGGTGAACGGGGTTTCCGGCATTTTTTTGTAAGTGTATGAGGGTATTGCCGTGATGGATTCAAGTATGACCGCCGCGTCTCCGGACGAAACCGCGCTCCTGCCGCGTCTTGAAAGCGTCCTCGGCGTCCTCGCGGCAGGGAACCGTTTTGCTTTGGCCTACTCGGGTGGGCTGGACAGCCGTTTTCTCGCTCATGCGGCCCAGCGGTTCGGCTTCGAGCCCGTACTGCTGCACATCGTCGGACCGCACATTCCCCCGGAAGAGACGGACTACGCGCGTCATTGGGCGGCCTCCCGGGAGCTCGCCTATGAGGAACTTCCCGCCGATCCATTGGATTTAGCTTTGGTGGCCTCCGGGGATCGCCGCCGTTGTTATGCGTGCAAGCGTAACCTGTTTTCCTTGCTGAAAGCTCGAACCGACCTTCCCCTGTGCGACGGTACGAACGCTTCCGATGCGGGGCAGTACCGCCCCGGCATACGGGCCGTCGAGGAACTCGGCATCCTGTCCCCGCTGGCTTCCGCCGGCCTGACCAAGGCGGACATCCATCGGTGCGCCGCACTGACGGGAATGGAAGATCCGGAGCAGAAAGCCCGGCCTTGCCTGCTGACGCGGCTCCCGTACGGCATGAAGCCGGAGCGTTCCCTGCTCGCGGGGCTGCCGCCGGTGAGCGGGCCGTTCATGGTGTGTTCGCCTCGGCCGGACTGCCCGGGCCGGATTTCCGTCTGCGTCTCGTCGATGCGGAACGGCTGGAATTGCACGTCCTGCCGGAGCCCGCCCTTGCTCCCGGCCTTTGTGCCGAGCTGGCCCGCCGCATTGCCGAAGCCGTTCCCCAGCTTCCGCCTCCCCGTGTGGTCAGGGTGGAAACGCTTTCCGGCTTTTTCGACAGGGCCTGAGCCGTTTTCCTCCTCCCCCGCCTCTGGGATCTCCTTGCTTTTTCTGTCGCCCTGTCTCTGGGAAGCGTTGCCGGACATTGTCCGTATCTCGTGCCGTGTCCTTCAATGGTACATCTTCATGTACTTTCCTCAGATGTGCGCCCGCGTGTCCGAAGAGACAGCCATAGGCTCTTGCAGAGGGGAGGGAAGAGAGGATCAGGCAAAAAATGGGTAGAATCGTATCTACTCACAGAGGTTCGGAGGCAGTATATCTGATTCATGGAATTGTTGATCCGTATGGATGGAATACACAGCTGAAAGTTCGAAACGGACAAGAGAGGATTGTTATGAGCAAGGCACTGGAAATCGATTCGTCCAGAAGAAGTCTGCTGAAATATACGGTCGCCGGGCTGCTTGCCGGGTTCGGAGGTCGTTTGTTGCCGCATGTTTCGTCGGCCTATGCCGCCACGGAGGGCGGAGCCAAGGCGTTGGTCGTCTACTATTCCCGTTCCGGCAACACGCGCGCCGTCGCCGAGGCCATTCATGCGGCGGTCGGCGGGGATATTGTGGAACTTCAGTCGGTGACGCCGTATCCCGAGGCGTACCGTGCGACCACGGATCAGGCGAAGCAGGAACTGGCGTCGGGCTACAAGCCGCCTTTGAAGAACAGGATCGGGCACATCGAGGCGTACGACGTCGTTTTCGTAGGATCGCCCAACTGGTGGGGCACTGTAGCCGGGCCGGTGAGGACGTTCCTGTCCGAGTACGATTTGGCGGGCAAGCGGATTGCCCCGTTCATCACGCATGAGGGCAGCGCGCTGGGCCGCAGCGTTGCGGACATCAAGGCGTTTTGCCCGAAGGCGGTTGTTCTGGACGGGCTTGCCGTCAGGGGAAGCCGGGCCGCTTCCGCGCAAGGCGATGTGGCCGCGTGGCTTCGCAAGATCGGCATGGGAAAATAACCTTTTCGTTGAGAGGAATGTCATGAGCAAAAATATACTGATACTGTCGGGGAGCCCCAGAAAGGGCGGCAATTCCGATATATTGTGTGATCGCTTCATGGAAGGCGCGCGGGAATCCGGCCATCGGGCCGAAAAGGTTTTCCTCCGCGACAAAAACATCGGCTATTGCATCGGCTGTGAAGCCTGCCACCAGAACAACGGCGTCTGCGTGCAGAAGGACGATATGGCCGAGATTCTGGGAAAGATGATCGCCGCTGACGTGATCGTCATGGCGACGCCGGTGTATTTCTATACGATGGATGCGCAGATGAAGACGCTTATTGATCGGTGCGTCGCCCGGTATACGGAAATCAGCAACAAGGCGTTTTACTTCATCGCCACCGCCGCCGACGGCGAAAAGCGGTCGCTGGAGAGGACCATCGAAGGGTTCCGCGGGTTCCTGTACTGTCTGGAAGGCGCGCAGGAAAAGGGCATCGTTTACGGATCGGGCGCATGGAAAAAAGGCGATATCAAGGAAAGCCCGGCTCTGAATGAGGCATACGAAATGGGGCGGCACGCATAAGCTCCGGTATGCCGATTCTGTGCGGCGTCCCGGTTGCGGCTGGACGGCGGCCGAATGGAGCGTCTCCCCCTATCCTTCCTCCATATAAGGACACCCGCTCGGATTGACTGAGCGGGTGTTCTTATATGGAGGTTGGTTCCCCCGGCGGCCGCCCGGAGGAATGGGCGAGTGTGCCGCCGGGGGGACCCCAAATCGCACCGGGCGGGGGAAGGGGGATCATCCTTTGCCCGGTGCGTTGGGGACGGGGAAATTACAGGGAACCGTAGACGAGCCGGTTGCCCACCAGGGTCGCCAGAATCGGGATGTCCCTGATGCGTTCGGGCGCGATTTCAAGCGGGTTCTCTCCGAGGATGATCATATCGGCGAGCTTGCCGGGCTCGAGGCTGCCCTTCATGCGTTCTTCATGGAACTGGTAGGCGCCCCATATGGTGACGCTTTTCAGGGCATCCAGCACAGAGACGGTCTGATCCTCGCCGAGCACCTTGCCGCTGCCGGTGAGCCGGTTGACCGCCGACCAGACGGAGAGCAGCGGATCCATAGGCGTGACGGAGGTGTCGTTGTGGGAAGTGAAGGGGATGCCGCGTTTCAGGGCGCTCCGCAGCGGATCGATCCGGGATGCGCGGGCTTTCCCGAGGAAGATGTCCCGATGGCGGTCGCCCCAGTAATAGGTGTGCACGGTGAAGAAGGACGGAACCACGCCGAGCCGTTCGATGCGGTCGAGCTGATCCTCGCGGACGGTCTGGCAATGGATGATGATGTGCCGCGCGTTGGCCCGGGGGTACGCCTTTTGCGCTTCCTCAAAGGCGTTGAGGATGTCTTCGATGCCCGCGTCGCCGTTGCCGTGGATGGCGACCTGCCAGCCCTCTTCGTGGTAGCGGGTAACGATGTTGACGAGTTCACGGGGATTGTAGATGGGGTATCCGCGCCATGACCCGTCGGAGATGGCGTCCGGCAGCGAATGGTAGGGATTGCTCAGATAGCCGGTGTACCCTTGGAGGCTCCCGTCCTGAAACAGTTTCACAGCGCCCATGCTGAGCAGGCCGTCCTTGGTCAGGGGCGTGCCGCATTGCACGGTGGGGGCCAGCGAGAAGTCGAACCAGCCGTGCTTGGGCAGAAGCTGGACGCGGTTTTTGAGCATCCCCCGTTTGTGGGCGGTCATGTAGTTTTTCCACATGGCCGTGGTGACGCCGCCGTCGTGGGCGGTCGTCACGCCCTTGGCGACATAGTCGTCGGTAGCCCGTTCCACCGCGCCGAGCCATTTTTCCTCGGTCATCTGCGGGGAGGCCGCCAGGACCATCTCCATTGCGGCGGGTTCCTCCACCAATCCGGTGAGGCGGCCGTTGCCGTCATGCCGGAACACGCCGCCCGACGGATTCAGGGTTTCATCCGTGATCCCGGCTGCCTCAAACGCCTTGCTGTTGCACAGGGCCAGATGCCCGGAGATGTGGCGCAGGAACAGCGGGTGATCCGGGGCCATCGCGTCCAGTTCGGCAAGCGTGAAATGCCGCTCTTCGGCAACGGCGGTATCGTCATACCCCGCGCAGAGCAGCCATTCCCCGGCGGGCATACCCGAAAGGGCTTCGCGTACCTTGCGGCGGATGTCGCCGTGCGTCCTCACGTCCCCGATGGGATGGGAATTCACGTCGAGATAGTATTTGTTGTACATGCCCGCGCGCATGAAATGGCTGTGGCAGTCGTAGAAGCCCGGCATCATGAACCGCCCGCCGAGATCGACGATGCGGGTTTCCGGGCCCTGGAACGGGGCCACTTCGGCTTCCGAGCCCACGGCAAGGATGGTTTCGCCGGATACGGCAAGGCAGGAAACGATGGAGCAGCGGGAATCCATCGTCAGGATGGTACCGTTCCGGTAGATGTGAGTCGCTTGTTGCATGGCTGGCCTCATAAGGGTTGCGGGATCAGGCGGCGCTGGCGGCGCGGTACTTCTTCCATTCCTTCCAGAGCAGGTTGAACAGGATGAAGAGGCTGATGGCGAGGAACGACGCGCAGACAGGACGGGTGAAGAATACGGAGAAATCCTGATTGGAGATGCTGAGCGCCCTGCGGAAGTTGGTTTCGATGATCCCGGAGAGGATCATGGCGAGGAGCAGGGGGGCGAGCGGGAAGCGCGCCTTGGTCATGATGTAGCCGAGCAACCCGAAACCGGCCATGACGGCGAGGTCGAAGTTGGAGTTGTTCAGGGCGTAGCCGCCCACCACGCACAGGGTGGTGACGAGGGGCATGAGGATGCCGCCGGGAATGAGCACGACCTTGGCGAACAGGCGCACCGCGTAGTAGCCCAGAAGCAGCATGAAGACGTTGGAGACGAACAGGGCGATGAAAATGCTGTAGACGAGCGTGCCCTGTTCCTGGAACAGCAGCGGACCGGGAGTCATGCCCTGGATCATAAGCGCGCCGAGCATGATCGCCGTGACCACGTCGCCGGGCACGCCGAGGGTCAGCAGGGGGATGAGCGCGCCGCCGGTGACGGCGTTGTTGGCGGATTCCGTGGCCGCGATGCCTTCAAGCGTGCCTTTGCCGAAAAGCTCTGGGTGCTTGGAGTGGCGCTTGGTTTCGCTGTAGGCCGCGAACGAGGCCGTGCCCGAGCCCGTGGCCGGGACGATGCCGATGAACGTGCCGAAGAGGGAACCGCGGATCAGGGCGGCACGGTTGGCCCAGAGATCGGGTAACGAGATGCCCTTGCGAGAGATTTCGGCGGTGGAGAGCTTGCGGCCCATGAAGACGTCTTCAATGGTAACCAATACCTGCGACAGGGCATAGAGCCCGACGAGCGCCGGGACGAGGGAGACGCCGTTGATGAGGTCTGGCGAGTCGAAGGTCATGCGCAGGTTGCCGGAAAGCGGGTCCATGCCGATCATGGAAATGAGCATGCCGAGCAACGCCGCGATGCAGCCCTTGAGCAGCGCGCCTTCGGACAGCGTCGCCACAATGGTCAGGCCGAAGATGCCGAGGGAGAAATATTCCGGGGCGCTGAAGTCGAGGGCGAAGTGTGCGAGCTGGGGGGCGACCGTGGCCAGCACGATACAGGAAAAGATGCCGCCGATGAAGGAGGCGATGGTGGTCATTTCCAACGCTTTGAGCGACTCCCCGCGTGCGGTGAACTTCGGCCCTTCAAGCATGGTCGCGGCGGCGGCCGCCGTGCCCGGAGTGCCGACGAGGATGGCGGTGATGCTGCCCGCGTAGATTGCGCCGCAGTACATGCCGAGCAGGGCGGAAAAGGCGATGACGGCGGGGAAGCCGAAGGTCAAGGGAATGAGCAGGGCCACGCCCATGACGGCGGTGAGGCCGGGCAGCGCGCCGAAGACGATGCCGAGCGCCACGCCGATAAAGTTGGCGACGAGGGCTTCCATGCTACAGGCCGAGCTGAAGGCTGATATGAACATATCGAACATGGGATACCGCCTTTTTAGGGAAGAGGAACTTTGAAGAAGATGGCGAACACGGCGTACAGGAAGGCTGATATCCCCGCGGAAATGAGAAAAATGTAGAAAGGATTGCGGTATCCGGTCAGCACCTGCGCCCCGGAGAGGAAGATCAGCGTGGAGATGAGGAAACCCGTGCCTTCGGGCCACTCGGCGTCATAGGCGTACTCTCCGAGGAAAATGAAGCCGACCACATAGGCCAGGATCCACGCGGCCATCAGCCCCACTTTGACGGCGAGCTTCCTTTCGGGCCAGCAGGCCGTGTCTTTGTCTTTGCCTGTGATCGTCCTTCCCACAAGGATGAGCGAGAGCAGGGCCAGCGCGATCGTGACACCCGTGGGGAACGAACCCGCCGAGAAGAAATCGAGCGCCGCGGGTTCAGGGATCAAATGTATCTCGTATCCCATGACGCAGCAGAAGGCGAGCAGCGTCAAGCCGATGAAGAAATCCGTCTTGTTTTTCATGAAGCGACCCCTCGTCGTGAAAAGGAAGGGCGGGGCGCACCCGCGCTCCGCCCCAATATCCGGTTAGTCAAGCGACTTGCGCCCGGCCAGCACTTCGTCGGCGAGGTCCGAGGACGACTGGATAAGCTGTCCGAATTCCTTGGCGGGGAGATACCCGGCATCAAGGCCGATTTTGTTGAATTTTTCGATGACTTCGGGGTCCTTCATGGCCTTTTCGATGAGGGGTTCGAGCGCGGCGATGCGATCGTCCTTGACCTTGCTGGACACCACGAGGCCGTGCCACGCGCCGAGATCGATCCATTTCTCGTCCGCGGGGGTCATCTTGTCGGCGTACAGTTCGCGGAAGGTTGGCGTATTGGGCAGATCGGCGCGGCGTTCCTTGCGGGAGATGGCGATGACGTTGAAGTCGCCGGAGTTGGCATAAGGCAGGATGTTGGCCGGGACCTGGAAGCCGGCGGTGATGTGCTTGCCGAGCAGGGCGGTGCTCACTTCATGGCCGCTGGTATAGGCGGTATGGCGGATCTTGAGATCGCCGTGGAAGCGGTCGGTCAGCTTCGTCATGTACAGGCGTTGCGTGGAGATGGAGCCGGTAGTCCCGTAGACGGTCCCATCGGGGTTCTTTTCCGCAGCCTGGAGGAATTTTTCCCACGTGTCGATGCCGGAGCTCTTGTTGGTGCTCAGCACGCATTCCATGCTGGCGATGTGGGCGACGGGCTTGATGTTCTTGAGGGTATACCCCACGTTGGTCAGCTTGGGGGTGGTGGCGAGGGCGCTGAAGCCGGGGAAGGCGAGGGTATAGCCGTCGGGACGGGCGCGGAGCATTTCATTGATGCCGATGGCCTGTGCGCCGCCGGGCTTGTTCACGACGTTGATGGTGATGTTGTAGTTCTGCTGGAAGTAGTCGGCGAGGATGCGCGCCGCGATGTCGACGCCGCCTCCGGGGCCGAAGGGCACGATGATGTTGATGGGCTTGTCGTAGGGGTATTCCGCCCGGGCATCCGTGTTGCCGCCGATAAACAGGGAACAGGCGATGAGCAACGAGGCGATGATGCTTTTCTTCATGGCAACTCCATCCTTCTGATTGTGTGGGGGACATGGGCAGGGGACTGCCCCTTCCAGCGCGCCGACGGCATTGTGCCGAAAGGCTCTTAGGAAGATTATATCAAGAAATATGCCAGCCCATTTGAAGGGAAATCGCCGTTTATTGGTATATGGAAAGGGAAAAAAGCGGCATTGGCTGTAACAAAAATGTTACGCCATACCATATTTGTTAACTTTTTGTATCAATATTGTTACTCGAAATGTTCCGCATTTGTTTCCGCAAGCCCTTGAAGCTTGCGCCACAACGTCATCCGGCTGATGCCGAGAAGGTGGGCGGCCTTGCCCATATCCCCTCCGCACCGGGCGACGGCTTGCCGGATGAACCGGGCCTCTTCCCGCGCCATGTGGCTCCTGAGGGTAAGAGGCGGCAAATCCTCGGGCTCTTGGGGGAGGCTCGGCGTTATGGGGGACTCCTCCAGAGGCGGATCTTCCCATAGGGACAAAAGCAATTGTTCCCAGTCCGTCACTTCGGCCATGTGGTTGGCTACGATCGCCATGCGTTCCATGAGGCTGAGCAGTTCGCGGATGTTGCCGGGCCACGGATGGCGCAGCAGGGGCCGCTCAAGCTGGGAGACGAGCAGGCTTTCCGCCGGAGGCTCGTCGAGATGTTCCCTCAGATGGGAAACGGCGAGATCCACAATATCCTCAAGCCTCTCCCTGAGTGGCGGGAGGCGCAAAGAGAGCACGTTGAGGCGGTAAAAGAGGTCCGCCCGGAACCGTTCCTCTGCCACAAGCTGGCGGAGATCCTGATGCGTGGCGCACAGGACGCGTACGTCGAGGGGGATCACCTGCGTCCCGCCCACGCGTACCAATTCCCGTTCCTGAAGCACGCGCAGCAGCCGCCCCTGAAGGGTAAGCGGCAAGTCCCCGATTTCGTCGAGGAACAGGGTTCCGGTGTGGGCCAGCTCGAACATGCCCGCCTTGCCCTGCCGCCTCGCGCCGGTAAACGCGCCTTCCTCATAGCCGAAAAGTTCGCTTTCCAGCAGCCCTTCGGGGATGGCGGCACAGTTCACGGCCACGAACGGCTTGTCTTTGCGCAGGCTGGCGGCGTGGATGCTTTGGGCGAACAGCTCCTTGCCCGTGCCGGATTCCCCGCAGATGAGCAGGTTGGCGTCCGTGGAGGCGTAGAGTACGCCAAGCTCTTTGAGATGCCGCACGTGCGGGGAGCGGGTACGGATGTCCCCAAACGAGTAGCGCGTGGTAAAACCTTTTGATTTTAGTTTGTTGCGGAGCTTTGCCTCCGCTTTGTAGATGCGCCGGGCGTCGGATATGGAGCAGACCGTCCCCACGTTCTGCCCTTGGAAAAGGATGGGCACGCGGTTGATGACGAGGGTGGTGCCCCGGATGTCGTGGACGCGCCCATGTTCCGCCTTGTCGCCCGCCAGCGTGCCGGGAGAGAAGACGCCGGGCATAACGGTCCGGATGTGCTCTCCGAGGGCTTCTTTTTTCGCGCAGTTGAGGAGGGATTCCGCCGAGGGGGTGATGAGGTTCACTTTGCCCTGTGCGTCGTACACCACGATGCCTTCGTCGATGGCGTCGAGGATGGCTCCGAAGCGCGCGGTGCGCTGGCGTTCGGACCGGCGGGCGCGGGCGACGTTGACCGCCTCAAGGAGCGTCCGCTTGGCGGATATTTCGCCGTCGATGATCTCAAGCGTGGGGAACCCCGCTGCGGTGGCCCATTGGCATACGAGCGTCCCGCGTGCGACGAAGAGCTCCACGTCGGCGGGGTCCAGCTGGATGAGCCGGAGGTGCATCTCGTTTTTGGAGCCGTAAAGGTGTTCCTTGATTCTCATGCCAAGGGCTTTTTCCACGCTGGAGAGACCGGGCAGCGGGGTGGAGTACCGAAAGAACGCGACGTTGCGGACATGCCCCGCATAGGGCTGGAGCGCCTGCAGGAGATCCCATGCGGAGAAGTCGATGGGCACGACGGGTATGGAGGAATTCTGTTTGACGACGTCCACGGTGACGCCGCGGCTGAGGACGACGTCGCAGGTATCCGGGGAGAGGCGTTTCGCCGCTTCGATGGCCTCGTCGAAGGCCAGATCCATGAATTTGATGCGGCAGCGCAGATCTTTGGCGACCTGTCTGAAAATCCGGGCATCGAGGCCCTTGTAGGGCGCGATGAGGGTCATTTGAAATTCGTACTGCGGGAGCATCTCTTTTCCCCGTGCGCCCTGCCTCGTTCCCCGGCGCCGGGATGTGAGGGGTAGGAACGCTTTTTGCTTATGGACGGGTGGCATCCGGGCCTGAGCCCGGTTTACAACATTCAACACAAAGGAACCTGTTATGCGATTCAAGACACTGTTTGCAGTATGCGCGCTTTTCGGCAGCCTGTTTCAGTCGTCGCCCTCCCTGTCCGAAACCCTCCGTACGGCATGGCTTGGCGAGCACGAGGCGTTTTTGACATGGTACGCAAAGGAAAAAGGCTGGGACAAGGAAGCCGGATTGGACATCATCATGCTCCGGTTCGATTCCGGCAAGAGCCTCATCGAAAACGTCAGGGCCTACGATTGGGCCATCGCCGGTTGCGGGGCGGTTCCAGCCATGCAGGCCACCATGAGCGATCAGGTGGAAGTGATTGCCATCGCCAACGACGAATCTTCGGCCAACATGATCCTGACCCGCCCCGACAGCCCGATCCTTGCGGAAAAGGGATTCAATCCCGATTTCCCGAATGTCTTCGGGACGCCCGAATCCGTCAAGGGCAAGCTCATCCTGTGCCCCAAAAAAACGTCGGCCCGCTATCTGCTCGACAAATGGCTCGCCGCGCTCGGGCTTGAGGAGAAGGACGTCAAGATCGAGGAACTGGAACCGACACCCGCCCTCGGCGCGTTCAAGAACGGGTACGGCGATATCCTCGCCGTCTGGTCGCCGTTCACCCGCGAGGCCGAAACGCTCGGGTTCAAAGTTGCGGCGCATTCGCAGGATTGCGGTGCAACGCAGCCCGTGCTCCTTGTCGCGGATCGCGCGTTCACGGAAAAGAATCCGGACGCCGTGCGTGCGTTTTTGAAAGTCTACCTGCGGGTTGCGGATGAGATCAAGGCGCAGGGCCCGGAAACATTGGCTCCAGCCTATGTCCGCTTCGCGGAGGCGTGGATGGGCAAAAAGTTTTCCGAGGCCGACGCCATTGCCGAACTGCGGGAACATCCCGTCTTTTCGCTGGAGGAGCAGCTTGCCCTGTTCGGGGAAGATGGGGAAAGCCCGCTGAAGGCATGGCTGGCCGAGATTGCGGCCTTTTCCGAGAAGATGAATCCCGACACGGCGCATCGGCACGCCACGCCCGAAGCCGTCTCGGACCGCTTCCTCAAGGCGCTCAAGTAATCCTCCGAAGACATGGGAAGAAGGCTTTTGCGGCGTTTCCGCAGAGGGCTTTCGGATGCGGCGATTCCGTTTCACCCGGCTTTCCGGCGTTTTTACCCGGAACCGTGTGAAACGGCAACAGAAACGCAATGGGGACTGCCTCTTTCCCGCTACACCAGCGTGAAAACGCCTCCCACCCTGGTCCAGGGGCGGGAGGCGTTTTCATGTGTGGGGCTCAATGGAAAAACTTTTCCCGTATAGGGAGGATGCCCCCGTTTCCCCGTTCGGAAAGGGAAAGATGGAAGTTGCCGTCAAGGTTGAACGAGTAGCCGGCCCGTTTCCCCATCCGGAGAGGGAAAGAGCCCGGAGGGGCATTCCGGGCTCGGCGGGTCCGGATGGAAGGGGTTACTTCCAGAGGGGCTTGCCGCAGGCCTTCAGGTAGGCGTTGATAGTTTCCTTGCCGCCTACGAAGTCGGCCATTTCAGGCCAGACCTTTTCCATCGCGGCCTTTTTCCACACGTCTTCGTCTTCCAGCTGCGAGACTTGGAGGCCGTTGTCGATGAGGTATTTCTTGGCCGCGTCAGCTTGCTCGATCTGGTACTTGAGCACTTTTTCCTGCGCGTATTTGCCCGCATCTATCAGCAGTTTCTGCATTTCGGGGGTCATCTTCTTGAAGACGCGCTCGCTGATGACCAGAGGCTGGAGCTGATAGGTGTAATGGACTTCGGTGAGGTATTTCTGGTTGGCTTCATTGAACTTATTGGCCTTGAAGCCGATGTAGCCGTAGCACTGCCCGTCCACGACGCCCTGCTGGAGGGCGGTGAAGGTTTCGGCCCAGGAGATGGGGGTCGGGCTGCCGCCGAAGGCCTTATAGGCGGCGATCAGCACGGCGCTCTGGGGCACGCGGAACTTCAGGCCCTGCATGTCGGCCATCTTGGTGATGGGGCGCTTGGCATTGGAGATGTAGCGGAAGTCCGTATAGGTCCACGTAAGGATACGGAATCCTGATTTTGTGGCATAGCTGTTCAACAATTCCGCAGGAGCGCTGTTGGTGCCCGTTACCACTTCGTCGATGTTGGAGAACAGGTAGGGCAGGGTCAGCAGGCCGAGTTTTTTCTCGAAAGGCACGAGGTTGGCTATGCCGGCCATCGCCATGGGCAGCGTGCCTTTCTGCACGTTGCGGAGGCATTCGCTTTCGTCGCCGAGAGAGCCGCTGTAGAAGCACTGGATCTCGACGTCACCTTTCGTCTTTTCTTCGATGTATTCCTTAAAGGCATTGCCGACCACGCCCATTTCGGAATCTTCAGGATCACCAGCGGCGATTTTCAATGTCTGGCTCGGGGCAGCGGAGGCATAGCCGGTCGACAAGAGCAGGATCATAAGCAGCAGGGACAGGATCTTTGGGCATTTCATCGAGTTTCTCTTCCTTGATGTAAGGGGTTAGAGGCTTGCGACTCACCGTTGGATCATTTTCTTGATGTATCACCTCCTAAGAGAATCACCGTAAATAATGGGCGACGGGTTGTTTGTGAACGAAAAAAATGTTGGTTTTTTTGACATATTCCATGTAATTTCAATAAGAAATAATATATATGAGTCAAAATTGATATTTTTATATAAATAAAAACAAAAAAATAGAGTATAGTTATATATAAAATATATGTAGTTATGATAAATACATATATTTTTATAGTATTTTAATGTAATTATGAATAGTAATGTGTAATTATATGGTATAATGAAGTATTTTTGTTGCTATAGATATATCAGATTCGTATAAGATTGTCTACAAGCGACATGATAAAAAAATGGCAAGGACGTCAAATAGTGCTCATACATACGGGGCAATCCACATGTAGGGCATGAGCGTGTGCGGCCCCCGAAGAGGATGTTGATCCGCTGAAAAAGAGAAAGGCCGCGGTGTGATCCGGTAAAATCGAGCTGGATATATGGGGACGGAGGGAGGAAAAGGGGAAGGCTGGGCAGCACCGCGCGGGGGCTGGCGTTTTCAGGGAAAAAATGTTCGTATGCTGACGGTTGCGCGTACGCCCGGAGAGGCGCTCCGCAGCCCTACGAACAACGCTTTCCGGCGTCCCGCGAAGGCCGCCGCACACGCATCAGGAGGGCAGGATGCCGTCTTACGAAGAAGTCCGTTACCATTTCAACCATCATGATCCGTTCGCCCGGCATATGGGGATCGAGCTCCTCGAAGTCGGGCCTGAGCATGGCGTGGCGATCATGCCGCTGGACGAGCGCCACCGCAACGGCATGGGCCACGCGCACGGCGGGGCCATTTTCGCGCTGGTGGACATGACGTTCGCCACGGTTTCCAATGCCGCCGGGCTCTATTGCGTCAACGCCCAGACGAACATTTCCTACCTCGAGCCGGGGCGCATCGGCCCCCTGCGCGGCGAAGCCCGCAAGATCCGCTCAGGCCGGAATCTGGGGACCTATGACGTCCGCATCACCGATTCGGACGGGACGCTGGTCGCCATCGCCACCGTCACTGGATTTATGACCAAATACCCCATTCAGCCGAAAGACGCGTAGCGCTACAGAGGGTACGCCGACAACGGAGCAGCCCGTTCCCGAGCATGTGGGACGGGTTTTGTCGTGTCTGGCCTCCAGAAATGAAAAAGGCGGGGTTCCCCGCCTTTTCCGGTTTGGCCGCCGTTGCGCGTTACTTGTGCTCTCCCATGCGGGGCTGGGCCTGATCCTGCCCGAGCTGGGAGTAGGCTTCGAGAAAATCCGCCGCGTTGACCGCTCCCGTGGCGAAGGACTTCATGGCTTCGTCGTGCAGCAGTTCCAGCACTTCGCGCTTGATGTCCACGTATTCGGGCATGGCCATCATGTCGAAGGTGCGCGGGCGGGGCAGGTTGACGTCCATGACCTTCTTGACCTGGCAAGGCTGATTCGTCAGCACGACCAGACGGTCGGCGAGGAAAATGCCTTCCTCCAGCTCGGAGGTGACGAACAGGTTGGTCCCCCGGTGCTCCTCAAAAAGGCGCACGTAGTATTCCTGCATGAGGGCGCGGGTCATGGCGTCCAGACCGCGGAAGGGCTCGTCCATCATCATGACCTTCGGCTGGTTGATCATGGCGCGGACCAGTTCGGCGCGGCGCTGCATACCGCCCGAGAGCTGCGAGGGGTACTTGCTGCGGAAATCCTCGAGGCCGACCATTTCCAGTAGCTTCATGGTCGTGTTTTCGAGGTCCTTGCCGCTCAGCTCGCCGCGCACGCGGGGGCCGTAGCTGACGTTTTCGAACACGGTCATCCACGGGAACAGCGCGGTCTCCTGAAACACGACCAGACGGTCGGGTCCGGGGCCGGAGACTTTCTCCCCGTCGATGAGGATGCTGCCCGCGTCGGGCGTCTCATAGCCCGCCAGCATTTTGATGAGCGCCGACTTGCCGCAGCCCGACGGCCCGATGAGGACGGTGAGCTTGCTTTTTTCCAGCGTGAAGGAGCAATCCTTGATGACTTCCTTGTGCAGGGGGCCGATGCCGTAGCCCTTGCAGAGGTTGGCGACCTGCATTTCGCCGTATCCCATACCGATGTCGCTCATGGTCGCCTCTCCTTAGAAGGTACGCAGCCACGGGGTCATGCGAGTGCCCGCGAAGCGGATAATGGCCGAACAAACATATCCGGCGATGCCGATGCTCATCATGCCGATGATGATGACCGGGAATTCGCCCGCAACGTAGGCGCTCCACGTCAGGTAGCCGAGGCCGGTGCGGCTGGCGATCATTTCGGCGGCGACCACGACGGCCCACGTCACGCCCATGCCGACGGTCATGCCGACGACGATGCTCGGAAGGCTGCCGGGAAGCAGGATGTGCCAGAACATGTCGGAACGCGAGGAACCGAGGGAGCGGGCGGCCCGCAGGTAGCGGGCGTCGATGCTGCGCACGCCGTCCACGATGTTGATCACGACGATGAAGAACGCCCCGAGGAAGGTAACGAAGACCATGCTCATTTCAGGGGTGGGCCAGAAGATGACCGCGACCGGAACCCACGCCAGCGGCGGAACCGGGCGCATGATTTCGAACACCGGATAGATGAGGCTGTGCGCCGTCTTGCTGGCCCCGAGGAGCAGGCCCAGCGGGATGCCGATGGCCTGCGCGAGGACGAAGCCGCCCACGATGCGCATCATGCTGTCGCGCCACGAGATCCAGTAGAAGGCGTCGGTAAGCTGCTTGCCCATGGAGCCGATGACGGACGAGGGCGCGGGGACGTTGCCGATGATCGGCACGTGCAGGCGGGTGCAGATTTCCCAAACGACGGTGAACACGATGATGGATATGATGCCGCGCCGCGCGGTTGCGCTGCACAGGCTCTTTTTGATCGACGACATGGTGTCTCCTTCGGTTACATTTCCCGTTCGCCGGCCTTGAATGCCTTGAGGGCTTCCTCATGGACGGCGGAGATGCATTCTTCCTTCAGCCGCGTGTAGGTCGGCGAGGACAGCACGCGGAAGTCGCGGGGGCGGGGGATGTCCACGTCGAGGATCTTTTTGATGGTCGCGGGGCGGGTGGTCATGATGTAGACCTTGCTCCCGAGGAAGATGGCCTCTTCAAGGTCGTGCGTGATGAAGAAGACGGTGGTCTTGCTCCTATCGTACACCTGAAGCAGGAACTGGTGCACCACGGTCTTGGTCAGGGCGTCCATGGCCCGGAACGGTTCGTCGAGCAGGAGCACGCGGGGGTTGTTCATCATGGCCCGGGCGATTTCCACGCGGCGGCGCATACCCGAGGAGATTTCGCTCGGGTAGTTGTTCTCGATGCCCATGAGGCCCATTTGGCCGAGCATCTCCATGGCCTTGTCCTCCGCCTCTTCCTTGCGCATGGCCTTCTGGACGATGGGCCCGAAGGTGACGTTCTCAAGCACGGTGAACCACGGGAACAGCGCGCCGTTCTGGAAGACCACGATGCGGTCGGAGCCGGGCTGCGCCTGCTTGTCGGCAGAGCAGAGCACTTCGCCGTCGAGGAGGATTTCCCCGCTGCTGATGCTGTGGAAGCCCGCGATGGCGTTGAGGAGGGTTGTTTTGCCGCATCCCGAAGGGCCGACGACCACGCAGAACTCGCCGGGGGCGATGTCCATGGTGCAGCGGTCCACGGCAAGGACCTTGGCGCCGTCGGGATCGTATATCTTGCTGACGTTGTTGATCTGGATGTGCCCGCGCGTGGGCGTTTCGTTGCCGCTCATCGTACTTCCTCCCTGACCTTCCACTGCATGAGGCGGTTGCCTATCATACGGATGAGCAAGCTGCTCAACGAGCCGATGACGCCGAGCGTGATCATGGCGATGATGATCACGGGGTATTGCACCAGCATGAACGAGTTCCAGATGAGGTAGCCGAGGCCGTATTCGCCCGCGAGCATTTCGCCCGCGACCAGCGAGAACCACGCGTACCCCATGCTGATCTGAAGGCCGGTGAAGATGAACGGCATGGCGCCGGGCAGGATGACCTTGAAGAATACGTCGCGGGGCCGTGCGCCGAGTGAGCGGGCCGCGCGGAAATAGGATTCGTCGATGGACTCCACGCCGAGCAGGGTGTTGAGCACCGTGGCGAAGTAGGAACCGAGGAACGTCAGGAACACGATGGACGCCTCACGTCCGGGCCACATCAGGATCGCCAGCGGGACCCATGCCAGCATGGGGATGGGGCGCAGGGTTTCGAGCAGCGGGAAGGAGTAGTCCTTGAACGTCTTGTTCCAGCCCATGAACAGGCCGGTGGGCACGCCGAGGAGCGTGGCGAGCATGAAGGCCTGGAACACGCGCCAGACGCTGATGCCGATGTGGGCGTAATAGTCGCTGGTATAGATGGAGATCCCGTAGGTGGGGTCTTTGGAGACCCATTCCTGGAAGCTGGCCACGGGGCCGGGGAGCTTTTCAAAATAGGGCAGCTGGAAATATTCCGTCGTCAGGTACCAGAAGAGTACGAAGGCCACCAGACCGAGCGCGTTCAGGTACGGGGTCGGACTCTTCAGCCAGAGTTTCGTATTCGCCAGCGTCACTTCCCAAGCGCTTGGGCCTTTGGTCGTCTGGCGTTGCATGATGGCTTGGCTCATGGGGTTCCCCTCGGGGTTGGGGTGGGTTCAGCTTTGGGAAAAGCCCGTTTGAGGCGCAGGGGCTGAGACGCGGCCCTCAGGGGAGGGCCCGCCGCAAACGGTTTTCGTTGCGGTTCCGCTCCGGCGGGGAACGGAACCGCTGGGACCGGTCAATTCTTGAAGGGGCAGTCGGCCGCCTTGGCACCCTTGATCACGCCGAGGGCGGCGTCGGGGCTGGCGGGAGCGTATCCGGCTTCCTTGAAGACTTCGCGGGCGAGCGTGTCGTCGACGGTGCCGTCGGGGAGCTTTTCCATGCTGATGATCTTGGACTTGAAGAGGAAGGGCGCGACTTCAACGATGTTGGCGTTTTCACGGTCGCCGAAATAGAAGTTCTTCCATTCGCGGACGGGGTCGGAACTGTCGGAGGGGACGAGGCCGTAGATGGAGTACCACAGCACGTTCTTCGGGATGCCGGTGGCGTACTTGGAAACCATATTGATGACGTTTTCCCAGTTGGCGGGATCGAGCATGTAGCGCTGTGCTTCGAGTTCGGCGCGCAGGTAGCCCTTGGCCACGTCGCGGTGGTTCTTCACAAAGTCGGCGCGCATGTTCAGGATGCCGAGGTCGGGGTTGTCGCAGGCGCTGCCGTCGGCCACGATGCGGGCGGTGCCTTCGCCTACGTCAGTGGCGATACGGGACAGGGTGGGCTCCCACAGGGAGGCGGCGTCGATCTTGCCGATGCGGAAGTTGGTGGCGATGACTTCGATGGACTGGTTCAGGTATTCGCCCGGCTTCACGTTATACTTTTCAAAGAAACGGCGGAGGTACTGGTCGGACGCGCTGCCCTTGGGGGCGGCGATGATCTTGCCGTCGAGCCAGCGGGCGACTTCTTCGTTGCTCTTGAATTCGGGGGCGTCCTTGCGGACCACGACGAGCGAGCAGCGGGTGCCCTTGGACATGCCGAGGGTGGCGACCATCTTGATTTCCGCCTGCTTCGGCTTGGAGCAGAGGATGGTGGCGGGCATGACGCTCATATAGCCGACCTGCGCCTTGTTCGCCAGCATGTTGTTGGCGACGACGGTGCCTTGCAGGGCGGGCTGAAATTCGATTTCCGTACCGGCGGGGGTATACTTCTTCCAGAGCCCCAGTTCGGCGTTGACGATGGCCTGATAGGAGATGGTGTCATAGGGCTGGAAGCCGACGACGAACTTTTCCGCAGCGGCGGGGGAGGCGAGCAGACCGAGGGAGAGCGCGAGCGTTCCGAGAAGAGACTTGATCTTCATGGCTGTTTCCTGTCGTAAAGCGTCACAGTGTGGATGCGGGGCATCCGGGACGTACCGCGTTCTTCCGCCAGGCGGCCAGCCTGAGGCGAAGGGACGAGCGCCGAGAGACGGAGGCTTTGCGGAAAAGCCCGTCGGGCGGAACGGCACATCCGGACCGGAATCGACATGGGAAAACAAGGCGCGTGGAGGGAACGGCCCCCAAGAGGAGACGAAAGGCCGTTCCCGGTCCGCTAGGCGGACGCGGGGGGAGGCAGGGGAAAGGCGACGAGGCCGCGCCAAGAGGGGAGGAGGGCCGAGACGGCTTCACTGAGCCGGACAGGACGTTCCGGCTGAAGCATGGGGGAAAGTCCGCTCAGGGCAAAGGGCGGCTGAGAACCGCGGGTCTTCTTCTGAAACGATTTCTCGGCAGGCGCTGGGAGCTCGTCCGGCTGGCCTTTGAGTACAGCGGGCAGCCGGTTGTCCAGCAACTCGGCGGCGGGAGCCATTTCCGCATGGTGGGTGGGGCGTACGTTCAGCTCCCTTTCCGCTACCGCGAGCAACATCCCGCCCGCCGCGAACAGGAGCAACGCGGCGACCTGCACGAACACCGTGCGGAAAAGCGAGAGTCTTTCGGAAGCGTATCGCATACATCATTCCCTTGTTCAGAAGACGCCTGAACGGTTGGGCTGTATGGGGACTATGGACGCCTGTGCCTCAAAGGACTTTGTTCCTGTGAGAACAAGAGAGCACGTTTTTCGAGTAGGTGTCAATGGGCTTTGGCAGGCATATGCATAGGTTAGGAGCTTTAACGTACTCATTCTGAGAGGTATAAAAGCAATCGCGGCGCTTCACCATAAGGGGTATAAGGCATACGGATTATCAATCAAATCATATGAATAAAATGAGGTAACTTTTTGTATACATTCGACAAAAATTATTTACGAATTGGAAATTTTTTTTGATCTGCCGTGCCGGCTGTATGGGGATTGGAATTATCATTTTATATTATACTGATATTTATAGTAAAACATTTTGTGAATAAAAAAGCGTGTGATCCCGCGAGCAGGTCCTGCCAGTTCTAATCCGTTTGGGTACGCGGAAATACAGCTTTCCGCACACCGCGAGGCGGCAAACATGGGTTGGAGGCCGCAAATGAAGGCGATTTGAAAAAAGAGAGCGGAGCACCGGAACGGGAAAGCCTTTCGTGTAGCCGAGGGAACGGGATTGGAACCCGCATATACGGGAGGCTAGTTGCATCACATATCCGCCAGCGCATGGCGGCGTACGGAACGCTGCCCGATTCATTATGGAACCTGCTGCATGTGAATGTGCTCTCATAGGGGAAGGCTCTTGGGCGGTTTCCCAAGAACCGCATGGAGAAACAGCCCTCCCTTGAGGCGGGAAGGCTGTCCGTTCATAGCGGAACACCCCGTCCGCGCTAAGCTTGTTCCTGCGTATCCGTTTGCTGCGGGTACAGCCACGTCTGGAGCATGGAACAGATCTGCTCGATGTCCACAGGCTTGCCCAAATGCCCATTCATACCGGAACACAGGGAGCGCTCGACGTCTTCCGCAAAGACGCTGGCGGACAGTGCGAAAATGGGGATGCTGGCGGCGTCTTCACGGGGCAGCGCACGGATGGTCCGGGCCGCGTCAAGGCCATCCATGATCGGCATTTGTATATCCATGAGGATCGCGGCGTATTCCCCCGGAGCGGAACGCTCAAACAGGTCCACGGCCACCTTGCCGTTCTCGGCGTGGACGACCCTCAGGTTTATGTAGCCAAGCAGATTTTCAAGGACTTCAGCATTCAATCCGTCATCTTCGGCAAGGAGGAGCGTCTCTCCACGGAAGAGGCAGCGCTCCTCCGCGTTTTCTCCGGCTGTATCGTGTTTTTCTGCCGTTTCGGTGCGCTCCAGAGGGATATCCACGGTGAAGCGCGTTCCCTTGCCCTGTTCGCTGTCCACAGCGATGGAGCCTCCCATCAAAGCAGTCAGGTTGCCGATAATGGCAAGCCCCAGCCCGCTCCCCGACCTTTTCCGCCGGGGGGCGGCATCTTGCTCGAAGGGGAGGAACATCCGTTTCTGGAAGGCATTGCTCATGCCGATCCCGTTGTCTGAGACGATGAAGCGCACAGTCTCCTGCCGCCCCGTACGCCGTAACGATTCGACGCGGAGGGTCACTTTCCCGTTTTCATCCACGAATTTAAGGGCGTTGGATAAAAGGTTCATCAGTATCTGCTTGAGCCGCATGGGATCGCCGACATACATCCGTCCGACGCGGGGATCGACGGACGTTTCGAAAACAATGCCCTTGGCTGTGGCGCTGCTGGAGGTGAACAGCGTCACATCGTCAATGATCCCAGCAAGATCAAATGGTTCTGAGGCCAATTGCATCTTGCCGCTTTCGATTTTGGAAACATCAAGGATGTCATTGACCAAGGAAAGCTGGAACTGGGAGGCGAGGGCTATTTTGTCTATGCATTCGTTGAGGCGTTCAGGATCGCCGGCGTTCTTTTTGGCGATTGCGGTCAGGCCTATGATGGCGCTCATGGGCGTGCGGATATCATGGGACATGCGTGACAAGAAAACGCTTTTGGCCTGATTGGCTTCCTCGGCCTGCTCTTTTTTGCGGTTGATTTGGAACGTGGCTCCGCCGATGCCGAGCACGCCGATAAACCCGATCAAGCCGAATGTCAGCCCAACCATATTGTTGCATTGTTCAACCGAGGCAAGGATGGGAAAGGCGGAAATGGATACGCTGATGCCGCCGAGCACGTCCCCGATTTTGTTTCTCTGATGGCATTGCAGGCAGCTTTCCTCCGCCCGCAGCGGTGCCATATAACGGTAATATGCACCCCTCCGTCCCTGAACAAGCTGAAACCGCTCGGTCTTTCCCGCATCGAAGTCGAGCAGGGCACTCGTTTCCCATTGGTCGGGGCGGTTTTGCGGGCGTTTGGGGGACAAGCCGCAAATATGGAAGTTCATCGTCTTGGACTGGAAGCGTTCCGCGATTTGCCGGGTCATATAGGCTGGATTGAACCTGACAAGCCGCCGCCCGTCCGCGGTGAGGAGCGTGCGCTGATCTTCGGGAAGCCACGGGTTGGGCTGGCAATTGGGCTGTTCGGTGGCCCAGACGCCGCCCCGGTCGGCATTCCAGCCGCGTGTATTCACGATGCTGGAAAAGAGGGTCCTGGTCTGGATCTGCGCCAGCTCTGTGGCATTTTCATCTTCACGCTGCACGGTCCATTGAAAAAGCGCGAAGAGCAGAAGGCACCAGAGCAAGCTCAACAGGAGAGGAAGTCGCAGCACATGCCAGCGTAGAGCAATCATCTGTTTTTCCTAGCTGTGAAAGGCGGATGCCTTCTATTGTTTGAAAAATTTTTTTTATTGTATGTCCACCTTCCCATCAGATCAAGGCGGAATAAAGAATAGAGCGTTCTGTTTTTATTTAACATTTTATTGTAAATAACATGGAATACGATAAATGGCATGGATGGCATGTCGGACGGAACGGATATGATCGCTACGTATTGCCAAGGGCAAGAAACAGCACTTTGTAAGCGGTATTTTTGCCGCATCTCGTCTGAAACTCCCTATTTTTTGCGAAAAGAAAATCTTGATCCGCTTCCCGGCACGTTTCTCATTGCCGTCTATGCCGCTGGGCACTACTCTGCGTGTAACCCTCCGAATGGCATATCGTTTATTTCTACGAGGAGGGGCTGGACGACACCTTTTTTATCATTCCCTGCAAGGAGTCCCTTATGCCCGCAGCATCTTCCCGTTCGCCTCATCTGACGAAGGCGACGAAAGCGTTTGTCGACGCCATCACCGCTGAAAACAATCCGCCTCTGTATACCCTTCCGCCCCAGGCCGCCCGAAGGATTCTGGCGGACGCGCAGGCCAAACCGATCAAGAAACTCGCGATGGACATGCATGACGAAGATTTGCCCGTAGGGCCCACGGGTAAGGTCCCAACCCGGTTCATCCGGCCCGAAGGGGCTGGCGGAAAGCTGCCGATCGTTTTTTACTTCCACGGCGGCGGCTGGATCCTGGGGGACAAGGATACGCATGATCGTCTGGTGCGCGAGCTTGCCAAAGGAGCCAAGGCCGCCGTGGTCTATCCGAACTACACGCCCTCGCCCGAGGCCCAATATCCCGTACCGCTCGAACAGGCTTATGCCGCCATGCTCTATATTATTGAACATGCCGACGCCTACGGTTTGGATCCGAGCCGGATCGCCGTGGCGGGGGACAGTGTGGGCGGCAACATGGCCACGGTGATGACGCTGCTCGCCAAAGAGCGGAAAGGGCCGGAGATTGCGTTCCAGCTTCTGCTGTACCCGGTGACGGATGCCAACTTCGATACGGAATCGTACCGTACCTTCGCCGAGGGCCCTTGGCTGACTCGCGAAGCCATGAAATGGTTCTGGGATGCCTATGCCCCGGACGCGCGCCGCCGCGGCGAGATCACCGCCTCCCCGTTGAGGGCCACGCCGGAACAGCTCGCCGGGCTTCCCCCGGCCATGATCATCACGGCGGAAAACGACGTGCTGCGCGATGAGGGCGAGGCCTACGCCCGCAAGCTGATCGAGGCCGGAGTGCATGTGGCCTGCGTGCGTTACAACAACACGCATCATGATTTTATGATGCTGAACGCCCTTGCGGAAACGACGCCGACACGCGCCGCCGTGGCGCAGGCCGCCGCCGCGCTCAAGAAAATGCTGCACTGATTCGAGTGACGGCTGTGCCCCCGGCCGGAGCCCATCGGCCGCCGGAATGAGGCGCCCGTAACGGAAATGTTGCGGGCGCCTTTCCCTGTGCGCCTTCCGTCTCTGGACAGGCCCTCCGTTCATAGCTATTTTAGGGGCGGTTACTGCTTCTTCTTTTCCGGGCGCTCTCGGACGGAAGAAAGGTCTGATGAGGAGCCGTTTTTATGGTTGAACAAGACGAACTTTTGGAAATGCTTCCCTGTTCCCACTGCAAGAACGAAAAACCCCACTTGGTTTCGTGCAGGCCAGAAGGACGGACAGCGGATTTGTGGCGTGTGGAATGCCCCTGCGAGAAGGCCCCGACCCAGTGGTCCGTGTCCAAGACCGCGGCTGTCCGCCTCTGGAACAGGTATATGACCAATATGAAGGAATAGCTTGCCGCTTCCGGATTCCGGCGTCCTCGGAAGGGCGCTCCGACCTTCGCGGGGAGGCTCTCCGCGAGTCTGTTTCGGCTACACAAAAATCCCTCGTGACGTGAACGCCACGAGGGATTTTTGTGGGGAATCTCTCCGCGCGGCGGGTTACGCCGCGCTGCTGCCCTCTTCTACGAAATGCTTTGGAGAGGGAGGGGAGAAGGAACCGGCTCCTTTGGGATGAGGGTTCCTTCTCCGGATCTCTCTATTCTTGTACGATTTCCTTCACTTCATCGCCATAGGGGTCGCGCACGATCTTGGTTTCCTTCAACAGGACGGACCAGCGGCGCAGCGTACCGATGATGACGAAGCCCATCATGACCATTACCAGCACGCTCAGCGAGGCAAGCAGGTACTTCTGGGTGGGGATGTACTGGTACATGATCAGCCAGATGCCCGCCCAGAAGGTGATGAAGGTCATGAAGATGCCGGGGGCGGCGGTGATCCACGCGTACTTGGTCTTGTTCATGCGCAGCAGCATGGTCGTGCCGATGAGCAGCGTCACCGAGGCGAGGAGCTGGTTGCTGATGCCGAACAGGGGCCAGATGCTGGAAATGTCGCCGGTGTAGACGAGATAGCCCCACGCGCCCGTGAACAGGAAGCTGGTCACGACGATGCCGGGCCACCAGTTCTTGTCGCCGAACTTGGGGATGACCTTGCCGATCATTTCCTGCAGGAAGAAACGGCCAACGCGGGTGCCGGCGTCCACGGCGGTCAGGATGAATACCGCTTCAAACATGATGGCGAAGTGGTACCAGTAGCTCATGAGGTGGGACATCCACGGGATCTGGCCGAAGATGTGGGCCATGCCCACGGCGAGGGACACGGAACCGCCGGGGCGGTGCATCAGGCTTTCGGCCACCTCCTTTTCCAGCGTGGGCAGGTCGACGACGGACATGCCGAGCGCCGCGAACTTGTCGGCCGGGGCGTTGATGGCGAAGTAGTCGGCGGGCACGAGCACGCAGGCGGCGATCAGGGCCATGATGGCCACGAAGCCTTCAACGAGCATGGCGCCGTAACCGACGAACAGCACGTCGCGTTCCTTGCCGATCATCTTGGGCGTGGTGCCCGTGCCGATGGTGGCGTGGAAGCCGGAGAGCGCGCCGCAGGCGATGGTGATGAAGATGAACGGAATCACCGGGCCGCCGACGATGGGGCCGCCGCCCTTGGTGAATTCGGTGAACGCGGGCATGTTGAAGTCGGGCATGACGAACACGATGCCGAGGGCCAGCGCGCCGATGGTGCCGATCTTCAGGAAGGTGGACAGGTAGTCGCGCGGCAGGAGCAGCATCCACACGGGCAGGACCGAGGCGGCGAAGCCGTACACCGGGATCAGGATGGACATGGGCTTCTTGTCGATGTCGAGCCAGCCGAATGTTTCAGGATGGGCGGCGACATAAGGCCCGGTCAGGATGCACAGGGCAAGCAGGACCACGCCGATGATGGAGGCGCCGAGCACATCGCCCTTGCGCCAGATCTGCATGTACAGGCCCATGATGATGGCGATCGGGATGGTCGCGGCCACGGTGTAGGTGGACCACAGGCTGTTGTGCATGGCGTTGACCACGGCGATGGACAGGCCCGCCAGCGTCAGCAGGAGGATGGCAAGCACGGCCCACGCCGCTACGGAGCCGGTCGTCTTGTCGATTTCCTGTGAGGCGATGTAGGCGAGGCTCTGCCCCCGGTGCCGCACCGAGGCGAACAGCACGACCATATCGTGCACGCCGCCCGCGAGCACGCAGCCGATGAGAATCCAGAGCAGGCCGGGCATGTAGCCGAACTGGGCGGCCAGCACGGGTCCGAGCAGGGGGCCGGCTGCGGCGATGGCGGCGAAATGGTGCCCGAAGAGCACGTACTTGTTGGTATCCACATAGTCGTGGCCGTCGGAGTACTTGACGGCCGGCGTCACACGGGCGTCATTCAGGTTCAGCACCTTGTTTGCAATGAACAGGCCGTAAAAACGATACCCTATCGCAAAGATACACAAGGCTGCGAAAACCACCGTAAGAGCGTTCATACGAAACCTCTGTTGGTGAAGGTGGCACATACGGCGATCGGGCGTCCGCCGCGATCGTATCCTCTAACCCCTCTCCCGTGTGCCGTCTGGCATCGCTCAGGAGCGGTCCTCATATATGAATTCAAGGGAAACGGTTCCCCTGTTGCATCCGTCGGGATGCGTCCCGCGGGCCCCTCGCCTGCGGCATATGGATCGGTGTTGTCTTTTGTTGTGGGAAAAGCTCCGCGAGCGCTGTCCGCACCCGGAGACCTGTTTGCAGGATCAAACAGTCAGAGGGCGCATAGGCGCGGCGTCGGGCAAACCGGGGGCGTGGAGCCGCCTCTCCGTCGTCGTTTCGCCGGAGCCTGCTGCCTCTTTTGGGGCGCAGGTGGGGAGAAACTCCCTTTCAGAGGAGCTCGCCCGTCAGCACGGGACGGCGGGAAGATCGGCCGGTCTGGGAGGCGTCGCGTCGCGGTCAGGCGAGCAGGGGAGGGGGCAGGGCGAAGGAGACGGGGCCGTCCCATCCCGCATAGGGGAGGAAGGCCTTTTCGTAGGCGGGGAGAATCCGTTCGGCAAAGGCGGGCGTGGGCAAGGCCGACGCGAACGGCTGGAAACCGTGATGGCGCGCCAGAAGGTTGTGCTGTGTGGGCTGGTTCAGGCGCTGCGGGCTCTTGACCTCCTGCATTTCCTCATGCCGGAACAAGAGGCGCGTTTCGGACAGCTCAACGGACTCCCACGGCAGCAATGACGTGGGACGCAACAAGCCTTCGTTGGGGAGGTTGTCGACGATGGGCACGGGGCGATCATTGGACGTAAGCAATCCGCCAAAGAACAGGATAACACTCATCAGACCCATGAGCAGCATGTGCCATGTGGGTGAGAGGCTGTTTCTTTGGCTGGCGTACATATTCCGTATCCCGTGTTCTTGTGTCTGCCGACTTTGTACTGTTTGGAACAATCGGTAATCTCGTCAGGAATGATTGTCAATGAGATGTTGAAGCGCCTTTCTCACGGGAAAGGGATGTTTTCTCATCGGATCGCACAAATTGTGGGTTGCTTACAGGCGGATTTTCAAAGAAACGGTTTCTGATATTTCGAAAACGTTATAAAAAAGTTTTTTAGCGTTTTGAATACGAAAAAAGAGCGGAAACAATGCTTCAGGTAGACAGCGTATTGCAAAAGCGGAAAAATGTTCTCGTAATGTACGAAAAAGATACGAATACGGCATCAAAATGCCTGTTTCTTTTTTCCGTGCGGTGAAAATCAGGTGCGGATTCTCCGGAGGGTGTCCCTTTATTGGACTTACAGCGTTTGTGTTGCGTTGGCTATTGGATGTCGACATTCATACATATTTCGCATTGTATGGATTGCAAAATGCATTTACATTGCTGGATGGGTTCCATGCCGTTCTTTTGCATGAAAAAAAGACCGACAGCCTCCTTTCAGTTCCCCTCCGCTGCCTCTGTTTGCGGCGCTCCGTTTCTCTTCGTAAAAATAAAGAGATGTTGGGCTGTTAGGAGGGGTTGATACGAACATTTCTTGTGTCTCCATGTAGCAACGATGCCATCCTCAACGGTTTTCCGGGCAACGCTTCCTCCGGAGGGATGACATGCAAGGGGAGGGTGGTGTCCGTGTTGCGGGGAAAGGCGGCATCCGGAACCTTCTTGCATGGCGTCCATGACATATCGTAACAAAACAACTTTTCCGTCTAGACTAATGATTTTTGAACACGTAGAATAACGGCGTAAGGAACCCGTATCAGCGCGGAGCCCCGTCGGATGAGCGTGCCGATTTCTCAGGGGAGGGAAGCTGGCCGCTGCATCGAGAAGATAACAACAAGGTATAGAGCATGGAACAGATGTGTACAGCCGTATTCGCATTCCTGGAGAGCGCCAAGCCGTTTTTCCAGTACGGCAAGCCCCTTCAGGAACAGTTGCCTTTTTTTGTCCGGGCGCTCGGCGGCATCCTGCCCTTGGATGCGCTGGCGATCGTCCGCATGGAAGGGAAAAAAGGCGTGTGCGAGACGGCGTGCTGGAGCGGGACGCCGCATCTGCCCGAAGCGCTGATGCTCCGTGCCTTTAACGGAAAAGAGTTCCCCAAGGCGTTTGATACCCCGTTTTCGGAGGAGGCGCTCGCCGCGTTGTTCCCGGAGGAAACGGCCGGAAAGCTCAACTGGCTGGTGTTGCCCATTGCTTGCGACGCCGATGCGCTCGGCTTGCTGTTTGTCGGCAGGGAGTCCGGAGAAACGGAGTGGCCGGATCGGGAGCGGGATTTTTTACGGCTTGTGTGCGCCATGCTCGGGTTTTTCTTCGCGGGAAAAGCACATTGCGAACAGCAATCGTTTCATATCGGCGTGCTCAACGCGGCGATGGATCAGGTGAAAGTCGGTTTGTACGTCACCGATCCCCACACGGACGCCATCCTGTATATGAATAAATTCATGAAGGATGTTTTCAAGCTGGAACATCCCGAGGGGAAGATCTGCTGGCAGGTGCTGCAATCCGGGATGAACGGGCGCTGCCCGTTCTGCCCTGTGGACAGGCTCATGGCCGACGCGAATCAGAATCAGGTCTTTCGGTGGGAGGAGCGGAACACGCTGACGTGGCGGATCTATGACAACAGCGACAGCCTGATGCGCTGGACGGACGGTTCCCTCGTACACTTGCAGCAGTCTGTGGATATTACGGATTCCCTCCGCCTGCACAAGGAGGCGAACTACGACGAACTGACCGGGCTTTTGAACCGCAGGGCGGGGAAGGCCGCGCTTGCCGACGCGCTGGTACGCCTCGACAGGGAAGAATCTTCCTTGATCGTGGGGATGTTCGATTTGGACAGGCTCAAGGAAGTCAACGATGTATACGGCCATGGGGAAGGCGACCGTGCATTGCGCACCATCGCGCAGGAGATGCAGCGGAGCTTGCACGCGCCGGACATGTGCTTCCGGCTCAGCGGGGACGAGTTCGTCGTCCTGTTCCACAATACCAACCGCCACGCCGTGGACGGGCTGGTGGCGGGCGTGCTGGAACGGCTGAAGGCACGGCGGGAACAGCTTGGCCTCCCCTATTCGCTGGAGTTCAGTTTCGGCTGTTTCAAGGTGATGCCGGGGTGCGGGATGACGGTGACCGAGGTGCTCTCAAAAGCCGACGAAAGCATGTATGAGCAAAAGAAACGCGCCCATATCCGCAAAGCGGAACGGCTGCTTCAAGAGAAACAAGGGGTTGGGGATATCCCCCCGGAAGCTCTCGAGTACGATTCGCTGCGCCTGTACAATGCGCTGGTGAAAAGCACCGATTCTTATATCTTTGTTTCCAACATGAAGACCGGAATATTCCGTTACTCGCCGTCGATGGTGGAGGAGTTCGGCCTCCCGCAGTCCATCGTGGAAAATGCCGCCGCCGTCTGGGGAAGCAAGGTACACCCGGACGACAAGGCCGCTTTCATGGAGGCCAATCAGATCATCGCTGACGGGCGGTCCGACTTCCATTGCGTTGAGTACCGGGCAAAAAACCGTAAGGGCGAGTGGATCTGGGTCCGCTGCCGGGGCTATCTGGAGCGCGATGGGGACGGCGAGCCGAGCCTGTTCGCCGGGTTCATCACCAATCTAGGCCAGAAAAACAAAATCGATCACGTGACCGGGCTGTTCAACAAGCTGAAATTCGAAGAGGACATCGAGTCCATGCTGGAGAAGCGGCCCGAGCATCCCCTGCATCTGCTCGTCCTCGGTCTGGATGGCTTCAAGCATATCAACGAATTGTATGGCAAAAGCTTCGGGGATGAGATCCTGCGCGTGATCGGCCAGCGAATTCAGGGGATGCTCCCGCTTTCGGCTTCGGTATACCGCTTGGACGGTGACGAATTCGGCATCACGGTGAGTGGGGAACGGTTTGAAATGATGGAGCTGTACCGCTCCCTTTCGGAAAGCTTCCGTTCCCAGCAGGAATACGACGGCAAGAAGTATTTTTGCACCATCTCGGCGGGCAGTGCGAGCTATCCCGAGGACGCCTCAGGCTATACGGAATTGTCGGAGTATGCCAGCCATTCGCTGAAGTACGCCAAAAAGCTCGGCAGAAACCGGATCGTCTTTTTCAGCCGCGCCATCCTCGAACAGGAAATGCGTTCGCTGGAGTTGGTGGAATTGCTGCGCGAGAGCATCGAGCGGCAGTTCGAAGGGTTTGAGCTTGTCTATCAGCCGCAGATAGCCGTGGATACGCGGCATGTGGTGGGCGCGGAAGCGCTGGCCCGCTGGACGTGCACGAAGTACGGCCCCGTGTCCCCCGGCGAGTTTATCCCCCTGTTGGAGCAGAGCGGGCTCATCATCCCCTTCGGCAGGTGGGTATTCCGGGAGGCCGCAGCACAGTGCAAGGCATGGACGAAAAGCCGCCCTGATTTTAAAATCAGTATCAATCTTTCATACTTGCAAGTCGTTTCAAACAGCATGGTTCCTTTTATCAACAACACGTTGGAGCGGCTGGATCTGTCCCCCGCGAATCTGACGGTTGAATTTACGGAAAGCTGCATGATCCGTGAAAATGCCCGTATCAGGGCTGTGTTCGAGAGCATCCGAAACCTCGGCATCCGTATAGCCATGGATGATTTCGGCACGGGCTATTCTTCGCTCGGCATGCTCAAGAATTCCCCTGCGGATGTGGTCAAGATCGACAGGACTTTTGTCCGCGACATCCTGACCAGCCAGTTCGACGCCACGTTCATCCATTTTGTGGTGGCGCTCTGTCATGACGTGAACATCAAGGTCTGTCTGGAGGGCGTCGAGCGCGAGGAGGAATTCGACCGCGTGCGGTCGATGGGGCTTGATTTCATACAGGGGTTCTTGTTCGGGAAGCCCGTGCCTCCGGACGTTTTCGAACGTGATTTCCTGATGCCGTAACGGACGGGGCCGGGAAAGGCCCTTATGTCCGGGGTTGGATGTCTCGGAGTGTGCCTCCTGCGGAAGAGGCGGGATCAGAAGGAGGTCAGGGCGGCGAGGCATCCCACGGTGAAGGCGAAGCTGAAAAACAGGACAAGGGCGTTGATCCCCATCCGTTCGTCGGTTTCTTCCTTGGAAAGGTCTCCGGCTTTTTCCTTTTCCATGTCGCGGCGAATGGCCCGCACGGTGGACACAAGAAGGCATACCCATACGGGGAGCATGATCTTGGCGATGGTCGGCGTAAACACATACGGATGATCGTGCATGAGCCCGAGCATGGAGGGCCTCCCTTGTTCGCCGGGCGTCCGTTGTCCGGTCTGGGCATACGCTACGCGGCATTGGTGCCGTCGGCAAGGCGCTTGCGGAAAAGGCGGCCTTCGGGCATGTCCTCTTGTCCGGTGCTGTCCCGTTTTCCGCGTCCTCCCCGGATTGAATCTCCCGGTGCTTTCCGGTAGAGCAACGCCTGCGGAGGTCGTATGCTTTCTTTCGAAACGACGTGTGCGTTTTTTGTGGCATCCCTGCTGATGGCTATGACGCCGGGGCCGGACGTCATCATCGTGCTGACGCAGTCCTCATTGTACGGGATGCGGGCCGGTGTGCTCACGACGCTTGGCCTTATGACCGGGCTGCTCGGGCACACGCTGGCCGTCGCGCTCGGCGTGGCCGTCCTGTTCCAGACCTCGGAGGCCGCGTTCACGGCGTTGAAGTTCCTCGGCGCGGCCTACCTGCTGTACCTCGCGTGGCAATCCTTCCGGTCCGGGGTGTTCCGGGCCTTCCTCACACAGTCTTTGTTCCCCGGATACGGCACGCTCTATCGGCGGGGGTTCCTCTCCAACATCACCAACCCCAAGGTGACGCTGTTCTGCCTTGCGGTGCTGCCGCAGTTCGTGGAGCCGGAACGGGGCCACCCGACGCTCCAGATCCTGTCGCTCGGCGGCCTGTATGAGCTGGCCTGCCTCATCGTCTTTACGGCCATCGCCGCGCTCGGGGGCAGGATGGCGACATGGTTCAACCGTTCCGATCGCGCGCAAATGCTTATGAACCGTATTGCCGGATGCATCTTTCTGGGGCTTGCGCTCATGCTGGCCTTTGCTTCACGTTGATTTCCGCAATATCCCGCTTCAGACGGAGGCGGCTCCGAGGGCGGATTCCGCCAGCGGGCCTTACCGGAACCAGCCTTTCCGTTTGAGGGTAATCCACAGGAAAATGGCGAGCCAGACCATGCCCGCCAGCGTTGCATAATAGCCGTATCGCCAGCCCGTTTCGGGCATATAGGCGAAATTCATCCCATAAACGCCGGTGATCAGCGTGAGCGGCATGAAGATCGCGGAGAGGACCGTGAGCTGGCGCAGGCGTTGGTCGGTTTGCTGCTGGAGTACGAACTGGCAGTGCTGGAGCAGCTCGGAAAGCCGGGTCACCAGCCGGAGCGCATTCTTGGCGAGGTGGTTCTGGGCGTCCCGGATGTCCCGGAGCTTTTCGCGCACGGCGTCGGAGAGCATGGCGTGGGGCGTGAGCGCGTGCAGATCGGCAAGGCCATAGAAGAAATCCTCGAACTGGTTGACGAGGTGGTTGATCTGGCGGCGGGTGTCGAGGATGGTCTGCTCGGAGATTTTGCCCGAGGCGTTGTCCACATGCAGTGAAAGGTTCTCGGTCTGGGAACGGGCTTCGATGAAGTTGCAGATATTCGTTTCCACGAGGCTGTCGAGCAGGGCGATGAGCAGGTCCGAGGCGGAGCGGATGCTGGCGGTGTCGCCTTCCGCGAGCTGTTTGCGTTCCCCGTCGAAATTGTAGCCTTCGTCACGGCAGAGGGTGATGACCTCCTGCGCGAACAGGATGAACGTGATGGAGACGGACCGTTTCTGCACCCATGTTTTGCGGGCCGGGACGCTGAGGAGCACATAGTCGTTCCCTGAAAACACCGACGGGAACCGTTGCGAAGACAGGACGCGCCGCCTCAGGAACGGCGGGATTTGCCGCTCCTTGAGAAAATGGGTCAGCTCCTCGCTGGTTCCCTGAATGTCCAGCCAGAGCAGCTTGTCTTCCGTTCCCTTGGCGCCTTCCGTGTCTTTCAATTCCGTATAGGTGCCGTGTGCCAGCGTTATGGCGTGTTGTTTCATTGCCGTCCTCCTGATCCGGTTCTTCTTGGATGATGGTATCCCAGAGCGGAGGTGAAGTCTCCTAGAGACATTACGGAAGGGGAGGCGGAGGGCGTGCGCGTCGCCTTGTTGCGCATGGGCGGATGTGGGCGGCGCAACGTGCCCGTGGAGCCGTTCGCGGAGATGGGCAAAGCCGGAACCTGCGTCGGCGGGAAGGGGGACACCGTATTTTGCTGAAAAAGGGCCGGGTAGGGTGAAGAAACATTTCTTCCGGCTTTCGCCCGGCTGCCGAGGCGGGGGCCCTGCCCTCAGTCCGCTTCTTTCCAACGGGGCGCATTCCGTATATGCTGGCGGCGAAACCGGAAGGGCCCCGCCGGGCCGTTCCGGCATCAATCCAACAGTGAGGCGATACTTATGATCACTCTATCCGATTCTGTCCTCGACGATCTGCGGACGTTCCGGGGGCGTAACGCGGCTCGTACGATCCGCATCGAAAAGGGGTCCAGCGGCTGACACAGCACCAACTTTGAACTGGCTCTGGATGAGCCGGAAGAAGGCGACGTGACCGAGGATGTCGGGGAATTTCATTTTTGCATGGAAAAGGCGCTGATGGATCAGGTGGGCGCGGTGTTCATCGACTATGATCCTACGGGCAGTTTCCGTATCTATACGGAAAGGCCTCTGTCCATCTTCACCACGGGCGGCGGGAGCTGTTCCCTGTAAAATCTAGCCCCGCGTTTTCTCCCCCGAGGGAGGCGGTCGTTTCCCGGCCCTTCGGCGCGGGGATGTTTCTCAGCGCGCGGCGCGTTAGCGCGTTCATATAATCATTTATCTTTTATTTCAGCAAATTATAAAAGGAAAGTCGGGCGTACCGTTCGGCTTTCCTTTTTTTTGTGCGCGCCGCGCGGAATGTCCGTGGGCCATGCCGGACGGGGTCTCCGTCCAAAGGATTCGGCTATGCAGAAAATCCTCCGTATCGATCCGAAAGACAATCTGATTGTGGCTCTGCGCGATCTGGCTCAAGGCGACATCATCGAAAACGACGGGCAACGTATCCAGTTGGTTACGGATGTCCCCGCCAAGCATAAGTTTACCCGGGAACCCGTGCCTGTGGGAGGCATCGTTACGCTGTACGGCGTGCCCGTGGGCAAGGCCGTCGCCCCGCTCCAGTCCGGCGAGCGCATCACCGTGGACAACGTTGTCCACTACGCGGCGGAAGTCGACCTGAGCGACGCCGTTCCGTACATGTGGAAGGCCCCGGACGTCTCCCGCTGGGCGAACCGCACGTTCGACGGCGTGATCCGCCCCGACGGGCGCGTGGGGACCGCGAACTATTGGCTCATCATCCCGCTGGTGTTCTGTGAAAACCGCAACGCTCTGAAGCTGCGCGACGCGCTGGAACGGACGCTCGGGTACGCGGGGGACCATCTGGCGGACTTCGCGCGGTCGCTGGTGGGCGGCACGGGCTGCGCGCCCGCGCCCCGGCCTTTCCCGCATATCGACGGCATCCGGGCCATCACCCATAACGGCGGGTGCGGCGGCACGGCTCAGGATGCGTGGACCCTATGCCGGATGCTGGCCGCCTACGCGGACCATCCCAACGTGGCGGGGCTCACCGTGTTCAGCCTTGGCTGCGAGAAGGCGCAGATCGGGCTGTTTCAGGAGGCGCTGCGGGAGCGGAACCTTGGTTTCGACAAGCCCTGCATCCTGCTGCGGCAACAGGACTGGTCCAGCGAAGTCAAGATGATGGAAGAGGCGGTCCGCAAAACGCTGGCGCATTTCAAGAACGCCGATCTGGTGGAGCGCCGCCCCGTGCCGCTCTCGAAACTCAAGCTTGGGGTGAAGTGCGGCGGCTCGGACGGCTTTTCCGGCATTTCGGCCAACCCCGCCATCGGGGAAGTCTCGGATCGCGTGGTGACGCTCGGCGGCGGGTCCGCTCTGGCGGAATTCCCCGAGCTGTGCGGCGTGGAAGCCAACATGATTTCCCGCTGCATCCGCAAGGAAGACAAGGCGCGCTTCCTTGAGCTGATGCGCCGCTATGAGGCCGCCGCCAACGCTTGCGGGGCTTCCATCTCCGACAACCCCAGCCCCGGGAACATCCACGACGGGCTGATCACCGATGCCATCAAATCGGCTGGCGCGGCGAAGAAGGGCGGCAAGGCCCCGATCAGCGCCGTGCTCGATTACGCGGAACCCATGCCGGACGCCGGGCTGTCCCTCGTCTGTACGCCGGGCAACGACGTGGAAGCCGTGACCGGGCTCGTGGCCGCGGGCGTAAACGTGGTGTTGTTCTCCACCGGCTTGGGGACGCCCACCGGAAATCCCATCGTGCCCGTGATCAAGGTGGCGACCAATACGGCGGTGGCGGAACGGCTCAGCGACCTGATCGATTTTGACTGCGGCCCGATCATTGACGGGGAACCCATTGCGGCGGCGGCTGACCGTTTGCTCGAAAAGGTGCTCGACACCGCCAGCGGGCGGTACTCCACCAAGGCCGATCGGCTCGGGCAGCATGATTTCCTGTTCTGGAAGCGCGAGGTGTCGCTGTAGCGGGCGGAAAGGCTGGGGAAGGGATGCCTTCCGGAGAACGGGATCTCCACACGGGCCTCTCTCTTCCGGAAAGAGTTCCCCTCTTCTTTGAGGCCGTTGCCGTTGGCGGGGGCCGGGATCCCATACAAGGCTGCTTCGCTGGGGCCTGTGAAGGAGGAAGACGATGAGTACGGTATGGCGCGTGGACGCGCATCAGCATTTCTGGCGGTTCGATCCGGCCGCATACGGCTGGATCGGCGATGATATGGCCGTCCTGAAACGGGACTTCCTGCCCGCCGAGCTGCGGTTTGAACTGGACATCCGGCACATCGGCGGTTCGGTGGCGGTGCAGGCCCGGGCTTCGGAGGCGGAGACGGACTTCCTGCTCGGGTTGGCGTCGTCGAATCCGTGGATTCTGGGGGTCGTGGGCTGGATCGATCTGCGGGCCGGCGATCTGGAATCCCGGCTTGAGGCGCGGGCTTCGTCCGCCGTGCTCAAGGGATACCGCCATCAGGTGCAGGATGAGCCGTCTCCTTCGGCGTTTCTGGAAGATGGGCGGTTCAACCGTGGCGTGGAAACGCTCCAGCGGGGGGGCAAGGTCTACGAGGTCCTGATCCACGCGAAAGATCTGCCCGCCGCCATTGCCTTCTGCGGGCGGCACGATCTGGGGCCGCTCGTGCTGGATCACCTCGGCAAGCCGGACGTCCGGCATGAGAGCGCGGCGGAGTGGGCCAGGCGCATCGCCCCGCTCGCGGCGCAGGAGCATGTGAGCTGCAAGCTGTCCGGGCTGATCACCGAAGCCCATTGGCACGGCTGGGACGAGCGGGATTTGCTCCCATACCTCGACGCGGCTCTGGAATGTTTCGGGCCCTCCCGGCTGCTGTTCGGTTCGGACTGGCCCGTTTGCCTGTTGTCCGGAACGTACGATCAGGTGTGCGGGCTGGCCGGGAAGGCCACGGCGTCCCTCTCCGAGGCGGAGCGGGATGCCGTATGGGGCGGCAACGCCTGCCGCGTGTACGGCATCGGCAATCTCTAAACGCAGGAGCATGTCATGGATTTGCGGATAAAGGACAAAGTGTATCTCGTGACCGGCGGCGGTTCCGGCATCGGCGGCGGCATATCCGTTGCGCTGGCCCGTGAGGGCGCGATTCCGGTGATTCTGGGGCGCAGCCCGCTGCAAAAGAGTTTCCGGGCCGAAGTGCGGGCGCTCCAGCCGCTCATGCATTTCATCCAAATCGAATTGACCGATGAGCAAGCCTGCGCGGACGCCGTTCAGGAAGCCGTGTCCATGTACGGGCGCATCGACGGCCTGATCAATTGCGCCGGGGGCAACGACAACGTCAGCCTCGAAACCGGGGTGGAGGCATTTCGGGTTTCGCTTGAGCGCAACCTCGTCCATTACTACACGATGGCGCACTACTGCATCGGGGAATTGAAAAAGAGCAAGGGGAGCATCCTCAACGTCAGCTCCAAGACCGCGCTCACGGGGCAGGGCGGGACCAGCGGCTACACCGCCGCCAAGGGGGGCATTTTGTCCCTGACGCGCGAGTGGGCCGCATCCTATCTTAAGGACGGCATCCGGGTGAACGCCGTGGTCCCCGCCGAGGTCTGGACCCCGCTCTATGAACGGTGGGTGAACACATTCCCCCGCCCGGCGGAAAAGCTGGAAACCATCGTCCGCAACATCCCCTTGGGGCACCGGATGACCACGGTGGAGGAACTGGCGGATATGGCGGTGTTCCTGCTTTCGCCGCTGTCGTCGCATACCACGGGCCAGTGGGTCGTGGTGGACGGCGGCTACACGCATCTCGACCGTACCTTGACGGCCCGCTGAGGGAGGTGCGCCGTGAGCCAGATAACCAGTCCGCAATACCGCAAGGCGTTTATCCTCGTCACCACGCTGTTTTTCATGTGGGGCCTGTCCTACGGGCTCATCGACGTGCTGAACAAGCATTTTCAGGTGACGCTCAACGTGTCCAAGGCCCAGTCCGGGCTCATTCAGGCCGCGTATTTCGGGGCCTATTTCGTCGTGGCGATCCCCGCCGGCCTGTTCATGGAATGGAAAGGCTACAAGGCGGGCATCCTGTGCGGCCTGAGCCTGTACGCGATCGGGGCCTTGCTGTTCGTCCCGGCGGCGGGCGTCGCAAGCTTCACGTTCTTCCTGTTCGCCCTGTTCGTCATCGCGCTCGGGCTCGGATGTCTGGAAACGGCGGCCAACTCCTACTCCTCGGCGCTCGGTTCCACGGAAACCGCCGAAACCCGCCTGAACCTTTCCCAGTCCTTTAACGGGCTTGGGCAATTCACCGGGCCGCTGCTCGGGGGGCTGCTGTTCTTCGGCGGCGACGAGGCCAGCGGCGGAGGCGGGCTTGATGCCGTCAGGATGACCTATGTGGGCATCGCCTGCGTGGTGATCCTGCTGGTCATTTTGTTCGCCAAGGCCGAACTGCCCGATTTGCGGAGCAGCGAGGAGGCGGACGAGGCGGCCATGATGAAACATTCCCTGCTGGCCCATAAGGAATTCGTCGCCGGGGTGGCGGCGCAGTTCCTCTATGTGGCGGCGCAGGTCGGCATCGGGGCGTTCTTCATCAACCTGTACATCGAATGCTGGCCCGGCGGCACGGCGCAGCAAGGCGCGTTCTTCCTGTCCATCGCCATGCTCTGCCTGTTGATAGGCCGTTTCGTGAGTACGGGCATCATGACCAAGATCGCGCCCGCGAAACTGCTTGCGGCGTACGGCGCCGTATGCGTGATCCTGACGGGGGTGGTGTTCACGGCCGTCGAATACGTGTCGGTCATCGCGCTCATCGCGGTGTTCTTCTTCATTTCCATCATGTTCCCGACCATTTTTGCGATGGGGACCAAGAACCTCGGGACCCGCAAGAAGCTCGGCGGCTCGTACATGATCATGGCTATCGTGGGCGGGGCGATCATGCCGTATTTTATGGGGTTGATCGCGGACTACACGCACACCGCGGCGGCGTTTCTCCTGCCGCTGTGCTGCTTCGTCTGCGTCGTCCTGTACGGTGCGGCATATGGGCGGCTGGTGAAGGAATAACAGGGAGGAGGGGACTTCCCTCTCCCGTTTCCAAGGCTTTCGCCTGATGGGGAGTTGTCCGTTTTCGCGGACGCGCCGCGCCGTCCCATGCATGGGGGGATTGCGCGGCCGCTCGCTCCCCATCAGCCGAAAGCTTTGGAAACACCCTCTTCGTGCAACAGTGCGGTCAAAGGAGTGAATCATGCCGGAAAACAAGAAAAAATATACGGGAGCGTGGTGCCCTTCGATCACGCCGTTTGACGCGGACGGGAAGCTTGATCTTGCCGCGCTGGAAAAGCATTTTTCCCGGCTGTCGGAAGCCGGGACCGACGGCGTCCTGCTGATGGGGAGCATCGGGGAGTTCACGGCCCTGAGCATGGACGAGCGGGTCAGCCTGATCCATGCGGCGCGGACCATGACCCACTTGCCGCTGATCGCCAACGTGTCCGGCACCTGCATGGAAGACATGACGCGTCTGGCGGATGCCGCCTATTCGGAAGGCTATGAAGCGGTCATGGCCTTGCCGCACTACTATTTCGCCCAGACCCCGCGCCAGCTTGAGGCGTATTTCGATACGTTGGGCGGGCGTTTCGAGGGCGAGTGGCTCATCTACAATTTCCCGGCGCGCACGGGGTGCGACGTGGACGCGGCCCTGATCGCCAAGCTCGCCGCCCGGTTCCCCCGGTTCATGGGGGTGAAGGATACGGTGGACTGCGCCTCGCATACGCGGGCCATCGTGCGGGCCGCGGCCGAGGTGCGCGAGGATTTTTCGGTGCTGTGCGGGTTCGACGAGTATTTCATCCCCAACCTGATGAACGGCGGGGACGGCGTGCTGTCCGGGCTGAACAACGTGGTCCCCGAGTTGTTTACGCAGGCGAAAACGGCGTTCCGTTCGGGGCAGTTCGAGGATCTGTGCGCGGCGCACAGGGAAATCGGGCGGCTTTCGTCCATCTATACGATAGGCGACGACTTCGTGACGACCATCAAGGCCGCCGTCGCCGCCAAGTTCGGCGGGCTGGAGCCCGTTTCCCGGGGATACGGCGGCGCGCTCGACGATACGCAGCTTGGCGCGGTGAAACGGCTGTTCGGGATATAGGCCGTCCGGCGCGGCCTGTGGACAACGGGCCGCGCCGAACGTATGTTCAGGAACCGCGCCCGCGAAAGAACGCGGGCCTTTTTCCCTGAATCAGCCTTCGGACAGGATCATGTTTACAGACATTCATACGCACGCTTTTCACCCGAAAATCGCCCGCCATGCGGTGGAACATCTTAACGAAGCCTATCAGCTCGACTGCGTGGGCGAAGGGACCATCGCCGATCTGCTGCTGCGGGAAAAGCGTTCCGGCATAGGCCGCTGTGTGGTGCTGTGCGCGGCCACCACGCCGGGGCAGGTCGTCCCGGCCAACGACTACGCCGTCACGCTCCAGCGCGATCACCCCGAAGTGACGGCTTTCGGCACTCTGCACCCCGGTTACGAAGCGTGGGAGAGCCAGCTGGAACGCCTGAAGGCGGCGGGCATACGCGGGCTCAAGCTCCATCCCGATTTCCAGCATTTCTGGCTGGACGATCCCCGGCTCCTGCCCATGCTTGAGGCCGCACAGGACGATTTCATTTTCCTGTTCCATATCGGGGACAGCGTACCGCCGGAAAAGAATCCTTCCTGCCCGTACAAGCTGGCGGCGCTGTTGGATCGTTTCCCGCGCCTCCGCTGCATCGCCGGGCATCTCGGCGGGTATCATCAGTGGGAACACTCCCTCAAGGCGCTCGTGGGGCGCGACGTGTGGCTGGATACTTCAAGCTGTACCCCGTTCATCCAGCCCGATCTTCTCAAGGCCATTCTCCGCAACCATCCGCAGGATCGCATCTTGTTCGGCAGCGATTACCCGCTGTACGATCCGGGCGACGCCATGATGCACCTCCAGGAAAAGGCGGAACTCGGCGATGCGGATCTGGACCGCTATTGCAGCAACGCCGACGCTCTGTTCGCATAAAAAAGGGAAGCGCTTTCCGAAGAAAGGCTTCCCTTCATACTTTTGGGCCGTGTATCAGACTTTCCCGAAGGGGCACTTGGGGAACGTGCAGACTTTGCATTCCATGCACAGGCCGCCGTTGCCGATCTTGGCGAGATCGAGGCGGGTGATGGGCACACCGGCGAGCATACGGGGCAGGATGATGTCGAAAACGGTGGTCTTGAAGAACAGCGCACACGCGGGCACGCCGATGATCTGCGCGCTGCCGATGCGGCCGATGAGGGTCATGGTCCCGGGCAGCGCGGGCACGCCGTAGAGGGTGTCCGTAAGCCCCGCCTCGGTGAGGCCCTTGCGGGTGAGGTCGTCGGGATCGACGGACATGCCCGCCGTGGTGACGATGAAGTCCGCCCCGGCGTCAAGCAGGTCGCGCACGCCCCGAACGATGAGATCCGCGTCATCAGGGGCAAAGAGCGTCTTGACCACCCCGCAGTGGTGCTGCTGCGCTTTCTGGGTGATGATGGGTGCGAAACGGTCCTCGATCAGCCCCTGAAACACTTCGGTCCCGGTCACGAGGATGCCGATTTTGGCCTTGCGCATGGGCACGACTTTGAACAGCGGGCCGTCTTCCAAAACGGAAAGCGCCTTGAGGAACCCGGGGCGGGACAGGAACAGCGGGATGGCCCGGCTTCCTGCAAGCCGCGTCCCCGCGGTGAGCACGCTGTAGTTGTGGCGCGTACAGCACATCACGTCGGGCACGAGATTGAAGCGCTCAAGGCGCTCCGTGTCCACCAGCAGCATCCCGTCGCGCGTGGCCCGGAAGTTGACCTTGCCTTCGCGCGGGGCGGCTTCCACTTCCACGCCGTCGCCGGGCATGAGCCGGGCAAAGCCGCGGGCGGCGTCGTCCTCATGCACCCAGCCCTCGGGATGCGGCGTGTTTTCCTGAACGTAGACGCGGTTTTTGCCCATTTGCTGGAGGCGGCAGATGTCTCCGGCGGAAAGCTCCTGCCCGGCGACGAACGCGGCACCCTTTTCCTTGCCCGGGATGATCTGCGTCATGTCGTGCAGGGCGTGCTTGCCGACCGCCTCCTCGACCGGGATCGGGACGGGAGCGGGCATACGGGGCTGCTGCGACAGGGCGAAGCCTGGGCCGTCCTCATACGGGGACTGTCCCTGGCAGGAGCGGCAGATCCCGCCGTAGGAGGCGGGGTAGTGGGAGCCGCAGAGCGGGCAGCGGGTGATCGCCCCGAACGAACGGTGCCCGAGCATGTCCTGACGGATGCGGACCTTGCGGAACGAGAGGATCGACTCGCCCGCTTCCTTGATCTGGGCCTGCAGCCGTTCGGTATCCTGCTCCTTCTTGGGGCGCTCCTTGAGGAACCAGCTGCGGATGGCGTCGTAGGGCTCCAGCTTGTCGTTGTCGAGCTCGACGCGGACGCCTTCTCCGGTAGCCTTGTCGTACAGGGTCACCGCGTAAATGCCGAAGGGCAGGACGCGAAGCCAGCCGTTGCCGAACGTGCACGGCGTAAGCAGCTGCACGGCGTCGGGAAGGCAGTGGGCCGTTTCACTGACGGCGTCGTACAGGACGCCTTCCGGCATGTGGCGCTTGGCAAGCTCCACCATGTAGCCGCCGATGATCAGGCCGGGAGCGGGATACCCGTGAAAGGCACGGGCCTCTTCCATGAATTCTTCATGCGTCCGGGAGCCGATGGACATGGACACCTCGCAGGGCTAGGGCGTTATTGCAGCAGCGGGCGTTCGGGAGCGTCCTGATTCATCAGGTTCTCCACGGTGATGCCCTGAGGGGGCGTGAACTGGAAGGTTCCGGCCTTGATGGACGCGTCGGGCGTCAGCGAGGTCAGGGCCACTTCATTGGTATTGCCGTAGAAGTCCAGAATCTGCGCCTTCTTGATCAACTTCGTGCCCTTGTCCACCCAGAGGAGCGCCTCCACAAGCTGCGGAGAAGGATCTTTGGGGTAGAGCCGGAGCACGGCCAGTCCGTTGTCGTCCGGCTCGGCCTCGACGGTGAAATCCTTGTCGAGGCGGCTCTGGCCGGTGATGACCTGAATGATGGAGCGGGAGTCGTGGACCACTTCCGGCGAATACTGGTAGGCCAGCTCCTCGTCGGGCAGGTAGTCCCATACGTCCTTGTCCGTGATGACTAAAAGTTCCGCATGGGGGGCTTTGGTCTCCCAGCGGACCCGGAGCGGCTTCTGGAAGGCGAGGGTACCCTGGCGGGTTTCCTCGGAGCCGCTTTCCTGATGGACGAGGCGTTGGGTGAATTCAGCGGTAAAGGACTGCATCGACTCATATTTCTTCTGCATCTCTCCCGTAATGGCGGGAGCCGCCGCGTGCGAAGCGCCCGCGCTGATCAGCAGCAGGGCCGCGGCGCAGGCAAAAAGGGTCGGGAAACGCATGATGATCTCCTGAAAAAGAGTGTCTGATACGGAACGCATCAACTGTCTTGCCGCAACGATCGGCGGACTATGGCCGCCGTACTCTGGGAAACCTGCTCGGGCCCGTGAAGGGTGCCCTTTGTGCGTTCCCTTCTCAAAAAGGGCCGTTCGCCGCACGTTCTCCAACCGCCGATAGGCGCGAGCAGGAGGGCAGGCCCGGGAAAGGGAGTGTAGAACGCGCACTCCTTCCCGGTTCAAAAATCAATCCATCCGCACGGTTCTGGCTTTGTTGGCGCGGGAAGCGGGCGGCAGGATGCCTTCCTCCTCCATACGTTCGACGAAGCGCGCGGCTTTGTTGAAGCCGATGCGGAAACGCCGCTGGAGCAGGGAAATGGACATGCGGCCCTGTTCCTGCACGAAGGCCACGGCCTCGGCGTACAGGGATTCCTCATCCGAACTGCCCGGCCCGGAAGCCGGAGCGGAGGACGCCTTGGCGTTTTCCGCGAGGGACGTGCCCCATTCGGTGAAATCCACCTCGTATTGCGGTGCGCACTGGCGTCTCCAGTGATCGGCCACGGCCTGCACCTCGTCGTCGGTGACGAAGGGGCCGTGCAGACGCTGGAGTTTGCCGCCCGTGGGCTTGAACAGCATGTCGCCCTTGCCGAGGAGCTGTTCGGCTCCGGCCGTATCGAGGATGGTGCGCGAGTCGTACTTGTTGGCGACCTGAAACGAGACGCGGCAGGGGAAGTTCGCCTTGATGAGCCCCGTCACCACATCCACGCTCGGGCGCTGCGTCGCCACGATGAGGTGGATGCCCGCGGCACGGGCGAGCTGGGCGAGGCGCACGAGGCAGCCTTCCACGTCCTTGCCCGCCGTGAGCATGAGATCCGCCAGTTCGTCAATGACGATGACAAGGTAGGGCATGGGCTTGAGGTCCGCGTATTCCTGCGGCCTTTCGTCGCCGAACGAAGCCAGTTTCTTATTGTAGTCCTTGATGTTCTTGACCCCGAACTTGGCGAGGCAGTCGTAACGGCCGTCCATCTCGGCCACGGCCCATTCAAGCGCCGTCTTGGCGAGGGAGGTTTCCGTCACCACGGGATGCACGAGATGCGGCAGATCCGCATACATCGCCATTTCCACGCGTTTGGGGTCGATCATCATAAGCTTCACTTCATCCGGCGATGCCTTGTAGAGGAAGCTCACCAGCACGGAGTTGAGGCACACGCTTTTGCCCGAGCCCGTCGTACCGGCGACGAGCACATGGGGCATGGTGGCGAGATCCCGGACGGCGGGGCGCCCTTCGATGTCCTTGCCGAGGGCCATCGTCAGCAAGGACGGGGCACTCTGGAAGGCTTCCGACTGGATCAGCTCGCGGAAGTTGACGGTGGAGCGGTTCAGGTTGGGGATTTCCACGCCCACGGTGTCGCATCCCGGCACAGGGGCCTGGATACGGATGGCTTCGGCCTTGAGGCTGCGGGCAAGGTCGTCGGTCAGGTTGGTGAACCGGCCCACGCGGACGCCCGGGGCGGGGCGGATTTCAAACAGCGTGATCACCGGGCCGGGCGTCACCCGGACCAGTTCGCCCTGAATATTGAATTCGGCGAGGCAGTTCATCAGGCCGGCGCTCTGTTCCTCCAGCACTTCCCGCGAGGGCAGGGAATCGCTCTGCTGCGGCTGCTGGAGCAGGTCCAGCGAAGGCATGGGATAGGAGCGTTTGCGCAGGATCGGTTTCGTTGCGGCGGGAGCCGTTCCCACGGGCGCGTCGATGCGGGGCTGCGCGGTTTGGGCCGGAGCCTGAGACGTTGCCGGAGCCGCCTGTACGGAGGGCTGAGCGGGCGCGGCTGGAGTTGCCGCCTGTGCGACAGCCTGCACCGGCTGCGGCGCTTGCTGCCACTGGGCAACGGGCTGGGCGGCATCTTGCTGCGGCGCGAACGTAAAGGTGTCCCGAGGCTGCTCCGGGGCGTAAGAAATCGTCTGTTGCGGCTCTTCCGCGTGGGGTTGTGCAGGCTGAACCGGAGCTTGCTGCTCCGCCGCATACGGCTGCACGGGTTGAACTTGCGGTTCCGCCTGAGGCCGCGCGGGGGCGGGCTGCGTTTCGGGAATGGTGAGGGCCAGCAGCGGGTTTTCCCCGGCGAGAAGGTTCACGGCCTTGGCGGCGGCATCCGTCGGCGAAGCCAAGTGGATGTTCACCTGCGGCGCGAATGTTCCCGTTCCCGCACGCGGTTCTTCCGGCTGAAAATCAAAGGTGTCGTGCTCGGACGGCGGTTCCCAGAGCTTGAGCGGATCCCCTGCGTCCTTTTTCGGCGCGGCGGGCGTTTCCTCAGGCGTCAGGGAGAAGGGCGGATCCATGCTGAGCGGCTCCTCGCGCTTGGGCGCGGGCCTTTCCTCTTCATCATGGATGTCGAACAGCGCGATGACGTCGGCGGCCGTTTCCCCTTCCGCTTTTTTGTCCTTGTGGGGCAACCCGATTTTGGGCAGGGCGACCTTGGGCATGGATACCTTGGAAAGGCGCTCCGGCAGGTCGTCGAGAGAGAAGGGCGTCCCGCTCAGCTGTTCTCTCAGCAGGGCCCACCCCTTGCGGATAAGCGCGATCCACGCGATGCCGAAGGCCATCTCAAGGGAGATGAACAACAAGAACAGCCAGATCAGGGAAGACCCCACCGGACTGAACAGGGTGGTGAACTTGGTATAGAGGCTCATGCCGAGCATACCTCCGCCCCGGACGTCTCCGATGCCGAGGTTCCAGGCCGCACCGAGGGAAATGAGGCAAGCCGCCAGAAGGGTGAAGCCGAACCAGCGCCACCACGGCATGGTGAACCATGTGGAGACGCAGCCCGCTCCCCAAGCGAGGAAGACGAGGGGCCAGACAAGCGCGGCGAACCCGAAAATATCGACCAGAAGCCCGCTGAGGTACGCGCCGAAGAGCCCGGCGTAATTTTTGACGATTGCAGGGTTGCTCACGGCATGGTTGATGCTGGGGTCGTTCTGATCAAAGGACACCAGGCTCAAGAGCACCAGCAGTCCCCAGAAAATAAGAAAAAGCCCAAACAGTTCCCGGGCGATCTTGCGTCCGTCCGTAATGGCAACCTCCTCCGGCGCTCTCCGTTTTGTCTGCATGATAGAGATATAAGGCGATGAGTTGAAGCGGGGGATCATCCGGCCCGGAAGCGGGTCCCGGGCCGGAAAAGGCATTATTCGCGGCCGAGATAGCCGTTGGTGCGGGTATCGACCTTGACGCGGTCCCCGATGTTCACGAAAATCGGAACCTGAATGACGACGCCGGTTTCGAGGGTGGCGGGCTTGGTCACGTTGCTCACCGTGTCGCCCTTGGCGCCGGGTTCGGTCTCGGTGACTTCAAGGACGAGGGACGCCGGGATTTCGATGTCCAGCGGCTTTTCGTTGTAGAGCAGCACGCGGCATTCCTGGCCGTCCTTGAGGTAGCTGGCCTTGCCGTCGGTGGCTTCGGCGTCCATGTGCATCTGATCATAGGTGGTCATGTCCATGAACACGAGCTGTTCGCCCTCGTGATACAGGAACTGCATGTCGCGGGATTCGAGATTCGGGCGTTCGACCTTTTCGCCGGAACGGAAGGTGTTGTCCAGCACTCGGCCGTTGAGGATGTTACGCAGCTTGGTACGTACCATAGCTCCGCCTTTGCCGGGCTTGAAGTGTTGGAATTCGATGATTTCGAAGGGAGTCCCGTCGATTTCGATTTTAAGCCCCTTGCGGAAATCCGTGGTAGAATACATGCTGCCTCCAAAAACAGTGCTGAATATCAAAACGTACCAAGGGAGTGCTCCGCGCCCCCCGCTTGTTCCTTATCCGGAGCAATCGGACGGCTGCCGCGATTGCTTTTCACGCTGCGGCAGGATAGCCTTGCCACTGCAACTCGATATTGTCGAACATCAGGCCGCGCTTGTCAACATACACCGGAGGTTCCCGTATGATGAAAGAGACTCCCCCCACACTGACCCTTGAGGCGACGACGTTCAACAAGCCGCAGCTTCAGGAACAGCTTTCCGTGCTCGAGCAGCGTCAGGAAGCGCAGATCGCGCTTGCCGGGCGTTCCAATGTGGGGAAGTCGTCCCTCGTCAACGCCCTCGCCCGCCGCAAGCAGCTTGCCAAGATCAGCGCGACGCCGGGCAAGACGCGTTCCATCAATTTCTACAGGGTCGCCCCCGACGGCTTTTCTCTGGTCGATCTTCCGGGCTACGGCTATGCGAAGTGTTCGCAGGAAGAGCGCAAGAGTTGGGCCAAGCTCATTGAATACTACCTCACGAACACCCCGACGCTCAAGGCCTTAGCCCTGCTGCTCGACTGCCGGATTCCGCCGCAGGCATTGGACCGAGATCTCGCGGACTTCGCGCGCGGGCACGGTATTCCGCTTTTGCCCGTCCTGACCAAGGCCGACAAGTGCACGCAGGTCGAACGCAGCAAGCGCCAGCAGGAGTGGAGCCGTTTGCTCAACGGCATCATGCCTATTCCCGTTTCCTCCAAGGACATGCGCGGCGTCGATGCCCTCTGGTCCGAGCTGCGCCGTTTCGCGGGGACGGGGGAAAGCGTGAGTGAAGAGGAGTAAGAATTGGGGAAGGAGCTTTCTGGAGAAAGGCTCTTCCCTCCCTTCCCCAAAACCCATCCCTCCAACCCCAAAGACTTTTGTAACGGTAGATGGTGGGCCGGGCGGCAAGGCGGCTGATGGCCTTATGTCCGTCCCCTGCGCGTTTTGTTCCTATGAGCCAATGACATGCTCCGTTCGTTTCCGGACGGAGCATGTCATTTTTTATTTATAGATAACAATATGTTTATATTAATAAATAATCCTGGAAAACTGGCAACAGGGATTCGATAAGGTCGAAAGTCTTGGGAGGGAGAGAGGAGGGGGCGTGGGGGAGGGGACCCTTCTGCAGAAGGCTCCCCTCCCCCGCATCAGACATCCTCCCCTTCCTCCCCGCCTTTCCCCCGAACGCTTGAGCGGGGATGCGCCTTGTCGTAGACGCGCATAAGATGATCAAGGGTGATGTGCGTGTAGCGCTGGGTGGTGGAAAGGCTGGCATGGCCGAGCAGTTCCTGCACGGAGCGCATATCCGCGCCGTTCTCCAGCATGTGCGTGGCGAAGGTGTGACGCAGGGTGTGCGGCGACAGATGTTGCGGCAATCCGGCGCTTTTGCGGATCTCGTCGAGAATCCGCGCCGCCTGCCTCCGGTTGAGCCGCTTGCCTCTGTTGCCCACGAAAAGGGCTTTTTCGGCGGGCGGGGCGATGAGCGCGCGCACCCTGAGCCAGAGGAACAGCGCCCTGACGGACGTGTCGCTCAACGGCGCGATGCGTTCCTTGGAACCCTTGCCTATGACCCGGATGAAACCGCTTGCCGGGTCCACATCGTCCACATCCAGATCGAGAGCTTCGGAAATACGCAGCCCGGAACCGTAGAGCAGTTCCGCCAGCGCCAGATCGCGGGTGTGCCCGGCGTGCTCGCGGTCCGTAACCGCCTGCTCGGCCTGCCGGGAACCATCAAGGCCCGCCGCGCCGCCGGACTCCACGCTGGCCTCGTCCAGCAGGGTGAACATCTGATCCACGTTCAGCGCCGTGGGGTGGCGGAGTTCCCGCTTGGGGTTACGCACGAGCTTTGCCGGGTTCTTGTCGATTTTCTTCATCTTCATGAGATACCGGAACAGCGAGCGCAGGGCCGAAAGCTTGCGGCCAATGGAACTGCGGGCTTGGCCTTCATGAAAAAGATGCGCGGAATAGTCCTGAAAGTGGTATTTTTCCAGCTCTCCGGGCCGGGCGAGCGAGTGCTGCTCACGGTGGAGCCACTCCTCGAACTGGAGGAGATCCGTGCGGTACGCCGAGATCGTGGCCGGAGAAAATCCTTTTTGATCGGTCATCCACGTCAGGAACTGTTCCACATCCTGCGGAAGCGGGGGCATTGCGGGGGCGGGGGTGGGCATCGAAGATTCCTTATAATGGTAAACGGCGGGCCGGCGATCAGGTCAACGCGTAGCGGAGATCGGGGCGCTGGCGGATCAGGCCCCGTACTTCGAGGATGATGAGCGTGGAACCGGCTTCGCCGGGATCACATCCAAGCGATTGGCAAACGTCGTCGATGGCGCGGGGGCTTTGGGCGAGGAGCGTCAGGATGCGGCCTTCAAGCGTGCTGCGGTCCGGTTGCCTGAGAGGCGGGGGGGCGGCGGGAGCGGACTGGAAAGGCTCCTGATGCACGTCGAGGCTGTAAGGCCGTGGCGCGGAATCCGGCTGAGGGAGGAGCGTTTTGAGTTGGGCGGAAAGATCCGAAAGGATGTCGGAGAAGGAAAAGATCGGCTGCGCGCCATCACGGATGAGCTTCTGGCAACCTTCGGCATATTTCGAGCCGATGCCGCCGGGCACGGCGTAGACGGCGCGGTTCTGCTCAAGCGCGAGCCGGGCGGTGATGAGGCTGCCGCTGCGGAGGGCGGCTTCCACGACTACGACGCCGAGCGAAAGGCCGCTGATGATCCGGTTGCGGATGGGGAAATGCCGGGGGTCCGGAAGCGTTCCGGGCGCGTATTCCGAAATGAGCAGGCCCCGTTGGATGATCGACCGGCGCAGTCCGTCATTTTCTTTGGGGTAGCAGACATCGGAGCCCGCGCCGAGCACGGCGATGGTCCCGCCCGGCAGATCGAGGGCGGCGAGATGTGCCTGCTTGTCGATGCCGATGGCGAGGCCGGAAACCACGGTGATGCCCGAGGCCGCGAGGCCGCTGGCTATGGATTGCGCCGCGCGGATGCCTTCCCTGCTGCATGTCCGGGTGCCGACGATGCTCACGCAGGGATTTCCGAGCAGGCTCATGTCGCCTTGGCAGTAGAGGCGTATCGGCGCATCCGGCAATTCCTTGAGCAGCGCGGGGTAGCGGCTGTCGGTCCAGAGCAGGACGGTTCCAGTGAGTTTCCGTGTTGCGTCCCATTCTTTCCGGGCGGGCTCGCGCCATTTTTCCGAGCGGAATTCGCGGATCAGGTCTTCCCGCAAGCCCGCTTCGCGCCAGTCGTTGGCGCGCCGCACGGCCTCGAATGCCGAGCCGAACGCATCCAGAAGGCGTTTGCGGCTTCTGGCTCCGAGCCCGTCGGTATGCGAAAGGGCCAGCGCCGCCCAGAATTCGGCGCGTGAGGCGGCGTCCAGAGCGCCGAGCGCGGTGGGCACGGCGGGGATATCCACGGCGTAGGGCGCGTCAATGGGGCGTTCGGGCTCGCGCAGTTCGCAGCCGGGCGAGTCGTTTTCGGGAAAAAGGTCGGTTTTTCTCATGATCGTCCTGATGTTGGGCTGTCCAGCATACGGGGAACACCGCCGGATTTCAAGCGACGGGGGATATGCGTGCGGATTGTTTCCGGGGAAGGGATCGGGTAGGGTGGGGCGGTTTCAAGCACTTTAGAAGAGAAGGAGTTCCTGTGAGCAAGGAATATGATCCGTTCATGCATACGGCGGAACATGTGTTGAACCAGACGATGGTGCGCATGTTCGGGTGCGGGCGTTCGTTCAGTTCGCATTTGAATGCGGACAAGTCCAAATGTGACTATCATTTTCCGCGTCCGCTGGAAGACGCCGAGGCCTCCGAACTTGAGCGGAGGATCAACGAGGTATTGGCACAGCATATGCCGGTGCGGACGGAGATGCTCCCCCGCGAAGAGGCGGGCAAGCTGGTCGATCTCGGTCGGCTCCCGGCGCATCTTGAAGGCGAAGAGGAGCTGATGGTCCGCATCGTGACCGTGGGCGATTATGATATTTGCCCCTGCATCGGGGAGCATGTTGAAAATACATCCGAGGTCGGCGCGTTTCGGCTGGTTTCGCACGATTTTACCCCGCCGCAGGGCGATGAAGAGGCCGGACGCCTCAGAATCCGCTTCAAATTGAAGAAAAACGCCTGATCTAGGCCGTTTTACAAGACGGGAATTTCGTGTTTTACTTGAAGATATACATTATCTGGAGGCCAAAATGCCAATAAAAGCTGCCGTTATGGGTTTGGGCAATATCGGACGTTACGCCATCGAAGCGCTGGAAATCCAGCCCGATTTCACCTGCGTGGGCGTCATTCGCCGGAAAGAATCCCTTGGAAAGGATGCGCACGATCTGCGCGGCGTTCCGGAATACGCCAGCCTTGCGGATCTGGAAGCCGTGTCCGGCAAGCCGGATGTCGTGCTGCTGTGCGCCCCTTCCCGCAAGATCCCCGAAGTCGCGGGCGATCTGCTCGGCAAGGGCTATAACACCGTGGACAGCTTCGACATCCACGACCGGATTGTCGAAACCATCGGCCTGCTTGAAGCGCAGGCCGTGAAGGGCAAGGCCGTGGCCATCACCGCCGCCGGATGGGACCCCGGCACGGACTCCGTGATGCGCGCCCTGTTTGAGGCGATGGCCCCTGTGGGCGTTACCTTCACCAACTTCGGGCGCGGCCGTTCCATGGGCCACTCCGTAGCCGCCCGCGCCATTGCCGGCGTGGCCGACGCCACCTCGATCACCATTCCTCTGGGCGGCGGGCGCCATTCCCGCCTCGTCTATGTGGTGCTTGAGGAAGGCGCGACGTTTGAGGCCGTGAAGGCCGCGATTCAGGCCGACCCCTATTTCAGCCATGATCCGCTGGATGTGCGGCAGGTGACCAAGGACGAGCTGCCCCGCGTGGCGGACGCCTCCCACGGGGTGCTGATGGAGCGCGTCGGCGCTTCCGGGCTCACCGCCAACCAGCATTTCACGTTCGACATGCGCATCGACAACCCGGCTTTGACCGCTCAGGTCCTCGTGTCCAGCGCCCGCGCCGCCGTGCGCCTTGCCCAGTCCGGGCGTTCCGGTGCGTATACGCTGATCGATGTGCCGCCCGTCCTGCTCCTGCCCGGCGAACGCATCGACAACATCGGCCGTCTCGTCTAGCGGGCTGCCGGACGGTGACGTTTCCAAGGGCCTTCCTCCGGGGAGGCCCTTTTTATTTGCCATCTTACGGTGAATAAACGCTTTTCCCCATTTTTGCCAGCCGCTAACGATTACCGGACCTCCCTTCCCCGATTCTTTGCGCACCATATGAAAAAGGCCCGGAAAGTCGCCTTTCCGAGCCTTCTTCATGAACGTAATAAAATGTTCGTCTATGAAATGGCGCTGCAACAGGATTGTTGCAGGCCGTACACGGGAATGTTGTGTATCTATTTCATAACGCTTCCCTTGAGGAAGCGGGGCCAAAGAAAAACCCTCGCTCTAGCCTTAAGGCGAGCAAGGGCGAAAATATATGGAGCGGGAGACGGGATTTGAACCCGCGACTTCAACCTTGGCAAGGTTGCACTCTACCACTGAGTTACTCCCGCAGAACGAGGGAGTGTTTATAACGGACAGCGCTTTCCGTCAAGCTTTTTTTGCAAAAAACGAAAACTTTTTTTGCCGGACCCGGCGAGGCAAGGCGTTGCATCGGGTGAGAGGATGCTGTACACAGCAAAGGCTTTGTTGTTTTTCAACCTGTTGCGTGAGGATAGTCCGCCGTGTCGCGCCGTTTTTCCTTGTTTGGGGCTTGTCTGCTGTGTTTGTTGTTGTCCGCCTGCGGCGGGAAGTCAACCCGGCCTGATGTCGTCCAGCCTGATGTGCCGGAGGCCGTGCGCGTCACGCCGCTGGAAACCCCCGGCGTATTCCCGGTTTCGGAGGCTGAGGCGCAGCGCCTTTCGCGGGGGCTGGCTCCGGCCCGGCAAGGTATGCGCTCATGGAAGGATATGCGTTTTGCGGTGGAGCAGAGCCTTGCCTACGTGCGGACGAAACCTTCGTCCCGTGTGGCCGTGAACTACCCTGCGCTTCAAGTGACCTACGGCGAGATGGAAAAAGGGCTCGAGCGCTTGCTGCGTCTGCTTCCTTTCCTTGATAAAGCCCCGGAAGTGCTGGCTTCCGACTTCCGTTGGGTTCGCATCGGCCCGGACTTCGGCTTCACCGGCTATTACGAGCCGGAGATCCCAGCGTCCCACGTCCGCAAGGGGCGTTTCCAATACCCTATCTACAAATCCCCTCCGGATCTGCGCAAAAAGCGCCCTTATCACACCCGTCACGCCATCGACTGCAAGGGCGCGTTGAAGGGGCGCGGGCTGGAACTGGCGTGGGTGGAAGATCCGGTGGACATCTTCATGCTCCAGATTCAGGGGTCTGGACGGCTGCGTTTTGAGGACGGGTCGGTGCGCTCTGTGCTGTACGACGGGCAGAACGGGCACAAGTATGTGGCGCTTGGCCGGGTCATGGTCGATCGGGGGCTGTTGAAACGGGAAGAGGTGAGCATGTTCTCCATCCGGGAATGGTTGGCCGCGCACCCCGATCAGGTGACGGACCTGCTGGACACGAACCCGAGCTATGTGTTCTTCAAACTCGGCAAGCCGGGGACTTCGGGTTCCAAAGGCAGCATGGGCCGCAGGATCACGCCGTGGGTGAGCGTGGCCACCGACCAGAGCGTCTTGCCCAACGGCCTGCTGACGCTGATGAACGTCACGCTGCCCGACGAGGGGGGCGAACACAGTGTCCCGTTCAACGCGCTGACGTTGCCGCAGGATACGGGCGGGGCGATCAAGCGCAACCGCGTGGATCTGTTCTGCGGCAACGGCGAAACGGCGACGCACACGGCCAGTTATCTGGACAACCGGGGAGCGGTGTTTCTGCTGCTTCCTCGATAGGATTTTGAAAACGCCAGCGTTTCTCACCGGATAGGTGAGAACGCCGAGGCGGTTTGCTTGCAAGGGGCGTGCGTTTTCGCTATCGTGCGGAGATCGCGCGCCCTTGCGCATGACCTTTTGCCCGGATAGGCACAGATGAATTTCGTTACGCTGGAGTTCGCAACCTTTTTCCTGTTCGTCCTTGTCGCGGGCTGGCTGCTGCGTGAGAGGGACGGGGAATACAGGGCGTTTCTGCTCGTCTGCAATCTCTTTTTTTATGCGCTCGCGGGCATGGCCTTTGTCCCATTGCTGCTGGCCGTGGCGGTGCTCAACTGGGGGGCCGTCCACCTGATGTCCCGTTTTTCGGGGCAGCCGCGCAAACGGAAAGGCGTCATCGCGCTGGACGTGGCCCTGCATGTGGCCCTGCTGGCGTTCTTCAAGTATTATGAATTCCTCATTCTGGGCTTGGAATCGCTGGCAAGCGCCGCCGGGCTCGACACCGGCATCCTGCGCCATGCGTTGCCCTCGATGGAGATCCTGTTCCCCGTAGGGCTGTCTTTTTACACGTTCCAGGGGTTGTCCTACGCCATCGATCATTACCGCTGCCCGGACGAGCCGCCGCGCGCGTTTCTGGACGTGCTGCTGTTCGTGTCCTTCTTCCCCACGATCATGGCGGGGCCGATCATGCGCGCCCGGCAGTTCCTGCCGCAGCTCGGGCACCGGACATGGGATTCCCGCGACTTGCAGGAAGGGTTCGCGCTTATCCTCAGCGGGCTGTTCAAGAAGGTCGTGATCGCCAGCTACCTGTCCGAGCATATCGTGCGCGACGTGTTCGAATCGCCGGAATTTTACTCCTCGTGGACGATCCTCGCCGCCGTGTATGCCTACTCCATACAGATCTTCTGTGATTTTTCAGGATATTCGGACATGGCGATCGGCGTGGGGCGGCTCATGGGGTTCCGCCTGCCGGAGAACTTCCGTTCACCGTACCTTGCGTTGAACATACAGGATTTCTGGCGGCGCTGGCATATCACCCTGTCCCTATGGCTCCGCGACTACCTGTATATCCCGCTTGGCGGGAGCCGCCGGGGGAACCGCTACCTGAACCTGATCATCACGATGGCGCTCGGCGGGCTGTGGCACGGCTCGAATATCCGTTTTCTGGTCTGGGGAGTCATGCATGGGGTGGGGCTGGCCGTCGTCCATGCCTTCCATGAACTGAAAAAGCGTTTCTGGCCGGATGGGTTCACGCCCAGCCCGGCTTTGCACTGGTGCGGCGTGGGCGCGGCATGGCTGCTGACGTTCCACTTCGTGTCCTTCCTGTGGGTATTTTTCCGGGCGGAAGACATGGAGCGGAGCCTTGAAATCCTGCGCCGCGTCTTTGTCTTCGGGCAGCCCGGCGAAGGTTTCCCGTTGCTGGTGATCCCCGCGGTGCTCATAGGTCTGGCGCTGCAGCTTTTCGGGGCGAGGCTGTTCGCGGCGTTCGTGGATGCGCAGGAGCGCCTGCCGTGGGCCGTGCAGGCGGTGGTCCTTGCGCTCGTGGGCGGTTTTATCCTGAAGATGGGTCCGGATGGCGTCATGCCTTTCATTTATTTCCAATTTTGATTTCATGAGGGGCCGTGCATGAAGAACCCTTTCCGATCCGAGCGGGGAACGCTCACGTCCGGTCGTGCCTGCGCCGTATACGCGCTGGCCTTCGTCTTGATGCTTTTTCTGGACGCGACGCGTTTCTCCAGCTTTCTGGACCGGGCCGGCATCGATTTTCCGCCCGCCGCCGTGGTAGGGCAGACTGTGAAGGGCGTAGCCGAAGCGACGGGCCTCGCCGCCTTTTCGGAGGCGGAAACCCGATTGGTGACCGCGTTCAACACGGATAAAACTCTTGGGACCGTCGAAGGGCCGTCCGTAGCCGCTGCTCCAAGCACGGCCCCGCAGCGGCCCGTAGCCGATGCGCTGGCGGATTTTTCCCGTGAGGCGGCTTCTCCCGCACAGCCGGAGCCCCCGGTCGAAGAGGTTCCCGTTTCCGTCCCTCCCGCCGCCGTACCTGAACAGGCCGTGCGGACTCCCGGGGCGCAGCCGGAAACAGGGATTCCGCCGCCTCCGGTTCGGGCGGAAACGGAACGCAAGCCGCTGGTGCTGCTCGTGGGCGACTCCATGATGATGGAAGGGTTCGGGCCCGTGCTCCAGCGTACTCTGCGCAAGCGCCCGGATCTGGAAGTGGTGCGCGAAGGCAAATATTCGACCGGGCTCAGCCGTCAGGACTATTTCGATTGGCCCGCGCAGCTTGAGAAGCTGGTGGGGAAGTACAACCCGGATATGGTCGTGATCTGCATGGGGGCCAATGACCCGCAGGACATCATAGACGAGAACCGCAAGCGCCATCACGCCGACAGTGAATCGTGGAAGACGATTTACCGGAGCCGCGCCGAACGCCTGCTTGCCGTGGCCACGGCCAAGGGTGCCAAGGCCGTATGGGTCGGCCTGCCCGTCATGGGCAAGGAACCGTATTCGACCCGCGTCCGCCGCTTGAGCGAGCTGCAAAAGGAAGCCTGCGAGACGTATCATGCCGCCTTCGTGGATACGGTCAAGGTGCTGGCCGACGCTCAGGGCAACTACACGACATTCAAGGTCGACGACAAGGGACGCCACATCCGGCTGCGGTATAAGGATATGGTGCATGTGACCGAGGACGGTGGAGCCATGCTGTCCGCCGCAGTGGAACCTGTTGTCGAAAAGGAACTTCTTCTTGGCAGGAACAAGGCGGCGGAACGTCCCGCGCCTCAGGCTCTGCCTTCCTCCGCATCTTCTTCTCCCCTACCGGCGGAGTCCCCTTTGCCCGCCGTCGCTGAGGCCTCTACGGAGCAGGGCGGCATTCCGTTCACTGTGGACTCCATGTTCCGTGGAGGGAAGATTCCTTGCTACGCGTTCCTTCCCGCCGACCGCAAGCCGGGCGAGCGTTTCCCCGTCGTGTATCTGCTGCATGGTGCATTCGAGGATGCGGGCGTCTGGAACACGCGGGCCGGAGCGCTGCTGTCGAAGCTGGCGACCCGCGAGCGGCTGGTGTTCATCGCGCCGTCATGCGGCCGCACCGGCTGGTATGCGGACAGCCCCTATTTGAAGAAAAGCCGCATTGAGAGCTTTTTCGCGCGCGAGTTGATGCCGTATGTGGAGCGGGCTTTCCCTGTGCTGCCGAAACGCGGCGTCATGGGCATGTCGATGGGGGGGCACGGTTCCTTTGTCCTTGCGCTGCGGCATCCCGGCTCCTTTGCCTCGGTCAGCTCCATGAGCGGCGTTATGGACATTACCCGGCATCCCGATCAATGGAAGATCCGCGACGTGCTCGGCCCTATGAACGCCAACAAGGCGTTGTGGCAGTCGTATTCCGCCGAAGATCTGCTGAAACGGTCGAAGGCCGCCGGGATGCCCGCCATGCTCATCACCACAGGGCAGCAGGACGCGTATGTCGTGCCTGAGAACCGCGCCTTTCGGGATACGCTCCGCCGGGGCGGGTTCTCCTATCAGTACCGCGAGGCGCCCGGCCTCCACGATTGGACGTATTGGCTTGACGAGCTTCCCCTACATGTAGCGTTCCATGCGGGGGTGTTGCATCGGTAGCAGAGGATGCCGAAGGGCCGGTAGTGGCTCCGGGTATCATATCCTTGCACGGAAAATCCCTCTCCTCCTCCAAAACCGACGCCCGCTGGAACAGGGCAGGGTCATACATCGTAACAACGAAAAGCCGTCCTTTTTCTGAACGGAAAAAGGACGGCTTCTTTATTTTGTATGGGCTACTCCGCCTTGCGGAGCGTGCGCCATTCTGGATCGTCGGTCAGATAGCGCGGGCGCTCAGCGAGGAGCTTTGCCTTGTCGCCATAGCCGTACAGGGCCGCGATGGTGGCTATGCCCTGTTCGTTGCCGCCTCTGATATCAAGGGCCGTGTCTCCCACCATGACCATTGAAGCGGGATCGAGGGCATGGCGCTCCATAAGGAGACGGATGATATCCTTTTTGCAGAGTTGCCGGTCCGGCAGGGAATCCGTGCAGCCGACGCCTTCGAGGAAGGGCATGAACCCCTTGAGCGTAAGCATCCTTTGCGCGGCGGCCTCCGGTTTATGCGTGGCGACGAACAGGCGGCAGCCTTTGGCCCGCAAACGCTCAAGCAACGCGAAGATGCCGGGGTAAGGAGTGCTTTGGGGGAAGGTGCCGCCAAAATAGAGGTCACGGAATGCGGCCACATGCCGGGCGATTTTCGTTTCGTCGGCGTCCGGGCAGACTTCACGGAAAATACCTTCCAGCGGAGGGCCGATGATGGAGAGCTCCATCCGAGGGACCGGATCGCCCGCGTCACGCAGGACGGCGGCAATGGCTTCGAGAACGTCCGGCGCGCTATCCACAAGCGTGCCGTCAAGGTCAAAGAGAATGGTCGAGAAAGGGAACGCGGAAAGCTGCATCAAAAACTCCTTGCAATGTCCACCGGAAAAGCCGCAAGCCTCGCCATATGAGGGCGTATACGGGAAAGCGGGTTCCTTCTTACGGCTGTGCGCTGCCGCAGGTTAACCTATGCGGCGCTTCGGCGGTTTCCGTTGTCGCTCGCCCACGGCCTCTTGGTCAAGCGCGTGGGACATGTTGAGGCGGGAAATCATCTTGAGCGATGAGGAGGCGATGCACCATTGGGGGTGGATGTTCCCGTATGGTTTATCATCAGGGGATACTCACAATCCTCCCAAATGCCCTCGGAAGCAGGGCATGAAAACCGTGTCGGCACGCTGTCAGGGGAGGAAGGCCGTTCGCCGGCGGCATCCCCGCTTCCTGACGGAAACGTATCGGTGAATACGCGGAGGGAAACATGTGTGAAAGGGGCGGGTTCGCTCTTGGGCCCGCCCCTTTTATAGGTGCACGGAGGAATAGGCCTACAAGAGTTTCCGCTCTCGTGCAAAAGAGAAAGGACGGTTCTGGATAGGCGCACCGCACCGGGAGGCGTTTTTTACTCCGAGTAAATGTCTTCCTTCGTAAAGTGGCCGGGTTCGATCAGCACCTTATTGATGTTTTCTCTGGTCACGACTTTACCGTTGATCAGGAACGCGTTGATTTTATTGCTACCGTCGTTGCCCAGTTCAGAATTGACGTTGACCTTTTTCTTCGTGGCAAGGTTGTAGGCCTCGTCCACGGCGGCATACGCCAGTTCCCTCAGGTCCATGTAGATGGTCGCGTCCTGCGTGCCCGCGAGGATTCTTTTGATGGCGGCGAGTTCAGCGTCCATGCCGGTGATGACGGCATGGTTGGTGACGTGGAGCTCCTCGAGCGCTTCGGCGGCGGCCCCGGCGAGGCGATCATTGGAGGCGAAGATCGCATCGATACGGTTGCCGTTTGCGGCGACGGCCTCCTTGACCAGCTTCTTGGCTTCAGCAGGGGACCATTTGGGCACGTACGCATCCAGAACCATATTGAGTTTGCCGTTTTCGATCAGAGGCTTGATGTATTTCATGGCTCCATAATACAAAAACGGCGTGTTGAAGTCGTTCACGTCGCCTTTGAGGACAATGATGTCCCCGTGGTAGACTTTTTCAGTCAGGTGCTGCCCCATGTTCTGCCCGATCTTATAGCAGTCGTACCCGACGAAAAGGTCGACGCTGCCCCCCATGACGGCCCGCGCGTAGGAAACCACTTTGGTGTTCTTCTGTTTGGCGTACATCAGGACATCGTCGACCTTGCGGGTGTTGTTCGGCGTGATGATCAAAACGTCGATGCCGTCGGAGAGCATTTCAAGGCAGTCTTCGGCCTGCGTCTTGGAGCTGTCCGGCAGATTGAGCCGCAGTTCGATGTCCGCCCCGAGCGCTTTGGCGCGTTCCTGCATGAACGCCATGTCCTTCTGCCAGCGCGCCGCGCCTCCGGCACCGATGGAAACGCCGATTTTCACCTTGCGGCTGTTGTCCTCGCAACCGCCCAAGCCTAAAAGCAGAATCGCCGCACATATGCAGGACAGCCATTTCTTCAGCATATCCGACCTTCTTTGAATACGTTACGGAAGCTTTCCTCATCCATAGGCTTTGCGAAGTAGTAGCCCTGTGCGATGGAGCAGCCGCACTCCTTCATCAAGCGCACGTTCTCAAGGTGCTCCACGCCCTCGACGACAACCTTGATATTCAGTTTTCTCGCCATATCGGCAATCGACGAGAAGATGATGTTTCGCCTGTTGTTGTCCGCCGCTTCGCTCAGGAAGCCTTTGTCGATTTTGAGGACATCGATGGGGATGTCCTTGAGCATATTAAGCGAGGAATAGCCGGAACCGAAATCGTCCATAGCGATTGCAAATCCGTTGGCGTGCATTTTCCGTGTAAAGGCATAGATGGTGTCGATATTGTCGAATATGGCGCTTTCAGTCAGTTCTATTTCAATAAGATGAGCGGGCACGCCGTATTCACATTGTTTCTTGACGATTTTGCTGAGGAAGTCGCTGTCCATCAGGTGGAGGCGCGAGAAGTTCACCGAGATGGGAACACACGCCAGGCCCTGCTCAAGGAAGGATTTCAGGAACTTGAGGACCTTTTCGTACATGATCATGTCGAGTTCGACGATAAGGCCCGTCTGTTCGCACATGGGAATGAATTCGTTGGGGAAGATGAATTTGCCCTCGCGGGTCTTCCAGCGCACCAGCGCTTCGCCGCCCACGAGGATGCCGCTGTTGATGTCCACCTTGGGCTGGTAGTACGGGATGAATTCATCGTTCTTCAGCGCTTGCTTCACGGCGCGTTTCAACTGCTCGTTATGGATCGTTATCTGTTCGAATTTGTTTGTGTAATAGGCGAATTTTTTATTCAGCACACCCTTGATTGCGCGGGCGGCCGTCCCTGCCTTATCCACCATGAGGTTGATGCTTTCGGTGCTGTCCGTGACGGAATAAATACCCGCTGAAAAATAGAGGGTTATCTCTTCATTCTCGATGGAAGAGAGCAGGGCGTTCAGCCGTCCTTCCGCGGCGTTTTCAAGCAGGATCACAAAATGGTCGCTGTAAATCCTTGCGATCAGTTCGTGGGCATTCAGCTGCTGGCTGATGCTTTCATTGATTTTGCGTAAAATGCGATCGCCGAATTCAAATCCGTAAAAATTGTTTATGTATTTGAAATTGTCGATATCAAATTTGATAATATGGAATTTCTTATGGGGACATTGGGTCAGTATCCCTTGCGCATCGACAAGAAATTTATTGTATGTGTCACCCAGAGTAACCGTATCGACAAAGGCAATTTTTTCCAATTGCGCGCGCTGCTTGTTCTTGTACCACAAGAAATACGTAAGGCTTGAGGTAAAGATAACTACGATGACGAACAGAATGAAATAGAAAATACTGATGACGGTATTGCCGTTGGGAGAAACGGCATTGTTCGGTACGCTTGTAATCAAATACCAGTCGTGGATTTTTTCTATGGGAGTATATGCCGAGAAGATTTCCCTCCCGGCTATCGTCGTCTCGATGAACCCGTTGCGGTTGTTCCGGATATCCCGTTTCATCTGCTCTGAAGCTTTAGGGTTGCCCGCCCCATAGAGATCGCGGAAGTAATTGTCGGACTTCTGCTCACACTTGGGATGCGCCGAGTGAAGGATAACGTATCCTTCACGGTTGATTACATACATATAGCCCTGCGAGGAAAAGATGGAGAGGGAACATATCTTGTACATTTCCTCGAATGTAATGACCTTTTGTATGGTCCCCACGATTTCCCCGTTATACGAGAGCGGCACGCTGATGACGAAAACCTCATCCCCGTTGATGCGTGAAATAAGCTTGTCTGAAATATTGGGGATGCCGTCGATGGCGAGGCGGAAATAATGCCGCCCCGAGATATCCAGCTTCCGGCCGCCATCAAACAAGGCCATGCCGTCCCTGTTCGCAGTGAACAGATCATCCGTGTTGTTTTCTTTGGCGTATTGTTCGATGAGGTCCTGTGTCTTGAGCTTGCCGGAAGATTCCTCGGCCTTCAACCTATCGGAAAGTTTGTTTGCGGTGATATCCAGCGAGTTGACGTTCATCATCAACCTGCTGGTGATGGCGTCCTTGTTCTGGGTCACAATCTCCACCAAATTGATTTTTACGTCCGAATTCAGCAAATTTTGGACATAACGCATGAGAAAGACTACCGAGACAGATAGTGCAAGATTTATAAAAACCATGAATATAGGTAATATATTTTTAAAAAATATTTTTTCTCTCATACGATTCTGTCAGGATAAAAGATATTTATTCTTTTGATAGATAAAAACTTTGTTCCAGCTGGTAGCTGAAGGCTGAAGAGGAAGAATGGAAACAACTCCAATATGGCGATAAGTAATGTTTTTATTCTCTGAGCAAGTATGCTTTAACAAAACTAGTATGTTTTGTGTTAATCGTTGACTTAAATTATATTTTTTTATGATCTGTTTTTTTACCTTATTAACAAAAAGTGTTTTTGATAACGGATAAAAGAAATATGTTGTTTTTATACAAAAAGTAAAATAGGTGTTCCAATAATTTATTGCCGTATACAACGGGATGGCTTTATTTAACGAAAATCAAATACAGTATAGACTAAACAAGGCGAGGATAGAAATAACCTCGCCTCGGGACAGTATATGTGTCGCGCTTCCAACTCCATAACTGTATTCCACTATGCGATTTTACGCCATAGTTATGAGATGGCGGCTCAAAGGATGTGCCTACATTGAAAAGCAAAGGCATCGTCTCAGTTTTCCGGGCGCGGATCAATAGATTTGATGAGGATTTCGGCTTTCTCAGCGAAGGAATCTTTCTAGCTTATTGACTTTTCACTCTCTATTTATCTTTCGAGCGAAGAAAGGGGTATATGGATCCGCATATGGGAAGAGCGGCCCCAAGATCGAATGACGAAGGGACCGCTCTTTTTGCGTGCAAGCGGAGTGTCGGCTGTTCGGAGGAAGCGGGAGCGGACCTGAATCCGTTTTGGAGTGTGGCCTGTGCGCCTTCCGAGCGGCGCGCGGCTAGTCCATGAGCGTGCCGCCGTTTATGTCCAGGATGTGCCCAGTAATGAACGCGGCTTGCGGCGAGCACAGGAACCACGCGCCCTCGGCCATTTCCTCAGGCGTCCCGAGACGGTTCAAGGGCACTTTCTCAGCGATAACCGGCCATGATTCCTTGGGGATCATGGTTCCTTGCACAGGGCCGGGGGCTACGCCGTTTGCCCGGATTCCGTAGGGGGCAAGCTCCATTGCCAGCGACTTGACGAGCGAGATGACCCCCGCCTTGGATGCGCAGTAATGCGCTTTGGTTTTCGCGCCGTTGCTGCCGAGGGCGGCAAAGCCCGTTTTGGCGGCCCGGGAAGAAAAGAGCACCATGGCGCCCTGCCCGGCTTCCAGCATCGGAGGGATGCAGGCCTTGGCCAGAAAGAAGGCCCCGGTCAGATTGACCTTGATGACGTTCTCCCATTCTTCCACGGGCATATCCAGAATGGAGCAGGCGGGGCGTGTGATGCCCGCGCTGTGCACGACGGCATCGATCCGCCCGTATTTCCTGGCTTCCGCAACCAGATTAAGGCATGAATCAAACTCTCCGACGTTGACCCGCACGGCGACGGCATGGGGCAGGGACGCCGCCTGCTGTGTCGCGTCGGCTATGTCGGCCATGATGACCGTATGCGTCGCCGCAAAGCGTTGCGCACAGGCCAGACCAATGTTGCTTGCCGCTCCGGTGACGATGGCGACGGGACGCTGTTCGGACATGTTGGACTCCTTGTTTGGGCTTGGGTATCCTTGGAATATTTCTGGCGCAGCCGGAAAGGCCGTATTTTCTCCTTGCAAAAACGGCTCCAAAAAGATTCGTGAGAAGTCCCGCCGGGATGTAGGAAAGCCCCGCTGTTTTTCCATCCAATATATAGATAAATCTGTATGATAGACAGACTGTCCATATGTTGGATAGTGTAGGCGCATCACAGGAGGCTGCAATGGACTTCTCTCCCTTCTCCCTGCTCGTCGTGAAAGTGTTTTCGTTGATCACCGGCGGCCTCGGCGCGGAGGCCTGTGCCCAGATCCTGAAAGTTCCCTTGGAGGAGCTTGAGCCGATCATCGCGGAGCTGAAGGAGGGCGGCCAGCTCCAGTCCGACCCGGATCGCCCCGCCCGGATCATGATAACGTCCCGGGGCGTTGCGGAATTGCAGATGCGGAACGCATGGCGGGAGGTGTGCGCCGAGATCGCTGATGTGGCCTCCGCCCTTGACGAAGGGCAGAACCTCGAAGCCTGTACCCTTCTGTTGGGATTCATCAACACGCTGTTGAACAGTTCCCAGTCGAGCGGGGCCGTCGCCTGCTATGGCCTTGTCTTGCGGCTGCTGGGCCGATGGAGCCCTGCGGGTGCCGCCTCCGGTCAGAAACAGGCCTTCATGAAGCTGGCGCTCGCGGCTTGCGACATTTCCATGTATCTCTCCAAAAGCCATCGTCAGGCAAGGGAGATCGCCGCCAGAGCCCTTGAGACAGCCAAGGAGCAGGGGGACGCCCGCATGACGGCCTTGCTGCATCTGGTGGAGTCCAGCCTTGAAAACATGGCGGCGGAATGCTCGGCGCAGCGTATGCATGAGCTGCACGCCCAATGCGAGACGTCGTTGCTTGAGCTGGACAAGGCCGGGGCCCGGGGGCAGGCGGAGTATTTTGTGGGCATGTTCCACTTCTGGCACGGCCATTTCCGGGAAGCCCTCGCCGCGTTTGAGGTGGCCTTGCAGTACCCGCAGTTGTGGGAATGCCGGTTCCAGACGGAAATGTTCTCGCTGTATACGAGTTCGTCCGCCGTGTATCTGGGGCGTTTCCATCAGGCGGTAGGCATCCTCGAGGCGGCCAAAAGGGCGGCGGAGCTCGGCCAGAACCGTTTCAAGATCCTGTGGTGGGAAGGGCAGCTGGCGATGGTGCTCCTGTACATGCGGCGGCATGAGGAGGCGTTGGAGCTCATCGACCACGTGCTCAGCATGGTCAATCCCGAAACGGAAACCAAAATCGCCGTATGGGGTATGCGCGGGCTCGCGTTCTACCATTACACGCAGGGGAACATCAAAGCGTCGCACGCGGCGATGCAGCGGACGATGGACATCGCGCTGCGGTATGGTTTCCGCCGCCCCATCTATTCCTATCCGTGGATGTTCGACGTGCTGGCGGCTTACGAGCAGGCTGGGCTGCCGCCCGTCCGGGGGCTTGATCTCGATGAGGAAATCCAGCGGGCGATCGAAAGCTACAACGAGCATCTGAGGGCGGGGGCGCTCCGTGCCAAAGCGACGCGCCTGTTCGCGGAAAGCGGCGACAAGGAAGCGGCCGGAAGCTTGCTGGCGGAGAGCCTGCGCGGTTTTACGGCGATAGGCAACCCGACGGAAATCGCCGTTACGCAGCGGCGCATTGCCCGTCTTCATGATCTCCCCGCTCGGGCCGCTGAAAGGGGGCTTGCACCGGAAAGCGGCGCATCGCCGTATGAACCTGAAAGTACGGCGCGCATCGGTGGAACGCTGCTCGAGAACTGCCGGATAGCCCTGGAATCCATACGCAATCTCACGGATTTTTCGCAATACATCAATCAGATGACGCACATCGCCGGTTGCGAGCTGGGAGCCGAACGCGCCGCCTTGCTGGAGGTTTCCAGCGGCGGGCTGCTGACGTGCCGGGCCGCGTGCAACATCAGCGCCGTGGAACTGAACACAGGCAAGATATCTTCCAAAGTCTCACAGATCTACGCAGTGCAGCAGAACAAGCCCCTGCTCTTGGACGAGGAGCGGCATGTGTTCCTGAGCCTTCCGCTGGAGACGGCCAAGGCCAGATGGGTACTGTGGCTGGAAAGCGAGTATGCGCTGGAAACGCTGCGCGGCATCTCCAACGCCGATCAGGCGGCGTTTACCTTGCTGTTTGAGTCCGAACTCCGAAAAATCGAAGCCGGAAAGCCGAAACCGGCCCGCCTTGCCGCCGGGGAACAGGAACAGGCGCAGGCCGAGCCCTACCGGGATACGCCGGAAATCCTGCTGCACGGCAGTGCCATCATGCGCCGCCTGCTGTCGCACGGCCGCCAGATAGGCGCGACCGACGCCCCGGTGCTGATCCTCGGGGAAACCGGCGTGGGCAAGGAACTGCTGGCCCATTACATCCACGATTGCAGCGGCAGGACCGGCCCCTTTGTCCCGGTGCACCCTGCCAGCATCCCCGACGGCCTGTTCGAGAGCGAGTTCTTCGGCCACGAAAAAGGCGCGTTCACCGGGGCCATCCGGCAGAAAATAGGTCTGGCCGAAATGGCGCATCAGGGGACGCTGTTCATCGACGAGGCCGGAGATATTCCGGCCCCCATGCAGATCAAGCTGCTGCGCGTCTTTCAGGATCACCGGTTCATGCGCGTTGGCGGAGAGGAGGAACGGCATTCGGATTTCCGCCTGATCTGCGCCACCAACAAGGACTTGTGGGCCGAGGTGAAGAGCGGGCACTTCCGCGAGGACCTGTACTATCGCCTGTCCGTCGTCCCCCTGACCATTCCGCCGCTGCGGTCGCGCAAGGAAGACATCCGGCTGCTTGTCCGGTTCTTTCTGGATCGCTATTCGAGGCGGTATCACCGGGATATCCAGCAGCCCAGCGAGAGGGAGCTGGAGGCGCTCTTGCAGTATGACTGGCCCGGGAACATCCGGGAATTGAAAAGCGTGCTCGAACGTACGGTCATCCTGCATCAGGGGGGCCGCCTCTCCTTTGACCTCAGCTCCCACGCCGAAAGCAAAGCGGACGGAACTCCCCGCCAGGAAACCCTGTGAGGAGCTCTTCAAGAACCTTCCGACGCTCGACGAATTGCAGAGCCGGTATATTCAGCATGTGCTCAAGATCACCAACGGGCGCATCACCGGAAACCGGGGGGCGCTGCGCATTCTGGGCATGAAACGCTCGACGCTCTATCTCAGGCTGAAACAATACAACATTCGATTCTGACCGTCCTGCATATGGATGGAATGTTCAATATATGGATACCGTCCATTATTTGAACAAAACGGAGGCCGCCCCCCGGAAACGAAAGAACGCATCCCCCTTTCCCCTATGACGTTATTCTCACGATACGGCATGGCACAGGCTTTGCTCATAAGGCTGTCGACAGGAGCGGGCAAAGGCTGCTCCGTCCCTTTCGGAAATCGGGAACAGGGGGATGCCGTATGCTTTTTCGGAACGTGGTCATTTTCGGAGCCGGTACGATGGGCCATGCCATTGCGTTGCGGTTCGCGCGCGGCGGACATGCCGTCACCCTCACCGACGTCGACCGGGACGCTTTGGATCGGGCGGAACGGTCCATCCGCCGACTTGCGGGCACGCAGTCCGAGCAGCTGGGAGGAGAAGCGCCGGAAAGCGTCATGGCCCGGCTGAGGTTTGCGGAGGACGGATTCGGAGCGGCGGCTGGTGCCGAGCTCGTCGTCGAAGTCATTTCGGAACGGGTGGACATCAAGCGCCGTTTTTACGAGGAACTGGCCGGCGTCGTGTCCCCGTCGGCCCTGATAGCCAGCAACACCTCCGTCCTCGACATCTTCGAACACGCTCCGTCCGTCCTGCATCCCCAGTTGATCATGGCGCACTACTTTGTGCCCGCGCACATCATACCCCTCGTCGAAATCGTCGGCCATCCTTCCAATCCCGGACAGCTCGTCCCGCAATTCGCCGCCTGCCTGTCCGCACTGGGCATGAAGCCGGTGGTGCTCAAGCGCTTCGCGCGCGGCTTCATCGTCAACCGTATCCAGCGGGCCATCAATCAGGAGCTGTTCCAGCTTCTCGACGAGGGCGTGGCGGACGCGGCGGCGCTGGACGATGCCGTTTCCGTCTGTCTGGGCGCGCGCCTTGCCGTGATGGGGTACCTGTCCAGACTGGATTTCACCGGGCTTGATCTTGTGTTGAGCAATTACCGTCAGGTTCCTATGGGGCTTGCGACGGATGAGACGCCGCCTCCCCTGCTGGAACGGATGGTTGGGGAAGGGCGTTTGGGGTTCAAAAGCGGAAAGGGATTTTACGGCTACTCGGGCGTCACGTCCGAAGAGGTGCTGCGCCACCGGGACGCGAGGCTGTTGGCCGTGTTCCGGAGCCTTGAAACCATCAACGCCCGTTTTCCGTCTCCCACCCTTGAACCCGCGAACGGCGGGGCATGGCAAAACGGGCCTTCCAGCCAGAAGGATGAAGACACATGAAAATCGCACGGGAAAACCTCATCAGCGGACTGGTTGTGATCGCGCTCGGGCTTGTGTTCCTTTCGCAGGCGTTCGGGCTGGAGCAGGCGAATGCGACGGAAGGCATTCACCCGATGGACTATCCCAAGGCGCTCACATGGCTTTTCATAGCCGTGGGATGCTGCATCGTGCTGGTGCCGTCGCACCGCCGCAGCGACTCGGATATTCCGTTGTTTTCGGCGAGGACGGCGGCGGTTTCCGGGATTCTCGTCGCCTATGCGCTGTTGCTGGATCACATGGGATTCGGCGTGACGAGCTTCCTCGCCGCCTGCGGCATCGGCTATGCGATGGGGTGGCGCAAGCTGCCTTCGCTGCTGCTGTCGAACCTGTGCGGAACGGCCGTCATCTGGTCGCTGTGCTGGTATGTCCTCAAACTCCCGCTTCCGATGGGCATACTGTTTTAGAGGAAAGGGCCGTGTTCCGGACGGTGGCGGGCCGTCCGCCTTTCGGACCCGCGTCGGCAAAGAGAAGGAGAAAACATGCTTTTCATCGATTCCCTGTTGGCGGCTCTTTCGCCTTTTACCCTCGCAATGAATTTCGTGGGCGTGATGCTCGGCATGATCGTGGGCGCGCTGCCCGGTCTGGGGTCCGTGGTCGCCATCACGATCTGCCTGCCCTTCACCTTCGGCATGACGAGTGTGTCGGCCATCGCCTTGCTGCTCGGGGTCTACTGCGGCTCCATCTGCGGCGGCTCCATTGCCGCCGTGCTCATCAATACGCCCGGAACGCCGCAGTCCGCGGCTACGGCGTTTGACGGCTACCCGATGGCGAGGGCGGGAAAGCCCGGAAAGGCCATCGGCTGGGCGCTGGCGGCATCGATTTTCGGAGGCGTGTTCTCGTGCGTGATCCTTACTTTCGCCGCGCCGCAGATCGCCGTTTTCGCCTTGCAGTTCGGGCCGCTTGAAACGTGCGCCCTGATCCTGATGGGCCTGACCTGCATTTCCAGCGTATCGGCCAACAACCAGTTCAAGGGGCTGGCCATGGGCGTGCTCGGGCTGCTGCTCGCCTGTGTGGGCATGTCCCCGTTTTCCGCCGAATCGCGTTTTACGTTCGATATTTTCGCCCTGAACAGCGGCATCGATCTTGTTGCGGTCATTGTCGGCGTGTTCGCGCTTTCCGAGGTTCTGGATCGCGTCGAACGGATGCGGCGCGAGGCCCGCGTGGAAAACGGCACCTCCTGCCGGGTTCAGCTTCCATCCCTCGGCGAATGGAGGGGCCGGATGTCCGGGCTGGTGAAGTCTTCCCTCATCGGCACGTTCGTGGGCATCCTCCCCGGAACGGGCGCCGCGACCGCCGCCTTCCTGAGCTACGGCGAGGCCCGCCGTTCCTCGCCCCGGCGCGAGAATATCGGCAAGGGCGAGCCCGACGGCATCATCGCCGCGGAATCGTCCAACAACGCCGTCACGGGCGGGGCGCTTGTCCCCTCGCTGGCTCTCGGCATCCCCGGCGATCCCGTTACCGCCATCATGCTGGCGACCCTGACCATTCACGGCGTGACCCCCGGCGTGCGCCTGATGACGGAAAATCCGGAGATGGTGTACGCCACCTTCGCCGTGCTCATGCTGTCCAACCTGCTCATGTACCCGAGCTGCATCATCACCACCCGGATGTTTTCCTTCCTGCTCAGGATTCCCGAGCAGTTGCTGATGGGCTTCATCGCGGTGCTGTGCATTCTCGGATCATACGGATCGCGGGGCAACCTGTTTGACGTGTTCGTCACCGTGTTCATGGGCATAGCGGCTTATTTCATGCGCCGCATGGAATTTCCCCTGCCGCCTCTGGTCATCGGCCTTGTGCTGGGGCAGCAGTTTGAAATGAGCATAGGGCAGATGATGCTGTTCAAGGGCGACGATTCGTGGCTGGCCTTCGTTTCCGCGTCCCCCATCGCGATGGTGCTCCTCGGGATGGCCTTCCTGCTCCTCGTCGTCCCGCAAGTCCAGAATTACAGGGCGCTGCGCGCGAAGCGGTGATGCCCGCACGGTTTCCGCCCAGACGGTCCACAATCTGTAACAGAAAAGGAGAGCCGTATGATCCGCCAGATGATGAAAAAGACCCTTCTCTTCCTTTGCGTGTTCATGCTCGGGGCCACCGGGGCGCTGGCCGCCTATCCGGATCACCCGATCACGCTGGTCGTCCCGTTCGGCGCGGGCGGCGGCACGGACATCCCGGCCCGTCTGCTGGCGGGGATGATGGAAAAGAGGCTTGGACAGCCCATCGTCGTGCAGAACGTTTCCGGCGCGGGCGGCACGCTCGGGGTGGCGCAGGTGGCCGCCGCCAAACCGGACGGCTACACGCTCGGCTATGTGCCCACAGGGACCATGTGTTTGCAGCCGCATGTGATGAAGCTTCCCTACGGGACGGATGCGTTCGACTTCATAGGCACGTCCGTCAGCCAGCCCGTGGTTCTGATGACCGCCAAAAACGCCCCGTGGAAGAACATCAACGAATTTATCGAAATGGCGAAAAAGAACCCCAACAAGTACGTCGTGGGCATCACCGCGACCGGCAACATGACCCATGTGCCCATGCTGCAGTTTGCCGAGCACTTCGGCTTGAAGCTGCGTTTCATCCCCTACCGCAGCGGCGGGGAGATTTTTAAGGACATCATGGCGGGCCGGACCCATCTTCATGCGGATGCGCCCGCGTCGCTGTCCACGTTCGATGTGTACGGGCTGGTGCAGTTTGCCGACGAGCGCAGCGAGAACCTTTCCGACATCCCCACGACCAAGGAACTGGGCATGGACGCCCGCTTCTCCCACTGGCAGGGCGTCATCGCGCCGCGCGGCCTCCCCAAGGACGTGTTGCGCACGCTCGAAACCGCCATGTCCGAAGTGGTCAACAGCGAAGCGTTCCAGCAGGAGGCCCTCAGGCTGAAGACGAAGGCGCATTGGATGTCCTCCGAAGCCTTCCGTAAACTGTACGATGAAGAGTTGAACACCTATGGCGAAATCCTGAAGCATTCCCTTCCCCAGAAGTAACCATCCGTAGGCGTCCTTGACCGGACTGTTGCGGCCATATCGGGAACCCTCGCTTTCCTGTGAAAGCGAGGGGAGGGAATCCGCGTCCTTTTTTCACTCCAGACATCAGGGAATTGACATGAAAGTAGGCATTATCCGCTGCCAGCAGACGGAAGATCTCTGTCCGGGAACGGGCGACTTCGCCGCAGTCAAAAAGAAGTCCGGCGCGTTCGAAACGCTGGGTGACTGCACCATCGTCGGTTTTGTGAGTTGTGGCGGCTGTCCCGGCAGCAAAGCCATTGCCAGGGCGCAGGCCCTCATGGATCGCGGGGCGCAGGCCATCGCTCTCGCCACATGCATCACAAAGGGAAATCCGGACGGCTTTCCCTGTCCGAACAGGGATTCCATCCTTCAGGCGCTGCGGAAGAAATGCAAGGAGGTTCCCGTACTGGAATACACGCACTGAGGTTTTCCGATTTCCAAAGAATGGCTTCTCGCCGTCGAAGGCGGCTTGTTTTCAGTGAGTCATACCCCAAAACGCCGGATGTCGCGTCCGGCATCGAAAGGAACAGCAGATGGCATCGTGTACTGAAAAGCACAATACGGTTGGGCACAGCATCGGAAGGATGCTCCTGCGGCATGGCATCCATGAGTTTTTCGGACAAGGGCTCCCGCAGGGCCTCAGCCTGCCCTTTGAGGAACTTGGATTGCGCCAGATCGCCTACCGTACAGAAAACGGCGGCGGCTACATGGCGGACGGCTATGCCCGCGTCAGCAAGCGCCCCGGCGTCATGATCGCCCAGAACGGCCCCGCGGCGACGCTTGTGGTGGCCCCTCTTGCGGAAGCGCTGAAATCCTCGATTCCGCTTGTGGTCATGCTTCAGGAGATCCCGTTGAAGAATGAGGATCGCAACGCCTTTCAGGAATTTGACCATGTCCGTCTGTTCTCGGCCTGCTCCAAGTGGACGAGGCGGGTACATACGGCGGACCGCGTGGAGGACTACGTGGATCAGGCCTTCGCGGTGGCCTGTTCCGGGCGGCCCGGTCCCGTCGTGCTCCTGTTCCCCAACGACATGCTCGGTATGCCTGCGGAGCCCGAAAAGCGGGGCATCCCGCTCGGCCATTATCCGCTTGATCCGGTCATGCCTCCTCTGGATGCCGTGCGCGGCGTGGCGGAACGTCTGCTTTCCAGCCGTAACCCCGTGATCGTCGCGGGCGGCGGCGTGCACCTCTCCTCGGCGTGCGCGGCCCTTGCCGGGCTTCAGGAACATTTCTCCCTGCCGGTGGCGACCACGGTGATGGGCAAGGGAGGCGTGGACGAACGGCATCCGCTCTCGCTCGGCGTGCTCGCCAACGCCACGGGCCCCGGTTCTGCCGGACGCCATCAGCGGCCCATCCTTGAGGAGGCCGATTTTATCCTGCTGGTGGGCACGCGGACCGACCAGAACGCGACGGACTCGTGGACGCTGTACCCCTCCGATGCCGTGTTTGCCCATATCGACATGGACAGCGGCGAAGTAGGCCGTAATTACGAAGCCATACGGCTTGTGGGCGATGCGCGGCTCACGCTCGAAGCCCTTGCGGATGTCATGAAAACGATGGATGGTGGGAAGCGGCGCACGGCACGCGCGGCGCTCGAGGCGCGTATCGCCGCCGGACGCGCCGCGCACGATGCGGAAATGGCTTCCTTCCTGAGCAACGCCGGTGAGCCGCTCCATCCCGCGCAGGTCATGGCGGCCTTGCAGGCCGTGCTCACGCCGGAAAGCATTGTTGTGGCGGACGCCAGCTTCTCGTCCATCTGGGCGACGAACAACCTCGTGTCGCTGCGCAGCGGGATGCGGTTCATCACGCCGCGCGGCATGGCCGGGCTCGGCTGGGGCCTGCCGATGGCGCTGGGTGCCGCCGTCGCCGAACCGGAAGCCCCCATCTACTGCATTACCGGCGACGGCGGGTTTGCGCATGTCTGGTCGGAGATGGAAGTCGCGGCCCGTTCCAACCTCAAAGTGACCACCATTGTGCTGAACAACGGCATTCTGGGATACGTGAAGTGTTCCGAAAAGCTCCGTTACGGCAAGAACAGCACTTCGGTGGACATCTTTCCCATCGATCATGTGGCGCTCGCCCAGGCTTGCGGGCTTCAGGGCATCCGCGTCGAACATGCCGAAGAACTGTTGCCCGCCCTTGAACAGGCCCGCCTGTCGGAAACGTCGACCCTCATTGAGGTTATGTGTTCCGGCGATTGTCCGCCCATCACGGATTTCGTGGGCAAGTAGCGCCCGTCCGCTGGAGGACAGCCGTGCCGCTTGAGGCGCGGCGAAGGCGGATTGCCTTTCTTTCCAGCTTCCGGGAGAGAAGGGCAATCCGCCTTGTCTGGAAAATATCCAACCCCTTCACAGAGGAGGAACCGTGTCCATTCAGAGAATCGTCTTGAACATCAATGGGGTAGATCGGGAAATCCTTTGTGAGCCGGAGAAGGACTCCCTTGCCGACGTGGTGCGGCGTCTTGGGCTCACCGGGACGAAAGTCGGGTGCGGAACCGGGCACTGCGGCGCTTGTTCGCTGCTGCTCGACGGGGAGGTCACGCGCTCCTGCGTCAAAAAGATGAAACAGGTCAAGGCGTATGCGAAAGTCGAAACCATCGAGGGCATCGGCTCGGCGGAACGGCTTCATCCGTTGCAGCGGGCGTTCATGACGTATGCGAGCGTGCAGTGCGGCTTCTGTTCGCCGGGGTTCATCATGTCGGCCAAAGGGCTTCTGATGCGCAATCCAGATCCGACGCGGGAAGAGGTCAGGGAATGGTTTACCCGGCACGGCAACGTCTGCCGCTGTACCGGATACAAGCCCATCGTGGACGCCGTGATGGAGGCCGCCGCCGTGATGCGCGGGGAAAAGGCGATGGAGGACATCACCTTTATCCCGCCGGAGGACGGTCGGCTGTACGGTTCGGATTTCCCGAAGCCCACGGCGCTTTCCCGGGTACTCGGGACATGCGACTTCGGGGCCGACATTTCCGGGAAGATGCCGGAAGGCACGCTGCATCTGGCGGTTGTTCTGGCGAAACGGGAACATGCCCGGATACGGGCTCTGGACACCGCCGAAGCCCAAGCCATGCCCGGCGTCGTCAATGTTGTTACCGCGAAGGACGTAAAGGGCACGAACCGGCTGGTTGCGCCGCAAGGCACCGTGCACAGCCTGTGCGACGGCCTCGATCGCCCGGTCATTTGTGACGGGGTGGTACGCCGGTATGGGGACGTGGTGGCCGTTGTGGCGGCGACGGGCCGGGACAAGGCGCGGGCCGCTGCGGAACGGGTCCGGGTGGAATACGAGCCGCTTCCCGCCGTCATGACCTTCATGGAAGCCGCTGCGGAAGGGGCGTTCCCGATCCATGAAAACACCCCCAACATCTATATGGAACAGCCCGTCTACAAGGGCGAGGACACGCAAGGGCTTTTGGAACATGCCGCCCATACGGTTGAGGGAAGTTTCGGCACGTCGCGGCAGCCGCATCTGACGGTGGAGCCGGATGTCGTTCTGGCTTACCCGCAGGACGGGGGCGTGGTCATCCAGTGCAAGGGGCAATACCTGTACGGCAACATCGCCCAGATGGCCCCGGCTATTGGGCTGCCCAAGGAAAAGGTGCGGATCATCGGCAATCCGGCGGGCGGCAGCTTCGGCTACAGCATGTCGCCGGGCAATACCGCACTGGCGGCGGCCTGCGCGCTGGCGCTGGATGCGCCGGTTTCCCTCGTGCTCAGTTACGCCGAACACCAGCACACGACGGGCAAGCGCTCCCCCGTGTACGCCAATGTCCGCCTCGCGTGCGATGAAGCGGGAAAGCTGACGGCAATGGATTTCCTTGCCGGGATCGATCACGGCGCATACAGCGAAATGGCGGGGGCGCTGACGACGAAGGTTTGCCGCTTTTTCGGCTACCCGTATGCCATCCCGAATATCCGTGGCCTGGTGCGGACGGCCTTCACCAACAACAATTTCGGGACGGCTTTCCGGGCGTTCGGCTCGCCGCAGACCTACACGGCGAGCGAGCAGATCGTGGATATGCTCGCCGGGCGGATCGGCATGGACCCCTTCGAGTTCCGCTATATCAACGTCGCCCGGGAAGGGGATACCTGCACCACGTCCGTCCCTTACCGGGAATATCCCATGCGGGCGATGATGGACATGCTGCGCCCGCACTACCGGAAGGCCGTGGAAAAGGCCCGGGCGGAAAGCACGCCGGAGCACAGGCGCGGCGTGGGCATTGCGTGGGGCGGGTATCACGTCTCAAAAGTGCCGGATCGCGCGGAAATCGATCTGGAGCTGAATGAGGACGGATCGGTCACGCACTACAGCACATGGGCCGACGTCGGGCAGGGGGCGGATACGGGCAGCCTGATCCATGTCCATGAGGCGCTGCGCCCCTTGCGGCTCAGGCCGGAGGCCATCCGCCTGGTCCGCAACGATACGGGATGCTGCCCCGATACGGGATCGGCGTCGGGCAGCCGTTCGCACCATGTCGTCGGCATGGCTACGCTGGACGCGGCTTCCAAGCTGCTCGCCGCCATGCGCAAGGAAGACGGGACGTATCGCACATGGCGGGAAATGCGCGATGCGGGCGTTCCGACCAGATACCGTGGCGTCCATACCGCCGAATGGTCGGACATTGATCCCGATACGGGGCACGGGTACGGCGCGATTGCCCAGAACTACGTGCTGTTCATGGCGGAAGTGGCTGTCGAAGCCGCCACGGGCAGGACCCGTGTCCTCGGCGCGACGATTGTGGCCGACGTTGGGGTGATCGGAAGCCGCCAGGCCGTGCTCGGGCAGGCATGGGGCGGTTTTTCGCACTCCATCGGCTTCGCCCTGAGCGAAAACTACGAGGACATGAAGAAGCACGCGACCATGCGCGGGGCGGGGGTTCCCCGCTGCAATGACGTTCCGGACACGTTCAACGTGCTGTTTCACGAGACGTACCGCGAGAACGGGCCGCACGGTTCGACCGGATGCGCGGAAGGCTTCCAGAGTGCGGGTCACGTGTCCATCCTGAACGCCATAGCCGATGCCGTGGGCGTGCGGGTGGCTACGCTTCCCGTCACTCCGGAAAAATTGAAAGCCGCCATGACCGCCAAGGCCGCCGGCGTCCCCTACGGCCAGGAGCCTTGGGATCTCGGCTGTTCGCTTTACGAGCGGCTTGCCTTTCTGAAGGCACGCCATGCCGGAAAGGGCAAGGGATAGGTAAAGCCGCGCCCGTAAGGAAGCCGGGAACGCCGTCAGCCTCCCGCGCGATGGCCTTCGGCCTGTTCGAGCGTGGCATACCCGTACTGCTGCACCTGATTGAGGAGATTCAGCGCCGCGCCGTTCACGCCATCCTGTTGTTGCCGCAAGGTAAGTTCATGCAGGAGCGTGATCGTGCGCGCTGAATACGTCTTCAATTCTCCCCGCAGATACGTTTCAAAGGACGTTTCCCCGGTGGAGTCTTCGCTGGTGCGTAGCGGGCGGCCCTTGCCGCTCAGACGGGGATAACGGTCGAACAGCTCGGCTTTCCATCCCACGTTGATCGCGACGATTTCTTCTATCTTCTGCAGGGTTTCCTTGTCGACGGGCGGAAGGGATGCCGCCAGCTTCCGGTATTCTTCGGGGAAAGTGGATTCCATCATCCGGGCGTATTTCTCGGTCATGATGTTTCTGCCTTCCCGCGTGGCGGCTTTCAGATCTTCCAGATAGCTGGCAAGCAGCTCATCGGACCATGTGGCGGCCTGGCTCTTCCGCATGATTTTGAAGGTGTCGGGCCGCATCTGGCAGGAGGCCGGGCCTCCCACGTTCGAAACATGAGAAAACATGTCCCATTCCAGCTTGATGATTTCGGACATCAGTTCGTCGCGCATCTTTTTTCTCCATGTTTATCAATAACGCTACAAGGTATGGCTGTCTGCTGGGTACGCTGCCTTTCACCGGATAGATAAAACCGGCAAGCGATCGACGGCGGCGCAAGGCTGTTGGGCTTTTACGGCTGAACGGATACGGCGCCGTGCCTGCCTTTTCTTTTTGCGGAGAGAACCGGCGGAGCCAAAACGCCGTTCGGTATCCTCCACTCAAACAAAGATCCCGTCAGGCCGTCTTGTTGTCCCAATCCTTTTCCCGCAGCGTCCCGGTTTGGAAGTAGACGGAAACCAGCTCAATGAATTCGTGGAAATCTCCGTTTTCTTTGGCGAGGCGATCAATGGATTGCCAGTCGGCATCCGGCTTTTTCTGTGCGGGGAGCAGGATTTCGCTTTCCGACGGATTTTCGGGATCGAGCAGGATAACCCCGATGCCGTGCAGGGCTGAAAGCATCCTGAGCTCCTGTTCCACCCGGTCGTCGGCGATGGCCGTGGCGACGAGATACCCCTCGTGCGCCCAAGACGAGTTGCTGACGGCCTGAAAGAAGCATTTTCTGATATTGGCGACGGTGAGCGTTTTTTTGACTTCAAACGACCAGAGCCGGACGCAGGTGCTGCCGCTGGCGTGCCCGCAGGCTTTGACGTGTTTCCCCCATGCCTTGTCCACCGGCTCCATCGCCACGATGTCGGGGTGGAGCCACTGGTTGCCGCCGTTTCCCCGCGTATTGTGGGAGCGGCCTTCCCGGATGCGCATGGAGTAGAGGTGCAGCTCCGACCAGAGATAACTGGTGAGAAGCGGGTAAAGCTCCTGTTCCAGCAGGGCCCGTTCTTCACAGGCGCAGATCTCCTCATCGCGTTCACAGGTTTCACCTTGGGCCGTATCCAGCGCCTCCTGCGTCTCTTCCAATGGAATGCAGTAGCGGCGGGGCTTGGGCCTGTCCTGCCATACGAGTGTGGGGCGGAGCCTTTTGAGCGTGTCTTTCTGTGATCCGATTTCCGCAATGATTTGCGAAAGAAATGCCTTGTCATCCGCAAAACGGGGATTGTTGCGCTTTTTGGCGTAGTCGGAAGCGTACTGCTGCACGATGGCTTCGGCAATCTGCCGGGCCGTAAAGCTCCCGCCCCGATGTTTTTCGAGAAAAGCAATGATCTTTTGGGATTGAGAAAGCGCCATGGTCACCCCCTGTTCAGTTGAGAACCCATTGTAGGCGGGGGGAAAGGCCATGTCCAGCTTGCGCGGGCCTTTGGGAGCCTGCTGGGGATCGGGGCGGCTTCCGCCGCCGGGCAAAAACGAAAGCCCCGCACAGCACGGGGCTTTCCGCTGTTTCAGGCTGGTCCGCCGTACGCTAGCCGTTCATGAGCGTGGGGAGATAGGTTGCCAGCGGGGGGAACAGGACAATCAGGAGAAGGCAGACGAACAGGGCGATGACGAAAGGAACGGCGGAGCGGTACATGGCGCCGAGCGTTACGCCCGCCACTTCCTTCATGACGAAGAGGCTGATGTCGAATCCTTGACGTGATCCCCCGGCTAAGCCGGGGGGCTCCTGCAGTTTGACAATTCCCTAAAACAATAAACCTCCTTGCCGAACCGCTCAAGGCAGAACAAGGAGGCTTTTTATGAAGCAATTACAAAGTTTAAATCATACAGTTTGGGAGTGCAAGTATCACGTTGTTTGGATCCCCAAATACAGGAAAAAGGTTTTGTACGGTAGCATTCGGCAAGAACTAGTAAATTTGTTTCGAGAACTGGCGAACCGCCGAGGCTGCACCATTTTGGAGGGGCACTTATGTGCGGATCATGTGCATATGCTGTTGTCGATTCCGCCCAAGTATAGGGTGTCGGAGATAGGAGGCTATCTGAAAGGGAAAAGTGCCATTGAAATCGCGAGACGCTTTGGAAAAATTCGTAAAATAACAGGAGAGAGCTTCTGGGCCAGAGGCTATTTCGTAAGCACGGTAGGAATGGGAGAGCGGGAAATTCGGCTCTACATACGAAATCAGGAAAAAGAGGACAGGAGAGTGGAGCAGCTTAAGCTGCTGTAATTCGCCGTAGGCGAATAGCAAAAACCGCTTTGAGCGGTCACCGCGTTTTGCCGGGGGATTTTGACAGGCGGCGTGATGGAGGCCATGTTGTCCAGAACCGTGATGATGACGCCGAACCAGATCAGATCCCAGCCGAAAACCTTCGCAATGGGCACGAAGATCGGCACGCAGATGAGCAGCAGCGGCATGGACGGCAGGAAACAGCCGAGGATGCAGAAGGTCATGACGATGGCGAACAGGACCAGCATGGGGGCGACGTCCAGCGCGGCGATGCTGTTGGCGAGTACTATCGGGATGCGCGTCATGGCCATGAAGTAGCTGAGCACGATGGCCCCGCACAGGACGGTGAAGCACATGGAGATGAACTTGGCTGAATCGTGCAGGGTGGCGATGAAGTTTTCCGGTTCATGCGGCGCATGCAGAGCGAGAGCAGCAGCGTGCCGAACGCCCCGATGCCGCCGCCTTCGGTCGCCGTGAACACGCCGCCGTAAATGCCGCCGATGACAAGGAAGAAGATGCCCATGATGGGCAGCCCCGTCTTGAGCGAGGCCATCCGCTCGTGGAGGGGGGATTTGGGCAGCCTCGGGGCGAGGCCCGGCTTGAGGAAGACCATGAGCCACACCGCGGCCATGAAGCACAGCGCGCAGAGGAGGCCGGGGATGATCCCCGCGGCGAACAGGTCGCCGATGGATTGCTGCGCCAGCACGCCGTAAATGATGAAGGTGGTGCTCGGCGGGATGAGGCAGCCGATGGTCCCCGAACAGGCCAGCGTGCCCACGGCTAGCTCGTCCGCGTCGGGTTCGGGAAGTTCCGTATACGTCGAACCGGCGGCCCGCGCCGCATGATCCCCGGCGATGTAGCCGCTGCAGATGGAGCCCGAGAAATCGTTGAACACGCTTCCGCCGAACAGCCCCTTGACGGTACGAGTTTCGAAGTTGTCCTTCAGGTAGAGGATCCCGTTGATGTACAGCTCGGACAGTTCCACTTCCATAGGCTTTGCGCTGAAATCGATCCCGGCCTGCGCGCAGTAGTCGTTCCACGTTTCCTTGTCGCCGGGCATACTGTCGTATTGGAGGTGGTGCAGGATGTCCCTGTCGATGTGGGGGAGATCCAGCACGAAGGGTGGCCCGTTCCCATCGGTGAGTTCCCGGTGCGTCCCCTGGATGAGCAGGTAGCGCGGGCCGATTTCCATCAGGGGGTGGTACTTGCCCATATAGCGCTGGCCGAGGGCGTTGATGCCCTTCGCGCCGCTGCTGGTGATGCCGTTCATGCCGGGGCAGCCCCATCCTGCAAAGCGAGTGGATGAGGTTGAGCAGCAAATCCGGATGGGCGGCGGCGAACGCGCGATCCGTCAGCAGCCCGGCGTCGAAAATCGCGGCTTCCACCCGTTCCGTGCAGGTCACCACAGTGTTCTTGATGTCCCCGGCGATGATGGTCGGCACGTTCATGAGCGTGCCCGCCCCGGCGTACAGGATCGTCCGTTCCTCGCCGTTGGCTCCGACATAGGCCAGCCGCACGGTCCCCGAAAGGATATAGTAGAAATAGGGCGATTCCGTATTTGAAACGTCGATGGTGTGCCGCTTGGGGAAGACGCGCCGGGAGGCGAGGTGCAGCACCTGTTCCCACGGCGTATTTAAATCGCTTACGCGCGAAGACTTCATCATCGTGATTCATGGACCCCCTCCCCGCCGCTCGAAACGGCGTCAGGTAAAATGTGCCGGAACTCGGACGCTTCGGCAATGCTTTTGCGCATCTTGCGGAGAAGTATCCTTTGTTCGGTATCGTCGAATCGTTATCCGCGTTGGATGGCAAGGCGCACGGAGGCCTCTTTCTTCGCTTCATACGGATGGCATCAAAAAAATGGCAGGCGGCACCGAGGGAAGTGTCGGTGCCGCCTGCGCGGAAAAGGGAACTGAAGGGGGCTACCGCAGCCACGTCCCGTCAAGCAGTTCCTTGGCATCGCGGGTGAGCGGGAAGACGTCGCGCCGCCCGATGTGCTTCACGTCGAATTTCCTGTTCAGGGCGGCGAAGTGGCGCAGCCCGTAGGCGATGCGGTTCAGGTAGGAATATACCCCGACGGCCCCGGTGGAGAACCCGTCCGCCGCGCTGCCGTAGAGCCCCCTCAGCTCGGGAAGATCGCTGAACAGCTCTTCCTTCGTCGTGCCGAAACGGGCGAGTTCCGGGGGGACTTTGCCCGCCTCAATGAGATCCCCGATCTTTTTGGCGCTCATGGCCGCCATGCTGGACCGGCACAGGCCCACGGCGGAGATGTAGGGCGCGCCGAGGGCCAGCGCCTTGTACACCTGATCCTCGGTCGCAAAGCCCCCCGTGATCGCCACATGCGGGAGTTCCATGCCTTCCGCGGCCAGCTTGTCGAGAATGCCGTAAAGGATGCTTTCCATGACGACCGTGGGGAGGCACCATTCGTTCATCATCTTGCAGGGGCTGTAGCCGGAGCCGCCGCCCGCGCCGTCGAAGGTGACCATATCCACTTGCGCCTTGGAAGCCAGCCGGAGGACATGCTCCAGATCCTCTGGATCGAAGCCCGCCATCTCGAAATACACGTTGGCCATGCCCATGTCGCGGAGTTGCGCGATGCGGCCGATCAGATAGTCGTCGCTCCAGATCGGCAGACGGCCGTAGACGTGGAAGGCGGGGCACGCCTTGCGGCCATAGGCTTCCTGTACGCCGGGATCCCGCGGATCGGGCAGGACAAGGAAACCCTGTTCGCACTTCTTCAGCGCCTCTTCGAGCGTGGGGACGAGGTTCGCGGGCTGCGTGCCCTTGGCGGACTGCCCGAACTTGAATTCGATGGCCTTGGCCCCGCATTCCCGGATGGCGTACTCCGGCACGCCCTGCGCGTCGTCGTCATAGTTGGCCTGAAGGATAATCTGCCCGTATCCCCGGTCATACTTGTTGAAGGCGTCCAGCATTTCCCGGAGCTTCGGGGCGTGGACGACCTTGCCGTTTTCGTAGGCGAGCGTCGGGTCCTTGCTCACGGCCCCTTCGCCGATGACCGCGTTGACGCCCGCCATGGCCGCGCCGCCGAAGTAGTCGGGCCAGTTGAGCTTGATGAGCGCGGGCAGGATGATCGGCAGCGCCAGCTTTACGGGGTTGAGGGTGCCGATCTCCCGTTCGAGCCCCACATGGTAGATGGTGGCGCGATCGGCGTCCAGCGGAGCCCCCATTGCCCCGAAGGATCTGCCGTTGATGTTGAAATGGGAATAATCGACGGGATAGACCTTTTCCGAGGCGATCTGGTTTTCCCCCGTGGTGGTGGGATATACGGTCTCCATGCCCCGGACGGCGGACAGGCCGATCTCGCAGCTGCCGATGCAGTCGGCGGTGCACATGGCGCACATGCCGGAAAAAGAACAGACATGGGACGGATCGCGCATTTTCGTGCGGTTGAACACGGAGCCGAGCGTGGGGCTGTACGACATGGACGTTTCCTCCTTGAAGAACGAAAAAACGGCGCGGCCCGTCCCCCGCGATGGGAAACGGCCGCACCGTCGGTGGCATGGTCAGTCGCGTATGGTCTTGCCGGGACGCGCGCCCGTATGGACGCCGTGATCGACGGCGATCTCGCCGTTGACGAGCACGTAATCGATGCCTTCCGGGTAGACACGCGGATTTTCAAACGTATTCACATCGCGGATGCGGTTTTCGCCGAACACCACCATGTCCGCATCCATGCCGGGCATGATGAAGCCCTTGCGCTTCATGCGGAGTTTGAGCGCCGTGCTGGAGGTCATCTTGCGCACGGCCTCCTCAAGGGTGAGCAGGCGCTTTTCCCGCACGTAACGGGCGATGAACCGGGGGAAGGCCGCATAGGTACGCGGATGCGGCTTGCCGCCGCTCAGCAGGCCGTCGGTGATCAGACACATGGTCGGGTGCTTCATGCCTTCCATTACATCCTCTTCACACATGCCGTGCCCAAGCAGGCCCACGGCAAGGTTTTCCTCGATCAGCAGATCCAGCACCGCGTCCTCGGGCGACTTGCCGAGGGCCTCGCCAAGGGCCACGGCGCTTTTGCCTTCGCACCAGAGGTTCTTTTCGCTGGCGACCGAGGAGACGTAGATGTTCTCCCAGCCCATGACCTGCGAGAAATTTTCCCAGCCTTCGGTGGTGAGCATGTCCTTTTTGACCTGTTCGCGTTCCTCCGCCAAGGCTTTGAGCAGGCCGTCCGTCCCCCGGCTGTGGTACCACGGCGGAACGACGACGTGCATGAACGTGCTGTTGGCCGTATACGGATACTGGGCGATGCCGATGTCGATGCCTTCCCCGCGGGCCCGGTCGATGGTGTCGAGATGCCTGCGGGCGTTCCCCCAGTTCCTGCGCCCCCGCAGCTTGAAATGGGTCACCAGAATACGGATGCCGGTTTCGCGCCCGATGTGGATGACCTCTTCCAATGCCTCGGCCATGTGGTCGGCCTCATTGCGCATATGCACGTCGAGGATGCCGTCGTAGCGGGCCGCGACTTTGGCGAGCGCGACGAGTTCTTCCGTGGACTGGTACTTGTTGGGCGTGTAGATGAGCCCCGCCGAAATGCCGCGCGCGCCTTCCTCCATGCACCGGGCCACGCTTTCTTCCATAAGGCGCAGTTCTTCGGCGGTGGGCGGCCTGTCCTCCATGCCCATGACGTCGAGGCGCACGGTGCCGAGCCCCACATAGGAACTCAGGTTGACGCTCGGCTTCGCGGCGTCGAGCGCATTGAGATAGGAGGCGAACCCGTTCCAGCCCCACGGTTTCTGGGCTACGCCGTCGAGCCCGGAAATGCTCGTGCTCCACGGCTCCTTGTTCTTGTCGCTGATGGGGGCCACCGACATGCTGTCGAGGCCTACGTTCTCTGTGGTAATCCCTTGCATGATTTTGGGCAAGGCCAACGGCTCATCTATTATCCTCAAATCCGAATGGCTGTGGCTGTCGATGAAGCCGGGGCACAGGATGTTGCCTCCGATGTCGAGCACCGTCCGGGCTTCGGGCATATCGTGGGCCGAACCCACGGCCACGATGCGCCCGTCGCGCACGCCGACGCAGCCTTTGCGCCAGGGGTTGCCCGTCCCGTCCACGATGCGGGCGTTGGTCAAGAGCAGATCCAGCATGAACGCCTCTCCTTGTCAGCCGAGCACGATGCGGCGCGCCAGCTCGTCGTCTTGTTCCGTAATGAAGGGGATGCCCGTTTCCTGAGCCGTTTCGCGGTTGGCGGCGCAGATGTCCGTGCGGTCGATGTGCTCGACGCCGAACTTGCGGGCCCCGGCCATGTGGTGCTGGAGCCCCGCGCCGAGCCGGTCGCACATCGTCCACATGGCGATGGCTCCGTAAGGGATATGTGCCATTTCGTCGGCTCCGAGGCGTTCCTTGAGGGCATGGTATCCGGCGAAGATGGTTTCGGGCGTATCGCCGATGTCGAGGACCGTCTTCGGAAGCGCCGACCACGCGCCGTGGACGCGTTCCCGGCGTTCGGGGTGCAGGGCCCCTTCGATGTTGCAGCCGAGGAAGGCCGGGATCATGAACGAGCGCGACATGCACACAGCCTTGACGTAGGGGGCGCCGAGGGCCAGCGCCTTGAACGCTTGGCTCGGCTTGGCGAGCCCGCCGCCCACGGCGAGATCGACCACCTTCTTCCCGGCGGCGGCCCGCAGGAAGGCGTAATCATGCGCTTTGGCGTGCAGCAGGACGGAGGGGACGCCCCAGTTGTCCAGCATGTCGTTGGGGCTCATGCCCGTTCCGCCGCCGGAGCCGTCGATGGTCAGGAGTTCGAAATCCAGCTCGGAGGCCACCCGTACACGACGCTGCGGGCGAAGATGAAGCGATAGCCCGGCACGAGAAAAGGGATGCCATCCATAGGATGTCATCCCTTTGAATTACGGCTTTAGGGTCAGGACTCGTTATTCTCAAAGAAAGGAAAACAGGGTACGCATGGGACACCTCCGTGCCTCCTGCATACTCTGTTTTCCTTCCCTTGCTACGCATTATTACTTAAAATGCGAAGCGAGTAGCCGATAAAGTGCCGTCACATCAATGGGCTTGGCTATATGCCCGTTCATGCCTGCCGCCACAGCGGCAGCTACATCCTCGTTGAAGGCGTTGGCCGTCATGGCAAGAATGGGGATGGAGTTCGCGTCGGGGTGTACCGAAGCGCGAATGGCTCGTGTCGCCTCATAGCCATCCATGACCGGCATCTGCACATCCATCAGAATAATGTCGTATTGCCCGGTTTCCGAGGCCGTAAAAAGAGCTACTCCCTCTGATCCGTTTTCGGCACTTTCGACCGTGGCCCCTGTCATTTCAAGAAACTCCTGGGCGACTTCACGGTTGAATTCATTGTCTTCAACCAGCAGTATATGCTTCCCCGTAAAGTCATAATGCTGATGTGCAGTTTCCGTCTCTGATTCCGGGGGGGCGGAAACTTCTATTTCTCTCTTCGGAGCCGTGCGCCGTGTTAATGAAGTAAGCGTATTGTAAAGATTGGAAGCGAAAAAGGGCTTGGCGATGAATCCGTTAACTCCAATGGCACGGGCCTTTTCTTCTATCGCTCCCCAGTCATAGGCGCTGATAATGATGATAAGAGTTTCCGGCCCGACTTCATTACGGATACGGCGGACGGTTTCCATGCCATCCATGTCCGGCATTTTCCAGTCTATGAAGCATACGTCGTAATCATCACCACTGACATGGGATTCTTGCACAACCTTCACGGCTTCCGCACCGCTGAGCACCCATCGGGTACGAAGTCCCATTTTATCCAGCAACAGGCAGGCGTGCTCGCAGGTATCGTAGTCGTCATCCACTACGAGCACTTTGAGTGGCTCCAGCTCGCCTTTGCCTTTTTCTAACTGCCGTCCGCTCAGGCCAAAGGGGAGTTCCACAGTAAACTCGGTTCCCCTGCCTTCCTCGCTTTTCACGAATATCGTGCCGCCCAGCAAAGAAACAAGATTTTTGGTAATGGCCATGCCGAGCCCAGTACCACCAAATTTTGAAGCGGTGGAGGATGTGGCCTGTTCAAAGGGGGTATAAAGCCGCTTTATGAACTCTTGGCTCATACCAATGCCCGTATCACGGATAACAAAGCGGAACTGCACATTATTGTTCTTTTTATGGAGCTGGTGTACCTCCAGCCGTATAGAGCCCCCGACCGGGGTGAATTTGAGTGCATTGGACAGAATATTGATAAGAATCTGGTTAAGTCGCAGTGCGTCGCCGAGTAGCTCTTCTTCATCAACCCCGGACAGGGACACCTCAAAATCCAGTCCGCGTTCCAGCGCTTGAGGCTGAATAAGATTGATAACTCCTTGTAGAGATATTTTAAAATTGAACGGCTCATGAGCAATGGTGAGCTTGCCGCCTTCGATTTTGGACATGTCCAACACGTCATTGATAAGGCCGAGCAGATGGCGTGAGGACAGAGCTATTTTGGTGAGGCAATCCTCCATGCGGGATCGATCGTCAAGCCGGGTCAGGGCAATGACCGTCATACCGATAATGGCGTTCATCGGCGTACGGATTTCATGAGACATGTGGGAGAGGAAATTACTTTTGGCGGTATTTGCGTTGCGGGCATTCTCAAGAGCGTCGCTCAGTGCCTGTCGATAGGCAAATTCCTTAGTTTGATCGAATAATACGATAATGCGCTGGCTCAGAACACCATTTAGGAATATGGGATACACCCGGATATTGAAGCGGCGTCCCTCTTCACCAAGCACGATGTCCCGTTCCTTCATATTTGAGGACGTATCGTCGAGCACTGCGCGCAACCAGTCGCTGTCCTTACACGCTAGAAGAGAATATAATTTTCTGTAATCATGAATAAATTTTTCAGGCGGTACGCCTATGACGCGTTCACTATTTGAGCTCACATATTCAAAAGATTTATCTTCGCGTGAAATGAAAAATATTTCATCTATGTTGGCTGCAAGCAGATTGAGGAGTTTTTCGCGGTATGCGCTCTCCTTGTATTTATCCCATTCCAGTTTGCGGGTGTGGAGAATCAGCAAGATGATGCTTATTCCCATAAGCAGCGTAGCAATGATGGAAAAGGTTCTCAGCTTGTCCATTTCTGCCAAGATTGCATTGCCACGGTGTTCGGCGGCATCGCCCAAGTTACCTAGCAGTTTATCCACCTTTTCAAAATGTGGGAGAACCTCACGGGCATAATAGGCATTGATGTACTGAAAATCCAGATTGCCCAATAAGTTATTGACCATATTTTTTCGGGCTTCCCGCAATTCAGCCATACATCTTTTCAGATAAGCCAGTTCTTTCTCATTCCCCCGGAACTTGAGCGTGATCTCTTCCAACGACTTGTCCTGCATAGCCCTCTGTTTTCGAAGGAGGTCATTAATTTGGGCAGCGGTGATGTCGGGCGTGGCTAGAAGAGATGGCAGAGAGATTCGTATGCCATAGAGGGCGGTTTTCATTTCCTGCGCTTTGCGTGAGACAGTATAGGGATACTCATAGAGCTGCGTTGTTGAATCGCCTATTTTATACATGGAGAAACAGACGAACAAAATATAGAAAACAGTAATAAGACAGAGCCCAAGCAGCCATTTGGGTATTTTTATAAAACCAACAAGCTGTGTCTTTACATCGTCTGCGGCCTGTTTTCCCGTCGTATATGGTATTCCGCTGTAACTTTTCATTTAATTACCTAGTATTATGTAGATATACAGCAGTACGCAATATCCCTTTATACGTCCTTCTGCTCAATACCCTGTACGTTACGCCCGGATCACACCGCAAATATTCTCGTAGCTGTTGGATATCTCTGGCATCATACCAACGGCTTCTTTCCATTCTCCGGCGCGGATATGACGTTCCTGCAGAATCACAAGCTCCTGCATGGCCTCACATCCTATGGTACCACATATGCTTTTCAGCGTGTGCGCTGCTCTGCCAGCCGCTTCCCAATCGTTTGAGGCTAGAGAATCCCGCAGCATGGCATAGCTCTTTTCGCTGAGGAATTTCTGTAAATAGCGCTCAAGCATAGCCTCGTTTCCCATAAAGCGTTCAAGGGCTTCGTCCACCATAATTCCGCCCGCCTCAAGTCTTGCCTTTCTTGTCTGATCCATATTTTTTTGCCTCACTCGTACAATCGTTCCGGGCCGCTACCGTAGAGAGTGCGGAGCTTACCCTCAATTTCCCGAAAGCATGCCAATATGTTTGGATTGAACACGCCGCATTCGCCGCTGACAATCATGCCAAGGGCCACCTCAAAACTGAAAGCCTTCTTGTAACACCGTGGGCTGACCAGCGCGTCATATACGTCTGCAATGGAGACTATCTGTGCCCATAAAGGGATATCGTCGCCCTTGCGCCCCTCCGGGTATCCGCGTCCGTCCCATCTCTCATGATGGTATTTGGCAATATCGTAGGCATACGTGAAAAACGGCAGTTCCCTCATCTGCGGAATTCTCTCCAGAAGTTGTCCTCCTTGTGTCGTATGCGTCTTCATGATCTCAAACTCCTCGGGGGTAAGGCGTCCTGGCTTGCTCAATATGGCGTCAGGAATGGAAATCTTCCCAACGTCATGCATAATCGCGGCCAAAGAAATATGCTCAATTTCCTCCGTCGAAAAATCTCTGCCCAGTGGGGAATTTTCAAGGAACAGCTTAGTGATGTCATGTATTTTCCGGATGTGCTCACCGGACTCGCCACTGCGAAATTCAATGGCTGTTGAAAGAGACTCTATCATCCCCATGTTCAGCCTCAGGATTCTTTTGGCCTGTTTCAAAAGCTGATCCTTTTGCTGGCCCACCACACTGGAGAGTCGTTTACGTGCCGTAAACAATTCAATAACGGAATTAACCCGGCGTTGCACCATATACGAAGAAATAGGTTTAGAAATGACATCCATCACGCCGAGTTCATATGCTCGCTTGATGATTCTCGTATCTGTTTCTCCAGTAATAAGAAAGACGGGAATATGATCAACAACACCATCTCTGTTAAGTTTTTTCAATACTTCAATACCGCCCATTACAGGCATGACCACATCCAGAAGGACAGCACAAAATTTTTGTCCACATTCTAGTATCTTATTGAGACACTCTTTTCCATTTTCAGCCATTTCAATGGAATGAGACGCAGAAAAAATATTTCCCAACACATCACGGTTCATTTCATCATCATCGACAATAAGAATTGTGTTAGGAACAACTATTTTATGCATGAATGAATATTCCATAATTATTTGAAAAAATGTATAAAATATTTAGTGATATATTATCACTTGTTTTATCAGCGAGACGAGGAACAAAATATTCCCAAGGTTGTCCCTATTTTCTTATTTGAGAAAATATTAATAATTTTTTATAATTGATTTCGTTTTAATATAATAACGCGAATAGTTACGTGTGTAAATAAAAATATCGAAATCAAGGACTGCTCATGTACAAATATTGCTATATAGAGCCAATTATATTTACTAGTTATTTAATATGATATACTGGGCGTATCTGGAACGGATACGTTGCTTCTAGGTTCAACCGAATCGGGGAAATAGCTGAGGTGCTGAACAGTTCCATGACGGAATTTTTCAAGAAAAATGACTCCGTAAGGGCGAGACCTGACTATCTTGCAGACAGCATCAATCCTCTTCCGCTAGGAAAATCCGATATGCGCCGGAACAGGCCATCCTGCAATGGTGTTTCGAACAAACAGATGTTACGGACTCGGCATCATGTGTTCGAACATCGCAACCTTGCTGCCTTATGCCAGTCGCGTCATTGAGACGCTTCCACGGCTTGCTCCGGCACTGTTCGGACTGCTCGAAGGGGCCTTGAGGAGGAACGCATGGCGGATACCTGCCGACTATGCCGATTGGGGCTTTTGGCGAGGATGCCGCCGTGTCTCGGAAAACACGTCGAATGGGATTGCGGAACTGCACGCCAGTGCCGTTTGTCCCGTTTCATAGCCAGATAGGAAGGAAAAGATATGAGTCTCGGAAAATGGATACCTGTGGTGATTGCGATTCTGACCGTCATAGCGGATGAGATGGACGAGTAAAAAAGGTGGAGGCTGAAAAATCAGCCTCCACCTTTTATTTTTTTATTTCAAAACCTCATCCTGTACGGGCAGCGGACAGAAAAAAGAAAGATGAATCTTCCCAATCTATCTGAAAAATTCCCATTGGTTCATCTAAGAGAGCGGGATAAAAGGGCTTGCAAAAAGAAAAGCCCCTTAGAGTGTCTCTCTAAGAGGCTGAATTTTCTGGTACGCCCGACAAGAATCGAACTTGTGGCCTACAGCTTAGGAGTCCATACCGCTAGTGTTGTATGGGATAATGTCTATTGATATTAAGTAGTGTATTTCCAGTTGTTACGTGAAAAGTTGTTGTTTCGACTGCTACAGCCTGATACCGTTTTTGCTCCTCAAGGTTGGAAATAGGGTTGGAAAAATCGGAGGGAGCTATGGCTCAAGCAAAGAGGTGCAAGACCCGGTATTCCGGAGTCTTTTACCGTGAAACAGAACGAATCGGCATGAAAGGAACAGAGAAGGTCTTCTACATCGTGTTCAAAAAGGAAGGAAAGGTCTTCGAAGAAAAGGTTGGAAGACAGTTCGCCGACAACATGACGGAAGCCAAGGCAGCAGGCATCCGGACCGAACGTATTGAGGGAAAGCGAGCTTCCCGCAAGGAGATACGGGAAGCTCAGGAAGCCATTCGTCAGGCAGAACTTCAGAAGCCTACGATTGAGCGGTTGTGGGAGATTTATCGTTCCGAACATGCCGAGAAAAAGTCTTTGAGAACCGATGGCTATAACTTTACGAATCATCTCAAATCGTTTGCAAAGAAAACACCCGACGAGCTTTGTACGGCAGAGCTTACACGCCTGAAAAAGGATTTGTTTGCTAAAGGATTGCAACCTGCCACAGTTCACCATGTCCTTGCCTTGCTGCGCTTGCTCATCCGATTCGGCGTGAAGAATGGCCTATGCGCCATGCCTGATCCTCGTAGACTGCATTTTGAGATGCCCCGTGTGGATAATCAAAAAACAGAGACATTGACTCATGAGCAACTGATTGCCTTGAAGAAGGCTCTGGATGAAGAGCCAGATCAAAACGCAGCGGCCTTTATGCGCCTTGCATTGGCAACAGGAATGCGACGGGGAGCCTTAATGGGGCTGAGATGGGATGATTTGGATTTTGCCCGGGGCTTTATCACATTGCGTGGGGAAATAGCCAAAAAGGGAAAAACAGAAGTTATTCCCATGATTAAAGCTGCACGGGAAATCTTAGAACACATAACCCGTTCGGAAAGCCCTTATGTTTTTCCAGGAAGGGATGGTGGCCCTCGGTATGAGTTTCGGCGTATCGCTCAAAGAGTAAAACGTAAAGCTGGGCTTCCAGAGGACTTCCGTCCTCTGCACGGTCTTCGCCATGCTTATGCTTCATTCCTTGCCTCAAGTGGGCAAGTGGATTTATACACGTTACAAAGGTTGTTGACCCATTCAAGTCCGCAAATGACCCAATGAACGTCTTTTGAAAAGTGACTTTTTGGAAAGTGAAATTTTAAAAAGAAAATTTGAAGAAACTGCATCTTTAGAAGATATTGAATGGCTAAAAGATAAGTTTAATGGCTGTATGGAGACAGTGAGCGTTTCTCTTTTTCCTGCTTTTTGCTCAAGGGAGTTGCCCCTATATTTCGCATTGGCAGGTTTTGACGAAACTTCCGACTATCTCAAGTAGCCTATTTGAGACCTGCCATGCTATAGTCACCTGCGTGATATCACCAAACCACTGTCTGTACGATGAAAACGGGGCTGCCCTTTGCGGGTAGCCCCGTCTTTTATGTGTACTTCTTTAATATTCGTATACAGGATAACATTGTGTGAATATTCATATATTACCGGATGGTGAAGAGTGTTTTCATCAGTGAAACTGGCACACATGATCCTTTTCATTTTTTAGGTATGAACTTTACTTTGTATAAAATTATATTTAGTTACATACAGTTATAGAATTTACAAGTAGGGGGATAAGGAAAATTGCTTATCCCCGGCTCCCCATTCATCCTTCATCAGGTAGTGATATGAATATTCCAAAGATGGAGGATTATTGTGGAGACACGGAAATATCTGACGGAAAAAGAAACGGCTTCGATGCTCTCGGTGAGCGTCTACACGTTGCGAGCATATCGTCAAAAAACAAGTGAATTCCGTATGTTAAGATTGGAAGGGCTGTCCTGTATGCGTTGTCCGATGTCCTTGCTTTTATGAACAATCACCGAATTTCATTTGAAATTACAAGGGAAAACTATGCTTGTTGAAAAAATGGAAAACCCCAAAAGGCGTCACCGACTGACCAAGGCTGAGGAGGAGGAACTTATCCTTCGGATCGGAGAACTCGGTGGAAAGGGGCTGGGCCTTGGTTGCATCCGTGCCCAACTCCGTCTTACGGACAAGCAATTTGTGCGTTTGTATGCAAAGGGACTTGAGCTTGGACTTTTTCAGTCTTTTCCTTCCGATGATGTGATCTTGGCGAAGCATCTTCCCCTGTCACTTCGTAAGGCGTTAGGACTTAATTCTGAGGATTCCGTCCAGGTTCTTTCTACAAACGATGAGAACATTTTGAAGAAATTTATCATGAATTAATTATTTGTGGGGATGGAAAACCATCCCTACAAGGAGAATTAAATGAATTATGATCTGTCAGATCCTTTTTGATATTATCATGACAATAGAATAGAACTTATTCGAATTCGTAAAATGATTCAACGGCATCATATTAGTAGTGCATCTTTTATGATGAATTTACTTCATGATAATTTATACGACTGGACTATTGATATTGCTAATTCATATGATATTAATACTAATTTTGTTCTGTTGAGTATTCTTGGTGGAATTGCTGGTGCAGACCGTGGTCATCATCATATCGTTAATGAAAATGGTCAGGAAAACATTCTTGGGCTTTTTGTTTGTATCAGCGCACCAAGTGGTGAAGGAAAAAGTTCTGCTATGCAGATCATATTGGATATATTTAAAGAATATGAAAAAATAGAAAATGAAAAATTCATACAAAGAGAAAACAAAATTGAATCCAAACGATTGATACTGGAAGCTGAAAAACAAGAGGCTCTTGATGAAGCTATCATATCCGGTGATACCAGTAGACTGGAAACGATTATTGGCGAGTTGAAGCAGATCAAGGAGAATAAACTTCAACCTGTACGAATTTTCGTAAATGATGTTACCGCACCTGCATTCGCTAAAACTATGGAGTCGCAAGGATACGTCAATCTCTTCGATCCCGATGGTGTTTCTTGGAATGAAAATGTATACCGCCAGATTGCAAAATATTGGGCGGGTGAAGGGCGCGCGGAGCTTAGGATCACTCGCCAAGGTTCGTGTGTCAGAAATCCTTTTGTGAATGCGGTAGTCTTCATCCAACCTGAATTTTTTAGAAAAACCATCATGGCAGAGACTCAACGAGCTATGGGCATCACAGCACGCAGTATCCTTTATGTGGCTCCTCCTTACAGGAGAAGAGGGAGGGGAAAGCCGATAGGTGAAAGGACCAAGGATGAACTCAGGCAGAAATTGATGAATCTCTTCAATGCGTCCAAGCCGGATACCCAGGGAAACACTCCACCGACCAAGTACCTTCGACTTGGCATGGGAGCTGCAAAAATTCTCAATGAATTTAACCAAGAAATAAGTCATGAGGTGAATCTGAATGGGAATGGTGTCCGTATCCGGGATTGGTGCGTTCGAGCTTCCCAGCAGGCACTCAGGATCACAGGGATTTTCCATCTGTGCGAAAATGATGCTCCTTCCGAAGGTTTGATCTCCGAACGTGAGATGGACATGGCCGTTCGTTTCATGCGGGTTGCGTATGAGCAGGTGAAAGCGAGTGTGCTTTTCGATGCGGATCGGGAGACGGAGTTGTGCATCCTTAAAATTGCGGAGTGGTGTTGTTCCGCTAACTGGGCCGCTAAGGTTGCGAATAAGGAAATCAAGGATGCCATGCGCAGTAAATTCAGAGCTGCAAAGGTCGATATCGCCATCAGCTGGCTGGTCGATTTTAGGGCGTTGGAGGTGGTGCCCCCGACGGAGATGTACGGAAAGGGAAGACCGTTGGGTGCATGGTACCGGAATGGAATGTTCGTAGGCAGAGTATAAGACTCGTATTTTCGAGAAGTTTTCAACTCTGAGGGGGATTTTTTGCAGCAATTTTTGCGAAAAATCCCTCTTAGTATTCCCTGAATGCAAAAAGCGAAAGCTTACGCAGTGGCTTATTTTCTGAGGTGTGCGACTTGCACCCGCCCGATGTAAGAATTTACTTGAGAGTGTGGATAAGCCTTTCATAAGGCAGGATGGAGTCCAAAAGATAACGCAAAGCATAGGCGATGACTCAAGACGGTGACAGGCTCAGCGTATCAGTTGGCGACCTTTTTCCGTCAACCGATATTTTCGTGTCGGACTGTTGGGCTTGTCTGGAATAGTGCGCTCCACATACCCTTGAGCAAGAGCCGGATTCAGGTAGTTTCGGCGGAATGTAGGGCGATGACTGAGGTCCAGTGCGTCCATGAGGCTTGTGATGCCCTGTTCAGTTTTTTCCTGAAACACATATAGAAGCTTTTGGACTGGATCGGGGTGTTCCACATTCGAGGTAACGGCTTCGTTCAATGCCACATGCAAAGCGTCCAGCAGGAACTCCACAAATAGGGGTGGATTCACCTGCGCTATCTGCGTGAGCCAGGGCTGCATAGCATCCTTCCTGACGATCACAAATGACGGTTTCGACCGGCAAAACCGTAAACAGCTTTGAATCAAGCGTGAGGAGTTTGAGATGATTTGACATTTTAAGGAAACAAGGTATCCTTAAAACAAGGAATCATTGTATTGCTGAAAAAAGGGGAAAACCTATGCTCGCTAAAATTACCACCAAGAATCAGCTTACCCTTCCTAAGGCTGTCATGCAGCAGGTCGGCAGAACTGAGTATGTTGAGGTCACATTTGAAAATGGACGTATCATCCTTACGCCTATGCAGGTGCGGCCTGCCGACGCTGTGAGGGAAAAGTTGGCTGCACTCGGCATTACCGAGCAGGACGTGGAGGATGCGATCACTTGGAGCCGGGGAGAAAAAGCGTGACGCCTACTCGGGTTGTGCTGGATACTAATTGTCTGGTCTCCGCTCTCATTTTCTCACACGGAAGAGCGGGACAACTACGGATCGCATGGCAGCGTGGAGATATTATCCCTGTGGTCTGTCGCGAATCAGTCGCAGAGTTGCTGCGAGTCCTCGGCTACCCTAAATTCAAGCTGAGGCACGAGGATATCAAAAACCTGCTTGCGGATGTCCTTCCTTGGGCTGAAACCTTGGAATTGAACTCCTGCGATGATAACATCGAATTCTTGCGGGATAGGGACGATGCTGTCTTTATTCGACTGGCCCGGGCGGCGGATACTGCTTATCTGGTCTCAGGTGACAGGCACCTGCTTGAGCTGCGTGGCGTTTTTCCTGAATTGCATATCGTTTCGCTTGCAGAATTTATGGAAAGCATCGATTAGTATGTGCAGAATTTTTAATTATTAAAGAAAGGGTATCCATTTTTCGGATCCCCTTTCTTCTTTTTACTGTTTCAAAGATTTGATCAACAAATCTGCTTCCCAACCCATCAAGGCAGAGAGCGATTTACCAAACTTGGCAAGGCAAAGTTGTTTGGCATCTTTCCCGTTCTCTTCAGCCAGTTTTTGAATAAGAAAAATCTGTTTGTCAGTCACAGGTTTATCTCCTCCCCCTTGGAATTGGCTTTTATCATCCTGAATGGCATTTTTAGAGGTCTGTTGCTGGTTTTGGATTAGGATTCAGTTTTTTGTTTAACAGCTTTATAACCTTGTTTTTGGCCAATTCAAGGGTGTCCTCATTTTTAAAAGGAGAACGAGGAGATACGGAACAAATATCACTTACGACTCTTCCATCAGGTATAACAAGAGTTGCAGACACAATTGCATTCTTGCCGTTTTGATCGTTGGGAATCTGAAGTACATGGACAGCAATTGAATTCGAAATATGAAGCATATGAACTTTTTCCTGTAAAAATGGTTTTGAAAAACACTCCATCGCCTAGTCCAAGTCAAAACGTTCTAAATGGTGTTGAATTGGGCATATAATGGAAAGTGTTTTCTTTTTTTACATGAGGAGCATCATGTTTCATTTTTCCTCGTAGCCATTGAAGAAAAGAATCTCTTTCGTATCCAATTTTATTGCCAATCTTGACTTTCACAGCAGGACCAGCCCTAAGAGCATCAGCATTCGACATGCTTTTCGCGGAAAAGATTCTTCCAATCTTTTCAGAAGCAAATTCTCTTGTAAAAACTGGAGGCAGTTCCTTACGCAATTGATCCAAGAATATTTCATCTCCAAACATGAGTTTTCTCCTTTTGTTATGCCCTAGGAAGTCTTGAATATCCATATCGCCATGCATGTTTATCAAGGCCATCTTTGCTGAAGGTTTTGGAAAGATAGCTTCCAGAACGAAATGCTACATCTCTTTTTACGGAGAAGTCTTCTTTGTTTTTATCTATGACAGTCCCATTACCGTATTCAGGATATCTTCTTTTATTCAAACAATAATGAACAAGACCATCTTCATTTATCTTTAAAGTATTTTTCCATGTTTCATTTGTTATATTGAAAATAGTAAATTTATTCTTTATAGCATTTGAATTAATCCAGAGAAGAAAATGATAATGAGGAAAAGAAGAATCATGAATTTCCCTGACCCAAAGGTACAGAGGATCAACTCTATGAGTTGCTATGACCATTCGTTTCAACCTTCGTGAAAGGATTATAACTGAAATCAGATATATGGTCAGGAGAAGGAAGAATAGAACCATCAGAGGGGTAATGAAGATCAAAACGAACTTGCATGACTTTGCTATGGTTTGCTATCGCAAATTCCATGAGTTCCTTTTGCTTCTTCAAGATGTCGATGAATTTACCTTCAGTGTCGTCTCTTGAAGGAAGGATTTGCAATCCATCAAAAACATCTTCAAATGTAACTTTTGTCATCATGAGAACTCCTTTTGTTTAATTTCATATTCTCATGAGCATATGTAAAAAAGAAATGTGATCTTTCTGTGATCTTCATCTTTTCATCTCTCCACCTGTGGTGGATCATGATGAGCTATGCTTTTATTTATCTCACACCTCTATGGTGTGAGATTAATGTTCTATCTTTATCTCTTTCTTTATCCATTTATTTGTTGTTTATTCTTTTATATTTTTAGTAATACAATCAGACCTAGAAAAATTAAGAATGAACTTATTAGTATTATTCTCATTGGTAAACGGTTCGATCGTGAGTAATTGAGACGTATCGGGCATATTATGTGCTAAAAATTTTGGCGGATTTATTTTGAGAAAAAAGAAAGACCCTCCTTCCCAGAAAGGGAACGCAGGGCTTTTATTTGTAATGCACATGATGTATTAGAATGTATCAATATTTGCAGAAGAATTGGATTTTTGTTGATTGAAACCGGATACCGTATTGGACTGTTGGCAGTCTCCATTGCGGGGAGGGCCGCTTGTTTAACTCTTTTACGAGTGGATTTGCTCATATGCCCTGAAATATTTTTGTCGTTATGTAACTTATTGAAATATAATTATTTAAAATAATTTGTGTTAAACATACAATAAATTCAAAGGGGTTGATTTTTCTATTTAAAAAGTTTTAATAAAGAAAACATACTATTCATTTTGCTTGTTACGCACTGGTTTATACTCTGGAGTCTTGCATGCTCTCTCTCTCTCTCTCTCTCTCTCTCTCTCTCTCTCTCTCTCTCTCTCTCTCCCTCTCTCTCTCTCTCTCTCTCTCTCTCTGCTCCCCCTCCGCGCCAAATACAACGCCGAGTCCTCCTGCCCCCCCCCGCGTCCCTCG